>Ga0302136_1001214_pt1 | contig 11939 bp, 7 predicted proteins | sample CBN3_20m_MG_FD_203116 | JGI IMG/M metagenome (GOLD analysis project Ga0302136, IMG submission 203116) | Marine microbial communities from Western Arctic Ocean, Canada - CBN3_20m | ecosystem: Environmental > Aquatic > Marine > Oceanic | place: Canada: Western Arctic Ocean | collected 2017-09-15
GACTTTGCGCACCACGAATTTGAGTTTGGACGAAGCCGAGCGCGCGGCGAAACGCGCGGTGATGGAACAAACGGCTGACACGAAAGCAGCCGTGAAAGCACGCGATGACGCGATTCGGGACATGGTCGTCGCAGAAAACGCAGCCAACGCGCTGCGACGCGACGCGGCGACGAGCGAAGAAGCTTCCGCCAAAACGAAAGACGGCGTCGAGAAACGCGCGCTGGAAACGAATCTGGCGCTGGCGCTGGCGCGGGCGGAATGCGCTGAGACGGCAGCGGCGCTGGCGAAGGTGGCTGCTGGTACGGCTGAACACGCGAGACACGTCGCGGAGAAACAGTCGCGTACGGCGAGTGAAAACGCCCGCCAAGCCATCGCGGAAGCCAGCGCCGAACGGTTGGACCGAGAAGAAGCGAACGCGCGATCCAAACGACACAAACAAGAAAGCGAGCGCCGCGCCGCGGGGTTTGACGTCGCGGTGAGGGAAGCCACTTGTACGTTCCGGGAGCGCCTGAAAAAAGAAGTTCACGTCGCTCTGGTTGAACGAGACGCCAGTAAAAAGCAACTCGCGCAGGCTAATGCGTTGGTGCGCGGCGCGATGGAACGCGCGGAGCGCGCGGAAACGGCGACCAGGGCGGCGGAGGCGGAGCTGAGCGACGCGGCGGCGCGGTTGGAAACGGCGGCGGCGGCGGCGCAGATCGCCAAAGCGGAAACTGAGACGCGCCGGGTGGAGATTGCGGGGGTACGAGTCGAGTTGGACTTGTGTACGAAACGTGCGGAAACGGCGGAAACCGCGTTGGCTGAGACCGGCGCCGGCGCCGACGCCAATCGAGCCGCCGCGGCTGCGGCGGCGGCGCGCGCCGCGGCGGCGGAGAAAAACGCGACCGAAACAACTATGAAGCTGGAGCGTTTGAAAACAGAAGCGCGCGAGTTTGAAACCAAGCGAAGGACGGAAAAGAAACAAACCAAAGAGCAGGTGGACGCGCTTGAACGCGAGCTTGATTTGGTGCGTACGAATTTGAAGGAGTTAGAACTCCGGGCGGCGTCGAAGGCGGCGACGTCGTTTGATTCGTCGTCTGGCGAGACAAAAAAACGACCCACCACACGATCAGACGCGACGGAAAAGAAGCCTTCCGTATATACCTTCGCGTTAGAGGGTCTCGGGTTAGACCGGGTTTCTTTGAGTCAAAGTGAGCAAAGTTCTGGGATAGGGGGGGCCACGGTGGGCGGCGGCGGCGGGTTGATGCGACGAAAATCGAAAACGAACGAAAAGTTGCGTTCGATTTCGGCAAAGATGCCGCTCGGCGCGGTTTCCCCGCGCACGTGGCTGCTGGTCGCGTATTTAGTCACCTTACACGTAATGGCCATGTTTACCCCGCGGCACAACATACCTGGGTGTCACCCACTGGACGCGGACGCACACAGGCTACCGGGGTTGTAATAACTAGACGAGCGCGAGTGCTCTTTTTATCTTTTTCCACGAAATAAAACTCGAAGTTCTTTTCCAATCTTCCGAGAATTCAGCATTTTAGAATTGGGCGCACGTGGTGGTGGTCCCTTCCTCCCACACCCTCGGTCTGGTGGCAAACTCAAGGAGTCTTTCGCGCATCGCAGGTCTACCATGGGTCAGTCCCGGAGACTCGCGCTCGTGCTTCTCCTGGTCGTCGGCATATCCGTGGGTACGGTACACGCGCTGGGGTCTCGGAACTCGGAGGATCAAGGCGTGCCGCAAGTCACGCTGGAATACGGGGAATACGGCGAGGACGACTACGAGTCGACCATTGCGTCGGAGCGACACTACGCGTACGACGCGTATGACGGCACGACGGTACGCACGCACTCGGTTGATACCCCCGAACCGCACGTAAACGCTGCGCGGAATCCACCCACGCTCCCGTCTCGCGAAAATGCTGCCTTTGACAAAACCCACTTCCCACTTTTTTTTCTTTCACTTTTTTTTCCAGACCGCGGGCGCGTCGCAGTACGGAAGCACCGGCGTGGCGCCGGATGGGGAACACAACGAAGAAATGTATGCGCACCAGGAAACGCGTGTGTACGACGAAACCGACGATTTCACGATTTCGACGGAGGAGGAACGCGGCGTTGAGGTTGAGGTTGACGAACCCGAGAGTACGCGTGACGACGAGGTCGTTGAGGTCGCTGAAGCTGCCGAAATATACCTATCGAACGAACCGGGCGAATCGCGAACTGAAGCGGTGGCGCAAGGCTCGCCCACGCAACAAGACACAACCGAGGCTGATTCAGTTGATTCAAATGACGATTCGCATGCCGCGCGTCAAGCCGCTTTGAAACGGCGCGCCTCTGAGGCCGCGGAGGTGGCGGCGGCGGAGTTGGCGGAGAAGGGCCGGCGCGTGACCGGCGCGCCGGTGGAAACCGAAGCGCCGGCGACGATTCACGACTACTACAAACCCCCCGTGCTTGACCCGGTTTACGTGGGCGGGTACTACAAGCGCGCGAACCCGTGGGATACCGGACGGCGGAGCAGCGACGAGTGAGGTTAGGGTGCCAGGAAACATGTATCCCCCATTACCCAGTGAGGTCTTTAGTGTGGAAGTGTGCGGAAGCGCGTGGGTTTCGACGTCGCGCGTGGTTATTTTTAATTGAAAACACGGAAGACGCGTAAGTCTTTTGCCGCGTCGCTTCACTCCAATCCTCATCAACCTCTTTACATGACCATCCCCCCGTCGATGCAGATGGTCTGTCCCGTGATGTACGCGCCCGCGGGGTCCAGGGCTAGGAACTTAACGAGGCCGGCGACGTCTTCGGGCTGGCCGTACCGGTTCAGGGGAATCGTGGCGAGAATCTTCTTTTCGATTTCCTCGCCTAGTTCGGCGGTCATGTCGCTCGCGATGAATCCAGGGCAAACCGCGTTGCACACGATGTTCCGCCCCGCGTACTCCCGGGCGATGGTTTTGGTGAGCCCGATAACACCGGCTTTTGACGCGCTGTAGTTGGCTTGGCCTGCGTTGCCCGTGACCCCCACGACGGACGCGATGTTGATGATCCTGCCCTTGACTGGCTTTTTCTTTCCGATCATCTTAGTGCCTTCCTGGCACATCATGAACACCCCCGTCAGGTTCGTGTCGATGACTTCTTGCCATTGCGATAGTTTCATTCGCATCATCAGCCCGTCTCTCGTGATGCCCGCGTTGTTCACCACCACGTTTACCTCGCCGTACGCGTCCATGGTTTCCTTGAACAACCGCTGCACGTCTTCTTGCGACCCGACGTTGGCCTGCACCACGATAGCATCCCCGCCGGACGCTTTGATGGCAGCCGCAACCGCCTCCGCGGGCCCCGCAGACGCGCTGTAGTTAACAACCACCCTCGCCCCGGTCGCACCAAGCGCCAGCGCGATCGCAGCGCCGATGCCTCGTGACGCGCCAGTGACGATGCACACGGGGCCGTCCGCGGCAGCAGCGCGCGTCGCCAAAGCGCGCCTGGAAGCGGCCATCGGGACACCCCTTGTGGGCCCGACCGCGGCGCCGAAAGAGGCGCGCTGCTTCAGGGTTTTGGAAACGCGGGTCACGGCGACGCGCGTCGCGGAAGCCGCGGCGATGGACATGCAGGCGGCCATTTTGTTGGACGTGTGTGGGGAAAGGACGGGCGTGTGCGGGAATGGTGATCGCGGATGACATCGGAAGAAACCGAGAAAGAGAGGTGGAAAAGCTTTCACGTCTATCTATCCAAGTCCGAGCCTCGACTTTTTGAGAGCGCCGCGCGCCAAAAAAACTAGTCGAAGAAACACATTCGTGATGTGATTGGCGGGAGCTCTTTCCCCTTAATTGGACATTGGAGCGAACAGCGAAGGCAAAGGGATGAAAATAAATAAATGGAGAAGGCGACAGACGTTGCCTACGTTCAGGCGACACAAACATTGACTCGTGTTACAAGACTTTCTCCTCTTCGTCGGTTGGGAGAATCGTTTTTCGGTCGCGTCGCGTATCGTTTATCACCGCGCTCGTGGCGGTCGTGCAGGGGAAGGGGGAGAAGACTCACTCGGAGTTGGCGCGCGGGAATTCAAGAAGAATCGCCTTGCCGCGCACCCACACTCCCAATGGGTTTTTCATACCATCGCTTAAGCCTCATCCTCTTCTTCGTCGAACTCGCCTTCCTCTTCCGCGGACGCGTCTTGGTACTGCTGGTACTCGCTCACCAGGTCGTTCATGTTGGACTCGGCTTCGGTGAACTCCATCTCGTCCATGCCTTCGCCGGTGTACCAGTGGAGGAATGCCTTGCGCCTGAACATGCTGGTGAATTGCTCGGAAACGCGCTTGAACATTTCTTGCACGGCGGTGGTGTTGCCGATGAAGGTGGCGGCCATCTTTAACCCCTTGGGGGGGATGTCGCACACGCTCGACTTAACGTTGTTGGGGATCCACTCCACGAAGTACGAGGAGTTTTTGTTCTGCACGTTGAGGAGCTGCTCGTCGACTTCCTTGGTGCTCATGCGGCCGCGGAAAAGCGCGGAGGCGGTGAGGTACCGGCCGTGCCTGGGGTCGGCGGCGCACATCATGTTCTTGGCGTCCCACATCTGCTGCGTGAGCTCGGGGACGGTGAGGGCGCGGTACTGCTGGGAGCCTCGGCTGGTGAGGGGGGTGAAGCCCACCATGAAGAAGTGCAGGCGGGGGAAGGGAATGAGGTTCACCGCGAGTTTGCGCAAATCCGCATTGAGCTGCCCGGGGAAGCGCAGGCAGCAGGTGACGCCGGACATGACGGCGCTGATGAGGTGGTTCAAGTCGCCGAACGTGGGGGTGGTGAGCTTCAGGGTGCGGAAGCAGATGTCGTACAGGGCTTCGTTATCCAGGACCATGCACTCGTCCGCGTTCTCCACGAGCTGGTGCACGGAGAGGGTGGCGTTGTAGGGCTCCACGACGGTGTCCGATACTTTCGGCGACGGGACGACGCTGAAGGTGAGCATCATGCGGTCGGGGTATTCCTCCCTGATCTTGCTGATCAGAAGCGTACCCATACCAGACCCGGTGCCACCACCGAGGGAGTGGCACACCTGGAAACCTTGCAAGCAGTCGCAGGATTCGGATTCCTTGCGCACGACGTCAAGAACGGAATCAATCAGCTCAGCGCCTTCGGTGTAGTGCCCTTTGGCCCAGTTGTTCCCAGCGCCGGTCTGGCCGAACACGAAGTTGTCGGGGCGGAAGATCTGGCCGAACGGTCCGGACCGGACGGAATCCATGGTCCCGGGCTCGAGATCCATCAACACCGCGCGGGGGACGTAGCGGCCTGGGGTCGGAAGGAGCGGGGGGTGGGAGGAAGACGGTCAATCTCGGGACGCGGGAAATTCGACGCACGGCGGAACGCGCCAACGGCGATAATTGGCAGGGGACGATTTCAAAGGCCGCGCGCCGATCGACGTACCGCCGGAAGCTTCGTTGTAGTACACGTTGATGCGCTCCAACTGCAGGTCGGAGTCACCGCAGTAGGTACCGGTGGGGTCGATACCGTGCTCATCGCAGATAACCTGTGGAGGGAGGGGGGGGGGTGGACGGCCAATCACCGGACCGAGTGCGGACGGGAAAAAGGCCCAATTGGGCATTCACGCGACGCGGAGCTTTGGGGAATTAATCGCCAGGCGACGGGCCCGCAACAGCACCGCGTACGTACCTCCCAGAACTTAGCCCCGATCTGGTTACCGCACTGACCACCCTGGATGTGGACGATTTCACTGTTGAGGAAGGGGGGGGGTGGGGAGAGTCAGCGGAAGGGTCGGGCGGGACGACGGGCCGGCTCCGGTCCGGAAGCGGCATTCAAAATTCAACGGGTCAAAAGAAGCGGCAACCCGGACATGCGGTCCCCGCGGGAGGCGCGACACGCGCGCGCGGTTACGCGTTACGCGCGAGCAGTGGAAGGCACAACCACTCACCGCATGTTGCGTTTGTTTACTAAACTGTTTTAGGGCGGGTGCCGTAAAGAGTGGCGATCTGTTGGGGCGAGCGCGCGCTTCTTGTTCATTGTTGTCGAACGAGCAGCCGGTCGATTCCAAAAATCGGTCAAAATTGCGATGGAAAACGAACGGGAAGACGAACTCATCCGGACCAAAAACAACCTTTCAACTGGCGTCACTTTGGCGATGAAATAGCCCTCGGGGTATCAACTTGGCGATGACCAAGAACTTTCAACACTGAGTTGAAAGGCGCGGCAGTCGCCTTCAGTCGAACTTCGATGCTGTGCTTCCTTCTTGTTACGACGCAACACCCCTCGTTTTCATTGATGCAAACCACCCAACGGGGGCAGTACATAGAGGCGCGTCCCCAGGGAGGCCGAAGGTTCGCGCCGGTGTGGCGCGAGTTTCCAGGCGGCGCGGGTCCGAGGCGCGCGGCGTGGGTGGGGAGTGGTCGGCAAGGCGGTGCGGTGATGGTGGCGTCCATCTCGGGGGAGACGCGGCTTTTGCTTTCCTCGGAGGAGGATGGGGTTGGCGAGACGCGGTGGGTGGGGCGTCGGGTGACTAAGGTTTTCCTCAGGGCGCTTCTGGGAAGCGTAGTGCTCGGCGTCGTGTGCGCGGTGGCGTTTTCCGGGGGAGCAATCAATTCAGGGTCGAACACAGCGAGGCTCGGGGAAGCCTCGTCTACGCAAACGTGCATAGACGGGTTCGCGGATGATCTTCCCACAACGCCTCCCGTGGCGCTTTTTTTGTTAAACGCGATGCCCACGTTGGGCGAGTCCTCACTGAACACGAAGAGCCACTACGCCAATTGCGCCGCAGAGCTCACGTCCTTGCCCGTGGTCACGTCAAACGACGCGTACCGTTTAGGGAACTCTGTGGAGCGACTCGGCGTGGGGTGGCTCGGGGCGCGGCGGTTGGTGCTTGAAAACAAAACCGGGTACCAAGGGTCCATTTTGTTCAACTACCTGATGGGCGAAAGCGAGCAGCCGCGGTCGTTCGTGGCGTGCGTGGTGGGACACAAGAAAGCGCTCGAGGCGAGAGGCGTACCTTCGGCACACCTGCACGGCGACGACAACACGATCGTCGTGCCGCTGCGGCTTTCGGACAAAGTCCGGTTCATGACGGAGGACTACCCGGTGATCAACACGGCGGTGCTTGAGTACCAAAAAAAGTACTGCCCGCTTTGCGTGAACTTGGTGTTAGTAACCCTGCTTGTGTGGGGGGAGGACAAGAACCACATGTTCAGGTACAACGACGAGGAGTACGGGCAGAGCTTGGCCGTGCTTCACTCCATCGCGAGGAAAGCGCAGACCGCCGACGGCGGGAACTTCAAAGTCACCATACGAAGCACCCTCAACGCGGATGACGACTTCGTGTACTCGGGTACGGCCTTGGGTTTTTCCCAAATCCAACGGCCACTGTTTACAGCCCCTCTTTGAGTGCACTACTTGTGATGTATGTAGCATTGCCAGTACGGCCGTAACATTTACTGGCGTACTGGCAACAAGTACATACAGCACAAGTGCACTGTTCGGCCCGATTACTATACCCAATCCCCCGTACAGTACACCCATACTCGCGACTCAATACTGACCCTTTTCGTGTAACAACCGCAGCGTATTCGCCGCACCTGGTGCTGCCCATGGTCACCCCCTCGAGCTGGCACCAGCTCCTGACGTACAGCAACCGCGCGGTGTTCGACGTGGACCGAGAGCGAGCCGCTGTTAACTATTTCGACAAAATCATCACCCCGAAACTGCAAATGCCCGGGCGCAGAGAGAGGCTTTTGAACGCGTATACGCGGCTGGAAAAGGAAGTGCCGGATGACGTCATGGTGAACTGGTTCCAGCTGGAAACCAAACGACGGGGGCTGGAGGAACACGCGGTGACGGTGACGGAAATGGACAAGTGGCGCGACTGGGCAACAATCATCGAACCGTACGAGGTGGGGATGGGGGCGTACGACGGCGCGGTGCGGTCGATCGCGCACTCGCACGAACAAAGGGGGAAGGAGATAGGGGTCGGCCTTACTACTGAAACGGCGACGGGAAAGGAAACAAGCGAAAAGCCGCGCGAAACCAAAGACGTCCTTCCAACCGAAACCTCGACGCGCGACGCGAGCGCTGCTGCGTAGATAGCATCGTTTTAATCATAACGAATAACATAGTAAGAATACTTGCATCATTCATTGAACAATTTCCCCACCACACAACACGCGCCGTTATCGTTGCGCAACCGCGACCTGCGCGACGGAACCCACGCCGCCCGCGCCTCCGCCGAACGGGCCGCCCGCCGCCGCGGCTTCCAGCCGCGACGCGACGCCGTGGCTAATTTTTGTCTCCCCCTCCGGCGCTCTCGCCGCGGCGAGCACCCCGAGCACGGCTTCGTGCCTCCAGCGACACCCCGGCGGCGTGTTTTCCCTTTCCGGGTTTGTGAGTAGCGCTATTGCTTTGTCGTTTGCCGCAAGTTCTTTCGCGAACCAGGGGCGTCGCCCTAGACTCGCCACCAACCGGTAGGTCGCGACCCGCAACTCCAAATACGAGTCGCCCCCTTTTTCGAGCAAACCGGCGACGGACTCGCCAACCGTCGCGCCACGCGCCGCGCATGCGTCGTAAACAGCTTCCCGTGAGAACGTCTCGATTGTGGCGGATGCGTCACTTGTCACCCCGACCGGCTCGTGCGCTTCAAGCGGCGCGGCCAAACGCGAGCGCCGGCCGTGGTGCTCGCCGGCGCCGAATAAGCTCGCCACCGCGTGCAGCGCCGCGACCCGCGTTTCTTTCGGCACCCTCATTCCACCCAACCCGAGGTGCACTACGAGCACCACCAACTCAATTACCTTGTTAAACGACTCGGACGATAGAGCTACCGCGGATTCGCACAAAGAAGCCACCGCGACGCACGCGACTTCGCCGTCCCGTTTGTCGCCGTCGCCCGCCACCGCCAAGGTCAGGTTTTTGTGAAGCGCCGCGAGTAAGGAATCGCCGCCGGTCGCGGCTGGGAACTGGCCGGTCGCGGTGCTGACACTGGCGCACAGCCGCGCGCCTACCGTCGCAGCGCGCGCCTTTGCGAACCCGGAGCCTGCGGATTCATCCGAATTTGCGGCACCGGTCGCGATCGACGCGAGCGTTGGAAGCGTCGCGGCGCACAGCGTTTGCGCCGCTTTGGACGACGGCGCCTTCTCCACGATTTCGCCGATCAGTTCCATCGTCGCGACGCACGCCAGCGGGTCTTTCGTGTGGTCCAGTTCACCCAACAGCATTCGCGGGAGTCCCATTCCGTTCGCCCAGTCAGCGGCTCCCGGTGACGTCGACGCGACCGCCGCGGCGAGGGCGTGGCGGCGCAACCGTGTTTCGGCGGTATTTTGTTCGCCAACCCCCGGCGCTAACTTTTGTAATATCATCATGCAGGTCGCAGCTTGACCCGGTGCGTCAGTAACAACGTTCGCCTCAGCCACGGCGCAAAGGGCATCATGCGCCGCGGCGGCGACCCCCGAGTCGGCGTCGCCGATTGCGTCCACCAAAATTGTAAAGTACCCGTCGCGATATTCGGTATCATAACTCGAGGCGAAGTGCGCCGCGGCTCGGCCGAGTTGCGCGCACGCGAGTTGGCGCACGCGGGTTGACCCTTGCTCAAGGCCTTGTCGCGCGTACGGCAGTGCGATGGGCATCAGTTCCTGTCCCGGGCCGGTCTGGAACATGCGGTCCAGGAACGTACACAAATCCGACTCGTACTTGCTTCCATCTTCACACTCCGCGATCGCGAGGAACACGTTCTGAAGGGGATGCTTTTGGAAGATCTGAGCCGCGACGAGGTCGCTGGGGGGGGCGCCCACCATGGCGACATCAGACGCGAGCTGGAACAAGTCGTGTGGAAAACTCGCGGCCGGCGTGGCCGACTCGGCGGAGGGCTCGATATCCATCTCGCGTATCGTGCAGAAACTGCAGGAAGCGCCTCCCGAGGCGGTGCCCGGCAGATCTGAAGGGAACTCTGGGCGTTTCGCGTTGCTGACGAGACTTCTGTTCTTTACTGTGACGAGTTTCGACGGCGCGCCCCATTTAGCGCCCTCTTTGGCTACCAACGTCATTCGCGTCACCACGCGCACCGCACCGCACGCACGCGAACTCGCGTTTGGTGCATGCACGCCATAGGGTCAAGGGCGTTTTTGTTTGGATTCCTGAAAGCGCGGTTCGTTCCCGTGGCGCGGCGGTTCGGCGGGTGTCCGGTCGTCGAGCCGAGTGCGATGTTCGCTTTGACCGCCGCCGCGTGCCCAAAATTCACGGCCGCCCCATTCACAACCGTCCGGCGCGGCGCCGGCCCGCGTGCTCGCCGGAACTGGTGCAGCGCCGCCACTGGCGCGACTCAAAATGCAAGCAATCACTCAAAACCAAACGACGAAACAAACGATAAAAACGCCGCGGCCGCGGTCGCGTCTTTGGTTGCGAAGGACGAAGGAATTCCAATGACCAAGCAAACCATCCGCACCGGCGTTTTGATGCGCGTGCCGAATGTTTCCCCCGCGGACGACATCATCACGTCCGGTTTGAAAAGGGCCAGTCGTGTCACCCCCACGAAGGGTTTAAGGGACCCTACGTTAAAGGAAAGGAACCGGAGCGCGAAGCAGCTCGATTTTTTAACCACGGCGCTTTGTAAACCCCTCGGGGAGTACGTCAAGGGGTTCCCGCGGTTAGAGCGGCTGCACCCGTTTGAGCGAGCTCTTTTAGAGCTAACCTTAAAGGACGACAAGTACGAAGCGACGCTGAGACAGGTAGACAACGCCCGTAAGGCCATGCTATCCATTGGCAAGCAGCACGCGGGAAAAGCCGCGAAGGCGAAGGGCCCGAAAGACGCGGTGGCGATTCGCGAAGCGGGGTTCGAGGAACTTGAGAAATACTTTCTGCGAAACGGCAAGAAGCCGGTGGACGAGCTGAAAGAAATCGCCAAGACGCTACGGCGGTTGCCTGTTGCGGAGCTGGAAACGCCGACGGTGGCGTTGGTGGGGGCGCCGAACGTGGGGAAGAGCTCCTTGGTTCGCGTTTTGAGTAGTGGTACCCCCGAAGTGCAGAACTACCCGTTCACCACGCGCGGGATAAAGATGGGGCATTTCTTTCTGGACGACAAGCGGCACATCGTCACGGACACCCCCGGGCTGCTTTGGCGCCCCGACGAGGACCGGAACAAAATCGAAAAACTCGCGATCGCGACGTTGGAGCACCTGCCAACCTGTGTTGTCTTTGTGTTTGACCTATCAGGTCTGTGCGGCACGTCCGTTGAGGACCAGCTATCGATCCGAAACGATTTGAAACTGAGGTTCGCGCACCGCCGGCCGTGGCTTGATGTGATGAGCAAATCGGAGTTAGTCCCTACGCTTGGTGGTGTTTTGTGCGCTGATTTGGAATCCACCTGGAGCGAAACAGACGAAACCCTGGCCAAAGTCACCGCCGCTTTCCTCGCGTCGGAAGGCGCGCTCGCTGTGAGCGCGGAGGAAGACGTCGGGGTCACGGAGCTGAGACGGGTCATCGAGAAGACACTCATCAAGCACCGCGATACGCTCGAGACAGTGGAGTCCACAAATGGACCAGGGTACCAACCGATATCCAGTGTGTAGTGCTTTTTATGTGACTCCTGATCTGTTATTTACAAGCCGGTACTGCCGCAAGCCCTTTTTACACTCTTTTTTTATGTCAACTGTATTTGTCAATCACCCAACACACTTATCACCGCGGGTCGGTGTACGTCACGCTTCCGACCCGGGGTTTCCGGGTGGTCCGGGTTTAGTCTCCCCGGGTGCGTGCGGAGTTACCTCGATAAGTCGGGCTGGTATGCGTGCCGTGGCGACCCACCGCGGAGTGGTTGTGCCGCCTCGCATCACCACGCGACCATCGTCACGCCCCAGTGGGGATCGAAAACTTGTCCGCGCGTCGTCATCGTCTGGCGGCAAACACGACACCTCGCTCCCCGCCACTTCCCTGTGGCTCGCGACGCTTCGCGCGGCGGAGGGCGACGACGTCGCACCCGCGGC
>Ga0302136_1001217_pt1 | contig 11898 bp, 13 predicted proteins | sample CBN3_20m_MG_FD_203116 | JGI IMG/M metagenome (GOLD analysis project Ga0302136, IMG submission 203116) | Marine microbial communities from Western Arctic Ocean, Canada - CBN3_20m | ecosystem: Environmental > Aquatic > Marine > Oceanic | place: Canada: Western Arctic Ocean | collected 2017-09-15
TGTATTGCTTGCGTCCTAAACTCGTTTCCATACCGCGGGGGGAGTGGCACTGTCCTTCGTGCCACGCGAAACGCGAAGCGGCGGCGGCGGAGACGCTCGAGCGCCAACGCAAAGCGGACGCGTGTGCTGTCGCTGCCGCGGGGTTCGTGCGTGGGAAGAAGGTGCATGTGATCATGGCGAGCAGGAAGGTTGAGTTAGGTGTTGGAGTCGGAGTTGGTGGTATAAACGATGGAGTCGGTGGTATAAACGATGGCGTCGGTGGTACGCGCGATGGAGTTGGTGGTATGGGCAAACAGTCATCCGACGATGTCGACGATTTCGAAGTTTTCGCCCCGTCCAAACACGAATCCTCAATCGAGTTTCTGTGCAAGTTCGAAAACGAGTCCTACCGCCACGCGATTTGGGTTCCCCTGTGGGTGCTGTCCACGCGCGAAAAAGGCAAACTCCGAGGCCACTGGAAACGGTTCGGCGGTTGCGAAGACGACCCCGAGTGCGCTATAGGTACGTATTTCCCAACGCAAATCCAAAGACTGTTTGCCCATACAAGACTGACACTTTCTTTTATTTTTCGTAAGATCCGCAGATTGGCGAGTACCTGCACCCGGAGCGAGTGGTGGACGAGAATCGGAACACAAACCAGGTGTCAGTCAAGTGGTGCGGCCTGCTGTACGACGACTGCACCTGGGAAAGAAAGGACAGCTTTTTGAAACAGACTACGGATGCTGTGGGTACTGCGGATGGCATTGGTGATGACAAGCCTTCGTCTAGTGCGCATGGCACTTTACCTAGCGCTACCATAACCCCCATAACCCCGGCGGTGACCGATTCAAACGACGCGACCGATTCCGAAAAAAACAGCGCCGCGTTTTTCTTCCATTCACGGAAACGCGATTCGAGCTCCGTGAATCACGCCATCGCGGGTGTGTTGTGTACGGAGTTACAGCTTTACCGCAAACGGTGTGCGCGGCCGGTGCCGCTGGCCGCGCCGTTGCCGATCGCGGCCTCGCCGAACGGCGGCGTCGAGTTTGGCGATTTCGAAAAGCTGTTGAGAGGCGGCGGGTCCGGCGGCGGCTACGCGAGTGACCCAATCGGCGCTCGGTCGACCGCATCGCAACGCGCTAAGACCCTGCGTTTGGCGGAAGCCGCGGCGATTGCGACTGGGACGTTACCATCGGATGGGCCTCCGCCTACTGAATTAACCCTGCACCCGTACCAACAAGAGGGCGTGCGGTGGTTGGTGAACAAGCTGCGTAAAAACCAGTCGGGAATTTTGGGCGACCAAATGGGATTGGGGTACGTATTACCCATGCACCACGTTCCACCTCCCTGTTTGCCCATACTCGTACCAGAAGGGACTATTACCTCTGACTGTTTACTCATACACATCACGACCGACTGACACTTTCTTGTTAATCGGGCCAGGAAAACCATCCAAACCGCGGTGTTTTGCGACGCCGCCAAGGCGCTGGGTTTGTTATCCGGCCCCGTGCTGATCGTGGTACCGAAATCCACAGTTCCCAACTGGACCCACGAACTCAAAACGTGGTGCCCCACCCTGGACTGCGTGACCTACACCGGCGGCGCGGCAGCGAGGGAAGCGCTGCGGAAAGTTGATTTCCCGGGGTCCGCTTCTTCGGTGCGTTACAGTGCGTATTCGGTTCCTATGAACAAACAATCGGACGTGAGCGGCGCGAATGAGAACAAGCAGTCGGAAAGGAACGTTAAACAGTCTAACTTGCGCACTGAAAAGCCGTCGGTACCTGTAAGCGTCGCGGAGCCGCGCAAGAAAGGCACTCCCTTCGCGCCGTGCCGAAAGTTCTGCGACGAAGTCGCGGTTCCAAAGCTGGAAGCCGCCGGCGTATTGCCTGACGCGATGAAGAAAGCGTGCGAACAGGAGTGTAACAAAATGACCTCGGCGCAAAAAGCGGAGTGGACGCGCGGTGACCGGCCGGGCGCCGGTACGCGGGATGTACCGGTTGGCAATCAGTCAGCGCGGCGCGCGCAACCGCCGGCTCAGTCTTCTGGTATGGGCGCACAGTCTTCCCTAAACGCCGCGAAACCGTCCCCGGTGACTACCGGTACCGTCTCAAACTCGAACTGGCGCCTCAGCGGCGGCGGCAGTTTCACGGACGTGGTGTTAACAAACTACGAAATCGCGATGAGCGACACGTCCGTTTTCAAATCCGTGCGCTGGGGCGCGATCATCGTGGACGAAGGCCACCGGCTGAAAAATCAAAACTCCCGGTTAACCCGGACGTTGCTCTCGTTCAACTGCCCGTGGCGGTGTCTGCTAACTGGCACGCCGTTACAGAACAACCTGGTACGTATTGGGGTTTTCCCAAATCCCAACAGTATTGTATTTCCCAAATCCAGGCACACTGTTTGCCGATTGTCCAGAGTAATTACGCATACACGCGGTCCGAAGGACTGACCCTTTTCGTTTACACTCACAGGAGGAGCTCTTCGCGCTTTTGCATTTTCTGGACCCGAAAAAGTTCAAAGACCCGCGCGTGTTAGCGAGCGCGTTTACGGAAAACGCGATTGGAGGGACTAGTGCGTCCGACAAAGACGCAGATGTGGAAGATGCTTCGGTGGGTAAACAGTCAGAACCCACCCCTACTCACAACAACGCCGCGCTTTCGTGCGAGCTGAACAACCTGCACCAGTTACTGGAAAAGCACATGCTTCGGCGCTTAAAAAAAGACGTGCTGAAGGGTTTGCCTAAAAAGCGAAAAGTGGAGGTGGTTTGTCCGCTGACGCCTTTTCAAAGGGAAGTATACGCGGACGTTTTAGCCAGGAATCACCTAACCCTGAACAGCACGGTTAACGCGACACAACGCACCACCTTGAACAACACCCTGAAAGAGCTTCAGAAGGTGTGTAACCACCCGTTTCTGTATCCCGCCGCGGAGCAAGACGCGTTTAAGGCGGCGCGGAGAAGCGGCCTCGCGTCAAAACTCGCGAAAAACGCGACGCGACAGCGCAAGGCTTGGCGGGAGAAAATCGCGCTTGAAAACGAAACGCCAAGGCTGGCGGGTGGAATTCCTGGCGGGTGTTTGCCCGTAGGGAACGGAGGTACCGACAACTCGGGAGACACTACCTACGTCTCCGACCCCACGTTGCCCCTAGAGCCGCTACCCGCCACGCTTTTGCGAACTTCGAGCGGTAAAATGCAGCTCCTGTCGAAATTGCTCCCCGCGCTACGCGCGAAGGGCCACCGCGTGTTACTGTTCTGCCAAATGACCCGGATGCTTGACATTCTGGATGACTGGCTTCGGGCGTCGGGGGTCGGGATGGAGCGCGACCTAACCGACCAAACCGGAGTTCGCGCGAAGCGCGTGTTTGCGCGAATCGACGGATCCACCCCGGGAACGGGTACGTGTGGCATTTACCAAATCCAGACACACTGTTTACCGCCCTTCTTTGACTACACTAGTCATTAAAAGGAAGTACGCTGCATACATCACATACGCACTGTTACCTGCTCTTTATGGAGTACAGGTTGAAAGTCACACCACCACGGATCTACCCAATCCCTGATACACGTCACGAAGTACACCCACACTCGCCGACTCGCGGCTGACCCTTTTCCTTCCCAATCGCAGCCCGCCAGCGCGTCATCGACCAGTTCAACGCCGACGGCAGTCACCTTTTCCTGATGCTGATCAGCACGCGGGCGGGTGGTTTGGGTTTGAACCTGGCCTCCGCGGACACCGTGATTCTGTACGACCCCGATTTCAACCCGTTCGTGGACGAACAGGCGCAGGCGAGGGCGCACCGGATGGGCCAGAAGAAAGAGGTTGTCGTTTACCAGCTCGTCACCGCGGCGACCGTGGAGGAGAGAATAGTGGAGCTCGCGAAGAGCAAAAGGGCGATTGAGCGGTTGGTCGTAAGGCGAGGGGAGGACGTCGATGACCCCAATTCCGGAAAAGATAACGACATAGAGCTAAAACCCGACGGCTCCGTTTCTCGCGCCGCGGAACTGGCCAAGGTTTTGATGCACGGCGCCAAGGGTATCATGACGAGGGCCGCGAAAACCGCCAAGGATGAACAGGTTCGTATTTTCCCGATTGCACTCAGCACACGTAGACTGTTTGCCCATACAGTACACCCATACCTCATCCCTATTACTCAAGATTCGGGACTGACTTTCTTTCTTTTTCCAAACAGTCCTTGGAGACCATGGAGAAGAAAATAAACGCGCGGTGCGAGTTCCACGACTCGGAAATAGCGCGGCTGCTGGACCGGGCGAACCTTCCTGAGGAGGTTGACGGGGATGGAGACGGGGAGGGGTACCTTGGGGGGGTGGGTGGTAATGATGACCCGGGAGTGGTGCGCGCGTCCGGTGGTGCCGAAGAGGATGAGGCGTTACCCGAGGAAGACTTGGAGAACTTGGACGACTCAGCCGCGGCGGATGCGCAGCTCGAGGCGTTGCTTTTGGAGCGCGCGGAGCGGATACAGGGTGTGGAGGAAGCACGGCTGGGGCGGGGGCGGAGGGAACGGAAAACCGTGTTACCCTCGAACGTCGATTTGTTTGACACAAGGAAGAAAAAGGGGAAGAAAGGACGCGAGACTCTGGACGGCGACGGCGACGGCGACGGCCTCGCGAAAGGTACGGGCCTTTCCCAATCACCACATTCCGCCGACTGATTGCCCATATGAGACTGACACTTTCGGCTTTTACAATACGAAGAAACCGAAAAACCCGATCCCGACCCGTTCGTCACGACGTGCTTCGCGTGTTTAGACCCCGACGTGGCGGTTCCCACGGTCGTGTCAAACGACGGGGAGTTATTAACTCAAGGAGGACAGCCGACACTTTTGCGGTGCGAGCACTGCACCGCGTGCGCGCACCCGGCGTGCGCTGGGATTGACGAGGACGACGAAGCCTTGGCATCGGTGCTTGACGGGTTTTCACAAATTTCGAATCTTTGGTTCTGCGGCGGCGTTGCTTGCGGCCGGCGGGGGAAGAATATCGAGGGCGGTCGTGCCGCGGCGGTGGCGGCATCTATTGGACACGCACATGCGATGTCAGTGTTGTCGTTCGGAGGTACCAAGCGTGGCAAGAAGATGGACGCGGACGGAGTTTCTGACGACGCGTCGTCCTCATCCTCGGACGACGAAAACTCCGGTTCCTCCGACGAAGAGTTCGAAATTCAAAACAACAACAACGACTCGGACTCGGGGGAGAGTCTTTCCGGGGACTTCGACGGTACCACTGCTGAAGGTGGTACTACCGCTGAAGGTCGAAAAGAAAGAACAAAGGGAAGTGGCAAGCAACTGAAGCCGGAAAAACCCCAGGGTTCCTCCAAGAAATCGTTGTCGGCGCACGCGGAGAAGGAACGGCGCGATTTGATTTTCGCCGCGTTCCAAGCGCAACTCAAGTGGCTCAGGGATGTAAACACGTTGCATGTGCGGTTACGGGACTTGCATGGCGGTGCCGTGACTGGCGCGAATGGCATGGAGGGTGCGGTGACTGTTGATGGAACCGCGGTGACTGACGACGCGACGGGAACCGCGGTGCTTTCCGTGGATGGCGGGGCCGGGCGCGTTGACGGCGTCGCAGTGACTGTAGATGGAACCGCGGTAACCGCGGACGCGTCACTAGTAACAGTAGACGCGACAGGAACCGCGGTGGCGCCCGCGACGGTACCGTCGCCAGGCGCCCCCGGAACCGCCATGCTGATTTCAGGCACCGAGGTTTGGATTTTCGGCCTGAAAGCTCGTCCCGATTTGAACGGCATGCGCGGAGTCGTGGTGGCGTACGTTGTGGAACGCGAACGGTACCACGTGACCATAAGAAGTGACGCGAAGGAGGAGATGTATTTGCGTCGCGCGAATCTCACGGCGATTGGCGGGTGCGTTTCCGTGGATGGCGTCAACGGGCGCGTCGACGGCGTCGCGGTGACCGACGATGGAGCCGGAACCGCGGTAACTTTAGACGCGTCAGGTACTGCTCCGTCAGGTACAGACACGCAGGATACGGCGAGTGCCGTGCCTATGGATGCGACAGATTCTGTTGCTGTCGACGCGTCAGCTACCGCGAGTGCTGTACCCATGGATGGGATTGCAGTAACCGCAGATGCAACAGTACCCATGGACGCAACAGCTAACGCTCCTCCCGTCACGACCACGGAAAGTACCCCTAAAACCCCGCACCACCCTTTGATTGAGAAGTGCATCGAAGCGCACGTACACTTTGAGCACTTGCTGCGGCTGGCGGTTATTTTCCAAACTCGTCCGGTTAAAAAGGAACCGTTTCCGTGTGACTTTTTGTTGCTCCTCAAGGCGGGGTGTGCGCTGGACAAATTGATCACGCAATGCGCGGATATCGTGTGGATCCCGAACGCGACGCTAAAAGTCACGCGATTTTTGAAAGACGCGAACCTTTGCACGGAGCGGTTACAGAAGTGCGAGACCGCGGTGCGGATGACCTCGGACCCTGATCACCTGCGAAAAATCGTGTTAGGCAAGAAATGGACGCCCGCACAAACCGCCGAGGCGTGTGACAGCGTGGTGAAGCTGTTGCACATGGCGCGGGTCCGCGACCAAAACAGCCGGGAACAATTCGCAAACGCGAACCAAGAGCTCGCGGCGCTGCAGACGTGGAGGTACGTTTTGCGTTTCCCAAATCCAGGCACACTGTTTACGGACCCTGGAGAAGTGCACTACGTTCCTGAACATTTACCAGTACGCCAGTAAAGTGACACAGTACCGGCCGTAACTGTTACCCCGGTAACTGCGTAACCCCACATCGCCCAACACGAGACTGACCCTGACCCTTTTCTTTACGCTCGCAGTAAACACACGCCTTGTTCCGGGTCGGCGCCGCTTGAGCAGGCGCTGGGGCGACTGATGACAAGTACCTGCGGCCGGAACGTCACGAAGACACACATGGTGAGCGCTATTTCGGTTTTAACGAACTGCGACTACGGACGAAACGAACGCGGGTGGAACAAACGCGACTGGGCCCGGTCCGACGACGCCGCGGCGAGGGCTCTTTTCTCGGCGGTTATGAAAAGCGGACGCAAAGAAAACGACTTTTTCGGCGTCGGCGTCGATTCCGGCGTTTCGAACTCCGACGCCGAGTCCATCGCAATCGGGGAGATTCTTGAGCTTGTGTTTCCCCCTGTCGTGCCGGGCATCGCGACCGCGGACACAGCTGGCACTGGCCCTATCGCCGAATTCAGACTCGACGTGCGAGCGATTGACGGCCAGCAATCGCACGTCGCACCACCACCCGTCGCGCCTTGGCACGTTTTCGCGGACTCCAACTGGCACGCGTTTCCGGCGCCGCGTTTCCCTCCCGTCCCTGTGGCGAACACGGCGAATGCTGGCCAGCGGATGAACGAAACCGACATGCACATGGAGCACGACCGGCTGGTTCAGCTGGGGCAACGGCTGGAGAACGCCACGGGGCCGCCTGTTGAAAGCACTCGCCGCAGGAGCCCGAATTGGACCGCCGAGGAAACCGACGCGTTGGAGAAGGGTGTGCGGTTCTTAATCGAGGCGGGCGAGTTCAAAAAAAGTGGAAACGCCGCGATGATTGATTCGCGAACCGGAACGGAGACGGACAAGTGGCGGAAGATATACGAACTTCACAAACACGTGTTCGACGTAAACGGACGAACCACGCTTGAGCTGAAGGCGAAGTGGGGGAACATCCTCCGGGCACGGGGGGCGGCGGCTGGAGATGGTGCCGGGGCACAACAACTCAGAGTTGCAGACGCGTGCGAAGCCGGCGACGCGTATGAACACGACGGATCTTCGTCGGTACCTCAACCGCCCTCCGTACACGGGGTCCGACCAGTCGCGCCGGTTGCGCCTGCGCAAACCCCGTTCGGGGCGTTCGCGTCAGCGCCGATTACACGCGGGCCAATCACGGCGTACCTGCCGAGGCCGATCGCGCCGCAGCCGCCCGTTCCAAACACGTTCGAATGTGCGCCTCGGATGGCCGTCCCGATCGTGCCTTTCCCGTCCGGCGCGTACGTTGGCGTGGACGTTGGCGGTGCTTCCGCTTCTGTTGTTGACGACGCGAATCGTTCAGAGCCTTTCCCGTCACAGCATCAAACGCAAACGAACGCCATGTCCTTCGCGCCCATCGCGCCCGCGTTGGCTCACCCGCCCGGTCCGTGGGTTCCGGTCAAAACCGACCCGTGGGGGGCGGAGGTTCCGCATACGCAGGCAGCCATGTCGTTTGCGCCCATCGCACCCGCGTCGGTGTACTCCGGACCGCGAGTCTCGGTCCCGACCGATCCGTGGTCGGCGCCCGCGAATAACCGGCAATCGGGGTATTGTCAAACGCACGCGGGGAACGCGAACCCGGAAAAACCTCAGCTCGTCAATCCCCAGGCGGCGCCCCTCGACCAAAGGCCCGTGTTTAGCAACATGCCTGTGCCAGGGACCGATCCAAGCGCGGACGCGGGTCCACCAAACTCGAAACGAAACTACGCCCAAGTTCCGTTCCACGCGGATTCGCGGGGTGACGATTCCCTTTTCACGCGCGAAGACGCGAACGCGAAAGCGGCGCCCTGGCGCGAGCTGATTGACGCGTATATACTCCCGCAGAATCCGACGCTGACCGCCGCTCGCGCGCATTGCGAGCAAATCGCGCGCGACCTGCTCGCCGCGGCGCGGCACAACCTGGACCTGGCGGCGCGGGCGCAAAACGCGTTACGCGGCGGCGACGTCTGGGCATCTTTGTCGAAATTTTTAGAATCCGATTCAAGTAGCTGCGAATCGAAGCACCCTCCGAGTCAGCTCGACGTCGTCGGCGAGCTTCACAAGGCGTGCATGGTGTTGGCCCAGGTGGTGCTCGGCGTGGTCCGGCCGGCGCACGACAACCGGCGAAGCGATTGCGAGCAGATGGCGCGTTTGTACAACAAACACGAAATCACCCGGTACGTATTTCCCACTCACCACGTTCCGCCTCTGCGATTTCCCATACGAGACTGATACTTTCGGCTTTTATCGGGCCAGGTTCGTCACCGCGTTGCGTTTGGACCCGCGAACGGCGAGCAAATTCGCGGCGGGGTCTCACGACGCGCCCGCCGGCGGCGACGCGTTTCCGGTACAGATCGGTCCGTCGCCGACTGACATGTCGGTCGTGTTTCCCGAAGGTAAGGGTCACGCGCATTCGTCGCGTCCAAACGAAGCAGGAGACGAGTTTTCCGCGCGAGTCCCCGAAACCGAAAAGTCGCCCAAAGCGTCGTCGAGGGCGACGCCGCGCCGGGCGAATGACGTGGAGACGGTCGACCTCACATTGGACGACTCGCCTGATCCGAAACCGAACGGTAACGACGGTACCGTCCAGCCGTCGTTAGACTCGGGTGCGGTACCGGCGGTAATCGGAACGGGGGTGGCTGGGGTACCGGCGGTAACCGGAACGGGAGTGGCTGGGGTACCGGCAGTAACATCACCTGACCCTGTATCAACAGACGAACTCGGCGCACCCACGGTACGGAACGATTCTGTCGTCAAAAACAGACGGTGCCCCGAGTCGTTGCTTCCGATGACGCACTTACGCCCCGCGGATTTGGACTTAACAGACACGGAGCGAAGTTTACTGAAACCGCTGCCGTGCGATTTCGCGTTCGCGGTGCTGGGCCCGGTTGCAAAAACAACCGAGCTGTGCGAAACCTATCCCGAAACCGCCCCCGTGCGGTTCGTGAGGAAGATGCAATCGGTGGTGGGAAGGTGGGGTTTTGTGTTGGAAGTCAGGGCGGGTACGTGTTTGCGTGTCCCAAATCCAGGCACACTGTTTGCCGATTGTCCGCCCGTAATTACTGTTTACTACATACATCACAAGTGCACTGTTTTACCGAAGCTGATGACTGTTTGTGCATACATCGCCCAATACATTCTACTTGTACACTCAAGACTGACCCTTTTCTTTTCCGAAAACAGGGTGTGTGTTTCTTTCCTTTCCTTCGACCAAGAAACCGGGGAAACACGTAAAGATGTGGTTCCCGCTTGAAGCGTTGCGGGGGTTACAAAGTAACGGCAACGGTAACGGTCAAAGTAACGGCAACGGTAACGGTCAAAGTAACGGCAATAATAACGGTTCGCAAGCCATGAACCTTACGCAACCCAGGCAACACACGGTACAGCTTCTTGATTCCTTGCCGTTGGTCAAGACACTTTGCGACACGCTTCCGGAGGAATCGCCCGTGTTGTTCGTGAAAGCGATTGGCCACCGAATCGGCGCAACCGCGACTTTGTTGGAAAGCCGCGGCGTCATCGTCAAAGTTCGGTTCGAATGCGAAACCGACGTCAACAAGCTAGCAATGGTAAAAGACAACGAGCAAAGAGACGCGCTCGCCAAACCGTTCACCACGTGGCTGCCCGTGGAGGTCGTCGCGGTGGTCACGCCGTGGGAGTGATTGAGTGATAGACCAGCGATTGTTATTTCGACGGAAAACGAAATCGAAATCGTGCGCATCCCCAAGTTTTTCCACCGTCGGGTATCTGAAATCTCATCTCGTGCTTCGGCACGTCTCTTCATTGGTGCGTGTCGCTTACGTGGGGGATGGCGACGCCGTGTTCGCGGCCGTGGTTACCCCCGACTCGGTGTCGGGGCTGGAAAAAACGGGACGACGCGCTTGTAACGCGATCGGGAGCTTGTAACGCCGAACGCGGTGCATCGCGAAACGATCGATTTGCGATCCGAGTTGGAACGAAAACAACGTCATGGATGCGGTGCCCACCGTCTACCCGAAGTTCCACACCCAAAACCCGCGCGATACCAATCACGCAGGAAACCGTGGATGTCATGCAGTCCGTACTAGCAACCTCCACCACCGTCACACCAGTGAACCAAGTAATCGACCTCGCCGTTGATGCTTGGAGCGTGTCTGGCGGGTCCGCTGCTTCTCTTAAAATCCCACCCGGCATCGAAACCAAGCTGTTCCAAGCAGGATTAGCGCCGTACTTGGTGTATTTGTTTTTTCTGGGAAAGAAAGAGGTGGGGACCCCAAACGCGTCCTTAGTCGGTGCCCGGTTCCTGCTTCTGTTCGTGATAGCCACGATCCCCGCCGGCGTCGTCGCGAAAACGCAGTACGGGGATATTCTCGCCAACGTCGATTTGTTACACGGAAGCTCGGAGTCGCTTCTCAGCGTGAGCAACTTTTTATTCTGCGCCGGGTTCCTGGGGGCGGCGAGGGATTATTCCGGGAGGGACGTGGAGGGTATGCACGATTCCGGGAGTACTGCTGTGGATAGTAGCGTTACACGCGAGGATACTATTCAGTCAGAAGGTTTTGGGACGGGACGTGATGACGCGGACGGTGACACGTCAAGTGCTGCAAATGAAACGTCAAGTGCTGCAAATAACACGTCAAGCACTTCGGTATCTCCCTACGTCGCGTTACTTTTGTTCGCCGCGGTATCGGGGGCCGGGTCGTTCTGCGCCGGGCAGCTTCTGCACGGTGGCGACTTTTTACAAAACGCGTTTCCATCAATCAAGGAACCGCGCAACGCCCTTTCCACGCAAACCTGGTAAGTATTTCCCATTACCACATTCCGCCGACTGATTGCCCATACGAGACTGACACTTTTTCGTTCACAATCAGGGCGGTGCACGTGTCGTCGTGTACGGAGTGGGCGATTGCGATGGTGTGTGTTAAGCGTTTCGCGATCACAAGCGGTAACACAAAGTGGAACGCACTGCCAATCGCGATGGTTCCTTTCCTGGCGTCCGGGTTAGGTACGTGTGTTTTGGCTTTCCCAAATCCGGACACACTGTTTTACCTCTAACGCGCCTGTGACTGTTTGGACCGATGGCCGGTGACTGTTGACCAGGCCATCGTCCAATACACGCCTGACACAAATGGACTGACACTTTTCGGTTACAATCACAGCCGCGTGTACGTTTCACCTGTTCCGAAACGACCCCAGTAT
>Ga0302136_1001223_pt1 | contig 11890 bp, 10 predicted proteins | sample CBN3_20m_MG_FD_203116 | JGI IMG/M metagenome (GOLD analysis project Ga0302136, IMG submission 203116) | Marine microbial communities from Western Arctic Ocean, Canada - CBN3_20m | ecosystem: Environmental > Aquatic > Marine > Oceanic | place: Canada: Western Arctic Ocean | collected 2017-09-15
TAGATTTAAAAAATAGAGGTGTATAATCTACTATTCTTTTAGAAAAAATGACGTGCTTTTGTCTTTCATTGGTATAAAAAGTTTTTAGAACCCTGATAGATTGTTTACTTTTACAAGAATATGAATGCATATTTAAAACAATATAGAGAGGGTACATGCGGTGTATTGGAGTTTGGAAATCCTGCGGGAAATTCTCTTCCTTCACCTTTATTAAATGAATTTAAAACTCATTTAATAGCTTTAGACAAAGACCCCAAGGTTAGGGTAATCATCATTCAAAGTCATGGAATGAGGGCTTTTTGTGGTGGTGCTTCCCTTGTTGAAATGAAAACCTTAAAAACGTTAAAAGAAGCGACAAAATTTTTTATGGGAATTGCAGATTTGATCAATACAATTCGCTCATTAAGTAAATTTGTAGTGGCCCGTGTACAAGGAAAGGTTGTTGGTGGTGGTGTTGGATTAGTGGCTGCTTGTGATTATGTTGTCGCCCATTCTAAAGCAGAAATAAAACTTTCTGAGTTATCAATTGGCATAGGGCCTTACGTTATTGAACCCGTCGTTTCAAGAAAAATTGGAATAACTGCCTTTTCACAACTTTCATTAGACGCTCACATATGGAAAAGTGCTGAGTGGGCCCTTGAAAAAGGACTGTATACTTCCGTTTGTTCTAGTGGTGACGATCTTAACCAAACGGTTAAATTTCATGCAGAGCGTTTAGCCAGCTATCCTGAAAAGGCAGTGAAAACATTACGCAAACTTCACTGGAAACAGACTGATCATTGGGATATACTACTCGCTAAGAATGCGGAAATTACAGCTGAATTAGCTCTTGAATCAACGACACAAAATATTCTTAAAACATTATAATTCAAATGAATAATAAAATTAGAGTCTCTAAGGAGTTTAAGTTTGAAACGGGACATGCTTTATACGGCTATGATGGCCTTTGTAAAAATGTGCATGGCCATAGCTATAAGCTTGCTGTTACCCTGGTAGGGACCCCTATTTTAGACAATAAACATGTTAAGTTCGGAATGGTTATAGATTTTAGTGATTTGAAGAAAATTGTGAATGAATGTGTAGTAACTCTATTTGATCATGCAACTGTTCTTAATATAAATTCACCACACAAAGAATTGGCGGAGGCCATGGAATCTAGAGGGCATAAAATTGTTCGTGTCAGTTATCAGCCCACTAGTGAAATGATGATAACTGATTTTGCTCAAAAAATTTCAGCTGCTCTTCCAAAAAACACAACATTACATCACCTCATGTTAAGAGAAACAGAAACCTCTTTTGCAGAGTGGTATGCATCAGATCAATAAAATTTCATTAAAACCCTAAAGCGTCTAAATCTGCTTTTAGCTTAGGTTTTTTCTTTTTTTTGGAATCAATAATATCATCACAGTCAACAGAAATGCTCTGTTTTTTAGGCGGAATAAACTCTCCTATTGAAACTCCTAAGTCTGGGTTTTGATACAAGGCCTTCATATAACTCCCCCAAATAGGAAGTGCCATTGTTGCTCCTTGTCCAAAACCTATTTCTTCAAAATGTATGGAGCGGTCATCTCCTCCAACCCATACCCCTGTAGCTAAATTAGGCACCATTCCCATAAACCAACCATCACTCTGATTTTGAGTAGTTCCTGTTTTTCCTGCAATAGGATTGTCAAAAACATAGGGATAACCCGTTACTACTTTTTCATAGATATAATTTGTCTTTTCAAGTCCTGAATGACGAAGACGAGCGCCTGAACCATATTTGGTGACCCCTTGCATCAAATTAACAGTCACATAGGCAACCTCTTCACTTAAAACATCTCGTGTTTTGGGAACGACCTCAAATAATGCACTGCCATTTTTATCTTCTATCCTTGTAATCATAACGGGTTTAACATAAATCCCCCGGTTTGCAAAAGTACTATATGCACCAACCATTTCAAAAAGACTTATGTCTGGTGTTCCAAGAGCTATGGATGGAACTGCCGGAAGTGTTGACGTAATTCCCATTTTGCGTGCTAGGTTAATGACGGGTCGAGGGCCTACAAGATCCATTAGGCGTGCGCTAACAGTATTAACGGAATTTGCTAAAGCATTTTTTAATGTTCGTGTTTGACCATATTTATTTCCTGAATTTTTTGGGCACCAAGCATCTATATTTCCGTGCTTCATGGGATCAATACAATACAAAGCATCTGGCAATGAATCACAGGGGGATAGCTTTAATTGATCAATTGCTGTAGCATATAAAAAAGGCTTAAATGTTGAACCAATTTGTCTGCGCCCTTGTTTTACTTGATCATATTGAAAATGTTTATAATTAAAGCCTCCAACCCAAGCTTTTACATGGCCTGACTCTGGCTCCATTGACATCATTGCTGCTTTCAGAAAGTATTTGTAATATCGGATTGAATCCATTGGCGTCATAATAGTATCTCTTTCCCCTTTCCAGCTAAAAACACGCATTGGAACCTTTACATAAAATGATTTTTTTATTTCTTCTTCTGGAATTTCTGCTAGCCTCATTTTTCGCCAACGTTCAGAGCGGTATGCTGTTCGAAGCATAAGTGTATCAATTTCTCCGCTTCTTAAATCTAAGAAAGGCGCTGTTGGGTTTCGGTCTTTATTGTTTTGAAGGAAGAACTCTTTTTGCAAATTTTTCATGTGTGCTGAAACTGCATCCTCACCAGCACTTTGCATACGAGAGTCTATGGTAGTGAAAATTTGAAGACCGTCTCCGTATAAATCATGCTTACTTCCATCTGGCTTTGGATTTTCACGAATCCAACCATCCATAAATTCTTTTAAATATGCCCTAAAATAAGTTGCCAAACCTTCTCTATGAGATTGAGGTGTATAGGTTATTACTAGAGGAAGTTTAGAAAGAGAGTCACATACTCTTTGAGTGATTACATTATTTCGAACCATTTGCCGAAATACTATATTTCTTCTCTTACTTACCAAGTTCGATCTTCTAATGGGATTGTAATAAGAAGAGTTTTTAAGCATTCCAACTAAGGTGGCAGATTCTTCTGTACTTAAGGCTTGGGGTGTTTTATCAAAAAATATTTTTGCGGCAGATTGAACCCCATCTGCTTGATAACCAAAATCATAATTGTTTAAGTACATTGCCAGTATTTCCTTTTTAGTATACCGTTGTTCTAATTGAACAGAAATTACCCATTCTTGTGCCTTTTGAAGTACTGTTTTTAATATATTTCGAGAACGCACACCAACGAAAATTTGTCTAGCGAGCTGCTGAGTAATTGTGCTTGCACCACCACGTTTACCCATATAAACAAAAGCTCTAAGAGTTCCTCTCCAGTCAATTCCAGAATGCTCATAAAACCGTTCGTCTTCAGTAGCAATTAGAGCCTCTACCATGTTCGTAGGCAGTTGCTCAAAACTAATTGGGGTACGATTATCTTTTAAATAATACTTCCCTAAGATTTCTCCATCTGATGAAAAAATTTGAGAGGCTAAATTGGTTCTAGGATTTTCTAGCTGTCGTAAATCTGGCATAGGTCCGAATAACCCAAAAGCCGCTCCCCCAAAAAGAAAGAATAAGCAGAGAACGCCTATTAAAAAAATTCCCCAAATAAATAGAATCGGTTTTCTATAAATGCGTTTTTTTATGCGTTTTTTATTTTTCCTCATTGTATTTATTCTTGATCTTCTATGGATATTCCGACTGAAACAATTCCTTTTAGTTCTGTTATGCCATTTGCACTTCCATTAACCCTAATAGCTTGTGAAATTTCTATTTGCAGTGGTCTTTTAGCGGGTATTTTAATACCTTTTTTCCACCATAACTTACTCTCTTTTAATTCTGTAAATCCGTCCCCTAGCCATGAACCGTCAGGAGCTGCCATAGCATATTCTAAGGTGTCTTGAAATACTAGTTGATCCCCTGCTTTTAAAGTTGCGATCAAAAAGATATTTGAAAATTCGTATTCTGTGTTGTTTCTTAAGCGAATAAACAAATTTTGTGGATTCTCCTTAACGGCTGAAGGTGGAATGCTAAAAATAATTGGTCTTGGAGAAAGTCCTTCTTTTGCAATAGATTCATAATGAGTAAAACCTCCTTGAGATATACAAGATATTGTGCATATTAAAACAAGGATAATTCCTATTTTAATTTTATTTAAATTCATCCTGAGATTTTAAGTTTATTAAAACTGTCGCTTCCACAAGTACCATTACTCCTGCATCCCCTTGGGTTGAATAAGTTACCGGTAGAACAACTTGAACAGATCATGTTTTTATTTTAAAGATAAAGGGAATTCAAACAATCACAACTTAATTAAATCTTAAATTACTGTTTAAATTTAAGGACTTTTGAACGCCCCTTTTTAAAAATTTTATTGCTATTGTGATGACCTTTACGAAGTTCTTTTTGTTCTTCAGATGGAAGGCCAGATATCCCTTTACAGCTTATCGAGCAACACTTATTCATTTTTTTTTGACAATCGGCACATTGAATGAAGAGTAGATGACATGCTTCATTGATACAGTTTACATGTGAATCACAAGGGGCGCCACATTGGTGGCATTGGGCAATCACATCTTCCGAAATACGTTCGCTACGACGTTCATCAAAAACAAAGTTTTTACCAATAAATTTATTTGCTAGCGATTGGGCTTTAACCTGTCGTGCATATTCTATAATGCCTCCTTCTAATTGATATACTTCTTTAAATCCTTTATGTTTAAAATATGCGGAAGCCTTTTCACATCGAATTCCGCCAGTACAATACATAACTATTTTCCTGTCTTCTTTATAAGCCTCCAATTCTTTTTCTATTATTGGTAACGAGTCACGAAAAGTGTCAACGTCTGGAGTAATCGCCATATCAAAATGACCAATCTCGCTTTCATAATGGTTTCGCATGTCCACACAAAGAGTGTTTTTATCATCTAATAAATCATTAAACTCTTGAGCATTAACATGAATCCCTTTTTGAGTAACATCGAATTTTTGATCTTTCAATCCATCTGAAACAATTTTGCTACGGACTTTAACCGTAAGTTTTAAAAATGATTTATTATCCTGTTCAATCGCTATGTTTAATCGTACCCCTTCTAAAAAAGTGATTGCGTCCAGCGAAGCTTTAAAAGCGTCAAATTGTTTTGCAGGAACAGAAAGTTGAGCGTTTATTCCTTCATTCGCGACATAAATTCTCCCTAAAACTTCCAAAGGATTCCAATGAATAAATAAAAAATCTCTGAATAATTGTGGATTTCCCAGCTGGGTATATTGATAAAAAGAGAGTGTTAGCCTTTCTTGTCCGGCTTCTTCTATAAGATGCGCACGCTCTTTTGCGCTTAAGGTATTGTACAGTTGCATGCTATACTTATTAAGATTAAAAGATATTATAAAGGTAATGAAATTGGGTTTAAAATAGCTCAAACCATTTGGATCTAGAAAAGTTTTATCAACCCTGCTGGATAAAGCTGGTTAATTATTCTAAATGAGATTGTTTTTTACCCAACAAGAGGAGTTTTTTTTGACGGCCATTTACATACCTAAATCCTTTTTTGCCAAAATAACCTGCTTCCTCTAACATAATTCTGACTTCCTTTTCCCAGTCCGGGACATAGACCTTGGCATTAAGTTCAATTGCATAAACGGTATCGACTTGAAGAGGATGGTCCCCTGATCCTGGCACCCCTTCTTGTGCATCCCACATTCCAATGGTTGTTCCTGCAGAGTGTCCGAAAAGTCCTAAAGGATGAGTATAGATTTGTGGTATTAATCCAGCTGCTTTACTATCAGATAATGCATTTTTTAAAATTTCATTTCCTGTTTTTCCTGCTACATAATTTTGAGTAAGATGATCTTGTACTGCATTTCCCTCTGCTAAAGCATTTTCTAAGAATAAAGGAGCTTTTGTCTCTTCTGGTTTTAAGACATAAGCTAATTCTTGACAGTCTGTATTTAATGTAAGGTAGCTAATTCCAAAATCACAATGCAGAAGATCTCCTGGATAAATTACATCGTATTTGGATTTCCCATCAAAGGCATATAAATCACTTTTCCCTGAGCGTTGCACATCTACAGTTGGGTGAAACCAAGTTTTCAACCCTAGCTTTTGCACTTTTTCTCGAAGCCACCACACCACTTCTTCTGTGGTTGTAGTACCTGGTGTAATAACCGTTAAAGAAAATGCCTCTGCAATAATATTGTGGGTAATTTCTACTAATTGACTGAAAAGAATCATCTCCATATCGGTTCGGGTTTCAATCCAACGTACTGCCAATTTTTCTGCAGAAACAACTCGATTATGATACGCTTTTGGAAGAGCTTTCATCATCCCGTCATAATCTGTTTTCACCAAACCGTCTGCCAATCCATAGGCTTCTGAGGTGTTGATTCCAATTCTTTTTGGATTTTTACTTGTAATATAATCAGATAATGCTTCCCACTGATCAGGTTGTTTCTCTTTATCCCAAATAGATCTTATATTATTTCCAAAATTATAGCGGGTAATAGCAACTGCATCTACTGCTTTTTTGGTTTTTGAAAAAACTATGATCGTTCTTCTCCTGGCATTAAGCCAGGTAGGAGGTAATAATGTTTTGACAACTGGATCTTCATTGTATTCTCGAGTAATCAGCACCCAAAGATCAATGTTTTGTTCCTCCATAAGTTTAGGTAATAAGTTTTCAATTCTATCTTTCTGAATCTCATCAATAAGAGATGCACGATCTCTAAGCGATAAAATATCTTGACTGAAAAGCAATTGAGTAATAAACACTAAGAATAAAATATGGTATTTCATAATGGAAGGTTCTTTAAAGTTTAAACCTACGAAAAATTGTTAATAATGCATGAATATTCGGCTTGGAGGGAAATAAAAGAAAATGTATTTTAGCTAAAAAGCGAGTTATGTCAGATCAAAAGAGTGCTAAACAAAAAGCCCTTCAACTTACCCTAGACAAATTAGACAAAACCTATGGAAAAGGTGCGGTTATGAAAATGGGAGATCAAGCAATTGTTGAAGTTGAATCTATCTCCTCTGGATCTATTGGGCTAGATATTGCTTTAGGAGTTGGTGGTTATCCCCGCGGACGTGTTATTGAAATATATGGTCCTGAGTCTTCTGGTAAAACAACGCTTACCCTTCATGCAATCGCAGAATGTCAAAAAGCAGGAGGTATTGCTGCATTTATTGATGCAGAACATGCTTTTGATCGTTTTTATGCTGAAAATTTAGGTATTGATGTCGGTGAACTCATCATTTCACAACCAGACCATGGTGAACAAGCTTTAGAAATTGCTGATAACCTTATTCGATCTGGAGCAATTGACATTGTTGTAATTGACTCCGTTGCAGCCTTAACTCCAAAAAGTGAAATTGAAGGGGAAATGGGTGACTCTAAAATGGGGCTTCATGCACGTTTAATGTCCCAAGCTTTGCGAAAGCTAACTGCTTCAATTAGTAAAACTAATTGTACAGTATTTTTCATTAACCAATTGCGTGAAAAAATTGGTGTAATGTTTGGAAACCCAGAAACAACTACTGGTGGTAATGCTCTAAAGTTTTATGCTTCTGTACGTCTAGATATTCGTAGATCAACACAAATCAAAAATATTGAATCTGAAGTGTTAGGAAACAAAACCCGTGTGAAAGTGGTTAAAAATAAAGTTGCCCCTCCATTTCGTACTACTGAATTTGACATCATTTATGGCGAAGGTATTTCTAAAATTGGTGAAATAATTGACTTGGGTGTAAATTATGAAATCATCAAAAAGAGTGGATCTTGGTTCAGCTATGGGGATACTAAAATTGGTCAAGGACGAGATTCCGTTAAAACACTATTAATTGATAATCCCGAATTAATGGAAGAGTTAGAGCAAAAAATAATGGATACTTTAAAAGCTGTTGACGCCTAATATAAATGCTTTTTCCATAGTTCAATTGCATTTTTTATATTCCCTTTTGGGTCATTTAGTAATTCTTTTTTTATGGCTTGATATGCTTGTTTTTGTAGTACAGGAATATCCGATTCTGACAAGTTTACTACGGGAATAACAGAAAGTGCCTTAACACGTAATTCTCCGGGGTATCCATAGCTGGTATTCCAAGGAAATTTTCGCTTACAGTCTAAAAAAACCATAGGAAAGATTGGGATTTGATGTTCAACAGCAAGCTTAAACGCTCCTTTTTTAAAGGGATTTAAAACTATGCTTTCGTCCGTATAATCCTTTTCTGGAAAAATACAAATACTGTAGCCTTTATCAATTACTTTCTGAGCACGACCATATACCCCATAACGGCTTTTTGAGCTGCTTCGGTCAACCATAATGGCTGCACGTTTATATAAATATCCGAAAATAGGTATTTGGACCAATTCCTTCTTACCTACAAAAACAAAAGGCGTTTTTCTTAATCTTAAAATAACCATCACATCTATAACACTAGTATGGTTTGCAATCAGCATAAAGCTTTTGCCTTCTAAAGGAAAAGCAGTTATTTTTTTAACCCAACACCCTGTACCATATAATACAAATGGGGCCCAAATATTACGCGCAATCCAAAACAAATATTTATATCCATTCGGAATTGCTAAAAGAAAAGCGAGTGGAAAGAATAATAAAATAACGGGGATCGCTGTAAGCACATAAAACCATATTCTCCATAAAACCAATAATATCTTTTTCACGATTCAAAGATACTTTTTTCAAAATATATTTTTTATTTATCACATTTTAAGGTCCCTTTCTTTAATCAATAGTCAATAAAAATTCATCCTGCATTGTTGCGTTGCTCTTTTAGTAATAGTACCTTTGTGAAAATAGTTTAAAATGGCACGTATTTTAACTGGGGTCCAGTCAACTGGAACTCCCCACTTAGGAAATTTATTAGGTGCAGTACTTCCTGCAATTGAAATGGCTAAAGCCAGTAAAGATGATTCCTTTTTATTTATCGCTGATCTTCATTCACTCACACAAATAAAGAAGGGAGAAACTCTTCGCAAAAATACTTTTGCAACTGCTGCTACATGGATGGCATGTGGATTAGACGTTGACAATACGCACTTTTATCGCCAAAGTGATGTAAGTGAGGTAACCGAGTTAGCCTGGTATTTGAGTTGTTTTTTTCCCTATAAACGCTTAACATTAGCCCATTCATTTAAAGATAAATCTGAGCAGCTTGCAGACGTCAATGTCGGTTTGTTTTCTTATCCTATGCTTATGGCTGCTGATATCTTATTGTATAATGCAGAAATTGTTCCTGTAGGAAAAGATCAATTACAGCATCTTGAAATTACGCGAGATGTGGCAGCAAAATTTAATCATCAAATGGGAGATACTTTTGTCTTACCACAAGCAAAAATTCAAGAAAAAAGTCAGTTTGTTCCAGGTACCGATGGTGAAAAAATGAGTAAATCGAAAGAAAATACAATCAATGTGTTTTTGCCTGAAAAAGAGTTAAAAAAACAAGTAATGAGCATTAAAACGAACAGTATTGCTGTTGAAGACTCCAAAGATCCTGAAACATGTAATGTATTTGCCATATACTCTTTATTAGCTTCCCCGTCTTCTATTCAGGCGTTGCACAGTAAATATTTATCTGGAGGAATGGGATATGGTTATGCTAAACAACTCCTCTTAGATTTAATTTTAGAGCGCTTTGAAACTGAGAGATCACAATTTAATTACTATTTTGAGCATCCTGAAGAAGTTTATGTAGCCCTTGCAAAAGGAGCGGAAAAAGCGCGGAAGGTCGCAAGTGAAGTATTGCTTAGTGTTCGAGATAAGGTGGGCTATTAAATCATTACAAGTTTTGGCGAAAAATACTATTGCCTAATCCTTCTGTACATTCGTTTTTATCCATGTAGTTTAATTTTACTATTTTTGATTCAATGCAATTATCTAAATACATACAGGAACTTCTTTATAAATATGAATGTGTAACCATTCCTCAGTTTGGTGCCTTTTTAACACGGCCTTTACCGGCTCAAGTAAGTTTGAGCGGAGCCTTTTTTCCGCCACGCAAAGAAGTTACTTTTAATAAGCTTTTAACGACTAATGATGGGGTTTTAGCACATCATTATGCACAAAAAGAATCGATGTCTTATGAGCATGCGTTGCGTCTAATTGAAAAAGAAGTAAGTAATTGGAAAAAACGCATGAAAACACAAACCCTCCATTTTACTGGAGTAGGAGAAATACAATTAAACCTTGATCGTAAAATAACTTTTAGCCCATTGGGAAGTGTTAATTTTAATATCAACTCCTTTGGATTGTCTTCTTTTCATCGCAAACCAATACTCAAAGTTATTGTAGAACCAAAAATAATTTCTCTAATGGAAGATAAAAATAAAGACGATTTAATGTTTACGCCCGAAAACGATGGGACTAAAAAATCAGGAATCCTTCGATATGCAGCTATAGGAATAATTGGAATTGCTTTAGTTAGTACATCCTATTATTTTGGAGATCAATATGTTTCTAATCAAAGTTTAGTAGCTCAAGAAAAGGCCCAAAAACAGATTGAAAAAAATGTGCAAGAAGCTACTTTTGATTTAGGGTCTCTTGACGCTATAGAAGTGAGTGTAACGACTGAATTAGCTCCTGAAAAAGTCGTTTTAGACCAAATATATTATAGTATTATCGCAGGGTCTTTTCGCTCTTTAGAAAATGCTGAAAACAAAATTGAATCATTAAAGGAGGAAGGTTATGAAACTGCTGAACTTGCTCAAGTAAATCCAGAGGGTTTATACAGAGCTTCTTATGGCCGATTTTCCACTAAAAAAGAGGCTATTAACTTATTGTATTTTTTAAAGTATACTCTTAAAGAAGATGCCTGGTATTTAGAAGAAAAGTAAATTACATCTTATAGATCCAGCCTTTGGGGTCTAAGGCGTTTACATTTCTAAAAATACTAAATTGTAATTGTGTTTTACCTGTCTGTTTATTGGTAAATACTTCTCCTATAGTTTGTTTAGCTTGAACTTTATCTCCCTTTTTTACATATAATTTTCCTAGATTTTTATATACAGAAATGTAATTTCCGTGTCTAATTAGAACAGAGGGGTTACTTCCTCTAAAAGTTACCACAGACATTACGACACCTTCGAAAACAGTGCGAACTTGGGAAGAAGGTTCAGTTGCTATAGTAACACCATTACTTTGTATTGTTGTTGTTTTCACAACGGCATGTGGTTGGCGACCGAAACGTTGTGTAACCACGCCCTTTTCTAGAGGCCATGGCAGGCGTCCTTTATTTGCTTGAAAATTAGCTGAAATTAATCTAGCTTCTGGTGTAAGCTCAAACGTTTTATTCCCTTTCTTCCCAGCGGCTTTATTGGAAGCTAGAATAGCTTCACGGATTAAGCGATCAATCTCCTTATTTATGGCCGTGGTCTGCTTTTCTTTTTTAGATATTTGAGTATTTAGTGACTTTTCTTTTCGCCTTAGAGTTTTAATTAGGGCCTCTTGCTCTTTGCGCTCCTTTGAAAGTTGTTTCTGTATTGCTCTATTGTCTTCAACAAGGCTGATTTTTTTTGTCTTCTCTTCTATTAAAGTTTTATTTAATTTTTGAAGCAGCTGTGTTTTGTCTCCAATTGCAATGCCTTGTTTTCTTCGATAGCTTGCATATTGTTTTAAGTATTGAACTCTTTTATAGGCCTGTAAAAAGTTTTCAGATGAAAACAAGAACATTAATCGATTTTGAAAGGACTTAGCAGCATAAGACTTTTGAATCATTTTAGTATAGTCCTTTTTTAAAGCCTTTAATTCATTTCTCTGTTTGCCAATGTTTCGTTCGTTTAGACTGATGCGTCTTGTTAAAAGATTGGCCTGTTCATTTGTGACTTTAATCAATTCTGATCGGACGTTTAGCTTAACCTGCAAGTCTTCTGCTTCTGTAAGAGCATTTTT
>Ga0302136_1001232_pt1 | contig 11846 bp, 8 predicted proteins | sample CBN3_20m_MG_FD_203116 | JGI IMG/M metagenome (GOLD analysis project Ga0302136, IMG submission 203116) | Marine microbial communities from Western Arctic Ocean, Canada - CBN3_20m | ecosystem: Environmental > Aquatic > Marine > Oceanic | place: Canada: Western Arctic Ocean | collected 2017-09-15
CATCGCCGTCGTCGCTTCCGTCTTCGCCGTCAGACTCCCGGGACACCCCCAGCCCCCCAGACCCCCCGGCCGCGAACTCGCCCAACGCGTCCCCGACGAAAACAATGTCAGACGACACACCTTCGTCGGTTGTTTCCCGGAACTCGTTTAAATCCCGTCGAACGGTTTCCGCCGCGACGTGGACATCGCGCGACACGCTGGCCACCGTGGTTTTCGCCGCGTGCGTCAATTTGTCCTTCGCCAGACGAAGCGTTTGCCAAACCGCTTGTGGTACGAACGCCCCGGCCTCGTCGTCATCATCGTCCTCTTCTTCGTCTGCGTTTTGCGTATCGTCAACTGTTGAGTCGGCACGCCTGCCGTCTTCGTGCCAACGTGACCCGCGTGTCTCATCACCACCACCGAACCCATCGGAAGGAGCTTTCGTCTCGGCCAAGACGTCGTCCTCGTCGTCTGACTCCGAATCGAGAAGCAAATCACCAGCCTTGGCGGCCAAGTCCCCGACGCGCGCGGTGACGTTCTTGAAAAAATCCATCTCCGGGGCGGGTTTAGGTGTTAAGCAAGTCGTGAAGGCGTTGACGCGGTTAACGGGTGCTTCGGGCCCGTGCGCGAGAGGAGTGGGCTCGAGTCGTTCGTTCAAGAGACGAAGAATGTTGGCTTTTTGATTTGCGCAAGATTTCGTCGATTTGGCAAAATTGGCAATGGACCTAAAATAATTTTGCCATTCATCCCCCGCTCCCTCTCATCACTCCTTCTTCTTCGCCTCTAGACTCTTCCCCCCCCCCGCCTTTTCAAACGCCTCTTCCAGCCCCAGCCCCTTCACGATATCAACCGCCCGTAACCGCGAGCCTTTGATTTTCGTGCCCTCTAAATACGCCCTCGGGACTCGAACCAACTCTTCGCCTTTCTTAAAAAGTAAAATACTAGGCACCGCGCACGCCGGTCCCGTTGCGTCGAGGGGCACGCCCAGCGTCGCTTCCGCGGTTTCCGGCCACCGCCCCACGTCTATTGTGACGAACTTTACGTTGTCCGTGGTGTATTTCATGGAAATGTCGTGGAAAGTGGGTTCCAGTGCTGTTGAGTTACTGCTCCAATCCGCGTGGACTAACACCACCCATTGAATAGCGGCATCACTTTTCGTCCATTCGGGTCTCAAAATTTGCGAATGCAACCCCGCTGGTGTCATCGGCACCGCTTTCGTTGCGCCGGAGTATCTCGGCGGTATCAGGAATGCGCAGCCCAAGAAACTAACCAACACACCCACTCCGAATACCCCGAAATCCGGACGCGTCGCGACGTACAGCAAGGCTAGCAAGGAAGCTTCCAGGTACATAATCGCGCTCGCCAGAAACTGATCGAGGTTGTCCTTCTTCAGGAACTTCATCAGCAACACCGCGACGCACGTCGCTGCGATTTGTTTTTCCCACTGCCACAGCGATTCGTTGTTTCGTGGGAACGCCACTTTAAGCCACCCGCTGCCGAGTAAAGGGTACGCGAGCAACACGACCAGGTGCGTGAGGTGGTACGGGGAGAGGAAGCGAGCGAGTGGGGGGGCCATCTGGACAAGTTTCGCGGTCGTTTAGATTGCGCGAACACGGGCTGCACACCACGAACGCGGTCGTTCGCCTGGTTTCGCACAGCACGACGACCGACGGAGTTCGGGGGCCTGTTCAGGTTCGCAAAATGGAAACGTGCGAAACGTCTGGGAAACCGCGCGTTCCAATAACCGCGAGCAACACTAAGAGCGACCCTACGCGCGCGCGCGTGATACCGTGAATGAGGTTTTCGCGAAAACGAGCGGCGGTTGTGGAAGGGGCGAAAAGTGTTTTTGTAGATTTCTTAAAATTACATCGTTTGCGTCGAGCAGGGCTAACATAAGACATCCCCCACATAAAGGACATCCTCAAAAGTACGTACCGCCCTCGCTTCAGCCCGGAAAACTTGCAGTCTCCTAATCCTATTCCTTCCCGAACCCGATCCCCCCGGACATGATTATTCCCACGATCACCCCGAACAGCCCGAGCGCGCTTCCGAAAATCTCGACGACGAGAATCTTGACGAACAACGTCGGGTTTTGCGCGTCTGCGGAGAGAAAAAAAGTACGGAGTATTTAGTGAGAGGTGTTTCGAGGTCAGTTGGGGGGGTACAGGTGGTTAACCACTGGCATACCGACTCGGCGGACCTTGGTTCGAAGCCACCAGGTATGCGAGGTAGTTTTACGTCCGGCACAGTAATTAGTCATGCTAATTGTAAAACCAAACGCACCTGATAAAGCGCACGACGACCCCACCGCGCCGACGCACATCCCGCACACCAAGTTCGCCAGGCCCACGGTTAGACCTGAGGCGAAAATGCAGTATCCCGAGGTGTACGCCGCTTGCGCGTACCGGCCGGTGTCCGAGGATGGCGCGACGTATTCGATTTTCGTTTGTAAAATGATGGCTATTATGACGCCTGAGATTGTAAAAAGAAACGTCAGTCTCGTATATCGCGATGTATTGGACGATGTATGGACAACAGTCAGGGCAGAGGTAATGGTCCCTACTGGGAAATACGAACCGTAAATCGCCACGGCTTCGCAGAAAATTACGCTGATCAGGTTCTTGCTCGTGATCCGCGGCGCGCGCACCGCGGCGCCGACCAAGGAACTGCCGGTGATGAAAATGCCCCTGTTCGTGGATTTGTTTCGTTAAAGGTTTGGGTGGTTAGTGTGCTGTGCGTATGGGTCAGTAGTCAGAGTTCTTTTTTGGACCCGTGGTTCGTAGGAGGCGAGCGTCTGTGAACACGCGTCGCAAATCCGTAATCGATTTAGGGTTGGGGAAAAACAGGTGCCCGAATTCGATCGATGCAGATCTGTGTTCGTGCGACCCGACAATCCGAGAAGTTCGCCACACCCTAAACCCCCACGCACCACGCCGCCCCTAACACCGAGAACCCGATCGCACTGGCGATACCAAGCGCGGCGAAGAAATACGGGTCTATTGACCGGAACAGGAACCCGAGGTAGGCGAAATCTATCAGCTTGTTGGAGCTCTGTTCGCGCCTGCCGAACGAGATGCCGAACACCAGCAACAACAACGTTGTGACCCACAACACGGATACCAAAATCAACAACCGACTGTCCAGTTTCAACCCGCCCGCGGAGGTGGCCATCGTGACCTAGCGCGCTACCGAAGAGGGAAATTCGTGGTAGAGGTTCCGTCTTCCCTGCGCGGAGGTGATCTAATGTGTACCTGGCTTACCGCCAAGGCCCTTTGGCGAGGCACGAAAATAAAAAGTCAGAAAAAAATCAAAAAATCTCAATTGTCGAACGAGGCGTCGATCGGTCAACGCGTCCCACCCTTCGCCCCCACACGCAGGTCGCGCGCTGCGTTTGGTTGCCGGAACAACTCCGGCATCCAACGGGCAGGGCGTGCGCGTGCCTTTAGGGTGTAGGGTGTAGGGTTTGACACGCGCTTGTGCTTCCTGACGTGCCGCGTCTTCTGCTAAAGTATAGTAAATTTCGACTCGGCAACGCCGCGGCCGGTCGCTAAAATGCCATCCCCACCCCCCCCCAACACGAACACCGTGCGCGTGTCCGTGGACGAGATGAGGTTCTTTCCAGCGCACGTCGTCATTACCAAAGGCACGTCCGTGCGCTGGGAGCCGGTGTCTGGCTGTTCCGTGGCGCACTGCCTTGAAGTCGTGGACGCGGAGGAGACGAACTTTGCGATGTCGCCCGCGATGGTACCAGGAACGCCGTGGGATTTTGAGTTCACGGAGGTCGGGAACTTTCACTACCGCAGTCTGATTTACTGTTTCATGAAAGGAACCGTGACCGTGGTAGAGGCGGTTGATGTACTTCCGACACCAAAACGCAGCAGCACGAGTCGAGTTTTGCAGAGAAGCAGTGCGTGGACGGGCGCTTCCAGCGCAGGCGAGCCATCCTCGAAGGAATTGCACGGCGTACCAGTTGCGCAACGCGACGCCTCGACCGACCACGGCGCGGCGGACAAACTCGTTTCGTTGCAGTACACGCGCCTTGCTAGTGATGAAACAGTCGAGGAAGAAAACAGCACGTCATACGAGTTGGACCCAGAAAAGCCAAAGAGCACGGTAAGTAGCTCGGGTAACTCGAGGAACGACTATGCAAAAGATGACGCGCGCGTTCCGAAAAGCCACCTTCCGCCCGACCAACTGATTCGCGCGGCGGCGGAAACCTCACGGCGGTTACTCGAAACGTCCTCCTCGGTTTCCACCACCGAAAGAACATACACGAAGTGCGACCGGTGTTCCTTAACCTTCGTCTCGGAGACGAACAGACAAAGGCACAGGGTGAGCTGCGAGAAACGGCGAGGAACGCGGGGCAAACCGCCGGTTGTCGCGCTTGACGAGGTTGTGAAATTTTGGACGCAGGTGCGTGTTGCGCGTTTCCCGAATCCGGGGACACGCTGTTTTATCTCTCAGCCGGTGACTGTTTGTCCATACATCGCCCAATACATGACTGACACTTTTCGTTCACAACCACAGTTACCCTCGGCGGCGCGAAGAGACGTTTGTTTAGTTTCCCAGCCCGGCGAAGCAGGCGCGCTAGTCGCGGCTGGATTCAAGGGAAGAACATCAACTCGTGTGGAACAACAAGAAAACGATCAATCGTTTCTGAAATACAAACAGGCGGGGTCCACGTTAGCAATCGCCGCGGGTGTTTTCGACGAAAAATACGCCGACAAAACGCAAATCGCGACGGAAACTGCAACTCTTTTCGCGTGCCTTCGTGAGGCCAGCGAAGGCACTTATTTCGGCCGGCACACCAACCTAGACCTGCCCACGATGATCTTGGACGAAAACCTGGAAGCCGCGCTCGCGTTTTTGCTTGAACAGCGGATTTCGGAGCGGTACCTTGACGAGCGGTCCGTGGAAGCGGAACTTGCGCGGAAAACGTTACTCCTGGAGATTGACGAAACGGCGGCGAAGACGGAACGGCGCGACGCGCATCGGGGGGCGCGAAACAAAGCCAAGAAAGCAAAGGCGCGGACGAAACGGAGGGGTGATAGTACACTCAGTGGGGCATCAGGAGTTTCCGAGAATGAAACTGGGGTTGAGGAAATTATGGAAGCGGAGGAGGATGAGACGTCCAATCTGTTGGAACTCGAGCGAGTAAAACGCGACTCCGACCTGGACGCCGCCGCGGCGAAGGAACACGCAGAGTTGGAAGCACACACGGCTTCTGCTGCTTCCGCGAAATCGGAAAGCCGACCGCGACGGGGACTTGATTTCCGAGGAGACAGCGCGAAAGGAGCTGGCGCGACGCCCGTGCTGCCCGCGCGCCCCACAGACGACGCGGTCGAAAAGAAGACGACATCAACAAAAAAGTTGCCTCCGCGTCCCGCCACGGCGCCGGTGTCGCTTTTGCGCGAAGGGTTCACGATTCCGACGCCCAAGAAACAGTCACCCGAATCAGCAAAAAAAACGCCTGTTGTGGTGAAGCCCCTTTCTCGGGTTAAGGAACTACCAGTAGTGCCTGTGCAGTCGGGCATTATTGAAAACTTGGACTCCGCGGTGGTCAAGAAGAGCCGACGTAACAAAAAGCTGGAACGACGCGCCGGCGGCGGGATTTCGGACGTTGCCACCACGGACATATCCGCATCAGGGAGCGATGTCGGGTACCGCACCGCGTCTGATACGGAGCTGTTGTTTGGGACAGGTCCTTCGGGAAGCGTTACGACGAAGCAAAGCCGAAGGGCTCGCGTCGCGGCGCGCGCGAACGATGCGAACGGTGCCGGCGGGGAGACGCTTTCTCTTTTGGAGATGCTCACGGGTAATGCTGCTCTACCGCCACCCATTCCTTTTGTCGCGTTGGTTTCAGAGACGCCCACTGCTTCACCTACGGCTACACCCACCAAGCCTGTGCCACGCACTACGCACTCGCCCTCGAATATCACAGCGCCACCGACCCCGGTCGCGGAGTTTGTCTCGCCCGCCTCGTGTTCGTTCACCGCGCGCGGCATTCCGATCGCGCCGTTGTTGACGCCGGAGAGGATTTGCGATTTGCGGGGAACGGGCGGTGGTCCGCCAATCGCGATGCCGTTCCCAAATCACGCAGTGCCGATGGCTACGCGCGCGCCGCCCATGGCACATCATCCGTTCCCGACCGGTGGTGTACCGATGATGAGTACTACACCTCACCCGGCGCCTCCCATTGCACACCAGGCGCACATGCTCAACGCCGCTCCCCCCGTCCCGGCTGGCATCGACCCCGAGGTGTACATGCGTCATTACATGACAGCGCTTGCGGCGATTCAGAAAACACACGCCGAACACTCTTGGGTTGTCTTCGCCCCGCCCCTACCGCCGGGGCCGCCGCCGCAAATGTTCTGGCAGTATTCGTGATCCGTTATTTTTAGTCGTACGTGTGCTTAGTCCGGTTGAGAGTAGTCACCGTACGTGTAATTAGTCTGTAAGCTATTAGAAAACTCAGCAGTAACCTCTCACGCGTCTTCCCACTCCTCCTCCACGTCCTCCCAAACTTCGTCCCCGCCGTCCGCCATCGCGAGGGCGACCAGGTCGTCGGTGACCATCTCGGCAACCGCCGGCGCGTCGCTTTCGCTTTGTTTCTGTTCGCTCTGTTTCTTTTCCCCAGCCGCGGCGTCGCCGGTGTTATTTTTCAAAGCCCCGAGGTACGCCCTTAGCCACTCTTCCTTTATCTTCTCCTCAGCCTTTGCTGTAGAGTCGTCTGTTGCATTCGCCTTAGCGTCCGTATCACCTCCCCCGATCCCACCGCCCATGGTCGCGTCTTCCTTGGCGAATGCGTTTTTAGTGATCCACTCCGGCGCTATCTTCGGCGCGTGCGCCGCCGCGTCCGCCTCCGCTTCCTGTTCCTCGGTCAGCCCCAGCGTCACTTCGAAGGTGGTGTCCTCCAAAGAATCGAGCTGGACGTTCAACCCCCCCCGGGCGTTCAGTCCGAAATTATTGCCCACCCCGCCGTTCCTGGCGGCGGCTTTTTTCCGCGCCCGCGTGTATTCGTTAAGCGTTCCGTACTGCGGTGGGACCGTGCCTTTAACCCTGTCCAACTGCTTTTGAATCGGTAACACTTGTTGTTCGAACTTTGCGAGCGCAGCACGCACGGCTTCCCGTGTCCTCGGTTCAGGTACCCCCCCGTCCTCCCCGCCGCCGCACTGAACTACCTCCGCGGCGCACACGCTGCACTTGAACTGCATCGTCGTCATGTCCAGCAAGCGGGACGCGTCTAACGACGAGTACCGTTTGCCGCATATTTCCAAATCCGCGACGCACTTGAAAAGCACGGAAACCGGGCCTTTCTCGGCTCTGTGTTTCAGGTTTTTTCTGGCCGTGCCTACTCGCAAATTCACCGCATCCACGACCCGGCTGTAGTTCAAACACACGTACGTCACTATTGTTTTGTCGATGTTCCGAATGCGTTCCTGTATGACGTGCTCATCAACCCCGTTCTCCTCCCCCCGCGCCCGGGTCCTATCCTCCCGGTCTTTGTCTTTTTCCTTAACGTGCGCCCGTGTCACGAACCGCTGTTCCTCTAGATAAAGAAGCGCCTTCCTTACCTGTTTCGCGGACAGCAACACCGCGGCCGCGAGATCGTCCTCCTTTACCCAGGTCCTGCGGCTCAACGCATCGACCAGAACTTCCGCGATTTTCGAATTGTCGTACTTAGCGTTCCCAGTACGCGCCAACCTCTCCATCGCGCTGCTGTGCCGGTAAAACGCGCGAATCGCGAGACGAGCGAGTTTCTTGTGCTCGCTCATGGACGACGAGGGAACCGCAGCCGCCTCAGCGCAGTGGCCTCTGTGATCAGGGGGGCGACGAATTGAAGTTTTCTGCAGTCCTAAACTCGAAAATGAAAATTAAAAGGGCGCACCCGATTTTTATCGACCCTCAGTACTGGTAGCGCCAATGCGCCCGCTGCTGTTAGCGGCGGGGTATTGGCCGTCCTCAGCGCCGGTGCACCGGGTGACGTGTGCGGTCGAGGCGCGGACGGTCACAAGCGATGGAAGGAAGGTCACTACGCGTTGGACCGGTGGGGACGACGGAGCTGTGGTGCGGTGGGAATTTGAACACGACGAATCTGCGACAACGTCCGCGAGCAGCGAAGCAAACACGTCAACGCCCGTCGCGTTCTACGGCGGCCATTCCAGTAAAATCGTAGGTCTCGTGGTGAACCAAGCGCACGACACGGTAATCAGCGCGGATGAAACCGGGGTTTTGTGTGCGTGGAGTGTAGGCACGAACGTGTGTGTGGAACGAGCCGAGCTTGGGGGCGACGATGTCGTTTCGGTCGCAATCGAGCACCGAAAACTCGTCGTCGCGACGTCCACGGAAACAATAGAATTGGACCTACGGACGCTTGTTAAGGTAACACAAACAGAAAACAGGGACACGGGGTCGCCTCCAACGAAACGGGAGGGTTCGGTGCAAAGCGACGAAGTGATGTTTGAAACAAACATAGCCGTGCGCGACGCGTGGCGGAAAGACGCGCGGGGAGAAAATGTAAACGCCGTCCACGCCACGGTTTCGAGGTTCGCGTTCCAAACGAACGGCGCGCCGTTCTTGTTAGCGGCGGGTTTGGAAAACGGCGACGTTCTGTTTGAGCCGTTTCAAGTAACTCTTACTCCCGACGAGGTATCGACACGTAAATCGCGTACGCAAAACTCCGAAGAACCGAACGTCGAGACTGATTGCCCGGTCACGGCGATGTGCGCGCTTGACGGGTTTTTACTGGCGGGCGACGAAAACGGCGTCGTCCGTGTGTTCGACACAATCGACGGAACGCCAATTTTGGTCACCACCTTGGTGCACCACTCCTACGCGGTTGTTTCTATCGAGTCGCTGCCTATGCATTCGGACGAAAAAACTGTACTTACCGTGGATGGAACCGGGTCTGTTGGAGTCGTCACGGTGGCCAGGCGCGACGACGGATCTGGCGCTGCGCGAAACGAAATTGTCTTTCCCACGAATGAAACGGAGGACAGTGCGTCTAAAGAAAAGTCTATAAACCTAGTATGGGACCCTGATTGTGGAGTTTTAATTGTGTTTCGAAAGTACGAAGACGACTTCGATAAAGTACAAACCGACGCGACGGCGTGGGACGTTTTGGGAAGTCGTTTGGAGCGTTCCGAATTCGGACCCGAAGCAGTTTTGTTTTTTGACCAAGCGAAAAAGAAAGAGGGAAATTTGTTTTTACTTGTTGGCAGCCCGACCGGCTGGCGATGTGTTGGCAGCAGCGTCAATGCAACCACCTTGGACAATACCTTCGTCGATGAACGTTGCGCCGGATCCGTCGCGCGAGTCTTGTCGATTGACGCGGGGGCGGTTCTGGAGCGAAACGGAAACTATTTTGACAAAGACAAAGCTTTTCTTCAAACGATGGGGGTCGCGGCGCACGCTTGGGGAAACGATGAGGTGTGCGATTACGCGGCGCGTTTTTTGTTTCTTCTCGACGGTAAGAACACGGGCACGCATGAGGTGAGCTTGAATTCTCAGGAGTTAACGACTCATCAAAAACACGAGTCCCTTGATTCAACGTTCAGAGTCACCCGCGCCGCGATTGGCGCTGGGGGCGCCGTATCAATCGCGACTCCGGTTTCCGGAAATTTCAGCGCGTTGACAAAAATCGGAGGCGTCGCGTTTGACGCGACACGAGCCGTCGTAACCGCGGCGCTGGCGGCAAAAATAGCATCCACGATGAGCACGGAAGTGGTGTCAGGTGTGTCTCCAAAGCTCAACGCAGCAGCATTGACGAAGCTCAACGCAGCAGCGTTGACCCTTGCCACGACCACGCGCTTCGCGGAGACTAACAGCGCACATGAATATCTCACGAAATTTGTGCAACACTTCCACAACCCGAATTTGTTCGTGCGAGACGCGGCGCGGACGCTATTCCACTACACGGCGGTGGCGATCGATGTACAAAAAAAAGTACATGACGTGACACCGGAAGCGTTGCGAGACGCGTGCCGCGCGGCGTTGTTTTGCAGTGAAAACGCGTTGCGCGAAATCGGGAAAGAAAACGGCGAGTACTCCACGTTTGCCGAAAACGCGGAAGTCGCTGCGGCGTGCGTTTTCGTCGCTGCAGGGACGCGGCTGGCGCGGGCGAATGCGTTGTTACTCACGGAACGGGGTGACACGTCTCGCACTGATACCAACACAACAGCGCACAGCACACACAGCGACGATACCAACACGACCGCACACGTAACGCGCGCGTTGGTGGACCTTCTGACTTTGCCAAGCCTCGCAATAGTCGCCTCCTCCGCGTCACTGTTGGCGGAGGGCGTGGCGCGGGACGAGTGGGCCAAAGGCCTGTCTCGTGGCGCTTTAGCACAAGCGCTTGACGTGACTTTTTTACTGGCGGAAACCTGTAACGACGCCGCGCGTACCAATCGGGAATGCGATTCGGGCGCCACGACGGAATCGGAACCGTCATGGTCATCGACGGTAGACTCGTTATCGACAAGAGACTCTTCATGTGGGAACAAAGTGGGAAACAACATCACTGTGACTAAATACGCACTGAACAACAACGATTTGCGAAGCGTAATCGCGGCGTCGTCGCCCGCCGAACTCGCCGCCGCGCGGGACGCGGTTGGCGATTTGTGTTTTTCCCTCGCCGCCGCCGACGCGAGTTCGTTCTGCGAGCGTTTCTTGAAACGGCTGTTGGATGACACCGCCCACGATTCACCCGCGCATCTCGTAACCTTCCTGGCGTTGTCAAGGTTGGCGCATGAGAAAATAAACGTGATGGAGCCGCATTTGGACGCGTTGGCGAGAGTCATCGTCGCCGCGTTGGCTCCGTCGAAACCGGCGTTGCGGAAACGGTGTCACCCGGGGTCGTCGTCCTTAGCGTTTGAACTCTCGTTGCGATCGGGGCGGTGCGCGTATTATAGGGATGCGTTGACTGGTGTGGAAAGGCTCGCAGTAGCGTGTTGTGCTGCTGAAGTGGGCGATGTTAACGTTTACGACCTAACCGCCGCCTCAAAGTTCCGCGTGTTGCGGGAAACTGCGGAAGGAGAAGGCTCGAAGAAATTCGACCCCAAAGACGCGGTCAGCTCAATCCCCAACGAGCTATCGAACTCGTTTTCGCGAAGCGTAGGGTTTGGTGGAACGCCGCACGGATCGCAAAGCGACGCGACGAATCGTAACTCTCCCGCGAAAAGAAAGGAAGGAAGTTCGTCGGCTTCGGCGCACAACTCCATACCCCGCGTGCGCACGAGTATGGACAAAGGCGTTGGCTCTGGTTTGGGAAGTAACAGCAGCACTCCTAGGGGCAAACAGTCAGAGCTGTCACCTGTCCGTCGATCCGTCGATATCATCCCCAGCCCTGACCCGGGGAACACGACGGCGCAGTTCGCCGCGGCGGCGGCGGCGGCGGCGATGGCGCTTTCCGCGAATGCGAATTCCCCGGGAACCGGCAACCGACGGTCGCCGTTCACGTCGCCCAGGACGTCGCAATCTTTCTCCGGTGTTCCTTCTTTTGTTGGATTCCGGAGTGGTGAGTCTCCCACCACGCGGAATCGAACCTCGGTCGACACGACCGCGAGTGGCACGCCTTCCCGCGACGCATCAAAGGACAACACAGTGGGACTAAATGGTGCTACTCCGGGTACTCGAAGTTCAAACAATTCCAAAAATCTTCCACAATTCGCGCTCGCGTTTGACCCTGACGGAAACCGCCTCGCGGGGTACCGCGACGATGGCGTGTTTTCCAAGGTTCGGGTGTGGCACGTGAAGAGCTCCAGCTCTTCTGCGTTTTCGCAGTTTTCTTCCGGGTTGACACAGATGTTCGCGGGGAAAAGTACTTCCGCAGAGAAGAACGCGGGGACGACACTACGCGTCGGGTG
>Ga0302136_1001237_pt1 | contig 11833 bp, 13 predicted proteins | sample CBN3_20m_MG_FD_203116 | JGI IMG/M metagenome (GOLD analysis project Ga0302136, IMG submission 203116) | Marine microbial communities from Western Arctic Ocean, Canada - CBN3_20m | ecosystem: Environmental > Aquatic > Marine > Oceanic | place: Canada: Western Arctic Ocean | collected 2017-09-15
ATCTGTCTGGTTCGTTATTATAGTATGTTCCGGTGGGCGTCTCGCCGCTGAGGCTATCGATGGCAAGACGGAGCCCGAGAGTGGTCTTGTCGGTGCCATTTTTCTGGAGCCAGCTGTGCTTGTAGTCGAGGTATTGTGAGATGACATCGATACGGCCGTTTTGCTCATCGTAATACTGGAACTTGTAGCGCAGAATATCCTGGCCTGAGCCTGTAGAAGTAGAAGCAAGGAGCGGCAGGACCGGGAAAAGGTGACGGCGGGGAGTACTCATCAGTTGGGATCTTCGGAGAACTTTATCGAGATCACCTTTTTAGAGAAGGAAATTAAAACGCTTCAAGGGAGAATCCGAAATTTTCTGGAGAGAGTTTCAGGAAATATTTGAGGAGTTCGATAACGAGATACTCACGGCTATTCACCCATCAACCCGAGAATCGACGGGGGTCTTTGGTGGTGAATGGAATGACGTGGCGCTTGAAGTGCATGACTTTAAGGAAGCCGGGATCGATTTCAATCCGGAAGCTTGCTGTCCGTTTTCCTCCGATTACTGACCTTCGGTCTCTGTCTAATGGACTCCTTCCAGTTCTTCTTCGCTGACTTGATCGATGGTGGCATCAGGGCGGAGGGTGTCGGCGAGCGTTTGGAGGGCTTGGCGCTTTTTGCGGGCCAGGGTGCGGTCTTCTACTTCCTTGCGGATTTCCTCGAGCGCGGTGAGGTGGCCGGGTTTGACGCCGATGACCTTGATTAGGTGGAAGGCGTGCTCGTAGGTCATGACGGGGGAGACCTCGCCTTCGCGCAGGGAGAAGAGGACGGACTCGAAGGGGTTGGTGGGGCGGTCGAGGTCGATCCAATCGAGGTCGATCTCGCTGGTTGATTTTTCGGTTTCGCGTTTCGCGATTTCGGTAAAGTCGGCGTCATCGGCGAGGGCTTCTTTGCGGATTTCGCACATGCGCTGGTAGAGTTCGGTGACGGACTTATGCTCGGCGACGGGCTTCATGAGGTGAAGGCAGCGGGCCTCGGCGGCGATGCGGTAGTCGGACTCGTGTTCTTGGTAGAAGGCTTGGACTTCCTCGGGGGTGGCTTGGTCGTCCTCGCCGAGGAGTCCATCGATGAGTTTTTCCATGCGGAGGGTGGCGGAAATTTCGTAGCGCATGTTATCGCGCTCGGCTTCGAGCATTTCCCAGGAGGCGCCGTGCTCGCGGTATTTGTCGATGAGTTCCTTGAGCTTGGGTTTGACCTCTTCCTCGGGGATTTCGGGGTGCCGTTTCTCGGCTTCCTGGGCGATGAGGATAGAGTCGGCGACTTCGGTTTCGGCTTGTTCGCGGAACTCGGGGTCGCGCTCGCAGCAGGAGCCTTGGGTTTCCTGTTCGGCCGCGGCCTTGATGCGGGAAAAGGTTTCCTCAATTAGGTCGGGGTGGACGATTTCTCCATTGACGCGAAGCATGGGGGGACCTTGAACGTTGAACATTGAAGGTTCAACATCGAACGTTCAACTTTGGCGACTTCCTCTTCCGGCCTTTGGGCTACGGTGGCCGAGGAGGGGAGACGCCTGTCCTCATATGTTTTATTTGCTTTCTAGGGTGGGGGCTAGCCAGAGCGCCCAGTCGGAGGCGGAGCCGTCGTTGGTGGGGTGGGTGAGGAGTTCGATTTTGTTGACTCCTTTGAGATCGACTTTGTAGGGGGCGAGGTTACCGGCTTGGAGAGTTTTTGAGCGCCAGAGGGTTTTGCCGTCGCCTTTGATTTCAATTTTGAACGCTGCCTCGTTTTCCGGCGGCGATTCCGGAGGAGCCGGTGAGGGAGGTGAATTTTTTACCAAGGTCGTAGGTGTGGCTGGCGGGGGCGTGGGCGTTGATGCCGGCTTTTCGAAGGACGGGGAGACATTCTTTGCGGATGTCGCTGCCGGAGCTTTTTTGGTAGTAGGCTGTGGGATGGTCGCCTTTGATGAGGTGGATCTTGACTTGGCCGTCTGGATCGCGGGGGAGGTTGATGGAGCGGGGGCCAAAGCCGAGGCGGTCCATTTCTTTTCCGTAGAAGTTCTGGAGGTGCTCCATGATGCGACCGAGGCGCGCTTCGTGTTGGTGGGGCGGTTCGCGGTTGTTGGGGGTCCAGAGGACGAAGTGGAGGGTGCGTTCTTCGGCGCGGGGCGATTCTTGATGCCAGGCGTCGAGGATGACGCGGGCGTCTTTCGCTTTTTTGGCTTCGCCGGGAACCTGTGCGGAGAGGAGTCCGGTGAGGAAGAGGGGAATGAGATTTGAAATTTGAGATCTGAACACAAAGGATGAGAGGCTTGGGTTGTGAATTTTCGGCTAAAGCACCCATAGGGTATTTTGGCTACTCAAGGAGTTGGTGGACTGCGGACGTCTTTCGAGACGCTTCTCAATACGTCCGAGTTTTTTGTTCATGGCATCGAGTTTGGTGTCACTGGCGTTTCTATGGGAGAGGACGATGAGGGTGCCGCAGCCGACGACGAGTTTTTGATTAGGCTTGTTTGACATCCTGGAGCGATATCATTTCTGATATTCTTCGACGAGTTTTTCGAGCGTCTTGTGGGTGGTGATGTCCCAGTAACGGGGATCGTATTTTGTGCGGCAAGTGAGGGAGATTTGAGAGAGAGGGAAGGCGGTGTGCTCCTTGGTGACCCAATTTAGGAAGGCGGCGGATCCGGCACCTCCGGTGGTGGCATCTGATTTGCGCGGTTCCCGGGGGAGGGCTTTGGCCCAGGCGGAGTTTGGGAGTTCCGTTTGGCGGATGATGGTGGTGAGGCCAGAGGCGAACCAGTCGGGTGCTCCGTTCCCGTAGTTCTGCAGATAGGTGCAGAGGTAGGAGATGAACTGGCCTTCAATTTCCTCGAGCGATTGGGTGGCGAATTTTTCGCTATCGAAGGTGAGGACGCCAGCTTTGAGCGATGTTTCATTTCCAAAGGCAATGCTGAGGGTATCCGGGGTTCCTGGTTGGCCGATGACGCCCAAGAAATTGCAAGCGCGCGGCCACAGGGAGAAGTAGCGGCGTCGGAGTTGGGCGACCTTTTCGCGGAATTCGGGGTGGTCGGTGAAGTCACAACGGAAGGTCATTTCTACGGTGACCTGAGCGTTGAGTTTTGTGGAACGGGTTTCGCTGAGCTTCGCGGGAAGGAGCGGTTTGGAGAGGATGATTTCGTGGATGATGAGGGCTTCTTCTTGCGGGCCGGTGACGCGGATGCGCAGGGCGGTGGTGTCGGCGGGGGCGGTGAGGGTGGCGAAGCCGTCAACGAATTCGCCGAGAGCGTTCCAGGTTTTGCCATCGGATGAGACTTCGAGGACGCCATGGGTGAGGGCGGCGCCATCGCCTGAAGCATCGCCGCCGGTCGCGACTTCGATGTTTCCTTGGATGGGGTGGGGAAAGGTGAGGGTGAGGTGGTCGCCTTTTTGCAAGGCGCGGTCGGACCAGAAGAAGGTTTTCTTGTCGCCATCGAAGGCGAGCTCCGGCCAGTGCTGGAGGTGGTGCCCGAGGGTGGTGGTCACTTTGGTACCGTGGAGGGCGGCTTGGTTGGGTGAGACGTAGGGTTCGCCGAATGCCACTTTGCGTTTTTTGTAGTGAGCGAGAAGGTTGGAAAGGCGGTTATTGAAGTCCTCGAAAGAGCGATTTTCGGCGGGTGTCCAGAGGACTTCGCTGAGGGCGGCGAGGCGGGGGAAGGCCATGTAGTGAAGCTTTTCAGTATCGTGTAGGTAAGAGCTGGGGAAGACGGCGATTGCGGACTCTGCTTGGTAGACGTCGGCGAGGGTGAGGAGGCCTCCTGCGGCTTCACGGTCTTGATCGGCTGCCAGTTCTTCTGCTTCGGGGCGTTGATATTGATCAAAGCGGAGGATTTTCTGGGTCGATTCGAGACGGGGAGTGCGACCGAGATTTTCAATGCTGGTTTTGGCGTGTGCCAAGAAATGATGCCAGAGCGCGGCTTCATCTTTGAGGTCATTTTTTTTCAGATAGGCTTGGGCGGTGGGCGATTTTTTCCACTCGTCGAGTGAGGGTTGGTGGTCGTTGATCGCGATGGTGGAAGCGGGGAAAAGTGCGGCGATTTCGGTGAGGAGCTCCTCGATGAACGCGAAGGTTTCCGGCTTGGGTGCGAGGAGGTGGGGGGAGTCGGCCCAGTCGGTTCGCACGGTGGGTTTTTCGCCCCCGAGGTCGCTATTTCCCAATTCAGGGTAGGCGGCGAGGGCGGCGGAGACGTGGGCGGGGAGAGAGATGACGGGGATGATTTCGATGTGGCGGGATTTCGCGTGGGCCACGATCTCGCGGATGAGTTCTTGAGTATAGTAGCCGCGGTATTCTTCGTCATCCGAGCCGAAGCGATCGCCGTAGGGAGGAGTCGAGGTGCGGACGGATCCGATGGTGGTGAGCTTGGGGTATTTTTTTGACTCAAGACGCCAGCCTTGGTCGTCGTTGAGACGGAGGCTGAGCTTGTTGAACTTGTGGAAGGCGAGAAGGTTGATGAAGTCCTTCAGCTCGTCGTTGGGAATGATATGGCGGGCGACGTCGAGTTGGACTTCGCGGTCAGCGCTGCCGGGGCGGTCGCTGACCTTAACACAGGAGAAGGGGTAGAATCCTTCGACCCGTTCGGCGGGCGCAATTTGGAGAAAGGTCTGGATGCCGTGGAAGATCGCTTCGGTATCGTATCCGGAAATGACGGCTCGGAGGGGTTCGAATTCGACGGTGTAGTGACCGGGCTCCAGGGCGACGTTCTTTTCCAGATGGACGGAACCAGGGATCTTGCCACGGTAGTTTAAGGGCATGAAGCGATGGCGGAAGCCGGTGATTTTTTGGATTTCCTCAAGGAGATAGTTGGCCTCGGCCCGAAGGTTGCGCGTGGCGCGCACGGCGGTCTGGGCGCTGAGCGCAAACGTTTCTTCCTGGGCTATTGATGCGATGGGCTTCGGGATGACTCCGTGTGGCGCGGCAGCGGCAAGAGATACGAGTGAGAGCAAGCAGGCGAAAATCTTCATGGGCGATAAGGTGCCGCCTCTTTTTGATCGGTGCAAGCGATCTACGAAAGGACTGGAAAGAATTGCCCGTATAGCCCACATTCGCACTTAATCTGATGAAACGTTTTCTCCCAATTCTCCTTTGCTTATCCCCCGGACTTCTCTCAGCTAAACTGAAGCTCCCGGTTATTTTCTCTGATGGTGCTGTTCTTCAGCAGGAGACGGGCGCAAAGATCTGGGGATGGTCGGATGCCGGTGCTTCCATCACGGCGAGCTTCGATGGTAAAAACCTTACTACGAAGGCGACTTCCGACGGTTCCTGGTCGGTCACCTTTCCCGGCCTGAAGGCAAATGCCAAGGGACAGGAGCTCAAGGTTACGAACGGTAAGGACAATGTCCTCGTCAAAGATGTCCTCATTGGCGAGGTCTGGCTCGCATCGGGTCAGTCGAACATGGAGTGGCGAGTTTCTAACAGCGACGGTGCGAAAGAAGAAATCGCGAACGCGAAAGATCCTCTCCTCCGGGTGTTCGTCTCGGCCAATGCCGCGACCGCCACGCCGCAGACTGATTGGTCTGGAAGCTGGGAGCGCACCCAGCCTGACAAGACCGGTTCCTTCACTGCGGTTGGTTACTACTTTGGAAAGAGAATCCGTGAAGAAGTGGGCGTCCCTGTTGGTGTCATCGAATGCTCCTGGGGAGGAAAGCCCGTGGAAGCCTTCACGAGTGAATCGGCTCTGAAGGCGCTTCCTGAAGCGAAGGGTCTTCTTGAAAGAAAAGCCAAGGCGGTTGCCGCCTGGGACCCGAAGGCCGCTAATGCCACCTTCGAAAAGCAAAAGAAAGCGTATCGCCAGAAGCTCGAGGCTTGGCAGAAGGATAAAAAGGGACGCCAGCCCCGAGGTCCACGCAAGCCGGAAGATCCTGCGGTGAATCCCAGCATGTCCTCCACTATTTTTAACGGTATGATCGCCCCAATCGTTGGCTATGGAGCTCGGGGCGCGCTCTGGTATCAGGGTGAGTCGAATGCTAATAGGGGGAGCGCTACGGCTTACGAAGAACTTCTCGGCTGCATGATCAAGGACTGGCGCACTCGCTGGGGAAGTGACCTCGCGTTCTATTACGTGCAGCTTGCAAACTACCGCCAGCCATCGACCCAGCCCGGGATCGAGAGCGATTGGGTGATTGTGCAGGATGAAATGCGCCGCGCGCTCAAGTCGATCCCTCACTCCGGCATGGCCATTATCAATGACATCGGTGCCGCTAACGACATCCATCCTCGTAATAAGAAGGACGTCGGGGACCGCCTCGCTCGTTGGTCACTGGCCCAGGATTACGGCAAAACAGGCCACGTGATTTCCGGGCCGCTTTACGCCGGAGCGGAGAAAAATGGTGCGAAGATGGTGATTTCATTTGAGCATGCAGACGGGTTGAAGAGCCGCGATGGCGGGCCACTAAAGCGCTTCGAGATGGCGGGCGAAGACGGCGTCTGGCATTGGGCGCAAGCCAAGCTGGAGGAGGACAAAGTGATCGTCTGGAATGACAAGATTCAGAAGCCATCGAAAGTTCGCTATGCATGGGCTGAAAACCCCGAGGGAGCCAATCTCGTGAATAACGCGGGCCTTCCGGCCAGCTGCTTCACGACCGAGCCTGCAAAATAGAATCTCTGCTCCGGATGATAGCCGGAAATCACCTGGTGAAAGTCCAGTCTCCCGGTTACGCGGCAGATCAAAGGCATGGCCGCCGTGAAGGAATTTAAATCGCTCATCAGATAAGGAAGCAGAGAGCCGATCTGGGCCAATCAGAAGGCGGGTCTGGCAGGGTCCACTCGAGTTTGGGCCGACGATGTCAATGGCGATGGGAAGATCGATATCTTAATGGGAGACTCAACCACGATCAACAGCCCGGCCAAGGGCTTATCGATGGGCAAAGTTTTCCTAGCTGAGAGAGAGTGGGAAGAGAAAATGTTGATCATGCGGACCGAGATGCAGAATCCAAGCGAAGATTCCAAGGATCAGAGCAAGTTCAGGAATGAGGATAACAAGCTTTACAGGTCACGCTCCGAATTTCTTACCTCTGAGCGCACAGACTTCGTCTGGCTCTATCTTGGGAAGTGGGGATCACATCAGCCCAGAAGAATACTATCGTTCGCAGTTCCCCGAAAAGCCGAAGAGTTTTTGCCATTTCCATGATGCTAACGAGCCATTTCTGATAGTCAGAAGACCGCAGCCTTCTGGAGCGTGCAACTTTTTTAAATTCGGGGAGTTCCATCCTCCATGAAGACAATCTTCCTTCTCTTTGCTCTTAGTGTCGGGGCCTTTGCCCAGGGTCCGCGTCCTAGTGATCTCGGCGAATCTCCGCTTCCCCTTGGTGACCCTGGAATCGCCTGGTATCCCGAACTTGCCCAAGGCCGCGCGGAAGCGAAGCGCACGAACAAGCCGATCCTCTTTATGGCGGTTGCTTCCCAATGTGGGGGAATTTCAGGTGTCTTCTGACCGGGTTACACGGCTACGCAGAACCGTGAGTTCAGCGATAAGGAAGTGATTGCAGCGACCCGGAAGTTTGTCTGCGTCCGCATCGACTCATACGGCAGCGAGGAGAATCAGAAGATTGTCCGTTCTTATCTTGGAGGACGTTTTGAAAATACCGTTTTTTGTATTCTGGCACCCGATGGGAAAGAACGCCTGACCCGCAGTGGACGTGGGCCGGGCCAGATCTTTGGACGTCGTGGAAATCTGTCCTCTGAATTGGATAAAATTTCCGAAAAATATCGTGTCAAGAAAACGAAGATTCCTGCGGAGATGCCCAACTTCGGGACCTTCCGCATGGCTCTAAATATTGCTTCAGGTGATCAGCGCGTGTTGGTGCTCCAGGCAGGCGAGAGCAAAGAGGCCTCGAAGAACCTTTCGGCAGCAGCTTGGTCCAAGGCCATGATCGGCCGTTTCCACTTTGATTTGGAAAAGGATGCTGCGCTTTGGAGTAAGGTGATCGAAGGAGAGAAGTCGACGAAGGGAATCATCATGATCAATCCGGATCCCTTTGGCCAGAAGGGCAGCGTGATGGCGCAACTCCCTCTGGACGCGTCCCGGCAAGAAATAGCCAAGGCGATGAGTGAGGCCAATGCCACCTTTGCGAAGACGACGGCGAAGAAAAGATATTCCGAGCACGTCCAGGTTGGTCGCCGGGCTGGTGTCTACTTCAAGATGCCCGTTGAATTTGGGGAAGACCGGGATGGCGATGGCGTCATCGACAATCGTCCCGGTAAAGGAAGACGAGGAGAAGGAAGAGGGAAATAGAGAGATTGCCGCGCGCGCCTTTTCCGCTCAACTTTACCTCATGAGCGAAGAGTCAGAACAGATGAAATACGGGATGTTGGGTGAGGACGCCCGACCGACCGAAGAGAAGCTCGCGAAATATCGGGGTCAGGTCGACTGGAGTTACCTCAAGCCTCACTTCGAGACTGGATCCCTGTATTTCGTTGATCCGGCGCTGACGCTTGAAACCGTGGGAGTGGCTATTTCGTCCGATGACAAGGAATCCGTTGATTCTTGGCTGAAAGCGGGAGATCTCGTGAAGATCGAGTCACTTCATGCTTCGCAATGGGAAGAGGGCGATCAACTCTTTGAGGCACTTGTGGTGTCTCCTTTTGTGGTCTGCCAGCTGGCGCTCTGAATTTTATTAAGGCGGAGAAGCTCCTGATTCATCTCCCGGATCGTGGATGAATATGGAAGTACTTGAAGTGGGCTTGCCAGGAGAGCACCGAATTTACTTTCCTGAGGGAGAGAGATTTTATGCGGTTCTTCACGGAGGACCCGATCAGCGAGTGAATAACAGAAAAATGGAAGAGATTGAAAAACTACTGGCGACCTCCTTGGAGGATTTTGCTCTAAGTCGTTCTGAAAAGAAGGTCCCGCCTTGCCCTTTCAAGAAATCACTCCGGCATTCGTCTCTTTTGAAACACTACTTGGTATAATAGGTGTCCGATGTGGAACGCGTGGCAGAGGGAGTCCCTCTTGTAGCTGGCCTCGCAAAAAGTGATCTTGGAGGAGGAAGCCGGGAAGACCAAGGCGCTTCCGGCCTTGAAGATGATGAGCATCGGAGCTCAACAGGTCCGTTTGCTGCCGGGGCAGGAAGGATTTGTTTTCAGGATGTATGGCGTTCCGGATGAACTGGACAAACTCAGCTAGATGGTCGAAGCCATGTTCGATTCAAATCAGCCCCTAGTTTCACGGTGCCTGCGCCGCCGCTTTGGTCACACTCGAAAACAGCGTCTCGACCTTTTTGATCATCAACTGTTTCCCAGCAGCGATCACATTCATACGAAACTAGATCCCGCGAATCCGGAAAGTAGTTACCTGCGACCCACACCCTTTGGTGAAATCTTCGACGTGCTGCTGACGAGCGTGCTCCCCGAAATCGTTTCCACTTATCCCGTCATTCTCCTGGCCGGCGAATGCGTGGAACTTCGGGAGACTCGGCAGTGAGGTCTGTGGAATCATTTCCTGGATCTCTCATAAAGTTACTGCCGGGCATGTGTTCTTGCGTGAGCTGATGGGAGGTTTTCCGGAACTGGCCTCGCAGGAGTTCACGAGCTTCAAAAGCAAAAGAACGCCGCGCATGCCCGGCATCTTTTTTCTGGAGGTTGTGGGGCCCTAGGAATTGATCTCCCAGCCTTTGCGGTAAGTTTTGCTGAGCAGCTTGTTCGCGGCTTTGTCGTTCGTGATCTGGAAGTTTTTTGCATCCCAATCGAGAGATTTTCCGGCGCGGTGGGCGAGGTTTCCGAGAAGGTTGTGCTCGATGAGGGAGCCGGAGTAGTCGAAATTACAGAGCGATTCGGTGCCATCGCGGCAGGCCTTGAGCCATTCGTTGTAGTGTCCGGCGGACGGGGCAATAGTTTGGGGCGGAGTCTTGTTGTCCTTGAATTTGGCCGAGGGGCTGAGGACATTTTTTCCATAGTCGCAGACGAGGACTCCCTCTTCGCCGATGAAGGCGACGCCGATACCCCATTTGTTGATGACGGTGTCGTTACCGACGAGGGGTTGGAGGATCGCGTTGCGACGCTTCATGCCTTCGGGACCGTGATACCAGTGCACTTTGAGGTCGTTGGGATGCTCCCAAATGATCTCCTGCCATGGGGCGGCGGCGATAGGATCGGGGTCCGGGCCATGTGACGAAATGCGGGTGGGGTGACGGAGTTTGAGGGCCCACCAAGCGAGGTCGATGAGGTGGCTGCCCATGTCACCAGGAACACCGTTTCCAAAGTCCCACCGGCGGTTCCAATTGAGGTTTCCGCCTTTCCAGTATCCCTCATTGTAGGGGCGCTCGGGTGCGGGGCCGAGCCAGACATCCCAATCGATAAAATCGGGCACGGGTTGGGCTTCAAGGATGGATTTACTAATGGGAGTGATGCTGCGGTTGCACCAGACGTGGGCTTCTTGAACTTTGCCAATCGCTCCAGCCTGAATGAGTTCGACTGCTCGGCGGTAGTTGACTCCGGCGTGAATCTGGGTGCCCATTTGGGTTGCGATTTTTCCTTTTTGCTTGGCATATTCCTCCTGCATCCATCGTGCTTCCTGCACGGTATGGGCGAGCGGTTTTTCGCAATAGACGTGTTTGCCGGCGCGCATTGCAGCGATGGCAGCCAGAGCGTGGTGGTGGTCGGCGGTGCTGATGACGACGGCATCGATCTCAGGATTGGAGACGACTTCACGCCAATCAGTGGTGGTTTTGGCGTCCTTAAAACGCTGCTGAACTGATTTTAGTGTGTTGCGGTTGATGTCGCAAAGGGTGTGGATGTGTTCGCCTTTGACCCCGTTGAGGTTGGCTCCGCCGCGACCTCCGGATCCGATGACTCCGATACTAAGTTTGGAATTGGCGGACTGCGCACGGGATGCGGAGGGTGCGATCACGGAGGCGAGACCGAGGCCAACGAATTTTCGCCGGGTGAATTGTTGATGAGATTGGTTCATATTTTCAGCGTATTTGTGGCTAATTTTGGCAAGCATGCCGTTTTGCTGTCGTTGCGCAAGATCGCGATTCTAAAAAAGATTTAGACTGGGGCGGTAACTCGTTATGGCTCATATGCCTCTATCAAATTTTTATGATCTAAGAGATCACTTCGAAGTAGAGTTGTCTCCATAAATCTTGTTTTTTGACTTCCGAAAAAAGGCAGATTTTTATCTCTTTCGTTCATAGAGGCTCACGGAGTGCCCGTTAGGTGCGGAATGTGTGTTTGATCACTGCTGCCAGAGCGTCCCCTTGCGGCCGTTCAAAATTACGAACGCCACCACTTCAACCATTAGCCGGACTCCGGAGAGTAAAGATGCCACTTCCCTCGCCTCTAAGCGACGTGAACTCCTGTTTTTCAAACCGACTTGCGCACTTCCACTTTGAATCCAAGAGGGATCCCTTGAAAGAGTTGCCGTTTTTGTCCAGCGCCTTGATGAAGGATTCCTTTCACCCCCTCCAATTCCGATCTCTGCCCTCAGTCAAACGAAAGGGTTGAAAAAACAATCTCTGACCAGTAGCAGTCATGCATGGCTATTGAAATTAGTTACCGGGACCTCTCGAATCATGGAGCTATGTTGCAAGATGAAGTTCGCTGCAAAGCCTTTCGCGATGCCTTGTTTGAGGTGGTGACACCTGATTCTGTGGTCTTGGACATCGGCGCTGGTACGGGAATTCTGAGTATCTTTGCCGCCCAGGCCGGAGCAAAAAAAGTCTATGCGGTGGAGCGATCGCCTGTCGCTCAGCATGCCAAGCAAATCATCGCAGATAATGGCCTGAGTGACCGAATCACCGTGATTCAGGGGGAAATGGAGGCCCTGGAACTGCCTGAGAAGGTTGATGTCATCGTCTCTGAATGGCTGGGCGGATATGGCGTGGAT
>Ga0302136_1001261_pt1 | contig 11709 bp, 13 predicted proteins | sample CBN3_20m_MG_FD_203116 | JGI IMG/M metagenome (GOLD analysis project Ga0302136, IMG submission 203116) | Marine microbial communities from Western Arctic Ocean, Canada - CBN3_20m | ecosystem: Environmental > Aquatic > Marine > Oceanic | place: Canada: Western Arctic Ocean | collected 2017-09-15
TCAACCCGACCCAATAATACTCTACTCTATGTGCCAAAAAATAACTCAACCCGACCCAATAACACAATACAAGACACGTCCAATCAACCCAGTGGTACTTCACAACACAGTTCTAATCAAACCAATACAACATTGAAAAGTTCAAATATTATTCAGACCAATCTAAGACATTCAAATTGGACAAATTCTTCAAATGTTACAAATACTACCAAATCATTTTTTATTCCAAAGTTCGATGTACCGCCAAATTTATTGCATCTGTTGTGGGTGATACCTATCATATTATCAATTTCTATTTTTTTAATCTTAAAGCGGCGTATTACATATAAAATTGGAAATGTGTCAGTCAAGAAATATTTAAGGAGATCTAAATCATGGCCTGGCATTTCATCACGGAGGTCAATTGTTAATAGATCTATGTCGCACCCTCCACTAAGTATTGTTCCTTGAAATTGCATTGTGATATAGGACTATTTAACTGTATAGATTCAATGTCGTGTATTTGTTCTTGTGATAACACTCCGGGAGACCAAGATCCAATCTGATTTGGGTTTTTAAGCCATTCGTTCCAACAATCATCATTGCAAAAATAATATCTTTTTAGACCTATTTTAACATGTTTCCATTCTCTAAGTTTTTCTGTATTATTGAAACAAATAAAATTACAACAGTTATAAATTTTTGTTTTTTTAGGTGAAGAGGGTGGAGAACAGCGTGGAGATTGTTTTTTTACAGGTATTTTCTTACGGACGAAAGTATCATAACAAAAATCTATAATATATTGCATATCTATTTAAAAAAAAATACATTTATACCTCTAAATAACGACTTTAAAAGCATTGAATTATAAAATATTACATAGAATAAATCTTTACACAATATTGGAGTTGCTACAGTTGAGTAACGTCCAGTATTTTTATTCGTGGATACCATTGAAATTGTGCTGTTTATTTGGGCACCTGACTCAACATGTTAATAAACACCATCAGAATAACCAAAGCTGTACAATTGTAAATAACTGATAAAAACATACTTATAATAGCATTATTAACAGATTTGAGCCGTATTGTACCATTTATATGATTGTTGGAATGTCCCGCTTGTTTTGCTACTTTTGACCATTTAATGAGAAAGATCAATTAAAATATTTATTCCTGACAAATACATACATCTAAAAGAGTAAATATACTCTCCTCGAAAAATTCTGACCCACCAAATGTAGTGCACAGTTCGCACATACCACAAAGAAGCGGTGGGAGGTCTTTCATCTCCGTCTCGTCTAAGGCATCATTTTTCATGTCGTCAAAACGCATTTGTTTGAGAGATTGATTTGGCATAATTTCAAACATATTTAGAATTATTTCAAACATATTTAGGTTTCTCTAAAGAAAATCCCGTAATGTATATTCATAATTGACTGGTCATTTAAAAAAGTTTACCTTGCGGGTATAATTCTTTTTTCGGGATTCCAATTAATTTTTTCGACTATTCTGGAAGCACAAGTCGCGCATACTAATTCATGCCCAGGTAAAAAATATACATCGGCGTAGCAATGATAACATCTGTATTTGAAAGTGCTTGCGGTTACTGGTATATACGCCTTTTTAATTTTTCGTTTCCTGTTTTTTTTGCGTCCCGATGTTTCCTCAATTGGAATTCGTAAGGAATATGATGGATCCATTTGTCACTATGAATAATAGAGTGTACTTAAATATAAAATATGAGTAGAATATATTCTTTATCTGACCAAGGTTTGTCCAGTCCGGAACAAGGTACTCAAGAATGGTTGGATGGACGAAAGGGTCGTATTACAGGTTCTAAGCCTGGAGATCTTTTTTTCAATTTTAAACAAGAATCAGATTGGGACGAAGTACTTGAAAAATGGTTTGGTGATAAAGTTGAAGATTTTGATGCAGTTTCTTTGAAGAGAATGGCATGGGGTTCAAAACATGAAGATACAGCCGTCCAAGTTATTGTAGACAATATACCAGGGTCTCATTTTTTCGAATGTCCGCAGATTCCTATCAATGAAATATATGCCTCCAGTCCAGATGGGGCTATTATTGTATTAAACAATGGTTCTGAAGAACGCATTGCGAAAGAATCTCTGAAAAAAGAGGATGTTAAATGGCATGCGAATGTAGAGATTAAATGTCCTGGGGGTGGTATCGGAAAAACACGCGAAGAAATGAGAGATATGGTTCTTAAAAAGTGGAAGGCACCTGCTTCATACTATATGGTTCAAATTCATATGGAAATGGCAGCACAAGGTGTTTCAGAAACGTTGTTTGTAGTCTGGACACCTTTATTGACTAGAATGTGGAAAATTCCATTTAATCGATCTTTTTGGAATTTGTGTCTTGAAGTTCTTGAAAATTTTAGACAGAAAAATGTGCCCTTTGGGGTTATGTTGTCTAAAGTTCAAAAGCTCAAACGCAGATGCTTTGGTGTTTCCAATTTTCCAATTTGGAAGGAAGTCAATACAGTATATAAAGAATAATTAAAAAAAAATATCTATATAAAATTAGGTAAATGTCCTATTTATTTTCAGAAAAAATGGTTGTGACTTGTCCGTTTGTCCTATGTGTCGTCATCCTCGTGGGTTATAACGCCTGCAGCAACAAGTGGATTCAAAAGTTCAGGAGGAGTTTGCTTCAGCGAATACCATGTCTTCATAAAATCTTCTGAGGGTCTTTTTAATCTTTTACTTGGTCTTTCTTCACAAGATTTTAATGTAATTTCTTGTGGTAACTCTACACGTTCCATTTCTGGTCCTTTAATAATAAATGGTTCCCAAGAATAAGCTTTTGCCAAACATCTACGAGAAGCCAGCTTTGGGGAGATTCTTATTGGTCCATCCGATTGCGAATCTACATAATACAAATGTGTTTCGTTGCCTTTCTTTTCTGGTCTTAAACACGTAAAATGTCTAGTTGTTGGTTGGTGAATGACCATACCTCTAAAAGTTTTATCCTGTAAAAGCTCTTGAATGGGTGCTCCTGACCATTCTCTGTCATTTTTTGATGATACACCGGGTTCGATTGTATAACCATGTTTGACTAAGGTTTGGAGTACTGCCTGGACAGACCAATTACCACCGAAAGATTCATGGTTTGAAATGATATCGCCAGTTTTATCATTTATGTCTTGACATGCTTTATGCATATCGATTTCTGTTATTTTTGCCGTTTTTAATACGTTTTGAATAGCATGAAGTCCACATTGGTTTGTTTTTTGTCTAGAAAAAAACATATGGCTTGTCTATTTAGCCGTATCTTAAATACATATTTTTTTAAGATCAACATATTCTAAAAAATATTTGAAAATAAACATATTCTAAAATTATCATATATATCAGTACGTATATAAATTATATCTAAAAAATAAATGCCGAATATCCGTCCACTAGAGTCGATTTCTGTGCAAGGGTTACGTATACCACCACTTTCATTAGTACTTTTGAAGCCATGTAAGGCCATTAAATCGATAAAGAATGGATTTCTACGTGTCCATAACGTTTCAAACGTGGATCAAATACTAATGCCATCCATCAAAGCTCAAAAGCAATGGGTCGATTTTTCGCCTAAAATTAAGGGCGATTCTAAACCACCAGCTATGCCAATGGCATGGGATAACCCTTCTATTCGTTTTGAAATTATAAGCTTGCCGGATTCTATTTTACCATCTGGTGAACGTATTTTAATAAACGCTTCGAAATACACAAAAAGAGGGACTACTTGGACCATGAAAGAACTTGTTTCTGCCGTAAAAGCGCCAGATGGGTCACCTCCACCAGGGCCAAAAAATCCTGGAAATTATATGGGTTATGATAGACACTGTTGGCAAGAGTATAAACAGGAAACTCAGTCAGGTATTATTTCAAATGTGGATATTATTATCGTAAGAGGGACCATTGTCGAAGCTTACGAGTGCCAGCCAGGCGAATTAGCCTATATTTTCAAAACACTCGGTCAAAAAATGGCATTTGTAACAGGAGGACATTCATTTCAAACGTATGTTTTCCCAGACGACAATCTAAGACACTTTTTAGACTCCATAGGTACGTCAGGTTGTATTTCTTTGCTTCAAAAAGCTATTCGCAGGCGTCCCGAACAAATGAGACACCCAGAAACACAAGAAGTTTGGCCGACGACGTTTGTTGTAACTCGTATTGCTCAGCGATTTTGTAGAGGTGTTCAACAAGGGTATTTTCTTCCAATTATTGGAAAATATATCTCTGGCCATCAACATTTTTTGAAACGTTTGTTTATTATTGCAGCGGAAGATTCCTCTTGTAGTTATGAAGAAATGTTCGAAATTTCATCTTATGCGCTTTTAGCTTCATTACAGCCTTTGTGGTTCCCTTCTGAAGAGATTTGCAATCGTTTGGTCCAGATGACTCTAAATTTGCTTATTACATCTGTAACTACTGCTTATGACACGTCACAAGACTGGCCTAGAGAGTCCGATTTTAAAAAATCATTTCCATCTCAAGTTCATGCATCAATAGGCGGTATGCAGGGCGATCAACGCATGCTTCGTTGGTTAGAATTAAACCCTACATCAGTAGGTAATGTTGGAACTTTGTCTCTGTCACTGGTTCCAATGATAGACCCCCTTGATATTTATTGTGATCAACATCAAGACGGTCGCCTAGTATGTCTGTTACCGCCTTGTGGAACGTACCCAGATACACTTTCTAAAGCGTTCGAGTTAGTGACCGGCTTTAATACAAGACGAGCCCCAATAAAAAACAAAACAATACAACAAAAGGCAGTGTATGATGCTCTAAAAGCTTCTAGTAAACTACTGAGGGGAATTAACCGCACATTTCCTCTTGTAAATGGTCCTGAAATTTATTATCAAGTCGATGCGGGAGCCATTGCGGGTATGGTTGGAGTGGTTGAACTTCGACATAACAAGTCCAAGTTTTATGTGACCGTTTCATCAAGGGATATATCCAAATATATAGTTATCCCCAAACCTACTCGAGATAATAGGAAAGGTCTCCAAGATATTACCCCTGAATTAAGGGATAAGCTTATTATTCAGGCAAAAGAAAAACTAAGACATGGACGGAGGGTTTTTAATCCAATTGAACCATCATTCATCGGCAAAACAATTTATTATCAAGATTCTGGATTCTGGATTGATGGAAAACCGTGGATTGTTCAAAAAAATCGAACCTATAGACTTGCTGTAGACCCGGATTTCTCAAAATTGCACGCGGTAACAACTAAAAATTGTTCATGGTCTGCAACATTTGGAGCTGGACATTTGTTTTCTATAGAAGCAGTTCAATATGCTTTAGGAAGAATGGCTGGTTATTCTCCTATAATTTCCATTCCAAAAATAAACCGCATTGGAAAGGGGACGGACGAATCATTGACAGGTTCAGAAGCAGAAGCCTATAAATTTTTGGACTATTTGTCTGAATATTTTCCAGATGCAATTTGGCCTTCTGCGACAAAACCCTTTGCATTTGAATCGCGTTGCGTTGCATTTCGAAAAATAATATGCCAACGTTTACGGCTAACGATGTCCACAACGTGTTACTGGCCTGTATGGTCCTCACAACTTGTTCTAAAACATGAACAAACTATTGCGTTGGCAGAAATGAATACAAATTGGAATCATGGGCTAGCGTCTTTTCTTTGGATGTTGGTCGGCCAAGGTAAAACATTAACTGTTTTGCGTCATCTAGAAGAAACGCGTGCATGCAAATTTATTGTATGGTCGTTGCCAAAATCGGCTGTAAAATCAGTGGCGAGACAAATTAAGGAAGTCGGATGGGCACCCATCCAATTATATCCCTCCAAATCTTTGCTCAAAAAACACGCAAATACCGATCTCGTAGCAACCGTATCTACAATATTAAACCCAATGACAGTTCATCTAATAGAACATGATCACCTGAGATCATTAAAAGATAGATTAGTCATGCAAATGAGTGAAACGGCATTTGTTTTTGACGAAGTTCATAAAGCAATGCAAAAGCAAACAAAAAGGACTGCCGCTGCACTATGTTTGGCTAGAATTGCGCGCCAATTGATTGCTTTAACAGGGACACCGATTGTTGATAAATCTGGCTATGGTCTTATGAAATGGCTAGAATTATGTGTTCCATTTCCAGTATCTGCATCCAATTTTTGGGTCGCTGCAAATTCAATGATATCTCCACTGAATACAGGGGATGTCATCACTGAAGATGTTATTGTCCAAGCCCTTGAATCGGATGAAGATAAAACTTTTTTTAATGAAAATTTTCCATTTAGAGCACCGTGGCATGGTCAAACTCAAACGCCAACAGCGAAACAATGGATAGATATGAAAACAAGGACCATCACAATAGTTACGAATGAAATCATACGAATAGCAATGGATTGTATGCAAAGATACAATCCTAATTGGCGTCCAGAACATTTTAAAGCTTGTCATGCTGAAAAAAGTCCCGGAAATCATTGGTTTCAAAACAATCAAAGGCCTTTAATTGTAGGCTCTGACCAAGGGCATGTGATTCAAATTGTGAATAAATTAATTCAAGCAGGAGTTTCGCCTGGAGATATTATTTGTTTTGGGGGCGGTAGACCAATGCCATTGGATCTATCAGTTAAACATGAAAAAACAGTGGATTTGTCAGAACAATTAGTGTTGGACGGAAAACAACCCCCATACAAAATAGCTGTCACAGCACAAAGATACAATACTGGGTACTCGCTAACATGGATGACTTGTATGATTACCGGTTCTTATCCATCCAACCAGGCCGGACGAACACAAATGAGGGGACGTATTAATCGTTTAGACGCTCAACGATTATATAAGCGCTATATAACAGTGTTAGGTGGGGTAACGACTATTACATATCGACATCAAGCAGCTGCTAAATTGATGGAAGACATATTACGCAAAAGTTCGGTTGTTCATGAAAAGAAAAAGTTCAAAAAATAAACATTACAATTAAATTAAACATTAGAATCAATTATTTTTTTAACAGAATGTATTTTGAGATATATGGATATAAATGGAACTAATATAGCCACTACTCCGAATGGTGCGATTATATAAAAAAACATTTCGAATGTAATCGATTGACGGTGTAATAATTTGGTTTCTTCAAGTAATAAACATTTGGGAATTATTATATTAGCATCTTGTGATGTTTTTTCAATAGCAAAAGATTCGGTTATATTCCTCCGAAAGTTATGTAAACATGCTATGGGCCCTTGATTGTATATATGCAATTCGCGTGGAGAACTGGTACATGAAGAACAATCTTCGTTACACCCACTTGTTTGATATAATTTATTTTTAGCACATTTTTGTTTGATATAAAAAAAAAGATCTTTGAAGGGATATTCTCCAAAAAACCCTTTATGACAAATGCCATAATCATAAATTCTACTAGATATAAATGTTTTGGATGGAGTATGATAGTATTTTTTACAATTTAGTCCTTTCGAATTATATACAATTATGTTATGATGGTTAAATGATATATCGAATGAATTTACACAAAAAAATAAATAAAATAAAAAATAAATAGTATTCATTTTATTGTTTATAATTACTTTTATAGAATATTCCTAAAAAAAAACAGTTATTTATAAAAAATATCACTATCTATAGATTTTCCCAACTGATTTATATTAATCTGAAACGTTAAAGGATCATATATTATAGAAATGTAAAATGACTTGGAAAAAAACGTTTTACAATATAAATGCATCTCACTCATAATCATTTGTATTATAAATTCATTATATAGTTCAAAATAATATATTCTTAAAATAATATTTACTTCTTCATTCGCCTTCGAATACGTTCTGCTGCACCTTCTCTAATAAATTTAGATATTGGAGTTCCTGTGTTGTTTTTTTTGAAAAAAACAGGGGTTGGAGATCTCGATCTGATATAAATAGACCAAATATAACCCAATATAATCACACTACACATACTAATTGCCAACCATAGATTAAAATCAGACATAGTTCGATGATTATAATTAATTATTCATTATATAATCATATATGAATAACATATATGATTTAGAACTATTTATCGGTCATATTATAAATAGAATATGACCGAATTACTTTCTATGTCTATGCGAGTAGATAAACCATCGGAGATAAACGTCACCATACCTGCACGTACACCGACTACATGGATACCCGATTGTAGAGTCCATCATTGTTTCCAATGTAATTTAGAATTTTCATGGACAAGGAGGAAACACCATTGCAGGTCTTGTGGTAGGATATTCTGCTATTCGTGTTCTTCATACATCGCAATACCACCCACATATATACAATTGCCACAAAAACCATTAAAAATGTGCTCTAATTGTGCTAAAACTTCGAGAGAATCAAAGAAAAGCGAATGGTTAGTATTGTCTCTTGCCATTATGCCTGTCACAATATCAGAATTGTTTATTTTAAGAACATTAGACAAAACATGGAATTTTTCTGTAAATGTTTTATTATCTTTTTTTAGAGGTATTCAATACAAATTACCTTGTCAAGTATATTCACAATTAGAAAAAGATTTTTTATGGACACATTTTAAAGAATTTGACAAACATGTTCAATGGCAAATTCATACCATTATAAGTGCAAAAGACAGACCAAACTTTTTGAAAAAATGTAAATTTCCAAATTTTCTACCACACAAAACATGTAAACTTATGCTATGTTCAAGAACTTGTACAACAAATATAAAAATGTCCGATATTATACGTCTTGCTATCACAAATACATTATACATAAATCCCATACAACAATGGGTGATCAAAACTTGGCACTATTTTCATCCAAACATTCACTTGCATTTTATGCCATGGTGGGTTTTTATCGCCTGCAAATATCCTATACTTTTCGTCCATGGTCTTATACCACTTGTTTCAAAACATATACCTATGACATACGCACTATGGTTCGAATGCGAAATTCAAAAAACACAAAAAAATATCATACTATTAACCGATGTCCAACAAAAAATATGCCACAACGAACAAATAAAACAAGATATACATAAATCAAAAGCCCTGGTTGAACTTTTTAAAACTATAGCAAAATCACCTAATGAATATACTGTACAGACATTTTTTGAAACATATGGTCAAACACGATTACCATGGGCACCACTTTACATTCTACAAAATATTGTAGAATTCAAACAATTGCACTCTGCATCATCACCAGTTGTATGTTACTGTCAACTATTAGGAAATCAGACTATTAAAATATTACTAAAAAATGAAGATGTAAGGATTGATAAATTAGCGATGGCCATATCATACTGGATCATGCAAAAAACAAAAAATATATCCATACCTGTATACAACGTATTTCCATTACAAAAAAACGTAGGACTCGTAGAAATGATCCCCATGGCAAATACAATATATGATATACGGAAAAAATCAACCATACTTAATCACATCATGAACCACAACCCAGATACAACCACCAAAACTCTTAGAGAACGCATGATATCTTCTTCGGCGGGAGCATGTCTTTTAGCCTTCACAATGGGTCTTGGAGATAGACATCTAGAAAATATTCTAGTTACACAACATGGATATCTAGTACATGTTGACTTTGGATATGTCCTTGGTGATGATCCAAAACATGTTGCCACACCCATGCGTATCACAGAAGATATGGTAGATGCTCTTGGTGGAAAAAATTCAAGGACATTTGAATTATTCGTACAAAGAACACAAGAAGGTTATGAATTAATGAGACTACATGCAGATCTTTGGTATCATCTACTATGTACACCTTTTTATGTTTTTAATGACGTACAAAAAAGTCCAAAAAGAATTAAAGATCATATTTTAGACAGATTCGTTCCGGGAGAATGGTCCTCGGAAGCATCTTTGCACATACAAACCGTTGTTCAACAAGCATCAGAAACTTCATATTTACAAAATTTACTAGATATGAGCCATACGGCATCCAATCAATTAAGCGACCTTTTTAGAATGAGAAATTTTTTTAAATAATAATGTACATATTTTTTTAAATTATTATAGGATATTTCTAAAAAAAAATCAGAGAAAGTATACTATAAATAATATTTATATGTATATATATATAATGTCGTTTAGACAATTTCAAGTAGCGGAAGCTAATCCTCCTAGTAGAGAACAACTACAAAAACTACTAAAAACAGCACTTTTGACATATAAAACAAGTCTCATTGAAATGAAAATATATTGGACCAACAAAAATAAGGAATTGACCAACAAAAATGCGGAATTGAATGCGGAATTGAAAAAAACATATGACACACAAGTGAATCTAAAAACTAAATTATCTCATTGCACGCACTGGATCAAGTGAAAGACGCACCGTGAGCTAAAACGATCAAAAATGTAACTCTTGTCGAAATCAGGATTTGCTATCGCAAGGCATTTAATTTTAATTACAATAAATATATAAGTAGGCTAATATACTAAAAATCAATTCCCGTATTCTCAAAAATTGCTGGCACACGCCCTATTATAATTAAAAAAGTAACCAAAAGTAAAGGAAAAACAAATATTTTTATAAAAATTAATGTATTTCCATTAACCACATGGTCTAAGGTATGGGTAAATAGGTTGTATGTAACTGTATGTGCTTTCATTCATCTAGATCTGGGTACCCTATTGTATAGTTGGACCTGGCAAGCTTTCAACTAAACACAGCTGTAGATAAATTATGTTAATGTTCAATATTATTTATATCATCTGTTCTTGTTTTCATATATTCAAAGAAAGACCAAAAGTCTAAATGTTCAGAATCTTTTCCACTAACCACTCTCATAAAAGCATCTGCTTTGCCGTCTTTATCGAGTGATTCATACCATTCAATTCTTTGATTCAATTTCTGGATAGCCGCTGTATGTACACGCTTCTCATTTTCATCCTTTAATACAAATTCTTGTTTTAGCTTCTGTTCAGCTGCCACATTGTCAATATTATTAGCAGCTAGAGCCACATTTAAAGACTTATTTTTCGCTTCGACGCATGCTTTCATTTTTATTATAGAATTTTCTACATGAAGTTCGGCAATATTTTCAACTTCATCGGAGGATACACCAAGATTAGAATCTTGATCCAACTTGTCAAATAAAGTTGTAATTTTTTTAAACTTTTTAGAATCAAAATCTTTAGGACATTTCAAAATTGGAACTTTAGAAGGCTGACTTCCCATTTATTATGCGCATTTGCCTTTTATACTTTTTGACACGTTTTCTAAAAAGGCGGTGTAAAGTACAATATCCTAGGACAAGAATACATGCATGCATGTTGAACACAGTATGGTGAAACCACAAAATCTTTAAAGGCGCCTCTAGAAGCTGTACAATCTGTGACTACACAACCTTTGTATAAATTTCGAAATTTATACAAAGGTTTCGCTGAATTTAATCTAACATTAAATGTTACAAATCGTCTAATTCTATATTCAATTTTACAAGGCCAACAAAATTCATCCAAGTTTAAAAACAAATGGATATAACCCCATAGTTCTTCTGGTAAATACATTAAATAACAAAACGATATTCTTATACCATAAAAGTCTACAATTTTTTTAACAACTTCTTGAAATTTTTTAAGAATAATCTTGAAATTTTTTAACAACTTCTTGAAATTTTTTAACAACTTCTTGAAATTTTTTAAGAATAATCTTGAAATTTTTTAAGAATAATCTTGAAATT
>Ga0302136_1001282_pt1 | contig 11616 bp, 13 predicted proteins | sample CBN3_20m_MG_FD_203116 | JGI IMG/M metagenome (GOLD analysis project Ga0302136, IMG submission 203116) | Marine microbial communities from Western Arctic Ocean, Canada - CBN3_20m | ecosystem: Environmental > Aquatic > Marine > Oceanic | place: Canada: Western Arctic Ocean | collected 2017-09-15
TTTGGACGATAAGGTATCCCATGTTATTCAAATGAATTCTGAATTGATGATTCAATCGAATGAAAATTTTAGAGAAATGCGCGGTCAATTGGACGAACATCGTACAGAATTAAAAAAATCAATTCGTCAAATAAAAGGTAATTGGTCACAACAGTGTTATGTTATTTCTTTTGCAATTGGTTTAACAACATGGACAATATTTATGATTTGGGTTTTATTTGCTTAAAATGCAAATCCAGGTGTCCATTTGGTAGACATTCGTCGATTCGATACATGAGCATTAGATACATAAACGGCATATTCAGCAATTCCGCATGCGTTCTTACCCTTTTCTAGATATAAATATCCGTCTTCTCCCCAAAATTTACCCCAGCTATTTTTAATAATCCAAGCATTATCAGTATATCCTACAATGGTAACAGCATGATCGATTTCTTTTGTGCACATATCTGCTCTAAAGATGCCTCCTTTATAATTGTCCATATTTTTCGAATTGATTCCAACACCTATAGGCCCATAATTATGAAGAATTTTTTCGAAAGCTTTTTCAGTGTTGCTATTTTCCGAAATCATAAGAACTTTATAATCTTTTACATTTACATGTGACCATAATTGTCTGTGTGGACATACGGATTGTTGGTCCAAGTATGGAAATTCATTTTCCAATGTAATTGGATGATGTTTTGCATATTCAAAAACATATTCCATTAACCCGCCTTGACACCCGACATCTGGTTTTTGTGGACCAGATGTACAGTCCATAATGGTTTGTGCAGATAAAGATTTTGGAAACCCTTGTTTTTTAGACCAAAATTCAAGGACCGTTGCGGAAGAAAATGCAAAACAATCTCCACATTCGCCTTGATTTTTAACTGTGGTAACATATGGAACACCCCTATATGATCTCCAATCGATAGGAGGTAACGTATCATGAGTTGTGTATAAATGTTTTGTTTTTTTAGATCTTACTATATTTTCATGATGTTTTAATTGCATAGGAATATTTCTTTTCAGTTCGTGGTTAAATCTATCAGAACGAGACGTTAACCCGAATTTAACGTCTCGTTCTGATATTTTTTCCACAGATTTTAATTTTATTTTCCTTAAATTTAATTCAGCGTGGTTCGAATACACTTTTTTGTGTTTTTGCATATAGTCACAAAGCCAACTAGGATGATTATCCACTGTACAATTTAAATGGTTATATCCATGTACAATTTTAAAAAAAAAGAAAAAAATGAATAAGAAAAACATATGACATTTCGATATGACAATATATACTAAAAAAAAATAAGATTATGGAATCTGAAGATTTTGGTGCACCTGTTCCAACAATTCTCAGACCAACGCATATGTCTTATATGTTTGGACCACATTTCCAATCTGATAACTCTGGGATTTATTTTGGTGGAGATAATCGAATTGTTCGCTGTAATTCTGAAAAAATTCCAGTTAAAAAGGGACATGTACCAATCTGGTTAATTGTAGATTGGATAAGGGCTGATGCTAGAGGAGAACCAATTTCTAATTATGCTCGTTTAATTATGAACGGTGCTTTACAAACGCACAAACATTTACAATGGATATATACAATCTCTAATTAATACGATTCTATATATTTCAATGTATTTTTTGATGCTAAAAATAAATCGTTTAGACTACGAATATGATAATAAATAGCGGTAGTAGCTAAAAAAACAGCTTCAGCATTTGAAAATAATGTATCTGTTTTTTTTCCGAGAATACTTATCGACATTTGTTTAAAATCCATATCTAATTGTTTGAGGATTGATATGTTCACGATACTCGGTGGTAATTCTATCCCCAAATGTAAAAGTCTTGTTTTAATTTTAAAAATAATATTTTCTAGTTCTTTCAACATCTTATTTTTTTTAAGAATGCCTATTTATATGATTATATGTTTTGTTATATGTCTATCTTTAAAACATATTCACCTAAAAGTTTATGGCGTGCCACTCTAAAAATGTCCAATTGTTTATTTCGCATTTCTCCTAAATTAAATTCCAAAAGTAGTACATATATTGTGTCAGTTTTACAATTGCACAATTGTATACGCAAAGATATTAGCCCATTGTTTGAACCATCAGAACCATCGGTGTCCGAATGTTCGATAGAAAAAGTGCATGCTTCTTTATGTGATTTAGAAAAGCTTTTGTTCAATACAAATTCTGATTTTGAAAAAACAGTGGAAGGGTGTGAAATTTTTACGAATGATATTACGAAACGTTTAGCATACTCAGATACTTGCCTCCTAAGTTAAATATGTATTGCGTAATGATGAACAAATTGTATAATTGCCGTCAAAATGGCCATTTTCTGCCCCTTGATTTTTTCAATGGTATTTAATCCACTAAAAGGATTAGGTATTGAAGAATCTAATTTTTTGTCGTTTTCTGCGAGTTGATTACGGATATAATTTAATAATTGAAAAGAATCAATAGAATTATTGGCATATGGTTCTGTAGCCGGTGACAATACTTTAGTTACCCATCCTGTGTATGGCAAATCTGGTTCTTGTGTGTTTTCTCTTTTAGGTCTCTTTATTTCTCTATTGGATCTGGACCGAGATGAACCAGACCTTTTAGATCTTTTTTGATCTACAAAATCATCAGGGATATATGGTAATGTAACAGATGTATTTTCAGTGAGTCTTACGACAATTCTGTTGTCAGTTGGAATAGAATGTATATTTATATTTCTAAAACAATGACTGTATAATCTTTTAGGTAACGATACAAAAATATTATTTGAACCAAGTACTTTGTGGTAAAATACGTTTTTACCAACTTCTTGTGTCACAAAAACATGACTTGGAGCGATATTTGAGCGCAAATCCCTAGATTTTGTGGAACAATTTAGTTTAATTCCTGGATAAACTATACGTTCGTCGATATCGTCGGATCTAGGAACTTGTTTATTGTACCATCGGCTGAAACTTTCTTGTGTAAGAGCTGGTAAAGTGAAGTCCATGCTGTTTTTTTAGAAAAAAGTCTAACTTATAGTAAATAACATATCTCTAAATTTTTTGGATTCGTCACATTTGTATAGCATAAGAATTATTTTTTTGAGAATGTAAAAATATTGTATAAAGCAAGATGGCTATTCGTCATATGGAACCACTTGCACTTTGGGGGAAAAATGTCCATACTGTTCAAGATGCCATATCGCCTATTGGAGGAATAAAAGATTATGTGGTTTTTGATATTTCCAGGAGCATGTTTAGACAAGCTGCATCCACTTTTTCAGACGTCCGTGTCTCTGATGAATCAGCGCGTTTCGATGAAATTTCGTTGCAACTTTTTCTTCAAATGTTATACGAAACCGCAAATCTCGAAATAGATAAAATACCAGAAGGCTCTTATCCTTATGTAAAAATGTGGCTAGAGTGGATTCCGTCTTCAAATCATAAAGATGGTGTTACAAAAGCCACTGGATATCGTATTCATGCAGTATCTTTTCACGAAAATATAAAATTCGGTTCTACTCTCTCTATTATTTTGGGAAGGTTATCATCTATGCATAAGGATTCTGTGGATAGAAAGATGAACTGTCGGAAAGTAGATCCTTTGTCAGGACTTTTTCCGTATCAAAAATGGATGCGATGTTCAGGAATTGAAATGTACATCCGTACTGTTTGTGATAGATACGCAAGAAAGCAAATTTATACAGCAAATATGGATAGTTACCTTAATCCACGGAATAAACTGGATAAAACAGACAATAGCGCAAATCCCTGTAATGTATTTAACATTAAAAGGGCCATGGAAAGACTTCCCATGGAAGCCGAACCACAATTCCGTGACCAATCTAAGTATACAACTGGATCACATATAGGAGTTCAAACACTTCAATTTCCATCTCCGAAACATGTTATATTGCTGACGCCTTCACAAGTTCATCCCAAAGTATTTTGCAGTAAATATTTACCAGATCATCAGCATTGGATGGAAATTGAAAAAGAAATTCCTCAAAAACTTCATGAAGATGATTACGATAAGAATTGCGAAACAGAATATGACACTCGTACACCGGCTGATCTTGAAAGAGATCGCTTGAATGGCCTAACAGACCGCTCTGCGTTTGCAGCTCTTGCAGCACAAAGCAAAGCTCGATACAATGAAAATGTACTCGAAACGGAACATACAGACGAATTTCCAGAAGCATATCGTAAACATCAAGAGTGGTGCCTTACAGCTATGAAACATCAATGTTTGGATCCTGATGCATGTATTTCAGAAGTCGTTTCAAAAATGATCACATGGCGCGAACATCTTCGTACCAAACCTATTATCCGACACCGCATTACAGATCCAACACTTTCTGTATTTGCAAATCGTACAATTGCGCTTATGGAATCCTATGAGCAGTATTACCTTATTTCTACAGCCCACCGGATGATGTTTCTTATCCATCACGCGCGATATGATGCATTCAGAAGAGATTTTGGACTTCATTTTAATTGTTTCCAAGCAGGTGATGGCGCCACCTCAAAATCATTTCTATTTAAACAAATGGAATGGATGTCTATTCCTGGAACAATTGAGGTATTGACATATCAAACAGGTAAAGCTGATGCTGTGGATGGGAATCGTAACGATATTACCACTGTTTGTCACGAAGCACCTCCTGGTATGTTCAGAACTGGCAAAAATCCAAATGCAGATTCTACCCAAGAAGCAATGTTTAAAGAAAAATTGACTTCGCAAAGAGTCACCGCGAAAGTTTGGTGCCAAGAGGAAGCCACAGGAAGACGATCGGCACGTCTTACAAAATCAGAGTGTGTTGGTGTTTGGATGGGCGCAACCAATGACCCACCTTCGGAAGTAGAAGAAGCTCTCAAAACACGTTTTTTTTGGGGCAATTTTGAACAACAACAGCGTAAAGGACGCGACATCGATGATTGTATGAATGGTGAAAGAATGATGTCTTCTGAAGACCAGATCATTCGCAACAGGTTTTTTTTCGAAGCAAAAGAAGAACAATACCGTGTTATGATCATTGAAAAAGCCATTTGGTGCAAGAATATCAAAGATGTAGACATGACAGCGTGTAATATATTGTTACCCAGGTTGAAATCCAAGCTCACTAAAAATTCAATTATTACGCCCGGACCACGTGATTGGGAACGTGTCAAAATATTTTCGAGATGTATGGCTATTGTTACTGCTATCGAAACGGTTTGTAATTTACCAGGAGGGGCTTTTTATGGACAATCGTTTACAGAAGAAGCGCTACCACACATTGAACCAGAGCTTAAAGTGACTGAAGAACATGTTATTTTTGTTCTGTCTCTATTGTCAGATCAATTTCGATCACCTGTCGAACATAAAATATTAAATACTATTTATAACATGGAAAAATCTAATCCACAATTCAATTCGCCCGATAAACCCGATGTCGTTTGTCACGACTACATCAAATTGCCGAAACTGCGTCAATTAAGCAAGAAAATCAATTCTAGAATACCACTCGAAAAGGGACGGACATCTACTAATAATATTGAAAATTTTATTCTTAATATGGGAAAACATTCTATTAAAATAAATCATTATGAAAAACAAGCCGTTGTGGATGGGACTTCCGCAAATACTGAAAAATGGCCAGTTCCCAAGAAAAAATCTAAAAGTACACAATCGTCGGCAGTTGTAACACCTGAAGGAGTCTTTATACATGTATCACACATTCTTGCCCATAAAGAAGATTCGTCCGATAGTGTTTTCAAAATATTGTCCTCTGAAACGCACCAAAATTCTGATACCAAAAGAATATTTACAGCTTGTCCAGTTAGTCCGAAATGGTTTCATATATTCAGAGTCATCGAGCGAAAAGCCGCTGGCAACCCATTGGAATATAGAAATGTACTGGCAAATTCGAAAACATCACGTTGGATCACAAACACTCCAGCTTCCGCTGCATCAACACGTACTAGAGGTGGTTACAGTATTGAAACAGACATTGATCGAGAAGTTTGTAAAAAATGGTGTGGTATTGTTGGCAAACCATGTTATACACCACAAGAAACAATGAAACGTATTGTTGAAAATGAGGATTATATTCGTCCATTGATTTGCTATCCAGATACGATCATTAAAGAATGGTATAACACACAAATGTATCACGATAATGAAGAAGACGAAGAACAAGAAAATTCTGCAAAACGTAAAAGAAATAGCGATGACTTAAACTCTGATAAACGTTATAAAAATAATTAAAAAAAAAGATCCACAAAAAAGTGGAACAGTTAGTAATATATAAACAATTCTTTTTTTATTTGTATGTGTGGTATATTGGCTATTTTACTATCCAAAAGTAAGAAACGCAGTCATCTAAAGAAAAAACTCCAAACACTTGTGCGGCGCGGTCCCGATGAGATGGGCCATTTTGAAAACAAAGACATCTTTATTGGTCATACACGACTTTCTATTGTTCATCCAGAAGCAGGCCACCAACCTATTTATTATGAAGGTTGGGTTGGTTCTATGAATGGTGAAATATACAATGCGACACCAGCTCCAAACGAAACAGATTGTCATCACCTTATCAAAAATATTGTTGAATACGGTATAGATTATATTAAATATATTGATGGCATGTTTTCTTTCTTTTTGTATCATCCAGAAACAAAAAGAATCATTATGGGCAGAGATCGCATTGGTATTACCCCAATGTATTATTCATCGACTGTCGTTTCTTCTCTTTTAATCTGTCAAGACAAAAACCCCAAATGTGTACCAATTGGTTCAGTAACATCATTTATCATTGGTGAAATGCCTGTATGGAATTCTTATATAAACCCATATAAATTCACAAGGCCATCTAAAAAATCTTTAAAGGATTTAATGTTTAAAGCAGTAACTAAAAGATTGATGGGGGATGTCCCATGGGGAGTTTTATTGTCCGGGGGTCTGGATTCTTCCATTGTTGCTTCCATCGCAGTCAAAGTTGCCCAAGAATATAGGCCTGATTATCCAAAAGTTCATTCATTTTGCATTGGTTTAAAGAATTCACCAGATATGATACAAGCAAAAAAAATAGCAAAATATTTAGGTACGCACCATACCGCTATTGAATACACGGTCGAAAAGGGTATCAGTGTTATTAAAGATGTCATACAAGCTGTTGAAACCTACGACGTGACCACTATTCGAGCTTCTACGCCAATGTGGTTGTTGGGTTCTGCCATTTCTAAACGTGGTATTAAGATGGTTCTATCCGGCGAAGGTTCGGATGAACTTTTCGCTGGATATCTCTACAATTTATATTGTCCGGGTCCCGAAGAGATGGCTGCTGAATGTTCTCGTAAAATTTCACAGCTATACGCGTATGATTGTTTAAGAGCCAATAAATCTATGGGTGATTGGTCTGTAGAAACACGAGTACCATTCTTAGACAATGATATAGTACATTTTGCCATGAACGAAATGGATCCAACCGAAAAACTTTCAGGAACACATCCTTCAGGTCCAAAGCCCGAAAAATGGTTCTTGAGAAACACATTCAGGGACATGCTTCCTGAATACATTGTAGATAGAACAAAGGCACAATTTTCAGATGCTGTAGGGTCTTTATGGATTGACAGTATAATACAATACTCTGAGGAAAAAATTTCAGATATAAAAATGCAAACTGCCAAGGACAAATGGCCTTACCAAACTCCTGATACAAAAGAAGCTTATATGTATAGAGAAATATTTGAAGAGTTGTTTGGAGATATAGAGGGTTCTTGCAAAACTGTTATTTACCAACCATCTATCGCGTGTTCTTCCGAAATCGCTACCCGGTGGCACAAAAATTTTGAAAAATGTTTGGATCCATCCGGGAATGCAATCCAACGTGTATTTAAAGATTCATAGTATTTATAGATATTTCATTTTGATAACATGCAGAAAAAGGAATGGGTTGCACATATAGAAACTATCCTTTCACAAGGTCATTCTTTCGTATACAAAATACAAGATGAAAATAAAGCTCCTTTATTGTTTGCATGTGACGTATTCCGCCGTAGAAGACATGATGTCAATATAGATATTGTACCATCAGAAACAGGCAGAGCTATATTGGACGTTTGCATCTCAGCCAATACACCCGCTTTGGAATTCACAGTGCGTAGAGACCAAACAGTTGACAATATCATACAATCTATGTCACAACCTACCGTTGAAGTAGTTACTATTAGAGGGTGTGGAACAGTGTTAAATATAGTGTGTAATGTGGTCGAAATAGCTATACACGCTGGATGGTTTATAGAAAAAAATGTTTTGAATACATTAACACAGACAGGGACAGACAATGTAAAACAGCGCAATACTACCCTTTTGGTTGTACTTCGCAGAGGTTCAAACATGAGGAGTATATAAAGAGAGTTTTTTTTTTTAATATAAATGTCTACATCTACCACTTGTTGCTATTGTTGTACTAACTGTGCAAAAAAAACAAATATTGCTAGAGGCGTCTTTGGAGTTATCGTTGGCATCCTTGCCATTATAACAGTTGCTCTACTTGGAACATCCATGGATCAAGCCAATTTTCCCGGGTCTAACATCAGATTTGCAAAATACCAATCAGAAGATTCACTTGGACTACACTACGATGTCGATAGAGAAGGAGAGGTTGTTGCAATTCTCGACGGATATGTTGTGGCCAATACGCCCGGTTGTTCAAATATTGTCGAAGGGCAAGATGGACTTAAGAACAATGGACTTGCTGTAGGAGCAAAAGACGTATGTAAATCAAATTCAGATACGGCCGGAGATAATCAAATTGAAGCCTGGAACTATGGATGGCTTGTAGCCCCAGATTGTGAACGTTCTGATACAGATCCCGCCGAATGTGCAGTCTTCAGTGCTCAGGGCGTATTAGGATGGTTTGGAAAACTCACTGCGTTTTTCCTTGCCCTACAAACAGTTCTATTCTGCGTGCATACTTGCGTAGCCATTATCGAACAAGAAAGAGAATTGGCCAATAGTGAAGAAGCGGCGGCAGATTCATTCGCCGGAGTCTTGCTGAAAGCAAACAGAGCTGTCAAACTTACACTCGGTCTTTCAATCACATGGTGTATTGTTGGATTTTCACTATTCATTGCATCATTTTTTGCATGGGAATCTTTTTGTGACAAAATCGACACTGGCCTTGGTCGTCAAGTTAATCACAATCACGCATGTGGTGTCATAGGATGCACACAAAGTTTCGGATCCATATTCGCAATCATTATTGTGGCCCTCGTCTGGTACAGAATTCCAAATATCCTCACTTGGTTTGGCGTCTTAGAAACTGTATAAATTTTTTTGAACTTTTAACTCCGATTTTAATATTTCTTCAATATTCTTCTCTAATGTATAGTCCTTACAATGAGGACGCAAAAACCCATTCTTATCATAACATTTCTCCACTCGTGAACGATGAATACGATGTAATTTTGGAATTTGAGTAGCCGACAACCAAACATTGGAAGATGGTAATGTTATTAATTTCACACCATTTTTTACTTTTAAACATGATAATGAACTATGATCGTGATACCAAACTATAGATACATCCACAAAAGGTAACAAAAATTTTAACAATTCGTCCGACACCGGGTGTTGATGTACCAACCATAATGTAATAGAAATTTCAGATGTTCGGGGCCAACGAATTTTTTGAATACATCCAGACTTATATTCATACTCAATATCATATAATTTGAAATTGGCAGCAGTCATCTCAGGCGTCATTGTAGACAAAATACATATATGATATTCCATTTATCACAAAAACAGACGACTTTTATACTAAATCGTCATCCATACGACGAGAATGAACACGACCAACATAAACCTCATATAGCATTTGAATAGGCACAAAAATACAAAAAATTTCATGCACCAGAAAAATCCAACACCAACGCAACGACCGCTCAATATCAAAATCTCGAATAACAACAAGGCCAAACACAAGACATCGGAACAAAGCACGGAATGGATGATCCACATAAATATTTGAGACATTCATCCATCGCAATGACCATAATAACAAAATCCAACAAGTATAACGCCATTCCCGATAATAAAACTCTGAAATGACAGCCACGAAAACAATCATATGATGCATCAACTCAATCGTTATATCCACTGAGGTCTCGTTAAAATTCAACAAATACAATAATAAAACAATATAAGTTGCTATATGGAATGGCATTAGACGATCACAAAAAGTAACCAATACCGTTTGAATCGCCAACAATTGTTCTCTATACGGGGCCGGAAAGAAAAAATGAACAAGAAGTAATATCCATCCACCAATCTTCCATAACATTCGTTCTTAAAATAGATTATAATTTATACTTAAATTAGTAAACTCACATCTTCAAATAATATTATTTAACATAATAAAAAATATTTAACTATCGCAAACAATGGCCATTTATACGTTACGGTCCAATGGAAACCCATCTTCACAAAAACTATATCCACCCATAGATAAAGAATGTACACTTATCGTCATCATCATCGTCGCTATGCTATTTTGCGGATGTCTTTCCTATATGTTACCTAGACGACGAACATATGAAGCCATCAGCATAGATTCGTTGCCTCAAGGAGCAAAACTATATACATTAAACGGTAGAGAAATTATAGTAAATATAGAACATTAATTTTTTAACAAAAAAGAGTTATTTAAATGTATTTTGTCTTATATAAAATGTACAAGACACTTGTGCAAAGCCCTCTACATGAAAAAAATATTGTACCAACAAAACCAGAAAAAGAGACTAAACCAGAAAAAGTGTACAAACCAATTATCTACACCCCCTCTTTGAATGTAAATACAAAAAAAGAAAAGTCCAAAAAAAAATGTTTCGGACTATTCTCTAATGACAAAAACAATTGTAGTCTATGGTTATTGGTCATACCAATTATATTTGTATTGGTTTTCGTTTTTGTAGGACCATTGTACCATGGTTGTACCGACAAAAATAACTGTACAACTTATAAAAACTATGGGATATACTGCGACACATATTGTGTGTACGGTCACTCTGGACCAGGAACAGCATCAGCTGGTATACTTTTTTTCTTTACATTTTTTTTAATTATATTCTGCTTTTTTGGTTCATTTGGGGGCGATTGTTACGGTCAACCTTATTATTCCCCTTATCAATACAACCCTTACTATTACAGAAAGACATATTACACAGACAAAATAGTTGATATGAGCAATCCTTGAATTTAGTTAATATACTTATTTTTTTTTATAAATTGTTCTAAAGATGTATTTGAAGACCCATGAGATGTACGTTCGTCAAGTATCTTTTTTACTGCTGTTGGGCCTGAAAATTCCAACTCGTGCCAACGCCGTTTACCAGGTTTTCCAATCACTCTACTAATTACAGAATAATCATCAAACAACCAATAAGGCGTGGCACCATCTGTATGGTATTGTAATTGACATGCCAATGATATTGGATGTATTTTCATTTCATTAAACTGGCGCATGGCATATGGATGGCAATATTGAAGCACAGAAAACTTTGGAAGATCCCAACCAGCTATAGCCTCCAATGCTACGCGTCGATTATTACGACAATAAGGATGCAATTTGCCATACAAAATCGGA
>Ga0302136_1001291_pt1 | contig 11578 bp, 10 predicted proteins | sample CBN3_20m_MG_FD_203116 | JGI IMG/M metagenome (GOLD analysis project Ga0302136, IMG submission 203116) | Marine microbial communities from Western Arctic Ocean, Canada - CBN3_20m | ecosystem: Environmental > Aquatic > Marine > Oceanic | place: Canada: Western Arctic Ocean | collected 2017-09-15
ACACAATCTATCCAGTTAAACTTAATCCAAAGCGGTCCTTTTTGTTAAGCACCCGCATCCACGATCATAAAAGTCGCGTTCGTCTTCGCGACAAGCTTCTCATCGCTGTAAACGCAGATCTCCGTCCGAAATAGACGCTTGCCCGCATGAATCACTTCGGCATGCGCCTCTATCGTCTTTCCAAGCGGCGGCCGAATGAAGGAAATGCTGAGATCGGTCGTCGCCGACGATTTACCCTCAGGACGAACGGATCGAACCGCGACTCCTGCGGCGGTATCGGTCAGCGAGGTCAGAACACCACCGTGCACTCTGCCGCCGGTGTTCATGTGATGAGCCTTTAACTGTAGATAACAGACGCTCTTGCCCGCTGCCGCTTCTACTATCTTTATGCCAAGGAAATCCCCATAGGGACTCATTGGCAAGTTTACTTCACTCATTTTTGCATCCTGCTTGAAAAAGGTATGGCAGTTACAGGCCCTGTGGCGCCTCGGCCATGGCTTGTATCAGGTCGATCAATTCAGCCACATCCCGCAGGTCTGCGATTTCTGCAGGAGAATGACTGTATCTGCCAGGCCATGATAATCCCGCATTTGGCGCACCATAGATAGTGAACGTCGTGCCGTCGGTACTACCCTGTGTGAGTCCGATCTGCGCATCAATACCAGCGGCTTCGGCGATGCTGCGATTACGATCAAATTCATAAGGGGTTGCCATGCTCGCGTTTTCAATCGAGCGTAACACCGGCCCAGTGCCAAGAGGCACGAAAGCGAAATGGGGTGATTCTAAGGGTGTGTCTGAAGAGACAAAGGTGTCGATACTGTAAGTCCGCCGAGTTCTACTACCCAGTCGCTGAGCCATCGCCGCCGCTCCGCGTAGCCCACCTTCTTCTCGAACGGTCCATGTAAAGACGACTTTGTTTTGCAGCGCATCAGGATCTATCTGCCGCAGAGCAAACAACAAAGACGTTGTGCCTACGCGATCGTCTAAGGATCTCGACGAGTAACGAAAGGCGCCCATTCTGTGCCCTTGCTTATAGCCGGTAACACCCATCCCCTCCCGAACGCCAGCAGCTTCCAATTGTTCTCTAGTCATACCGAACCAGGCCGTCACTGCAGCGGGCCGTTTATGCTGGGGCTTGCTGCGAGTGTTGAAAACACCACGCAACGAGGGAGCCTGAGATTGCGACTCGATGTTGATAAAAGGGTCGAGTTGCAACACAGCCGGCTGACCTTCCCAAGCCGTCTCGACCACACCTCCCAAACGGCTCAGGTTGACCACGCCATTTCTATCAATACTTTCGACCTCGTAACCCACCTCGTCCATATGCGCTAAGAACACGGTGGCCTGACCGGCTGGACCAACCTCAACCCACATATTGCCCATCTCATCCGTCTGTGCTGTTTCCTTGGCCCATTGGGGCATTGCATTATAGATGGCGTTTCTTATCGGACCTTCGTGGCCGGGCACCGCTGACTTTTCAGCCACCTGATCGAGTAATGCCTCGATCTCCTGTAAGCGATCGATGTTATCGCGGCGGCCCCAGCGAGAGGCTTCATTATTCAACACAGCAGCCTGTTCAGGTGCGGCAAGCCAGGCAGGTCTTTGTGCATCTGGGTTGATGGCCTCCACAAGAGCTTCTAATACTTGATTAGCGCTGGCGAGACTCATTCGTTCCATGAGCGCATCGGCGTCTGTCACAGCGGGCGTGATGAGTCGAATCGCTGCTTTGCCGTTGCCGGTCAACACGACATCGGCTCGTGTTCCAAGACCGTCTACGATTCGGTTATCAAAGTCAGTCGATCCAACTCCAAGCACGATAATTTCGTCAGCGTTAGCATCGCGGCTGACTCCCGCGGCTAGGCCAATCCAGCCGAATACCTGCTGCACACTCATGAGGTATTTCGTACTACCGTTGGAGCCGTTGATGCCTGCCTCAGCGGCGGCAAGCGTAGCTGCACAGCCCACTCTAGCGCCCGTTCTAGGGCCAGCCACCTCGTTCGTATAAGACCATGCTGGAAGATGACGCAGAACAGGATCTAACAGAGCGATTCCCATTTCGGCTACCTCTAAGGCAGATTCGGCACCTACGTCCAACCACAGATCGTTGTGGCTAATGATTGCAGTCTCACTACGATGCTGAGCAGCGAAATGCCCATTCGCTACCGCTGTCACGCCCACCACCGGGCCGCTGCGCGTGAGGATACGTAGCTGCTGGCCTTCGTGAGCCTGATCCCAAAGTGGGTGATTTGAACCGCTTCCGATCCTATGCAGGCGAAGATAGCCCGCCTCGGTAATCTGACTCACGGCATAGCTATAAGAATCTAGAGCACAGGTTACTACACGTCGTGGCTCGCCGCGGCCTACCACCTTCGCCAAATTGCCATAAAAGTCGCGATCCCAGCCTGTGTATTCACTCTGAATCTGCTCAATTGCTAAGTGCTCATGGCCGGTAGGCGCATCGATCGCTACCCAGCTTGAAAGTGCAGCCAGCTCGGATTGCTGAGCTACCAGGCCGGCACTAAATAAAAATGCAAACATAGATGCTGAGACTATTGAAATTCTTCTACTACTCCTCATTTTCACTTCCTGATTGTGGCAGGCGATAGGCAATGATGTACCCGCCCTCTGGATCTTCTTCGTCAGCGGGAAGCGCTCTAAAGCCCGAGCCGCTGGTTGAATTAAAAACCGGAACGGTAATTACTACAGTCTGCTCTCCTGCTGGAGACAGATAACTCATGGGAGTCGCGTGCGCCGTGAAAGGCAGATCCGCACTCCACAGTTCCTTTCCGTCACTTATATTTGTAGCACGAATCGTATTATCGAAGGTGCCGGCACTGAAAATCAGCCCACCGGCCGTCGTTATCGTGCCTGCGCTTTGCGGGGTACCTACGGTAATTGGCAGTCGTGTCTTTATGCCGAACGGTCCGCTCTCCTTTGCTGTGCCTATAGGTCGCTCCCAAAGCAATTGCTTCGTCTCGAGATCGATAGCTGCAAGAACACCAAAGGGCGGCTGGTTACAGGGGATTCCTAAAGGTGACATGAAACGAACTGTTCTGTGGGAATACGGCGTGCCAAGTTGGTTGCCCTGCTGACCTTCTGGCAATTCGTCTCTGGGAATCAGCGTCAGCTGATTACCCAAGACCAACGGATTCACCACCATGATGTTGTTCACCTGATCTATGCTGACCGAGCCCCAGTTGTGACCGCCAGCATTGCCAGGGAATTGAAAGATCGTATCGGCACCGGGTACCGTAAAGTGTCCCTCGTAACGCATCTTCTTAAACTCGATACGGCACCAGAGTTGATCCAGTGGGGTTACGCCCCACATCTTTGCCTCGGTAAAGTCTGGGCGAAAGTTCGGAAGATCTACAGCAAACGGCTGGGTTGCCGCAACATAGTCTTCAGGCACTCCCCCTTCCTGAGGCACGGACAGCTCCTGAATATCGAAAATCGGTTCGCCTGTTACCCTATTCAGCACGAAGACTTCGGCACGCTTGGTTGGCACCAGAACCGCTGGAACTTTCTCACCATCCGCACCGGGCAGATCTATCAAGACCGGCTGCGACGGCACATCGTAGTCCCATAAGTCATGATGGGTTGTCTGGTATGACCAGCGCACCGATCCCGTCTCGCCATCGATAGCTACTATGGAACTCGCGTACTGCTCACTCGACTCCATGCGCTGCCCACCGAAATAGTCCGGCGTCTCATTGCCTGTTGGCGCGTAGATCAAACCTAACGCTTCATCGACGCTGAACAGACTCCAAACATTGGGCGTGCCTCGCGTGTATACCTCTCCCCTTAAAGGCTGCGTATTCACTCCCGGCCTGCCCATGTCCCAGGCCCACGCGAATTCTCCAGAGAGAGCATCGAATGCGCGAACGACACCCGATGGCTCGCCCACACTTTGGTTATCGAAAACCCAACCCCCGACGACAGCATTGCCGCGCACGATGCCAGGGGGGGAGGTTTGGAAATTAAAAATTCGCGGGTCGTTACCCATACTAGTTGTTAGGTCTACTTCTCCCTGTTCGCCAAACTGAGAACATCGTGCCCCGGTTAGCGCATCAATTGCAATCAATCGCGCATCAGTGGTTGCCGTGAGTATTCTCTGTTGGCATTCGCCCTGGTAGTCCTCAGGTGCCTCGAAGTAGGAAACCCCACGACAACCTGTTGTGAAATATCGCAGCAATTCTAGGTGCTCCGGATCAATGAGTGGGTCGAACTGCCAGCGCAACTCCCCGCTATTGGCATCCAGTGCGATGACTCTATTACCTGCAGCACAGACATAAAGCAGTTCACCTATCTGCAGAGGCGTTGCCTTAAAGGAACCGCCCGCATTGGTTCGATAGGTCCAGGCCACCTCAAGACTGCCGACATTGTCCCTATTTATCTGATCCACCGGCGAGTACCTACTACCACCCAGAGTGTTTCCATAACTGGGCCAATCAGTTGCTGTATTTACAGTATTGACTCCTGAACGCTCGGTCAGTGGGTTAACTTCATAGCCTGCACCGTCTATGGCTACATAGGCGGTCAGCGCTAGTCCAATGACGGTTGCATACAGCGGGTATTTAGCAGCGAAGAGCGCAGGTGGATTGCCTTGATGCAAGGAGCGACGCAGCCAGGGAGTCAGAAACCATAATCCTAGTACGGCGAAGGGGAGTATTCTAGGCAGCAACGCCCAGTGATTTGTGCCGGACTCATTCAGCGACCACAACACAGTGAAAATCATAAGCGCGCCATAGATCTTGGGCGCAGCCGGGTCTTGCTTCCATAATCTTCCGGCACAGGCAGCCAGCAAGAACCCAGATAGCAAATAGTAGAATGAGCCACCCAGAATAATCAGCTGCGCGCCGCCTAATATCATGGGAATAGCGAAGAACAGGAGGATGATAGGAAAAATACGGACAGTTTTACTGACTAAACCTACATTCATAGTAGTCACCTTTTATTATTTTTAAGCTAGCTGGCTTCCAACAGCATAGTGCCACGCAGCATTAACAAAAGACTATACCCCAAAAAGCTGGAACGCAGTTATGTTGGGCGAATCGCGTGGCTTATTGGTTCCTCAGGGTAACTATCACTTCTCCTTCTCCAGCTCCCTTTGTTCCTGTTTGAAACGCAACTTTTCCTGCCTACCCCGCTCTATCGTCGCTTCCATGGGGGCCCCTATGTGGACCTCTGAGCGCTGCGCCGCTAGTTCCATCTGGCGTTCACGCTCCGCGTAGCGCTTTATCTGCTGCTTACTGTGCTTGTCGTAACAGTGGTGGCAACTCACACCCTTCTGATAGAACTCGCTGCCCTTATCTTTCTCAAGGATCGGTCGGCGGCAGGCATGGCATTGATCATAGATTCCCTTCTCCAACTTGTGGTTGACCGTCACGCGGTTATCGAAGACGAAACACTCACCCTGCCACTTGGTATCGGTCTCAGGCTGCTCTTCCAAATATTTCAATATCCCGCCCTTTAGGTGAAACACATCTTCGAAGCCATGTTGTTTGAGATAGGCCGTGGATTTCTCGCAGCGTATTCCGCCGGTGCAGAACATCGCGACTTTCTTGTGCACTTTAGGGTCGAGGTTGTTCCTCACGTATTCGGGAAATTCTCGGAAGGAATCCGTCTTCGGGTTTATGGCGTTCTCGAAGGTGCCTATTTCAACCTCGTACTGATTACGCGTATCGAGAAGGAGAACTTCGGGATCTGCTAGTAGAGCATTCCAGTCTTTGGCATCCACGTAAGTGCCCACTATATGAGTCGGGTCTATAGCCTCAACACCCATGGTGACTATCTCTTTCTTCAGCTTAACCTTGGTCCGATAGAAAGGATTCTCATCAACATAGGATTCTTTAGCCTGTATGCCGGCGAATCTATGATCCTTCGCCAACCAGGTAAGTACGGCATCGATGCCGATCTTATTTCCAGCGATAGTGCCATTTATTCCTTCGGCAGCGAGCAGCAAGGTGCCCCGCACCTCATGGGTAAGCAGTATCTCAAGCAGGGGCTCGCGGAAGGACTCATAATCTGGGAATTTCGCAAAGCGATAGAGAGCGGCGACAACGACGCCAACGGCAGGTTTATTCATGATCATCCTTATAGCTGACTGGAACGTAAATCCAGCGCATTAGAGTGATAGAGATTATATTGAAAATAGGCGCCCTTGTACAAAATAGCTTTTGCAAGGCGAGCAGTGTTAAAAGCTGTCAATCCGTCACAACGGGGAGTTTCGAAGGCGCTCCCCACTCTGTCCACGAGCCATCGTAGACAGAGTGATTGCGATGGCCAGCAAGATAGGCCGCAAAAGTGAGAATGCAGGCTGTGAGACCCGAGCCGCAGCTAGTAATTAGCCGCTCATCGCCTGTGATGAATTCGTTGAAAATCTCGATGAGCTCAGCCACGGGCTTTATCGATCCCTCGTTCAATAACTTGGGAAAGGGTAAGTTACGCGCGTTGGGCATATGGCCGCCGCGAATGCCCGCTCGCGGCTCGGGGGCTGTGCCATAGAACCTGCCGCTGGAACGCGCATCGAGAATCGCGCAGCTTGAATCGTCTAAAGACGCTAGTACGACGCTGAAGTCGCAGAATGAATCTTCCGCATAACTGGCCTCAAAATTACCTGCGGGGGAGTCAAGCTGCAGACTATCGATAGTGGCAAAGCCGGCAGCTATCCATGCGCGTAAGCCGCCATCCAGAACCGCAACCTGATCATGTCCCATAGCGCGAAGCATCCACCAAGCACGGGGACTGGAATACAGCCCGACGTCGTCATAGATCACGATAACACTGTCACTATTGATACCGAGTTTGCGCACCTCCTCCTGAAATAAATCTGCACCTGGCATCATGTGTGGCAGGGAAGAGTCCTGTTTGCATATCTTCGTGTCGTAGTCGAAGCGCCGCGCTCCAGAAATGGCCAGAAAGCACTCTTCGCTATTGAGAGATTCATAGCCGGGCACCACCGGAGGAACCGACGCATCGAGAATAATCAATTCTGTAGCGCGGAGGTTATCGTGCAACCAATTGACGTCAACGAGTGGAGATGGAATTCGTAACATTAGTTAACCTGTGAAATCTTCAGTTAAGGATCGCGTGTCTACAACTGTTCTGAAAACTGTCGCAGCTTGGCTTTTAGTTTTTCGGTGTTTTCCGGGCCAATTCGAATCAACTGCTTCTGCATTTCTTCCATATTTTCGATGCTGGCATCTGCATAAAGAAACATAACTGAAGGCTTAACCAGTTGATAAGGGCCCTCGGCATTTGGCGAACGACGCACAGCGTTAATCGCCGAGCGCAGGGTATCATCGAAGTTTACATTTCTAGATCCGATCTCCGCATAGGCTTGCTGAAATAAGGGTTGAAGTGTTCGGTAGAGAATCATCGCTTGGTCAGTATCGACTGCAACAAAGGTATCTATGAGTTGATTAAAGCGTTCGTGGGCATTCGCTTCCATCACGAAGAGATTCTCATCGATGTTGCGAACCGACATCTCCTGCTCTATCCGTTTGTAAGGCAAACTAGTCTGAGGAAATTCACCTCGGCTAATATTATCAACGAACACAACGATACTCCGGATGAGCTGCTCATCAGCGAGTACTCGAATCAGCGCGGCGCCATTTTGCAGAGCGCGTAATCCTTCAAGAACAAAATCATCACTGTCATTCAAACTGGGTAATTCGACGAGCGCCGTGGGCAGATCTTCTACAATCGGTGCCGCAATCGCCACCTCTACCGGGGCATCAATGATTACCGGCGTAGCAGCGACAGCTGGCGGCTCATCCTGCGGCTGCAAACGCGTCTGCGGCAAAGTCGGCGTGATCACTGGGGCAGGCTCGGCAACGGACTGCACAGCAGTCGCTGGCACTATTACTGTTGTGGTGCCTGTGGGCGCCTCAAAAGTGGCCGCCAAGTACACCAAATACAATAGCGTAAACACGGCAATAGCCGCGACTACCCAAATGCCAAATTTTGACATGAAAACACTCCGTGTGTAGGTGGTACTGCAAATTAGTGCAAGCCAAGGGAGCACTCTCGCGCATTTTGTCACAGCACCGGACCGGCTACAACACAGCGGATAACCACATCAGTCTATAGCCACCAATTGCCCTAATTCAAACACAGTTGCCCAACAGGCACTTGCGCTTCAACTTAGCAGATGGGCAACAAAAAACCCGAATTCCTTGCGGAATTCGGGTTTCGTTTTTCTCATTCACGACGTTTTGATCGTGAACTTATACCTTAGGAAAACCCAGCTCTTCCATCGTGCGGGTTAAGTCCTTGCCTGCCGTTGCGGGCTTAGTGTCTTTGTCTATCTTTAAGATAGTACCGTCAGCACCAATATAGTAGGTCCAACGATTAGCGAAACCAGCCGCCATCAATACACCGTATTCACTAGTCATCTCCTTGTCAGGATCTGCAAGAATTGGAAAACCAGCCGCGTGCTCTTCAGCAAAAGCTGTATTGTCTTCCAGCGTATCTACACTGGCCATAAAGTAAGCAACGTCAAAACTTTCAATTTCTCTAGCACTGTCACGCAGCGCTTTGCATTGCATAGTTCATCCGCCGGTAAAGGCTTTAGGAAAAAAGGCAATCACTACAGGCTTCTCGCCCAGGAATTGGGACATGCTGTAGCTCTGGCCATCCGATGCCTGCAGTGTGAAATCAGGTGCTTTATCACCCACTTCCAATGCGGCAGCAAATTGACTTCCCAACGCGACAGCCGCAAAAAGCGCAGCCAGCGTAAGCCGAGTTAGTCGATTAACAAATTGAGACATAATCTCCTCCGGTTGTTTAATACAGCCTCGAGCACGGAAGCGCCACGAGACAACCCCATTGAACACGTTGTACCGCATGTTTTCCACTAAAACTGAATTTAAAATCGCTTTAAATACGACAACTGGAGGTGCTAGATCTAAATGGGCTACGGGAATAGTGTATCCACCTGACCTAGGGGATATTTAGAATAATCGACGCGACCTAGACTGCCTGAGTAGTTGGGAGGCCTCCGTCTCCATCTCGGCAATCTGAGCCTCTAGCTCGGCACGCTCCACTGGGCCAAGATCAGAACTGTCACCATAAATCTGCCTCAGTCTATCGATAGATTCCTGCACCACTCTGGTGCGTCTATTCATGGCGAGCTGTTTCGCATCCACTTGCGATTGACGGTAGCGTGGATTCTCTACCTGAACGTTGACGCATTCTCTGACGACTTGCCCTGAAGTACTTCGCACATTGCGACAGCGCTGTTGATTGAGGTAGCGACTAACTGTTCCTTCAAAGGCAGTATAGGGAGTACTGGCTATCGCTCTGGCCAATACCAAATCGGTCTCTGATTTCCCTCTGATTATCCCAATCAGGCTTTCCGGCCTGGTATCTGCTTGAAGCTCAGGATTGTCCAAGAGCCTCTCATAAAAATCGCTGAGGTCTTCGGCATTACGCGAGTAAGAACGGTAACCAAGATCGAGCAGGTTCTGCCTTAACAGACGCAACTTCCATGAACCATAATTCTCTGCCGCCTCGAGATAGGCAAGATCACCTGGCGCATACAGGCGACTGCTAATATGGTAGCGAAGCTCATGCAGATTGTCGGTCTCTTCCCAATTACGCAGCTGGCTGTTGCTCTCAATCAGACAGACAATGATGGGCAATTGTTCATCACTATAGAGCCCGGTATTTATCCGACTAATCTGCAGTGCATCGGTATAGACTTTGATTGCCGATTCGTAATCTTCGATTTCGACATACAGTGCCGCCAGATCGCCATAAGCCTCTTGCAGTTGAACCGAGTAGATTCCTTGATTGCCCTGCATTTCGTCAATTGCCTGTTGGCGCAGATTTAACTCTCTTACTAGCTCTGCTTCGTGAGCTCTTTCTTGTTCATTGCGCAAATCCACCTCGACTGAATCTATCGCCTCTTGGGTGTCGAAGGTATCGAATTCTTCATCACCAATCTGCTCCTGAGCCTCTGCTAGGGCGCTAAACGCGACAGCTAAATAAACCGCGAATGCCGCACAAGGCAAAATTCTCCAAGGTTTATTGATGGAGGATATTGCCTTGTTGCTGCTTATTCTTTTCATAGTGTTGTCTATCTTACTAACTCTCAGCATTTATAACGCGATTCAGCTGAATCAATACTGAACCGAACAGCACCCCGGCACTCGATCATTATAATACACGCATATACAATCTAAGTTATTGTTTTTAAATATTATTATTACTCTATTTAGCGCCTTTACCGTAACCGTTTTCGAGCGAGCGCAGCACAAATAGTACGTCAATCGATACGCTTTAGTATTTAAAATAATATCGAACAATACCAAGAGAGTCTCTGCCCTACTCACCGTTCGCGATGCCGATACGTTTGATCAGTTCGACCGGCAGGCAGCCGCAATCATCGAAGCCTATGGCGACCGAATAGACTCCATCTTTCGACCCGGTGTAACGGATTCTAAAGCAGCGCAGCATGTCGATGAGGATCATGTTGTAAAACTTCCGGATCATGAGGCATTCGAACGCTATACAAGCGACGACAAACAGCTAGCGTTAGCCGCTCTCAGCTGCTAATTGCTGCAGTTACAGCGTCACATTTCGGCCCGCGTCCAGTGTATTCCTTGATTTTCATGCTGGACAAGTCAAAATCTCCTCCACAGCCCACCCATGCGGCAATGTTACATGACAAAATGCGGTAGCTGCGTTACTCTCAGGATGTAAATTTGCTGTCTCTTTCTGATCTTTTGTCGAACAAATCACCTCATCTAAACGGCCTAACAGAATAGACTGGCAAGCATCGTTTCCACAATATGAGGATCTAATAATGATAAGAATAAGCCAATTATTGAATACTGCAGCGAGCTTACTGTTAGCATCTGTGGCGAGCGTGGCCACCGCTCAGCAGGATACCGTCGAATGGACTACCCTGGGCAATGACTTTGCTCATACGCGTTTCTCACCCTCTGAAGAAATCACCGCAGAGAATTTCAGTGATTTAGAAGTCGCGTGGCAATGGGACGGTTCCAGCTTCCAAGCTCAAAGCGGTCGCTCCACACCGAGTTACATCAACGGACGAATGTACACGGTAGCCGGCGCACGTCGTCACGTCATTGCAATTGATCCTAAGACCGGCGAAACAATCTGGTCCTACAGAGAACCGGATACCGAGCGTTATCAGTATTCGATGCGTGCCGACTACGGCAAGGGCGTGGGCTTCGGTCAAGTCGATGGCAAGGACATCATCTACATCATCTCTCCGGGATTCTTCCTCACAGCTCTCGATGCCGAAACCGGCGCCCCACTCGAAGGCTTCGGCAATCCTGTCCCTATAGATGGCTTCCCTGACACAGGCGTAGTCGATCTGCTTGCAGATCTAGGCCATCCTTACGATCCTTATAAAGGCATTCCTTTGGAGCGGGGCTACATCACCTCCTCTTCACCACCAATAGTCGTGAATGACGTTGTTATCGTGGGCAATTCAGCGGAACAGGGCTACAACCAATCCAGAATCGAGAACGTTCCTGGCGATATGTTGGGCTACGATGCCGCTACGGGTGAGTTCCTTTGGAAGTTCAACGTGATTCCTCAGCCT
>Ga0302136_1001293_pt1 | contig 11572 bp, 11 predicted proteins | sample CBN3_20m_MG_FD_203116 | JGI IMG/M metagenome (GOLD analysis project Ga0302136, IMG submission 203116) | Marine microbial communities from Western Arctic Ocean, Canada - CBN3_20m | ecosystem: Environmental > Aquatic > Marine > Oceanic | place: Canada: Western Arctic Ocean | collected 2017-09-15
ATGATTCTGATGATTATTTAAATCATTTAAAATCTAAAATTGCAAAAATGTTTAATCAAGCAAGTTCAAATAGTCAAAAAAATCAAAAACATTATTATACCGATCCTGTAACTAATCAAAAAACATTGGCTGGAAGCTTTCCTGCATCTGCTGCTAAACAAGGACATGAAATTACTCCAGGCGATGAAAATTTATATATATTAAAATCTCAAATAGTTCCTCCGGTTTGTCCTGCATGCCCCCCGGTTATACAAGGAAGCTGTGGTCCCACGGCTAAATGCCCTGCATGCCCTAGCCCTAAACCAATTCAACCATGTCCGCCATGCGAACGTTGCCCAGAGCCACAATTTCAGTGTAAAAAAGTTCCTGATTATTCTAATATTACCCCCGGCAATTTACCTAGACCATTACTCAATGATTTCAGTCAATTTACATAAATTTTAAATGTTAATAATATTCAAAATTTATTTTTATTTATATATTATATAAATGAGTAATGAAGTAAAGAAAATCGAAAAAGAACTAACTGCCGCCGAATTATTTAGAACTCAAGCCATATACTCACTATCAGGCTTTGCGGGGATGAACTACATGCCTGAAGCCGTTTGGCGTCCTGCAGTTATTAATCAAATAACAAAATTAAAAAATGCAAATGACGAGATAAAAAGGTTAAACGCTCTAGCTGACAAGCTTTCTGGTGCTATGGATACTCATGACCCTGTTACAGTAGTTGACGGCGATGGAAAAAAAAATAAAAAATCAAAAAAACATAAAAAATTTAGAAAAACCAAACATATATCCAAAAAAAAAATAAAAAAACATACTAAAAAATTTAATAAAAAATATTCAAAAAAAGGTGGGTGGTGGTTTACAAGAGATAAAATAATAAAACCTCCAGATGTATCAGATTCAGTTGTATATAATATTTTTGCAACTGAACTAAAAGACGCCATTATTACAGACAAAGAATATGAAAGTAGAGCAAGGGCGTTAGCTAAAGTAGAAGAATACTCAAGATTCCGCAATCAAAAATATCGAGCCAAACTTGGTAAACAACTTCTTCCTCCTCCTCCTCCTAATAATTAATAATTAAATCTTTATTTTTTAACTATTATATTATTTTTTTAATGTACGCGACTTCATACATTTGCTATCTATATTTATAGTTTTTCCTTTTTGATCATGGGGAACAATATTTATAATACATTTTGCTTTCTTACCATATAACGGCTCAGTACAGCCCTTTTCTTTTTTTGTTTTGTTAAATTTAAATAATTTATTCTCATTTTTAATAATTTGTTTATCATCAGTACATCTTGACCTAAAGTGTTCATATCTTTCTCTCACATCACAATAAGTAAGATTAGATTTTTTTTTCAACATTTTGTTAACAATTTCATGTAATTTATATACATAACGAGAAAAGGCTTCGCGATTTTCCATGTCGCATTCTCTTATTGGGTAATGTTTAAAATTATTTTTAAGATTAATTCTACAATATTTACAAGGTAATACATGTTGTAAACTTAATATAAAATTTTTATAATGTTTTTTATCATTATTAGTTGGTTTAATTGGATAATTAAAACTCATAGTATGTAAATAATGCCACATACTAGGCCCCCATACGGTTGTTAACATTCCATCGCCACTTATATAATTTTTTTTTGTAAAAACTCTTTTTTTCCTCTCTTTTTTTGTTCCCCTTTTTGTTTCTTTAACCATTATAATACATTTAGAAAAAAAACAAATTTAAATTAAATAATAGAGAGAATATATTCATAATAACTTTTATCAGTTGTAAAATCGGTTCTATTAATTTCTATTAATTTATTATTTTTTGAACGCACCAACATTATGTATTATATAATATATTATAATAGTAAATTCGTTTATATTATAATATAATTTATTCTATCATAATTTATATGTTAAGCAATATAAAAAAAATTTTTCTTAATAACAGATTAACTATCTCTGGCTCTTTACTTTTATTTATAATTATAGGAATTGTCTTTTATTATAAACATATTAAATCTAAATCTAACAAAGTATATGCCGATAATCGAGAATTTATTGATAAAAATAAAGAATCTGACGGTAATAATACCGCTACATTATATTTCTTTCATACAGATTGGTGTCCTTTATGTAAAAAAGCCGAGCCTGAATGGAAAGCATTTAAAGAACAAACAAATGGTGTATTTGACGGTGTTACTGTAAATTTTCAAGAAGTTAATTGTGATAAAGAAACAGATATAGCAGATAGATTTAAGATTGACGGTTATCCTACAATAAAATTACAATACCAAAATAAAACGTATGAATATGATGCAAAACCAGACAGAGTAATATTAAATAAATTTTTAACAGAAATATTTAATAATCCATAGATGCTAAAAATTCTTTCGCACTATTAATGCCTATATTTATATATGAATCTCTTACATTAAAATCAGTTAATGCTTGTGACCAGCGATTTAATGTATTATTTTCTATTTTGCAATTTACTAGATGTTTAATTTCTTTACTTTGATTATCTTTATTAATTAAAGTATGCATTTTAGCAATAATAGTATATAAATATAATGGTAATATAGTATCATTTTCTATATATTTTAACTTGCCGATCGATTCAATTTTAATTCCTAAAATTTCATCAGTATTAGGATTTAGTTTTATACAGTCATTTAAAGGAAAATTATTTAACAATCCACCATCTATATAACAATTACTATTATCATATATTGGTTCAAAAATTAAAGGATAAGCTGAAGACATACATATAGCTTTTGAGAACTCTAAATCAGGGTACGTCTGATAAGATATTATTTCATTTTGTAAATTATCTGAATTTATATTAGTAGAATATACATAAAATTCTATATTATTCTTATCATATAATTCTTTTAAGGTAATATTTGTACTCAAATTATTTATTTTTAAAAATGGTGATAAAATTTCTTTTATCATATTTTCATTTAGTATACCTTTTTCTTGCCATAAATTTAGTAATGCGATTGGATCAATATTTATTAATTTATTCCAAGGTCGTTTTAATAAATAATCATCTAAAATTTCCCATTCTCTTGATAACATAAAAAGACCGCCAATTATAGATCCGGCTGACGTTGCATGAATAGACTTAATATTTTCATATGAAAAAAATGAATTTTGACTTAAATATTTTAATGCTCCGTAAAGAGTAAAACCTCCGGCGCCTCCGCCAGATAATACTAAATGTTTTATTGTCATTATTTAAAATTAATATTGTAATTTTAAATAACTTTTTTCTAATTAGTTTTATAATGAATACAATATTTACAACCGATGATCCGGAAAATTATGTTGACAAATTAAATCTAGATGAATTATTTGAAAAAAAACAAATTCATGATTTAGCCACAACTAAAAACTATAATGCAATTTTAAATCGAATACATAATAAAATTAAGTTAACATCCCGTCAACAAATTGATACACATTATTGTTGGTTTATTATTCCTGAAGTTATGATTGGTGTACCAAAATATGATGTAGCAACTTGTATTTCATATGTAATTGATAAACTTGGGGAAAATGGATTTAATATACGATATACGCATCCAAATTTATTACTGATTTCTTGGCAACACTGGGTTCCGTCATATGTTAGATCAGAAATTCAAAAAAAAACTGGTATTGAAGTTGATGGTTATGGCAATATAATTATTAAAGATTCTGAAGATAAACCTTTACTAAATAATAATAATAATAATAATAACAATAAAGATAGACCATTATCTATACTTAAAAATAAAGATTCAAAACCTATTACTTCATATAAGCCTACAGGCAAATTAATTTATAATAATGATATATTAGATTCTTTACGAAATACTTAAACTATTATTTTTATAACAAATTGCTTAACTCTGGTGGTGAATATGGTGTAGGAGATAGTGTAGATTGTGATCTTTTGGATAATGCCTTTTCTACTTCGTTTAATATTTTAGTAGCTTCGTTATTAACAATAGTAGCTTCTTTATTAACAATCATCGCATCATTTACATCTTTTATTTTATTTATATAAGATTGCGGCGAAGCTTCAAGAGACGCTACATTTTTTGAATCTTTAGACAATTCTAATAATTCCGGATTAGGTTTTAATTCGGGAGCGACAGATTCAAGATTTGGTGCTAATGATTTAGCTGAGGCTAATTCAGCTGCTACATATTTAGCTAGTGCTAATTCGGCTGCTACAGATTTAGCTAGTGCTAATTCGGCTGCTGTTAATTCTGGAGCTGTTAATTCTGGAGCTGTTAATTCTGGAGCTGTTAATTCTGGAGCTGTTAATTCTGGAGCTGTTAATTCTGGAGCTGTTAATTCTGGAGCTGCTAATTCTGGAGCTGCTAATTCTGGAGCTGCTAATTCTGGAGCTGCTAATTCTGGAGCTGTTAATTCGGGTGCTAGAGGTTCTATTTTTTGTGATTCAGGTGCTAATAATTTTAAATCGTCGTTTCCGAAATTAGTAACATCATCAGATAAAGTACCAATATCATCATTTATTTTAGTCAAGTATTCTAATTTTAATTTGGATGTTTCCAATAATTGTTTATGAACTATATCAATATATATTTTAATTCCTTTAATGTAATGTCTCTCACATGATAAATATAGATTATTTATAATTTCTATTGTAGACTCTCGTAATAATTCAAGAGATGAATCCGTTAACGATGGATTAATCGTAATACTTTTTTTTTCTTTATCATCTTTACTTTTTTCATAAATAAATAGTTGATCCAAAATTTTTAAAAGTGCATCATGATATTTACTTACAGCCTCTAACATAGATCTAATATTTTCAATATAATTATAAAATAAAGTGCTACTCGAATTGCCAGTAACTGGTTGACTATATATACCATTTTTACAATTTACACTATCAAAATAATCTTTTAATTTAATATCAGAAAAACTTTGTATTGTTTCTGGAATTGAATCATTTCCAGTAAACATTTTATAGAAACTATTTACATTTTCTCTATATATACTCTTCATTTCTGAAGACATTGCATTAAACTCGCCATTATCATAATCATATTTATCATGATACAAAGTAGCTAATTCGGGAATACCTGGTTCTTGATTTAAAGTTTTAATAGTTGGACATGTATCACAATTAAATGTACAAAACTGTGGATTTAATGTTAATCTACCTTTTATAAAATCACTTTCAAAATCTTCTATGCTTTGATTATTTAATAATGAAGCGACTCTATTAGAACATAAACTATGTCTAGTAATTTTTTTTTCTATATTACTTAATTTTTCGGTATTATCATTTATAATATTATAGTTAGGATTTATAGTTGCTGCAATAGCTGCAAATAAATTTGCCACTTGTACATAATGTTTTGCTAAGCCTATACATATTCTTCTTTTTTTTACTGTATCTTTTATATCATAATCATCTATATTGTCTTTATTTATTGGCAATATTTTGTCTTTTGCCATACGTTCGCCAGTAATACCTTTTTTTTGAGACAAGTATCGAACTGTTGACGCATTTAAATATTTATTTAAAATTTTAGAAGTTAAGATTATTAGTTTATCACAATATTCTAATTTTGATAAATTTTTCATATCTTCAAAATTTTGTTTTGTAATATAGTTAAATGCTATTGCATCTACTATATCTGGTAATGATTTATCAGAACTTTTTGTTTGAATATTTCCCATTATAATATAAATATAATATAAATATAAAATTAATTTTATATTTATAAATAAAATTGATTAAAAGTATTTTATTTATTTATTAATATTATGAATGATAATACTCAAACCAAAAAAATTAAAAAGCCTAAATGTAACCAAAATTTATGGAAACAATTTGATAATGAAATTAATTCCGATAAAACTACATTAGAATGTGTTTATCGACAAACAGGCCAAAGAGACATATGTGACCATTGTAATAATATTCTTATTATCACAGATGAAGGGTTTATGGCTTGTCAAAATCCTTCGTGTGGAATTATATATAAGGATATGCTAGATCAAAGTGCTGAATGGAGATTTTATGGGGCTGATGATAATAACTTAAATGATCCTACACGCTGTGGTCTTCCAATTAATCCTTTACTTAAAGAATCATCTTATGGGTGTAAAGTTGTTTGTCCCATGAGATCAACATATGAAATGAAAAAGATTAGACGATACACCGACTGGCAATCTATGCCATATAAAGAAAAATCACAATACGAAGAATTTCAAAAAATTACAATTTTAGCACAACATGCTGGTATACCTAAATTAATTATAGATGAAGCCATGGTCGTCCATAAAAAACTTTCAGAAGCTAAAACATTTAGAGGTTGTAATAGAGATGGTATTATTGCCGCTACAATTTATATTTCATGTAGAATTAATAATTATCCTCGTTCAGCTAAAGAAATCGCAACAATATTCTTTTTAGACTATACTAGTGCTACTAAAGGTTGTAAAAATGCAACATCTATTATTAATGAATTAGAACATACTTTATGTAATAATGATAAAACATTATTTAGTAAAACTACTCCATCATCATTCATTGAGCGATACTGTAGTAAACTTGGAGTTAATACTGAATTAACCAAAGTATGTAAATTTATTGCATTAATAATTGAAAAACGTGATCTTATTCCAGAAAATACTCCACATTCTATAGCCGCTGGCATTATTTATTATATTGCTCAATTATGTAATCTGAATATTTGTAAAAAAAAAATAAGTTGTATTAGTGAAATTAGTGAAGTTACTATTAATAAATGTTATAAAAAATTAGAACAATTAAATATAAATTTAATTCCTAAACAAATATTAAATAAATATGCTTAATTAAATAAATATTTAATATTTTATTACTATTATAATAATATGGAAAACAGTGAAACTATTCCAAAAATAATTTTTATAGTTCCGTATCGCGACAGAGAACCTCAACTTAATCATTACAAGCATTATATGAAATATATTTTAGAAGATATACCGAAAGATGATTATAAGATTTATTTTATATATCAAAACGATTCCAAACCATTTAATAGAGGAGCAATTAAAAATATTGGATTTATTGCAATAAAAAATAAATACCCCCTTGATTATAAAGATATAACTCTAATTTTTAATGATATAGATACAATGCCTGCTTTTAAAAATCAATTAAATTATAGTACTAAATCAGGAACTATTAAACATTTTTATGGATATAAAAATACACTTGGTGGTATTATCTCTATTACTGGTAATGATTTTGAATTTATAAATGGATTTTTAAATTTTTGGGGATGGGGTTTAGAAGATAATTCTTTATATGATCGCGTACTATATTATAATATTAATATAGATAGAAGTAATTTTTATAATTATGATGATATAAGAATAATTAATTTAAAAGATAATAATAATAAAATCTATAGTAAACAACAAATATGGCGTGCTAGTATTAATAATAAAACAGGAATAAATACTATTAAAAATTTAACTTATAGATTTCGCGAAGACATGATTATTGTTAATAATTTTGAAACAGAAGTAAATCCATCAAATGATAATTATTATAAAGATATTGCTAAAAGTATTAGCAATGCTGATTATAAGTTTAAACCAACAGATGCCGTTAATAATGATAATTATTTAATTCATGGTGGTGTTCCAATAATTAATAATAATAATAATAATAATAATAATAATATATTTAATAAAAATATATTTAATAAAAATATATTTAATAAAAATAATAAAGCTATAAATGTTCGGGGATTAAATTTAAAACTTTTTTAATAAAACTTTTTTAATAAAACTTTTTAATATTTATATTATTTAATATATGTTAAACAATTTACCATTAGATCTAATATTAATAATATTTTTAATTTTTAATAACATTAAGGATTCAATCAATATTATTAAAATTAATAAATTTTTAAATAAAAATATTAACGATTCATATTTTGCTGCGTGGGGCATAAATCATTATGGTAATAATTTTTGGATTAAGGCGAACTCTCGCTCAGTAAGTTTATCAAATCCTTTAAATTCAATGAAATTTGAATTATTAAGATTACAAAATTTTATTGATACTCTAAAAATTCAGAATATATTCTGGAGTAATCAAGATTTTTATACATATTGGAACATGCTTGAAGAATATAAAAATAAAAAAAATAGTAAATATATTAAAAATTATTTTTATACTATATAACTTATTCAACTGTTACTACTTTTGCTAAATTTCTCGGTCTATCCGGATTAATATTTTTTACTTGTGATAGTTCATATGCTATATATTGCAATGTAATAACAAATAATATTTCACTATAATATTCCATTTCAGGTAAAATAATTTTATTTTCTATTATTGGATTATCACTATCTGTTATAACTATACAATTTGTATCTCTCGAAATAATTTCATGATATGTAGATAATAAGTTTTCTATATTTTTTTTATCTATTAATATTATTGTTATACTTTTTTTATCTAATAAAGCAAATGGACCATGTTTTAAAGATTTACTAGGATATGCTTCAGCATGAATATAAGAAATTTCTTTAATTTTCAAAGCTCCCTCCTTTGCTATTGCAAATAATTTATCATATCCTAAAATAAATATATTTTCTATATTTCTCTCTTTAATAAAATTTGCCAATGTATTACAATCAGTTTTAAATTTATCATTATCTAATAAATTTGATACTGTATATGAAAGATTACGAAGATCATTTACTTTATGAATATTAACATTATTATTATTATTATTATTATTATTATTATTATTATTATTATTAAACCACATAGCAATTAATGATAAAACAATTAATATTGATGTAAATGATTTTGTAGACGCAACTGCTTTTTCTAAGCCACAATTTAAATAAACCCCACAATCAACCATTTTAGATATCATTGAATCAACTACATTTATTACCCCCAAGGTTATCCCATCATGTTTTTTACAAAGATTAATTGCATTTATTAGATCTCTTGTTTCGCCGGATTGACTACAAATAATAAATAATGTTTTCCCTTTTTTTGGTATATCTAATTCTGTAAATTCTGATGCATCAAATGATTGAACTAAATTTATATTATCATTAATACCAAAATAATATTTTAATAACATGGTAGCATGATGACTTGTACCACATCCTAATCCAATTATATTATCTATAGTATAATTGTAATTTTTTAATTCATCTAAGCCTCCCAGAATTATTTTATTTTCTTTGATTCTTGCACCATTATTAATAGCTCTATTTATAGATAATGGTTGTTCATATATTTCTTTTAACGTCCAATATTTATATGGTTCGGGTGTGCTAGAATAATATTCATAATTTATATTATTTGACTTATATGTATTGTCACTTATATACCCGTTTTTTGTTAATATTATTATATCATCATTATTTAAAATAATATAATTATTAACTAGTCCAATAAATCCAGATACTTCAGATGTACATATTATATGTTTTTCACTTTCTCCTAATAATAACGGCGATCCATGTCGCGTGATATATATTTTATCAAGCTCTTCAGTATATATAATACCTAACGCCCAGGTACCTTCCATTTTTGTTTGAGCATTTTTAATTGCGTCATTTATATTATTTGTTATACTTAATTCATATTCTATTAAATTTGCTATTACTTCTGTATCAGTTTCTGATTTAAAAGCATAATCATTTTTTATTAACATATTCTTCAAATTTATATAATTATTAATAATTCCATTATGAACTAATATTATTTTTTTATTCATAGACATATGTGGATGAGCATTTATATAACTTCTTGAGCCATGAGTAGCCCATCTAGTATGTGCAATTGCAATATTACTAGATATATCACTAGATATATCACTTAATTTATTTTTTAAAACTTCAAATGAATCCACTGAATCTGTTGACGCAAACTTTTCTATATTCCATATTGTATTTGAAAGATAACTTATTCCAACAGAATCATAACCTCTATTTTGAATATTATACAAACTATTTATTATATTTTCTATAATATCTTCATTTATTTTTGAAAAATAAATTATTATTCCACACATACTTAATATTAATAAAATATAAATAATAATTCTTTATATTTTATTAAAATTTATTAAAATTTATTAAAATTTATTAAAATTTCGTATATTATCTATCTGTGTTTTATATTTTTTGTTTAATATAACTTCTCCATGCCTTTTGTATATATTTTGCATATATTTCGTTTTTACAACCATTTTTTTCTTTATTATTATCTATAACTAATTCTATTAAATCTTCCAGATTTAATGCCCCACAATGTGGACATCTTTGCTGTTTATTATTTATATCTAATAAATAATTTCTTTTACATACTTTACAATACATTGGTTTCATTTTTTTATTGTATATTTGCGATCTAGTTGGCGGAGGACTTATTCCACGATAAGGTATTTTTCTATTATTAGAATTATGTTGTGCTGACAAACTTAATCGCCACGGAATATTATGTTGACTATTTTCTTCGTTTAAATTTACCATCAAATAATCATTCGGAATATGGTTTGAATCGTTTGAATCTGTTTTTGAATCTGTTTTTGAATCTGTTTTTGAATTTTTTGAATTTTTTGAATCTTTTAAATCTCTATTATTAACTAAATTATATCCAATTTTTTGCAATTCATCTAACTCTAAATTTCTTTTTATCAAAATTTTGGCTCTTGCAACATCATTATGTGCTACGCGTTTCATATATTTTGCATAATCTGTATCTAATAATTGTCTTTCTATATTTGTATTACTTTCTAAATATTCAGTATATATATCGCGTGTAAATCTTTCATTTATTTTTAAAAAATCTTCAACTGTTTTGCAAAAATATAATTCTTCTTTTACTTCTTTTAACTTTGCTATAGTTATTATACATTTTTCGGTTGCTCTTGTTATATCTTCTATTTTTTCTTCATACTTATTAAATTTAATAATTGCGGCTATTAACGAAACTAAACTACTTAATATTAAAGGAGTAAATTTTAAAAAATTCTTATACAATGCTGTTGTTATTGTTTCTAAATTAAAACTATTCATAAATGATTCTATTAGCGTTAAAAATGTTGCTAAATAAATAATAGATATACTATAACGTTTAAACCAGAATCTTACATCTTCAAACTTATAATTAACAAAACGCATTCGCTCATCTAATCTTTCTATTTTACTTTGAACATGATTACTAAATTCATTAATTTCGAGTGACAAATCTATTCTTACTATGTCAGTCATATTTCTTTCTGTATTGGTTTCCTTTTCTGTATTAATTTGCGAACTTATATTCATAAATAACTATTATATTAAAATAATACCCTCATTTTAGTGTTTCTCTTAGTGTTTCTCTTAGTGTTTCTCTTAGTGTATACGTTTTGACCTATTCTCTTTTTTCACCATTTAATGATAATTCAACGAAGTTCGAAGCCGGTCCCCAATACTCATCATTAGTTCTATCAGTAAAAATTGCCGCGGCGAGCGCATTCTCCTCCTCTTGTGTCATCGGCAGCGACAC
>Ga0302136_1001309_pt1 | contig 11514 bp, 5 predicted proteins | sample CBN3_20m_MG_FD_203116 | JGI IMG/M metagenome (GOLD analysis project Ga0302136, IMG submission 203116) | Marine microbial communities from Western Arctic Ocean, Canada - CBN3_20m | ecosystem: Environmental > Aquatic > Marine > Oceanic | place: Canada: Western Arctic Ocean | collected 2017-09-15
CGCATCGCCTCGACGCCGCCGTGATTAGGCCAGTAGCTGTCGGTTTGCGAGAGACCCTCAAGCTTGCGCTCCGCCGCCGGGTAGGCGGCGTCGGCCGCTTCCTCGCCGTGCGTCGCGACCATCGCCTTGTGCGCCTTGGCGTTGGCGGCGTACGTCTCGCCGTGGTTGGCCTCGACGGCGCGCTGCGCGCCGCACGCGCCGCACGTGGCGAAGACCTCGGCCTTGAGACGCTCCCACTCGGCGCGGCACGCGCCTAACTTGGTCGTCGGGTTGGCCCGCGACTTGAAGATCGATTCGCGGCACGTCGCGCACTTGGTGGTCGCAAGCGTGGCGATCGTCTCGCGTGCCGTCAGGAAGGCGGCGCCGTCCTTGGCCGCGCGCGCCTCGCCGAGCGCCTCGACGGCCTTGGTGTACGCGGCGGCGTCACGCGGGTGGTACTCGGCGGGCACGAACTGCTCCGGGCCGTAGACGAACGTAGCGTTTTTCTGTGCGCGACACTTGTCGCACTGAATCCGGAGCGCCCCGCCGCGCGTCTGGCTCACGCGCGACTCGCGCGGCGGCGCCGGCGGCAGCCAGCGTTCGAGTGGCGCTTCGGCGACCACCGGAGCTGCAAACGTCACGTTTGCGGGTGCGGAAAAATAGTTGTTGATCGTGGTGGCTTGTGTCGGTGGCGCTTTGCGCTTGCGCGACGACATGCCCCAAAACTCTAGTGTCACAACCCGCAAGTCTCACGGACGCTGCCACAGTCCTCGACCCCCAGACCCCCTACACCTACACCTACACCTACACCTGGGACCCAAGCGTGTTCGCGCCTGCCTGGCGGCCTGCGGTCGGCAATCAGAGAACGGTGGTCGCACGAGCGGCGACGGGGGCACGGATGCCGCGCCGTCGTGCTTCTTCACATGGGGGCTTCCTTTGGCTTTGCCCATGCCTCCGCGCCGCCGGCGCTGACGACCTTGTAGTAGTTTCCCGATATGGGCGTCATGATGTAGCCGGCAATGACGATCAGGCCGAGGTACATGGTGGCCACGATCCAGCCGTCGCCGTTGGCATCGCGCATCGACTTGGCCGTGTCCGGGGCCATGCAGACCCAGTAGCTGAGCTTGATGGCTGACACGGTGGCAATGAGCTGGAGGGAGAGGCCGATCTGCGCCGGCAGGGCGAAGGCCATGGCCTTGAAGACGAGGCCGTAGTAAAGCACGGTGAACACGACGCACAGGATCTCGCACACGAGCATGACAATGACCCAGGACTTGACAAAGTCGGTGTCGTGGTAGACGCTGTAGTCGACGTTGGCCTTGTCGTTCGGCGGCGGCAGGTACATGGCGGCGGCCACGCACGTGCAGATGGCGCACGCCAGATGCAGGATCAGGTTGATGGTGAGCGTCGCGTAGGCGTAGTTGCCGCCGCCCGAGACGAGCGGGGACGGCTCGAACAGTTCCTTGCTGCCGGGCGACTCGAACTCGGCGGGAGCCGCCCCGTAGTCTTTGAAGAAGCCGCCAGTGAGCGCCTGACGCTTGTAATTGGGGTTGAGCGCGTTTGAACCCTGCATCGTCGATTTCGCAACGCTGGCACGACGGGGTCCGGTGGGCGTCACGAGTGGGCGCTTGCTTCAGCTAGAGGCTACAGACACACGACTTATGGTTATGGTTGTGGCGGTCGTGCGAGGGCCCGTCACAGGCCGAGCAGCAACACCCCGCGGTGGACCAGCACCCAGAGCCCAGCAGTGTTCCACGCCATTTGACTCGGCAGCAGATCCGCGCGGCATTCGATCCACGCGACGCCGCCGCTGCCGCCGCTGCCGTGCGAGGCGGCGGCAGCGGTGTGGTGACTCCACACGTCGGCGAGGTCCAGCACGCAAAGCCCGGGCTTGCAGGAGCGCATCGTCGCGACAATGTTGTGCTGGCTAAAGGCAAAGGCGAGCAGCAGGAAGCGGCCGCACGGGGAGAAGATGCTGGTCGACGGCACCGTGCGCACCGTCGGGTTTGCCCAGGCGTGCGCCTCTGCCCACGCGGCACGCGATCCGTCGCGCACGGGTCCAATGGGTCGCCGGACGGCGTCCTCGAGTCGCATGCGTCGGACGCGGACAAAGCCGGCGCCCGGCGAGAGACGCAGGTGGATGTGCACAAAGAACTCGCCGTTGCCAGCCTGCAGGAGCACGACCGCGGTGTCGCCGCACGGGCTGAGCTCGACCCAGCGCGGCGTCGGCAGACGGTCGAGCTGGTCGCTGTGGAGGTCGGATATCCCCTGCACCTCGGCGTTGCGCAGGCCCCGTTTGAGGTCGATGCCACCAATGGCGCTGAACGCGGGGCGGGTCACCACCGGAACCTCGTAGAAGACGACCTGCGCGCAACGCACGGGCGGTTGCCCCTGCTCGAGCACCGTGCGGCCCAGCACGGCCGCGGCCACGCAGCTGCCCGAGGCGGCGACGGACACGTGCAGCAGCTCCGAGTCCGCCAGGAGCTCGTGGTCCCCCAGGAGGTCGTCCCAGGCCGGCGCGTCGTCGGGCCAGTATGCGACGCCGGAGACGGGACGCAGGCTTGGCCGTTCAAACGCCCGCTGCATTACGACATTGAGAAAGGAGTCGACGCTTTGCTCCGAACGGCGGCACACGTCCTCAAAGTCATTCTCCAGGTCAAACTGGCAGATGGAGTTGTGCCGGAGCCAGTCGTTGGCAGGGTCCAGACCGTACTCAACCCCGTTGCCCTCGAGGTCGGCGTAGGCAAAGGCGACAAGGCAGAGGTGGACGGGGCTGGAGGGCGCCAGGGGATCGAGCATCCGAAACCAGACCTGGGAGACGTGCACGCCTCGGTAGCGCAGGGTGCCACGGAGCACGGCGACGCCGTCGGCGCCGCGATGCCACACCTGCAGGCAGGCGCCGCCGTCGGGCCGGCGTACCTGCCCCAGGTCGTCCAGATACAGCAGCTTGGTGAGCGCAATCCACTGGCCGCACGAGCTCACGGTGAGCTTGTCGACGCACGAGGCAGATTCGGTCGGCGCGTCGACGGCGTCGACCTCGAGGCGTCGCACGAGCGACAGCTCGGTGTTGGCGTTGAAGGCCTCAGGCGGATCGTCCTTGAGGCCGAGGAGGCTGTTGGTGACATCGTCCTTTCGGGTCGATTGCCGCGTCCGGACGCACACGACGCACTCGTTGACCGACGTGCCGGCGGCGAGGTGGTCCACCGTCGACGGCCACACGACCTTGACCCGCGGCCGGCGACCACCACCGAGCACCGCGGAGAGCATCGGCGTCGGCGGTCGGTCCGTGCCCTTGCTCTGCGGAACGGCGATGCTCTCGTTGTGCGCGCGTCGGACGCCGCGGCAGTGCTCCCCCGCGCAGTGGCACACGAGGCCGTTGAGGGCGCTCTCGAGCATGCGTACGTCGAAGCGCGAGCGCTCCTCGAGCATGACCTGGTCCAGGTAGGGCGTATCCGATGCCGCGTGGGTCGGCATCAACGACGTGCACGTGCGGGCCGCCACCTCGAGGCGCGTCAGGTCGCCGCCGTCGCGAAAGCACGCCGCGAGGTAGCTGCACGTGCGCACCGCGTCGCGCACGTGGCGCACGGAGGCGGCAGCGGCCTCGTGCAGCTCGATGCCGCAGCGCAGGCGTGGGGACAGCCGCACGAGGTGCTGGAGGACGGCGCACACCAGATCGGGTGGCAGCACGCCAAACGCGCCGGCGCAGCTTGCGCGCGCGGCCATCGTCGTCGTTGTCGTCGTTGTCGTCGCCGGCTCGGAGTCCGCCTCGGCCGCCGGTGCGGCGTCGGCCGTCCCGGTCGTGCAACGGCGCTTGGTTGCCCGTTGCTCCTGCACGTCGGCCATCAGGGCCCCGAGGCGACGTTGCAGCTCCTTGCGCTTGGGGGACATGAGCATCGTCCCCACGCACCAGGTGGTGTCGTCGTCGTCGGCCTCTCGCCTAAAGATGGTTGGAAGGGCGCTTAAATTAGCGGGTGCCTTGCGCATCCCACTTACTTCTCCCAGCACCGCTCGGTGACCTTGCATTTGTTCCCGTTTGCAAGCCGCAAGGCGGAGGGACAGCGGAAGCATGTCGCTGCGCCAGCCACTGCGCGGAGACGCGACCTCGCGTTGGGCCCAACGCGGGGCGAGCACGGGGGCGCAGCTGGCCGCCCCGGCGGGGGGCCTGCGCTCGGATGCTGTGGCGCTGCGGCCCGAGGTCCAGGCGGCCATCAACCGCCGGGCCATGCAGCAGAAGCCGCCCACGTCGGTCTCCCTGCACGACGGCCCGGCGTTTGCGCCGCAGTACCCATCCGTCGCCGCGGCGCCGGCTCGCCTCGACTTTGACGGCCTCGTTGCCGCGCGCGGCGCGGCGACGGCCGACTGCTGCACCGGCTACCCGGCCGAGCTCGCCGAGGTCGCCACGGACGCCAAGAGCCTCCTCGCCAGGGCCAAGAAGGGCGCCGGCAAGCTGTACAAGGGCGCGGGCGAGCTGGCCAAGAAGGCCGCGGCAAACGCGCCGTCGGTGGTCCTGCCGGGCGCGCCCGCACTACTACTGCCCACGATGCCGTCCAAGCAGGAGCTGGTGGACAAGTACGCCACCGCCAAGGCGGCGGTCGACACGCGTCTCGAAAAGGGCGTGGAGAAGGCATCCAAGATGGACAAGTTCAACCGCAAGGCCTTCACGGTGGGAGAGGGTTCGCTCCAGACCACCGCGTTTGTGGTCAGCATGAAGAAGAAGCACAACGGCGCGGGCGGCGGTGAGGGCGCCTTTCTGATTGGCTCGCAGAGCGGCAAGGCCACGTTTGTGCAGGAGGACCCCATCCATCCGTTTCGCCACAACACGCCGCCCAAGGACATGTACATGCCCAAGCCGGAAGGCGAGGCCAAGCTCAACAAGCTTCACAAGGCGCGCCTCAAGAAGGCCGGCGACGAGCACACGTCCGACTACTGCAACCCGACTGGCAAGAACCCGACCTACTCGGACTCGTTGCTGTACAAGTACGGCGCGCAGTTTCACTCGTTGGCAGGTGCCAGCGGTTTCACGCCGGACGCGATGGGCTTTTGCATGACGCTCGCACCCGGTTCGTTGCCGTGGGGCATGGATCTGCTTCCCGAGGAGATCAGCGGTGCCGTGCTCGAGGGAGTGCAGTCGCTCGTGCTCACCCCCGAGGAGGTGGCCAACAACGCGGTGGATCAGGCGACCAAGGGTGACACGGAAATGGGCATGTCGGGCGCGGGCGCGGGCGCGGGCACGCAGCAAATCTCCGCGCTCGATCCAAGCGGCGTGACGCCGTACCTGCAGCACCACGACTTCTACTACCCCAAGGTGAGCGCGACGACGCCGACCAGCGCGAGCGCCATGAAGCCGGTCAGCGGCATGGTGGTCCTGTCCATCACACCCACGTTGGCCAAGGGTATGTTCACCACCGACCACGGCTCCGGCGACGAGGTCGCGCGAGTCGAGAAGAACCCGTGCATGGACGTTCTCGACCTACCGGAAGCGGAGCGAGCGGCTGCCAACGCCGAGCTCGCGAAGATGAACATGGCGGACAAGCAGGACCGCGCAAAGTATCTCATGCCACTCGTCCTGCGCGATGGCAAGCACATGGCCCACATCAAGAGCCCCGAGGTGCTCATGGGTCTGTACTCGGCAATCGTCTACCAGGTCCACGTCAAGGCCGACGGGAGCCTGCTGTGGGGCGGGCATCCGATCTTTGTGCCGCAGGACGAGCCGATTCCGCCGGCCTCCGTGCCGGCCCACGTGTCCGGTCCCAACAGTCTGCTTCGCGAGCGCACGCTCACCATCATGGGCGCCCTAACGCGTTCGGCCGACCTGCTCAACTACCGCATGGTGTTTGGCATGGAGCTGCAGCGCGTGGATCGGATGGCAGGCGAGGCCGACCCCGTGCACATTGACCTGAAGCTCGCGTGGGTCACGATGGTCCTCGGCCACGGCATGACCATGCTGGCCAAGTCCAAGGTGCGCGCGCCGGCCGCCGTGCGCGAGGAGCTCAACCGGGTCATGCGCAGCCGCGCCCTGCTGGCCCCGACGCGCGCGGCGGCGAGCAGCATCGGCGTGCACGGCGACGAGCCCCTCGAGGAGCTCGTCGACGAGCTGGATGCGACCACGCTCGCCGCGTACGCGGCCGGGCCGATCGAGGTGGACGTGCCGCTGGCGTAGCCGCGGCACGACGGGAGCGGGAGCGGGAGCGGGAGCGGGAGCGGGAGCGGGAGGGCCCGACGCGAGGATAACAAAGGACGTGCATGCGCGTCTGGTAAGGGAGGGGATACCGAGAGCCGGAGACACCTCCCCGGGGTGTGAGTGAGTGAGTGTCCGTGCATCATAGGATGCCAGAGCCAGTGGCAGCGGAGGATGAGAATGAGGAGTTTACTGTGATCAGTGCGCCCACGGGCAAGTGCACGGATGCTGCGGACCTCGTCGGGGTCGCGTCCGATTACCTGTTTGTCTTTCAAGTGAAGCGCACGGAGGCCGACATCGAGGGCAACTTTCTGACCAAGAGCGGGTCGCTTGGCGCGGCGGCCGCGCGCGGCGAGACCGACTTTGCGCTCACCCACAGCCCAGCGGCGGTCTCCAAGCTCGTGACCGAGTCGCTCACCACCGTGCGCATTCCGATTGAAAAGGCCATGATTGACATGGTGCCAAACGACGTGCACCAGATGGTGGCGACCAAGAAGACCGACAAGGCCGGGTCGACGCTCGTGCTGCCTGCCCGCGCGCGCCTGAACATGACCGCCTCGCGCGTCGCAGCGTCCATCAACGGCACGCTCGTGGGCACAATGTCGGGACAGGGCTCGGTGCTGATGCAAGATCTGTTCAGCGACGTTCAACCGCTCTCGAGCCTGATTGCCAATGGCCACATTGACGCCAGCGCAATGTCGCAGCTCGGACAGATGCTGAACACGGTGGCCGGCAAAAAGGGCGAGGCCAAAAAGGCCGTGGGGGTCGAGGAGATTGCCGACGACTATCGTGACATTGCCGACGCGCTGTCGCTCAACATCAAGGCACGCGTCGACGTGCCGTTTGAGACCGTGCCAATCAAGTACTCCAACTGGGGCACGCACCAGGCGGTGATGGCCGTGTACGCGCCCCAGGTCGTGCGGCTGTCGCCGGGCGCCGAGGGCGAGCCGCCGGTCGAGACCCCCGTCGGCTCGATCATCTGGTACAATGACCCCAAGGAGGACAATGCCATCCAGAAGGTCGAGCCCATCCTGCAGGGCATCTACAACAGCGCATGGGCCATGACCGAGAAGCTGGTGTTTGCGCCCGTCAAGAACCTGACCAAGAGCATCATGCGCGTGCCCGTGGGCTACAATGGCTCGGGCTACGCGCCGGCCGCCGCGGTCAACGACACGCCGTCGTCGTTTGGCGCGTGCACGCTCGAGTCCATCCTGAATGCGTGCCTCGGGTCCGAGCTCAGCGCGCACGAGCGAGCCGAGTGCCTGCACGAACTGGCGACGCCGAGCGTGCGCGCGACGATGCAGTGGGGGCCGTGCATTGCCAACGCCATGTCCGCGTTCAGCGCGTACACGATGCCGTACCGCGTCGACGGCACCCCGATCGTCCTGCCGACGGGCGTCAAGATGGTTCAGAGCGAGTCGTGGCGCGCCGAGGCCTCGCGCTCCATCATGCACGCCGACGACTGCGACGGCAGCGCGTGCAACGCCATCTCGGCCATCCGGTTTGCCGAGCACCTCCTCCGCACGACGCCCGCCGACGTGATGGCGCGCGACTACCCGACGCTGCGTGCCGTTGCCAACAGCCTGGGCGCGCACTACGTCTACGGCACCACGGTCCTGGCGGCCAATGCCGGGCACGCCGATGCGGCCAACGAGCACGCCCAGAAGCTCGCCGGTCACGCCATCGCCATGGCGCTGCCCAAGCCCTCGTTCCTCATGGCGCTCGAGCGCGGCACGCTCGGCAACATTGCCGGCGTGCCGGTGACGGCGCACGCCGCGCGCATCGAGGTGACCGAGGCCCGCTTCGACGCGCTCTACCCGCGCGACCTCGTGAAGCGCATGCCCGACGTCGAGCGCAAGCTGTTCGACTCGTTCGAGACCCTCAAGAAGATGCGCATCTCGCACCCGACCGAGGGCCTGCAGCCGCTCTCCATGGAGGGCACGACCTTTGCCTCGTCGTGCATGTACACGCACGACCCGGTCGCGCGCGACGAGCGTCAGGCCTGGTACGCCATGGACAAGAAGGTGGCGACCAGCCTGTCGCCCAACATCACGCGCACGCACAAGGCGCTCGACGTCGGCGAGCGCGGCGACCACGCCTTTTACATGTCCAAGGTCGAGATTGGCGTCTCCATGGAGCACCCGCTCTTCCGAAACCCCGTGCTGCGCAAGCACGAGTCGGCGAGCGCCCAGTACCGTTTTGCGCGGCCGCGGACCGACGGGCCCATGGAAGCGGCCGGCGCCAACCCCATGCAGCTGGCCACGGGCGACTACGCCGTCGTGCCGCTGTGGCGGGTCGACGAAAAGATTGGCGACACGCTCGACAAGGCCCATGCCGAGGCGGCCGCCAACGTGATGCCCATGCGCGCCGAGCCGTACCAGCTCACGACCGAGGAGGTGGCGAGCCTCGACCGGAGCATCAAGGTGCTCAGGACGCTCAACGCGCACCTGTCCGACAATGAGCTCGGCGTGGGCGCCGTCGCCTCCACCGGCAAGCGGATGTCGACGCACGAGACGTTGCACATTCTCTCGTTTGCGAGCCTGGTGCAGAATCCAAACGCCATCGAGGCCTTTGTCGAGACCATCAAGGAGACGGGCAGCGTCACGGGATTCGTGCGTGGACTCGAGGCAACCAGCGACATCCTGCCGGGGGTGGCGCAAAACGACGGTGCCGATCGTGCGATGCGTGGCGATCAGCTCGGGCGCATGGTCGTGATGAACATGCACGTGCCCGTCGCCGCCTGATCGCGATGCCCCCCGCGGCGCACACACGGCTCACGATCGACGGACACCGAGATAACACATTGTCGTTGTTTCAAAGGGGTAGAACACGGCCCCGTGCGCTCAAAACGCGTCGTCCCGCAGTGTGAGTCGTGTGCACAAACACAACCGAATCGATACAAGTTGCATGCGAGCATGAGCGTACGACCACAGGAGGTTGCCGACGAGGCGTGCCGCTTCACGCTCCGGAGCATCTTTGCCACGTCGGCTCCGACGGAGGCGGTCGACGGGGCCGACGCCCTGCCGCGTTCGCCGACCGCGCCGCCGTCGTCGCAGCAGCAGCAGCAGATGGGGGTCTTTGCCCAGGGCGCGCGGGCGCCCGCGGCGACGGTGTCAATGTCGGCGGCTCCGCCGATGCAACAGCAGCACGGCCAGCTGCGTTTCGACCTCGGCGTTGCGCACGGCGCACCGGTCGGGCACGGTCCGCCGCTGCTCCCGCTGACGACGGCGGGTGGCGGCGCCAACGGCGGCTTCAAGTTCACGTTGCCCGCGATGCGGGCACCCGGAGTGGGAGCGGGCGCGGGCGCAGGTCCAGCGCCGCGCATCTGGAGCGAGGGCGGCGCAAACGGAATGGGTGGTGGTGGTGGTGGTGGTGGTGGTGGTGGTGGTGCCGGCGGCGAACGGAAGAAGCTCCAGGCCGGCTACATCACCGGTGGGTTTGCCAACGCCAACAATCCCGAGATCATGCGGCTCAACGGCGTCATCGACGAGCTGCAGTCCAAGCTCAAGAAGTCGTCGGAGCGCATCGCGACGGCGGAGCAGAGCGTCGCACGCGGCAACGCCGCGCTGCAGTCGGAGCGCGCCACGTCGCACGCGCGCATCGTGGCGCTCGCGTCCGAGGTCAAGCACGCGCAACATCGCGAGGCCGGCATGCGCGCCGAGCTCGCGTCCGCGCCCAAGCTCGAGGACTTTGACCGCGCCAAGTTTGAGATGCAGGCGCGCGGCGCCGTCGAGCTGCAGGCGAGCTACGACGACGAGCTGAAGCGCGCCGAGGCCTTGCAGGAAATCGTGGACGGGATGACGGCAAAGCACGAGGCCGTCTTGGCCGAGCATGCGGGGTTGCAGACGCGACTCGACGACGCGACGGCCGAGCTCAGCCGCCTGCGCGACGAGCAGGCGCTCGTGGTCTCCGCTCTGAGTGCCGCCGCGGAGGCCGAAGTGGAGGCCAACGTGGGAGCCGACGTGCAATCCGATGCCGTTGCTGCAACCGTGCCAATGGAGTCGCTCGACGACCATCGCGCACGCATGCGCGCGCTCGCCTTGCCAGTGGACGTCGAGGGACGACGCTCCGACTTTCTGATCTCGACGCAGGCCCACGAGGAGGCCATGGCCGACCTCAAGCAGGCACTCGACGCGGCGCGTCGTCAGATTCTGTCCCACGATGCGCTCATGACGGCCGAGCGGATGAAGAATGCCGAGGCCGACACCATCATCAAGAGCCTGGACCTGAAGCTGTCGTCGGCGCGCGAGGAGACGCGCGTCGCGCAGGTGCGGCACGCCAAGCTGGAGGATTTTACGATGAGCGTCGGCGTGCCGATGCAGGAGACGGCGGCGCGGTGCACCAACAGTCGGCTCTACAAGGTCGGCGGCGGCGAGGGTGCGACCGAGGAGGCGACCGATGGCAAGGGCGAGGCGGAGGAGGAGGAAAAGGCGGCGGCCACCAAGGCGATGCTCGCGGAGCGCGGCCTTGTTGGCGGCGTCGGCCAGGCGGCGAAGACAACGGAAAGGCCGGCGGTGCCCGAGCGATGGGTGGACGAGTTCCAGCGATACTTTGCGCTCAAGCAAAGGGCCGAGCACGCGGCGGCGACAGTCGAGTGCGCCGGCACTGCGGCGACGCAGCGCATGATCGAGGACGCCATGGACGCCCACGCGTGCGCACGGCGCGCGTACTGGTGCATGGTCAACGACGAGCCAGAGCCGCGCGGCACGCTCGTCGGGTGCTGTGTGAGCGTCGGTGGCGACGATGCCGACGACGACGACGACATTGTCGTGGACGTGGACGCCATCCGCACCGGCCTGGCCATCAGCATGAATGCCAACGCGTTCCACATGGGCATCACTGCCGTAGCGCAGGACGACTGCGCCGTCGACTTCCACACCGTGCCTATTGCGACTGGGCGCGTGACCACGTCGCACACGGCCGAGGCCGTGGGGCTGAAGATGCGGACCGACAAGTATGTGAGCGCAGTGAGCGGCGACATCAAGGCCAAGCTGCTCTCGCAGAGACGAGCGTGGGTCAAGAATGCGACGGGAGAGGACCTCCCGAGCGCAGAGACCAAGGCCAGCGCATGACGATGAGAGGGAGAACCGGGGGTGGCCTCGGCCACGCCGAGCGTGGCGCCCGGTGGCGTCCGCAGGAGTTAGTGTACCTTCAAGCAAGGTTTAGTACTACTTAAGATGAATTGTCCCTTTGCTCATCTCTTCTTTTCTCTTCTTGACATGTGCTGCACTTTCCGTGCAAACTTTCTAAAGTGGTACTAAAGGTTGCTTAAAGGTACACTACCCACACACGCAAAGTGCAGCACATGTCAAGACAGGAAAAGAAGAGATGAGAAAGGAGCGAATTCATCTTAAGTA
>Ga0302136_1001315_pt1 | contig 11493 bp, 10 predicted proteins | sample CBN3_20m_MG_FD_203116 | JGI IMG/M metagenome (GOLD analysis project Ga0302136, IMG submission 203116) | Marine microbial communities from Western Arctic Ocean, Canada - CBN3_20m | ecosystem: Environmental > Aquatic > Marine > Oceanic | place: Canada: Western Arctic Ocean | collected 2017-09-15
TTCAAAAATTTCTGCAACTTTCCAGTTCAGCATGACGGCGCCAAACGGGAAGTAGCCATTAGTGATCGCTTTGGCGGTACACATCATATCGGGCGTGACGCCCCACAGCCGTGATCCCGACCAAGCACCGGTGCGCCCGTAGGCTGTGATGACCTCATCTGCAATTAACAAAATGCCGTGTCGGTCACAGATTTCACGAACTCCAGGCATAAAGCTCTCATGGGGGGGTATCACACCTCCAGCACCAAGGATTGGCTCCATTATGAAGGCAGCGATAGTAGTCTCACCCTGAAAAACTATCTCATCTTCTAATGCGGCGAGGCAGTGCTCTGCCAATGCCTTTGGATCGGTTTCGTTGAATGGATTGCGATAGGTGTAAGGCGCGGGGATATGAAAACATCCCGGCATTAAGGGCTCGTATTGGGTGCGGAAGTTGGCATTACCATTCACCGATGCGCTGCCTGTGTGGGTTCCGTGGTAGCCTTTCTTAAGGCTTAGGTATTTTGTTCGCCCAGGCTCACCGCGTAATTTATGATACTGTCGGGCGAGGCGTAGCGCGATTTCAACACTATCGGACCCTCCCGATGTAAAAAAAGATCGAACCATTCCTTCGGGCGCGAAAAAGTCTCGAAGGACCTCACTGAGCTCAATGATCTTGTCATTTGTTGTACCACGAAAAATTGAGTAATAAGGCAGATCGTTGAGTTGGTCCGTAATCGCCTGTTTAACGGGCTCGCACGAGTAGCCAAGGTTTACGTTCCACAGCCCGCCAACAGCGTCTATAAGGTGAGCTCCATTGATGTCTTTAATTACACAGCCTTCGCCGCCGGTAATGATTGCAGGTGGCTTCGCTTGCATTTCTGCTGGATGCGCCATGGGGTGCCAGAGATGTTTAGCATTATGTGCCTTTAAGAAATTGGAATCTTTCATTGTTGCGACACTCCTGTCACTAAATTTTTTGACCTAGGTGTTGAAGGACCACAATCTATTTAGTAGGCAAATCTAAATTTTCAAAATCACTGGCATTATGGCGCTCTTCCAACTTTTGGGATCCTGGTCCATGTGTCCGATTCACCATGCGCCCTCTTTGGAAGGCAGGGCGAGCGTAAATCTCATCTGCCCAGCGTGTCACGTTCTTATAGCTTGAGACGTCAAGAAATTCAGCCGCACTATATAATAAACCTTTCACTAAGGCACCATACCAGGGTGCAGTTGCAATATCTGCAATTGAGTAGTTATTCCCAGCTAAATATTGACGTTCGGCAAGGTTACGATCTAAAACATCAAGTTGGCGCTTTGCCTCCATTGAAAATCGATTAATTGAGTATTCGTATTTTTCTGGTGCATAGGCGTAGAAATGACCAAAGCCCCCGCCCAAATATGGTGCGGATCCATGCAACCAAAACAGCCAATTCATTGTCTCAGCGCGCTCTTTGGTTTTAGTTGGTAAAAATGCATCAAATTTTTCAGCAAGATAGAGTAATATTGCCCCACTCTCAAAAACATTAACCTCTGATTGTGTGTCCACAAGAGCTGGAATTTTGGAGTTTGGGTTCACCTCTACAAAGCCACTGGAAAATTGTAGGCCATCACTAATGTTGATCATCCACGCGTCATACTCAGCGCCTGAGTGACCCAATGCCAACAGCTCCTCCAGCATAACAGTGACTTTTACACCGTTTGGCGTACCCTGAGAGTAAAGCTGCAGTGGGTGTTGCCCGACTGGGAGTTCTTTGTTGTAGGTAGCACCTGCAAGTGGTCGATTTATGTTAGCGAAACGGCCACCGCTATCAGCGTCCCATATCCACACTTTCGGAGGGATATAAGTCATTAGCTTCTCCATATACTTAAGCATGTATGCTTAAATTATAGAACTGAAATTACAATAACTGAATATTAGTGTTCTACAGCGAGGCTTTTGTTATGGAGGCATGGCCTGAGGGTTGAACAATTGAATTGTCAATAACTCTAAGAACAAGCTTTTACCTAATTAACCCCTCTTTCAAACTCTGCTGAAAGAGGGGTTAATTTTAGCTAATAATAGAATTCAGGATTGCAGAGGGGCGCATAATTGCTTCTGTTTTTGCAGCATCGCAGTGAAAATAACCACCAGTATCAGCTGGATTACCCTGAAGTTCAGCTAATTCAGCCAAAATTGCAGTTTCATTTTCTGCCAATGCCTTAGCAATAGGCGCAAAATGGGCAGCAATTTCTAAATCTGCAGCCTGCGCAGCAAGTGCCTGTGCCCAGTAGAGTGCAAAAAAGAAATGGCTATCACGATTGTCAGGCTGGCCCACTTTGCGGCCTGGTGACTTGTTGTGATCCAAAATACCCTGCGTGGCCAGATCTACAGCATCACCCAAAACTTTGGCTTTTGAATTGCCCTTAACCTGAGATAGATATTTTAGGCTTTCGCCCAGTGCACAAAACTCTCCTAGAGAATCCCAGCGTAGATGGTTCTCTTCCATGAGCTGTTGGACGTGTTTTGGAGCTGACCCACCCGCGCCAGTCTCGAACATACCGCCACCTTGCATTAATTTTACAATCGATAGCATTTTTGCTGATGTGCCGAGTTCAAGAATTGGAAACAGGTCTGTTAGGTAATCGCGCAATACATTACCGGTTACAGCAATTGTCATCGCACCGGTACGGATAGTCTCAAAGCTTAGACGTGTAGCCTCACGTGGAGCTAAAATCTTGAACTGATCAGCGGCACTAGCTTCCACCAGTATGGGTTTCACGTATTTGATTAATTCGGCATCATGTGGGCGGTTTTCGTCCAGCCAAAATATAGCCTGACAACCCTCAAGGGCTTGCCTATCAACCGCCAACTTAACCCAGTCTTCAATTGGAGCTTGGCGCGTGGCGGCGGCGCGCCAGATATCACCTTGCTCGACGTTATGTTCATGCAATACATCGCCATTGGCTAAAACGATACGAACTGTTCCACTTGTGGGTACCTCAAACGTAGTAGGGTGTGAGCCATACTCTTCGGCTTTTTGTGCCATCAAGCCAACGTTTTGTACTGTGCCTGATGTGGTTGGATCGAGCGCACCAGTTTCTTTAAAATACTTAATAGTTTCGTCATAAACGGGCGCGTAAGAGCTGTCTGGGATAACGCAGTTTGCGTCGGAAAGTTTATTATCAGGCCCCCAACCTTTACCGCCAGCACGGATTAAAGCAGGTAGGGAAGCGTCAATGATTACATCAGAAGGTACATGCAGATTGGTGATGCCCTTATCAGAATTCACCATATAGAGTGGCGGATTTTTGTCTATCGCAGTATTTACAGCGGCCATGATTTCATCGGCCTTGGGAGAGTTTATAATCGATTCAAGTACTGATCCCATGCCTGAGTTTGCATTGGCGCCAACATCGGTTAGATCTTTTGCATATTCAGAAAATACCGGTGCGAGATATGCTTTTACTGCATGTCCGAAGATGATGGGATCAGAGATTTTCATCATTGTGGCTTTTAGGTGGATCGAAAACAGGACGCCAGTGGTTTTAGTACTGGCATATTGTTCGGTCAGAAACGCACCGAGCGCTTTGGCCGACATAAATGTTGCGTCAACCACTGTTCCTGAGTGATACTGAATACCAGATTTTAGGACGGTGACCACGCCATTCTTAGCCTCTAATTCAATTCGAGCTTTACCGGCCTGATCTGCGCGCAGGGTTGAGGATTTTTCATTACTGAAAAAATCATTGGTGGACATGGTTGAGACATAGGTTTTGCTATCAGCCGCCCAAACACCCATCGAATGTGGATTGGCCATGGCATAGTTCTTAACTGGGGTTGCGGCGCGACGATCTGAATTACCCTCGCGCAATACAGGGTTAACCGCAGAGCCCTTGAGGGCATCGAAGCGGGTACGAACGGCCTTTTCAGCATCTGTGGTTGGAGTTTCAAGATAATCTGGCAGATTGTAGCCATTTGCCTTGAGCTCGGTAAGGGCCGCGACGAGTTGTGGCACGGAGGCAGAGATGTTGGGTAGCTTGATCACATTCGCATCGGCAGTTTTCACTAATTCACCTAAAATCGCTAAATCATCTGATTGGCGTTGAGCCTCAGTGAGATTCTCTGGGAAGGCCGCAATGATGCGTCCTGCAAGAGAAATGTCACGGGTGCCGACGGTCACATTTGCGGCTGCAGTGAAGGATTGTACAATGGGAAGCAGGGAGGCTGAGGCCAATTGTGGGGCTTCATCAACTTTGGTGAAAACAATATCTGGATTTATGTTATCGATCATTGAGCAATGGTCCTTTGAAAAGTCATGCCCTCATATCTAATCTGGGCGGGTAGGTCCATAAGGTAGCCGCAGATTTACCTTAAATTTATCGTTCTAAAGGGCTAACGTAGTATTACTTGTTTAGCTAATTGATCAACTTTTTTAAGTCACCAGCGCGCGTTTTTGAAATTCAGGCTTGGCCCAAGCCTTGGTAACTAAGATCTTCTCCAAAATCACCACGGCTTGTTTGATATCGTTGAGATTAAGAAATAGTGGTGTGATGCCAAAGCGCATTATGTTGGGAGACCTGAAGTCTCCAATTACCCCCTCGGCAATCAGGGCCTGCATGCAGGCATAGCCATGCTCAAACTCAAATGACACATGGCTTCCCCGTTGATTAGGGTCGCGCGGGCTGGCCAGCTTCAAATCGGAGCAACGCGCTTCAATCTCGCGGATAAAGGCTTCGGACAGCTCAATGGATGCTTTCTGCAGATCCTTCATGTCGACGTGATCCCAGATGTTGAGGGCAGCATCCAAAAGAGAAAAGGCGGCAATCGACGGTGTACCGATCCGCATGCGATCAATTTTGCCGGGCATAGGCCTAAAATCCAGATCGAAAGCAAAAGGCGCTTCATGTCCAAACCAGCCTGATAAAGCGGGTTGGACTGTATCCAGCAATCGTGGGGCTACATAAATAAATGCTGGCGCCCCTGGGCCTGCATTGAGATATTTATAGGTACAACCCACTGCAAAATCAGCGTCAGTGCTCGCCACATCTACAGGCAGCGCGCCAATGGAATGGGCTAAATCCCATACCACGGTGGCCCCAACGCTGTGGGCTTTAGAGATGATAGCCTGCATGTCGTGCTTGCGCCCTGAGCGGTAGTCTATCTCGGTGACCATCACCGTGGCGACTTCCTCAGTGATCTGGTCCAAAACATTTTCAGGTGCGGGTGTGCGTAAGACATAGCCTGCGTCACGCAGGGTCATGAGACCCTCAACCATATACAGATCTGTTGGAAAATTACCACTATCTGATAGAATTATACGGCGGTCAGGCGTTAAGGCGAGCGCTGCCGCCACGGCCTGAAATACTTTGATAGAGAGTGTATCACCCACCACGGTTGAGCCTGGCGCTGCCCCGATCAGGTTACCGACTCGGTCTCCCAAAGTATTGGTCTGCATAAACCAATTTTTGGTGTTCCAGCCACTGACTAACTCTGTACGCCATTCGTCCAGTAAAAAAGAGTTAATCGCTGCTGGTGCTGCTTTGGGCATAGGGCCGAGTGAGTTGCCATTGAGGTAAATCATTCCTTCAGGAATATCAAACATTTCACGGGTTCTCGCAAAATCGGTCATTGGGCTTCACTTTCGGGCAATATAAATTTCGGAAATAGTAAATGATATGTTGGGTGTGCCACTATTTAATCAATAGGGCAAACCAACATAATTTTCCGCCATTGCCTGCTGGGCGGCTTGGTTGCCATGCAAAAACTGCAGTTCAGCAACCTGTATTCTGTAGTCAAACTCGCTATGATCTGGATAGCGGTGCATTAGGGATGAAAACCACCAGCTGAACCTTTCAGCTTTCCACACACGCGACAGAGCAACTTCGGAATAGCTGTCAATCCCAGATGTGTCTCCGGTTTCATAAAACTGTCGTAGTCCCCTATAGAGATAGTTTACATCAGATGCCGCGGTATTGAGGCCCTTAGCACCGGTGGGTGGCACTATATGGGCAGCGTCTCCACATAAAAATAGTTGGCCCCAACGCATGGGCTCACTCACAAAAGAACGAAGAGGCGCTATGCTTTTCTCAATCGTAGGCCCAGTCACCAATTTTGATGCCACATCTGGTGGCAGGCGAAGTTTTAGTTCAGTCCAAAATGCGTTGTCACTCCAATCTTCAGGGCGATCTGACAAATCACATTGAATGTAGTAGCGGCTTAAATTTGTGTTGCGCATCGAACAAAGGGCAAACCCACGTTCAGAATTTGCGTAAATAAGCTCATGGCTTACTGGTGGTGTTTCTGACAAAACCCCAAGCCAGCCAAAGGGATAGACCTTCTGGTATTCCTTGCGTACCTTTTGGGGAATAGTTTTGCGGCTGATCCCATGGAAACCATCACAGCCTGCAACAAAATCACAGGTAATCCGATGACTGGTCCCTGCTTTTGTATAGGTTACAAATGGTGCATTAGTTTTTGCATCATGTATTTCGACATCCTCTACATTAAAAACAATCTCCCCACCCGATTTTTCACGAGCCTCATAGAGATCGCGGGTTACTTCTGTTTGGCCATAAACTATTACAGAATGGCTAGTATGGTGTTTGAAATCCAAACGAAACATTTGATTACCATAGCAAATCAATGTGCCATCATGTGTAAACCCCTCACGCTCCATTCGGTCCGCAACTCCAGCTTCGCGCATTAAGTGCAACAAGCCACGCTCTAAGACGCCTGCCCGAATGCGACCGAGCACGTAGTCTTTTGTTTTACGCTCCAAAACAACGCTTTGGATCCCACACACATGCAGAAGTTGAGATAATAGCAAGCCTGAGGGCCCACCACCAATAATCACAACCTGAGTTGAAAGTTCACCCATCTTCTATTCTCTCATTAAGTAATTTGAACGCCGCACAGCTGTTACGCGCGACACTGTGTCAAGGTTTCGTTGAGTTCAAGGTTCTTCGGTAAAGAAAAAATATGCATTCTGACGTTGTTGCTAATCAAAAATCCACTAGTAAAAGTTCGAAAACTATTTTTGGATACCACCAATTATAGCTATAGTGTAGTTACGCTGGAAACCTAAGGAGTAGGGCCATGATTGTTGTTGGTGGGGATAATTTGATCGACTTGATTGAAAGCGCGCGGAGTGACGGTGTAGTGTCATTTACTGGTGCTCGGGGCGGTTCTGGCTATAATACCGCCCGTGCCGTTGCCCGGCAACAGCAAGTGGTGGGTTTTATCACGCCGATCGCCATGGATAACTTAGGGCATTTCCTTGCTGATAAGATGCTTGCAGATGGAGTGGAGTTACTGAGTCCACGCTCAGAAAAACCTTCGTCTCTGGCGGTTGTGACCTTAATTAATGGCCAGCCTAGCTATCAATTCTACCGCGATGATACAGCCGAACGGCAAGTAGATTTACCATTTTTACAGAAAAATTTTCCGGCCAAGGGTCGGGCGTTTCACCTTACGTCATTGGCGATCATCGACGGTTCTGATGCAGATGCCTGGGCTGATTTCTTTGCTGAACAACATCGTATGGGCATTGTTACAACTTTGGACCCAAATGTGCGTCCTATGCTGATAGCAGACCGTGAGGCCTATCTTGAGCGGCTTTGGCGTCTAATGAACACCGCAGATATCCTAAAGTTAAGTGATGAAGATTTGGAGTGGATTTTCCCTAATCTTGATTTTGATACAGCGTGCACAGCGGTCTTGAGAACAACTTCAGCCAAGCTGAGCATTGTGACCAAAGGAGCCAAGGGTGCCATTTGCTATTGCAACGGCCTTAAGGTCGTCGTGCCAGCGCATCCGGTGCCAAAGCTAGTGGATACAGTTGGGGCGGGTGACACTTTTATGGCTACGGTACTGAGCCACCTCAATTCAGCTGATCTTTTATCTCAAGATGCTTTGACAGGTTTGGATCAGGCTACTCTGATCGCGTTGCTCACTCGGGCCGCAAAGGCTGCCGCGATCAATTGTGAGTGTGAGGGCTGCCAACCACCAACAGCCGATGCGTTAAACTAGAATTCGACGGTCACATTTGGCAGGTTCAAGGCCTTGATTAATTCACGAAGCTCTTGGCGGGCTGCGATATTTGAAATGCTGAGTTGATTGATGCCCACGTCTTTGAGATCAAGAAGGGTAAGGCCGCGTGGAAACAGCTCGCGAAAAACAACGCGCTCACTGAAGCCGGGCGCCACCCTAAATCCAATGCGCTCGGCTAAATGCGCAATCGCATCCCCCATCTTTTGCTTGTTGATCATGTTTTGAGCGCCCAAACGGTTGCGCACCACAATCCAATCCATTGGCTTTAACCCTGCCTGCGCCCGCAATTGCCGCGCGCTCCAAACCATCTCGGAATAGACCGACGGCCCTTTGATAGTGGTCCCGTCACTTTGTACCTTGGCTAAGAGATCGAAATCCACAAAGCTGTCATTAAGCGGTGTGATTAGTGTGTTAGCCATGGCATGAGCCATTTGTGACAGCCGGGTGTGGCTACCGGGGCAATCTATAATGACAAAATCACAGCTTTTTTCCAAAGTTTCTACGGCTGCAGACAGCCGCTGATCCATCAGGTTTTCACCGGGCCTCAGACTATCTTCAGCGACTTCGGGCAGCTCCATGTAATGTGGAGACAAAAGCGTAATATTGCTTTCAGCTGTAAACCGGGACCGATTGGCTACATATTGACTAAAGGTTTTCTGCCGCAGGTCTAGGTCCAACCCACCCACACGATGCGCCATCCGAGCCAAAGCTGTGGCCAAATGCATGGTTGTGGTTGACTTGCCCGACCCACCTTTTTCATTTCCCACGACAATAATATGCGCCACTAGATGTCTCTCAAATTATGTTGCTTGTTTTGCCTCGGCTATAGAGCGTGGCTGAGGGCAAGGGAAGCGAGCTTGATGACAAACTTTAGAACTTAACGAAAAAGACCGGTTCCAAGGAACCGGTCTTTCCAAACGTTTCATAAGCGTATGGCTTAGAAGCCAAGGCCTTCGTATTTCTTTTTGAACTTCGACACTCGGCCGCCAGTATCCATTAAACGCGCGCCGCCACCAGTCCAAGCTGGGTGTACAGTTGGGTCGACGTCCAAGGACAGTTGATCGCCTTCTGCGCCGTAGGTTGAGCGCATTTGTATAATGTCGCCATTTGTCATTTTGACATTGATGAAGTGATAGTCTGGATGGGTATCTTTTTTCATGGTCCCGCTCCTTAAGACTTGGGTTTGTAGTTGGTTTGCTCTGAGATTCGAGCGGATTTTCCACGGCGATCGCGTAGATAATATAGCTTTGCGCGACGCACGCGGCCACGGCGAACAACGGTGATGCTGTCGATGTTTGTGGAATGCAGTGGGAACACACGTTCTACGCCTTCACCAAACGAAATTTTGCGAACTGTGAAAGAACCAGCTATGCCAGTACCGTTGTTGCGGGCGATACAAACGCCTTCGTAGTTCTGAACCCGGCTACGTGTGCCCTCAGTTACTTTGAAACCAACTCGCACGGTATCTCCGGCTTTAAAATCAGGAATATCTTTCCCGAGGGCGGCAATTTGCTCCGCCTCTAGATGTGCAATCAGATTCATCTGATGCTCCTTTGGTTGCTCGTGGTTGTTCCACGAAGTTTGATTACCACCTCAGAGCTCTTGGTCTTCTTCCGGGTCCACCGCAGTGCCCGCCAGAGTTCAAGTAGTAGTTGCTTATAGCTCTACCCTAGCATCATCTCATCCACTTACCCCGAAGAAAGGATTTACGTATGATGGCACGTACAATAGCAAAGCAGTCCGAATCCATTACCAGATTAGACTTGTGCCGTATATTTCGAGAATGGAGGCGAAGCAATAGGGAGTTTAAAGGCAATTTTAGTCGCCAAACGCCTCCCATAAATCTGGCCGCCTCTCTTGAGTGAGGGCTTCTGATTGCTGCTTTTGCCATTCTGCCACTTTGCCGTGGTGGCCGGACATCAGAACTGCAGGAATTTTTAGGTCTTCCCAGACTGGGGGGCGCGTGTAGTGTGGGTGTTCAAGTAACCCATTGGAGAAACTCTCGTTCTCGGTGCTAATTTCGTTGCCTAATACTCCTGGAATTAGGCGAACGGCAGCATCAAGCATTACCTGTGCGGCTAGCTCGCCACCGGAGAGCACATAATCACCTATGCTCACCTCTTCAATTTTGAAGTGGTCTATCACTCGTTGGTCAATTCCCTCAAAGCGACCACAAAGTATTACTGGACCGGGCCCGTCAGCCAAGACTTGTGTACGGGTTTGTGTCAGAGGTTTTCCCCTTGGGGACATATAGATGATTGGGCAGGGTGGGCGGTGGCGCAGTACCTCAGAGATTGCACGTCCCAGCACATCTGCCCGCATTACCATGCCAGCGCCGCCACCTGCGGGCGTATCATCAACATTGCGATGCTTGCCCTCGCCGTAAGGGCGAAGATCATGGGTGTGCAACTGCCATTTGCCGTCTTTCAGGCCTTTGCCTGTCAGTGAAGCGCCCAAAACGCCTGGGAAGACGTCAGGAAAGAGAGTGATAACATCGGCTCGCCAAACCCCGGCCAAATCAGGTGATTCCCCATCCAAGGCCCTTGGTTTGAGGCTGGCACGGATAGACTTGCGTCCATGGGACCGATCAGGCCCGCTCATAGCAGCCCTTCAGGCGGATCGATGACAATCCGGCGCGATGCTATATCAACAGTAGGCACGATTACTTTAGTGAATGGAATAAGTGCTGTGTCAGAAGCGCCGGGAACTGTGACCTCTAGTAGATCATCAGCACCGTGGTTCATTACAGATTTGACATGGCCTATAACAGTACCGCCTGCATCTGCCACTTGTAAGCCGATTAGGTCGGAGTAATAATATTCATCATCTGGCAAGGTTGGAAGATCCTCACGCCGGGCAAAAAGTGAGATGCCACGCAGCGCATCGGCCTCATCCTTGGATTCGACACCGACAATGCGGGCCGAAAAACCATTCTTGATTTGCCCAATCAACGAAATTTCAAAATTTTGGTCACCATCTTCTGTCAGCAGGGGCGCATATGTTTCCAAATCGCTGGGATTGGAGCAAAAGCTCTTCACCCGTAATTCACCACGGACACCAAAGGCGCCTGCAATCATGCCAACACAGATCAACGCAGTCATTGGTTCACTCCTAAACAATAGCCGTTCTTCATTGTGCCACCATCCTTACCACAGTTTTCAAATGCCTGGTTGCGGGCATAAAAATAACCCATCAGAAAACAAATTCCAATTAACATCAGAGAGCGGATAGGGCGTAACAACATGGGTTACCCATAAAGGGAAAGCTTAAAATGGAAAACCCCGCCTATGTGGCGGGGTTTTTTATTTTGACCAAGCTATGCGAATGTTGTCCATAGGTCGTAATTTATGCGCCTGTCTTGGCTTCTTCAGCCACAACCGCTTCGGCTGGTGCTTCTTCAGCCACAACCGCTTCGGCTGGTGCTTCTTCAGCCACAACCGCTTCGGCTGGTGCTTCTTCAGCCACAACCGCTTCGGCTGGTG
>Ga0302136_1001326_pt1 | contig 11431 bp, 10 predicted proteins | sample CBN3_20m_MG_FD_203116 | JGI IMG/M metagenome (GOLD analysis project Ga0302136, IMG submission 203116) | Marine microbial communities from Western Arctic Ocean, Canada - CBN3_20m | ecosystem: Environmental > Aquatic > Marine > Oceanic | place: Canada: Western Arctic Ocean | collected 2017-09-15
GTAACATTCGCATTGGGACCGGCCGTCTGTGTTGCGTCGACCCTTGGTAAAAAATCGAGCCATCGCCCGAGCGCGGTCACCGATGCGAAATCAACCGAACTGGCGCACACCGCGAACCTCGGGACCGTACCGTCCATCATCTTTAGCAACGCAACCGCGGCTTCAAAGCAGTCGTCCATCAAATGCGCGTCGTCCAGCATCACGAGCCTTATGTCGTGAAGAATCTGGTTCAAAAACAAAGCCTCGTTGCCGTCGCATCGCGTCGCGGCTTTGGTCAGCGCGTAGAACGTGGCGGGCGTCGCGAGGAACACGTCGGCGCGTTGCAGTTTCTTTTGCGTCGGTTGGTCCAGGTACGGGTAGCTCGTGCCCTCCCCTTCAAACGCACCACGTGCCTGGCAGGTTTCGGTGTCATCTTCATCAAAGTCTGGCCAGTTTGCGTTTCTGTCGAAAAAGAAACTCGGCAAAGTTTCGCACGTCACGCCTAGAGCGCCGAACCGGTTCCGCCAGCTTTCGTGTGTCTCCGAAACCGCGCTGGGTGAGATGTAAAGCGCTTTGCGTCTTTTCCCGCCCGAAACCACCGCGCCCCAGCACGCGCCCGCGCACGACATGACTCGCGGGGTTTCCATCACCACGCGCACAAGCGCGAGCTCCAGCAAAGTGGTCTTGCCGCTGCCGTCGGGGGCGCCTGCGCGAGGGCGAGAAGAAAAGGTCAGGTTTGCGTGTGGACCAAGGAAACGAGAAAGGCGTGTATGCGCGGGGCGGGCGCGCGAGGATCTGCGAGCGGTGGTGTGGGGACGTACTGACGACGAATGAGCTCGAGGTGTTGAGAACTTGGTCCAGCATCTCAGCCTGGACGGCGTTGAAGTACTGGAAGTGAGAGAACGCGGGTCGCAACGCAGTCGGCAACTCCGTGACCGCTCGACGCGCGCCTCCGCGGGCTGGCACGACAACGCCGTCGTTCGCGGGTGCGTTTCCGAGCGGTGCTCGCGACCCAGCATCGCGGTGTGGGGTGCCGCTCATCGCCCGCGTAGCGTGGAGCCTCGCGATGCGCGCGCGCAGTTTCTCGCGCGTGCGGAGTTATGCCGCGTCGGGCCCTCCAAACGCGACGAAAGTATTTTTTATTTCGGCTGTGCACAGCTGTGCGTTGAGAAGGGATTTGTGTGTTTTGACGACGATTTTCGAATCATGTCTTTGCGCACAATGACCCTACATGTACCTATCTATACCTAAACCGCCCTAAAACGTGAACGCGGCGTCGTGCGGTCGTTCCGCGCCACTTTTGTGTACGGTGTTGTAGAAGTGCGGCGCCAGTTCTGGGAGCCAATCTGGGTCCACGGACGTGACGTCGCGCATGTACTCCTTCCCGGTCCTAACCGCCGATACGAAAACCACGCACGCCGGTCGCGCGCGGAACAAAACGCTACCCGGGTGGACGTACAGCGTGAGGCCTCCTCTTATTGACCGGAACGCGCTTCCGTCCGCGCCTCCTCCGTGCGGCGCGAGCGTCGCGGCGTTCGCGAAGAAACCGCAGGTCATGGCCCGCCTCACCGGGTCGCACTCCCGACCGCAACTCGTTTCCGGACGCAAACCGAACTTGCGAACGTACTTCAGGAGCTGTTCGCGAATATCGCTCGCTCGGGTCAACGCCCTGCGCGATAGGGAGTTCTTGTCACAAAAAGCGTGCGCTTTGCGACCTCCGTGAACCCCTCCAGTTTTAGTAAACGCCTTGTGGATGTTCAGAAACGTAACCGAGTCGCCCTCCGCCACCGCGAACCTTTCCTTGATTTCGTCCAAACGTTTCTGCGAGTGTACGCGAAAAAGGTCAGCCCCGTGTTGGGCGTGTATTGGACGATGGCCAGGTCAAACAGGGAAAGGTAATCGGTCCGAACAGTCACCAGGGTTAGAGGTAAAACAGCGCCGTCGGATTTGGGAAACGCGCAAGGCCGTACCTGTCCGCCCGCGCCCCGGACGCCGACCCACGGGCTTTGGATTTGAAGGTACGAAGCCACCGTTAACATCTCGCTTGTACACCCCAGTTCTTGCGACACCAACAACGCCTTGCCGAGCTGAGGCTCCAACGGTAACTCGGCGAGGTAGTTGCCAACTAGTTTCGTTAACCTCGCGTCGTCGTCCAGCGCGCCGAGGGCGTAGAGCAGCTCGAGGGCGGTTAAAATGTTCGCCGCCGGGGGTGGCGACAGCCACTCGAAGTGCACGACGTTGTCAACCCCCAGGGCTTTTAACCTCAAAACCGTGGAGGTTAAATCCGACCGGACCATCTCCGGGGTTTCCTGGTTCGTCAGTTCGTCGAAACCGAGTTCGGTGCATAGCCGGTAGCAGTACCCCGGCCGTATGCGTCCGGCGCGTCCGGCGCGCTGATTGGCGCTGGCTTTTGAAATGCAGGTCGTGACCAACGCTTCGTTCCCTCGTTTCGCGTCGTATACTTTTTGCTTGGCGAAGAGACAGTCCACGACGTACACCACGCCGGGAATCGTCACAGAAGTCTCGGCGACGTTACTCGCGATGACTACTTTTCTTGTGTTTCGGGGGGGCGGTTCGAAAGCGTTCTTTTGCACGTTTGGGGGCAGCCCGGCGTACAGCGGGCAAATCACCAATCGGCTCGAAATCGACGGTTGGTTGGAAGTATGGGTACCAGCAGTACCTCTGTTCCCTCCGCCAAGCGCCTTCGCTTTGAATTCCGTCTCCTCCGTGACCATGTCACGCAGCATAGCACACGCTTCTTCTATTTCGTCCTCCCCGGTTAGGAAAATCAACACGTCGCCGTTGGGTTGCGTCTGGTGAATATCGAACGCCACGGTCACGCAGTGCTTGACGTAATCCGGCACCGGCTCGTTCGCGTCTGAGATTGTGAAAAAGAAATGTCAGTCTTGTATGGGCAATCAGGGAGGCGGCATGTGGTGAGTGGGAAATACTTACAATGAATGTTCACCGAAAACGTCCGGCCCTCCACGGAAATGATACCGGGTTCGCGGGACGGAACTCGCGCGGCCGGGCCGACCGCGGCCGGCCCTAAAATGGGCTTCAGCTCCACGTGCCTGGTGTCGAAAAAACGGGCAAACTCCTCCGCCTGGATCGTGGCGCTCGCGATTATGACCCTTAAGTCGGGGCGTCGTCGTTGGATCTTTTTAAGCAACCCGAGCAACACATCCGTCGCGAGGCTCCGCTCGTGCGCCTCGTCTACTACGATGACGCCGTACTTCGTTAAAAGTGGGTCGTCCATCAGCTCACGGAGCAACACCCCATCCGTGCAGAACTGGATTTTCGTCACACCGGGAGTACACACGTTTTCGAAACGAACCGCGTACCCCACGTCCTGCCCGAGGGCGGTGCCCATTTCTTCCGCGACTCGCGCGGCGACGGTTTGCGCGGCGACACGTCTTGGTTGCGTACACGCCACCATCCGCCCGCCAGCGCACCACCCTGCCTCCACCAGGTACTGAGGCACCTGTGTGGTTTTCCCGCACCCTGTTTGGCCCACAAGCACGGTCGTCGCCCGCGTTTCCACCAACCACAAGATCGCGTCGCGGCACTTCCAGATTGGCAACCGCTGTCTTTGGCTGGCGAGCGCGAGATTTTCGTCCGCGTTGTGTATCACCAACCTTCCTTGTTCAAACCCGCCGCGGTCCACCTCGAGACTAAGGGGCACATCAGGTTTCGCCGAACCGGGCTTCCAAAACGCCATCACCACGCCGCGACCTCGCGCGCGCGTTGTGTGATGGGACGAACAAACGAACAAAACCACAACTTTCCAGTCGAGGAGAAGAGGGCGCTTCTTCCTTCGTCCAGAAACAAGAGCTAGAAACGAGCAGCATTCACAAAAAAAGTCACAAGCACGCCGCCTCGCCGTGTACGTCCGTGACTACCAGGTAACGTCTCGCTTGTATCTCTCACCCCACCAATACCCCGCCTCGTTACTCCACCGTCACCGACTTCGCCAAGTTCCTCGGCTGGTCCACGTTGTGCCCTCTCAGCACGGTTAAGTGATACGAAAGCAACTGCAACGGCACGATGTTCACCACGGCTTGTAAGCAATCCTCCACCACGGGCACGCGGATGATGGTGGCGTTGTTCCCCGCGACTTTCGCGATTTCGTCGTCGTCCTCGGAGACGATGAGAATCAGCCTTCCTCCTCGGGCTTTCAGTTGCTGCACCACGGACTCCTGTTTCTTGTAGCTGCTGTCCCTTGTGGCGACCACGATTAAAGGCATGGTTTCGTCCACCAGCGCCAACGGCCCGTGTTTCATCTCGCCCGCCAGAATGCCCTCGCTGTGCAGCAGCGCCACTTCCTTAACCTTCAAAGCGCCTTCAAGCGCGGTGGCGTAGTTGTACCCGCGGCCGAAGAGCAGCAGGGAATGCTCTTCCTTTAGCTCCGCGGCTAGCGCCAGCATTTGCTGGTCAAGCTGCAGCGCTTTCCTTACCTGGTTGGGCAGCTCTAAAAGGGACTGCATGATTTCTTTCCGCCGGTGCGCGCGCGACATTGAGTCCTCCGAAAGCGCGAGCGCCAGCATCACCATGGCGACGATTTGACACGTGTACGCTTTGGTTGAGGCGACCCCGATTTCCGCGCCGGCGTTGATGTGCACGCCGCAATCCGTGCCTCGCGAAATAGCACTGCCCACGGTGTTGACGATGCCCAAACAAAGAGCCCCGCGCTCCTTCGCGTACTGCATCGCCTTTAACGTATCGGCGGTTTCCCCCGATTGCGATATGAAAATGCACGTGTCGTCTCGGAAAAACGGGCACTGGCGGTCCAGCACGTCGCTCGCGAGTTCCAACGTAACGGGTAACTCCGTGAGCTCTTCCATGAGCTGTCTCACCGCGATCGCGCTGTGATACGAGGTGCCGCACCCGCACAAAATAATGCGACGCGACCTTCTGATTGTGGAAACAAAGTTGACCATCCCGCCTAGGAAAATTCGCTCGACGATTTTCCCGTCGTCGCACATCACCATGCGCCCGCGCATGCCTTGCGTCATGCTCTCCGGCTGCTCGTGGATCTCCTTCTGCATGAAGTGCTTGAAGTTCCCTTTCATGATCTGCTCGACTTCCATCTTTAACGTCTCAACCGTTCGCTCCACCTCCGCGGACTGCACCGTGGGCTCGTAACTCACCGGGGATTCGATGCCGCCCACCGAAGTGGTTTTCTCCATCCGGTAAATCCCGTACCCGCCGTCGTGCAGATGCGCCACGTCCTGTTTTGGAAAAGAAAAGGGTCAGTCGGGACCGTGACTTGTATGAGTAATTACTCTGGACAATCGGCAAAGAGGCGGCCGGATTCGAGCCGAACAGTGCACTTGTACCGTATGTAGCAGTTGCCAGTACTGGTAAATGATACTAGTAATACACTCGACCAGGGGCATCAAACAGCGTTGGGATTGGGAAATATAATACTTACGTCATCCTCCAGGTGCAGCACCCGCTTGGTGTGCTCCACCATCGCGCTGGCGTCACTCGCGAAGTAGTACTCCACGTGTGGCTTGACTTTCTGGCGCTTGGACGGTGGGTTTTCGCTTAACACTTTGCTGGTCGTAAACCCCTCGGACGTCAACACCGCGTGCGTTTGCGCTTGCTTTTCGGGTTCCACGATCCCCATCAACAACGGCGAGCCTCGCTTCGCCGCTACGAGCTCCCCGGGGTAGTGCGTAGACTTGAAAATCAGCGCGAACGCGCCTTGCAGTTGCCGCACGACCTCCATCACGAGCTGCCTGAACGTGACTTTGTTCTGGAATTTGTCGAACAAGTACTTCGTGAGTTTGGGAATCACCTCCGTGTCCGTGTCTGACTCAAACGTGAACCCCTTGCGCTGTAACATCTCCTTCAAAGGCTGGTGGTTGGTGATAATGCCGTTGTGCACCACAAGGAACTCGTTCGTCTTGTCCGAAGTGTGCGGGTGACTGTTCCGCGGCGCGGGCGGGCCGTGCGTCGCCCACCGCGTGTGGCCGATACCGCAGTGGTTCACGAAACACAAATCGGGGTACCTGCGATTGGACAAGAAAAAGGTCAGTCGCGAGAATCGGCAAAACAGTCAGAGAGTGGGTTTGGGAAGGTCTAGTAGTGGGTAGTACTGTCTGACTGCACTCCATGCAGCGCAGTAAACAGTGTCGGGATGTACTGTGTGACTGTACTCCATACGTGGCATCGAACAGTCGGCGGGATTTGGGAAAGCCCTGACACGTACAGGTTTTCCTTGTTCACCTGTATCTGCAGGTTGTCGATTTTCCCGATTTCGCGGATCACGATCGGCACCAGTTGATCCACGTTCGGGCCGTTGTCAATCGCGATACCCGCGCTGTCATACCCCCGGTACTCAAGACGGCGCAACCCGTTTAGCAACTTATCAACCACCACGCTTTGTTTCGTGGGGGTGCCGTAGTTGCAGTACGCGAAGATGCCGCACATCGCGCGAAAAGAGCGGCTGGCTTGGCTCTTTGGCGAGGCGCGTTTCAAAGAAAGGGGATCGACGTCTACGGCGACTCGCACCGGGTACTAATGAGCCTGAACCGCGAACCGGTGGGTATGTGAGCGAACCTAAAGAGTCGGCCACCGGGTTTCTGTGACGCGAGTTCCGGTAACCAGCTACGTGTCGTGTCGGTGTGCACGGGTGTGGAGACAACGATCGGGCCGCGTCTAATAAAAGATGGAGCTTCTGCTTCACGCGGTGCGCTCGTTTTCTACCGACAGCTCTCTTGCCGGACGATGGCGTGCGGCGCTCGCAGCCTTGGTTTTTTTCGGCCTCGACCTGAGAAGATCTTCCACCCGTTCAACAGTCGGTTGGATTGTCTGTACCGATAAATTTGCTGACTCGGCCGCCGTCTCATTCACTCACCGACGCGCGACGCTATCACGTCCCGCTCGACCCCGAGGTGCGCATTTCTTACACTGTCCCGAGCCCCGCGTGTTGTCGGGTCGCCATAGACGCGGCGCAAAAACCAGGGACGCGCGGTGGCCGAGTCTGGGTGGAAATTTCGAAATCTAAATTGGCGCATTTGCCAAAATGCCGCCGTTTCAACCACGATTGTCCCCGCCCTACCTCGTCCCGGCCAGTTCGCCCCCCGCGCGTTGCGGTGTGCGACACCACCCGGCGTGGGCGCTTTCCGGGTCGCCGCACCTTGGCAACGTCCCCACTCACCTCCCCCTCCGGTCCCCCTCTTCCCACTGCCTCCTCACAGATTCCTAAAAGATGTTCGAAAAGATGACCAAGAACCAAAAGGCGCTCGCCGGCTTCGCCGTTTCCTACGTCGCGTACGGCGCGATGTTCCTCGGGCCTGTCGTGGGCCTCCCCGACGCGGCTGGTAAGTTCTATGGGAAACCCACCACGAGTGCTTTGACGCAAAGCGCCGCGACGTGGACCGGTCTAGGTGCCGTGATTCTCGGCGTGGACTTGTTGTTCGTCGCGACAAATGGCAGCAAGAACACCGCGGCCTGGACGCTAGTCGCGAACGTGTGTGGGTGCTTCATGCGCCTCGGCGTGTTCGCCGCGCAGGGCTCGAAAGCGGCTGGCGGGTCGCTCGTGGCGAACGAGTACGTCCAAGGCCTTACCATCACCCTCGTGATCACTTTCGCGTCTCTTTGGTGCCTCTCGGATGGCGTCGGGAAGGTCAAGAACCCGGTCATGGGGTGCGACGGCCTGACCCACGGCCTCCTCCTCTTCGTCGCCGCGTTCTACGCCGCGTACAACGCCATGTTCTTCTTCACCGACTTCGTCGCCAAGCAGTACGTGGTGCCCAAGTCTGGCCTGGAACCCGCCGGCGTCGCGATGATGGCGTGGAACATGACCATGTGGTTCCCCATCATGCTCAACATGCTTGCCGTGCTCGCCGCGGCGCCCGCGAAGGAAATGAGGCGGTTCTGCCTCGTGCGCGTCGGCGCAATCGCCGCCTGCCTTTACGTCATGCACAGCGAAGCCGCCATCACGGTCCCCGCGGAGCTCACCAACGGGTACGTCGGCCAAACCGTCGCCCTGTGCGCGCTCGTGTGCGCCGGGTTCGGGGACAAAATCATGCCCAAGAAGGCCAAGCGCGCGCCCACCAGGGCCGCCGCGAAGAAGAGAAAGTAAACGACGTCTCTAAATCTTCACGCGACGCTAAGCGTCGAAGGATTCACACAAAAGAAGGCTCAGAACTTTCGAGTATGGACTCCCATAATATATACCCCGCGCCCCAACGGCCGGCCCGCGAATATACGCACCCTGTCTTTAAAAAACTTAATGGAAATAAAAGCGATTAACAAACTTCAAGAGGAATTCTTCGTGTCTCTCATTACAACTTCAAGCATGTTCCATCGCGTGTTCTCACCTCTCAGCTCGAAAGGAAGCTCATCGGCACCGGGTCTCCTATTCCTGACCCGGTGAGATCGTCGACGCCAAACTTCTTGGGCGCGGTTCGCGCGTTTTCCTTGCCTGACGGCGAAACCTTGGCCGGGCGGTTCTCTTCAACCTGGAAGTCGTCGTCATCCGACGCGGATTCCTCTTCCTCGGACGCTTCTTCCTCTTCTGCAGCCTCTTCTTCCTCTTCCGCGGACGCTTCTTCCTCTTCTGCAGACGCTTCTTCCTCTTCTGCAGCCTCTTCATCCGTGTCGTCGTCAATCACCACGAACTCGTCCTCCGCCGGTGCCGCGCCATCATCGACGCACTCGTCAATGACACCGGCGAGCACCGCGCTCACGGTGCTTCCCCGCCGGTGGCTCCCAGAGCGGTGCTCGTTCAAATCGCCGCCCAGAACCGACGCGGCTTCCTGCGTGTGTACACCCGGTTTCTCGGGCGTCGCGGCGGACGGCGCGGCGGCGGCGGCGGCGGCGGCGGGCACTTCCTCTTCTTCGATGTCCGATTCGGGGTCTCGTGTGTCTGAGTCCCGCAATGTCCTAAACTTTCCGGCAAAAGGACTGGCGGTCAAACGGGCGGGAGGCGGCAGCATGTCGTCAACCGCGCCGTCTCGGGGCGTCTCCGTCTCCGCGTCGTTTCCCGGTCCCGGAAACGCGAGTTCCGTTTCGGGAACCGGGTCCTCCGACCGCCGGTCGCCGTCGCCGTCGTGAGAAACCGGAACCTCGGTTTGAGGCTCCGTGGCGTACATGATGTCCATGCCGACGTGTTGGCGTTCGGTTTCTCCTTCCGGAAAGGCGTTTTGGTGTTCGGTTTCCCCGCCTTCCGTGGTGGTCGGCTCCGTGTCAAACGGCCTCTCGGTTTCCGCGATCGCGGGGAGCTCGCTGGGAAGCGTGGCGTCGATCCAACCACCGGTCGGGTCCTCCGCGGTCAACCCGTTCTCCTTCTCCGCGACGTCCGGCGATACGCCGCCTCCGAGACGCGCGCCCACTTCGATGAGCGCCGCCATCGCCTGCGCGTGCGCCACTCGCGCCACCGCGAGCCTGTCTGCCATTGCCATCGCCGCGTCTTCGCCCTTTTTGCACCGCGCCAGCGCCTCCGCGGCTTCTGCCCGCAGCGGCGCCGCGCACGTATCCGCCACATCCGCGCGCCGCACGGCTTGGTCCAAAGAATTGGCGAGCGCGGATTTCTCCGCCGCAAACGCCTCGAGGATTTGGTGGGCCCGCGCTAGGTCTTCACGCACTAAGCGCGTTTCTTGTTGCGCGTCAGACGCGAGCGCGCGCGCTTCATCGAGGTTCGCCCTGTGCGTCGCGTTTTCGTGTTCCAGCGCGGTTGTGTGTTCGAGGTGCGCCACGGAGGCGAGGCGTTCTCTTTCCTCCGCGCCTTCGCGCGCCGCGTTGGCGCGCTTAATCGCGGCGATGGATTTGTTCCGACTGCAAATCGCAGCCTTGAGTTCGTGCGACGCCTTTTCTTTCGCGGCTTCAGCCACGGTGGCGCGTGTTTCGGCGACGGCAAGGGCTTCGCGCGCGGTCTCCGCGGCGCGCGCCACGATTGCGTCGCGCGCCGTTTTCTCGTTTTCAAGCAACGCTTTGTGCACCGAAAGCAACCCCTTGAAGTGCTCGCGCTCCTTCTCCACGCCAACCAAGGTTGCGCGCAAACTCGTGTTCACGGTTTCAAGCCTCTTCGCAGCTTCAATCGCGTCGTTGGTGTCAGCACGCGCGGCGTGCGTATCGACGCTGTCCATGTTGCCCTTTCCTTTGCCTTTGTCCACAGAACCGATTTCCGCGTCGTCGTCGAAGGAAAGCGCGACGCCCCCGATTTCGCGCGCGTCGTCGCAAGCCTTGGCGCGCTTCGCGGTCACTTCGGTGTCGTCGTCTTGTTCGTGCGCCGAGGCGCCTCGCTTTGCGCCGCCAAACTTGCAAGCAACACTCTTCTTCTTGCTTCCCGGGGTTTTCTTTACCGCGTTCCCGGCGGTCGGCGGGGGTACCGGCCGCGGCGCACCGTTTGGAAATACCACGAATTTGTACTCCAAGGAGAATGGGAAAACCACGTCGTCGTCGTGTTTCAGCGAAGTTGGTTCACCGGGCGTGATTCGCTCGCCGTTGACGAACACGCCGTGCCTGGAGAAGTCCGTGATGGTGATGACATACGCATCAGGGGTCTCCGCGTCGCTCGCTTCGCACGAAATCACGGCGTGCTTCGCGCTCACTGCAGCAGTGATTTGGTTTGGGTGGAAATAAGAAAAAGGGGTGCCAAGATGAGGTCAGCCGACACGCCGAGGGTGCTTCACCGGTGGTTGTGAGGCGTGGAGTGTGGTGGTTGTCTAGAGTATCGCGTATCAAAACGCAAAACCGGTATGACGACGTACCTGACGGGACGTCGATGAGGATATCCGCGACTTGCGCCGCGGCGCGGGCGGTGCCTTCCGCGTTCATCAGCATGCGGCCCACGACGGTCTTGGTGGTGGTCATTGCGATGTCCGGTCCGGTCAGGGTGGCACCCGAGACCGCGGTTTTGCGGTCCAAACTCCGGTCGAAGTGCGCCGCGGCTTTGGACTTGTCGCCCGTAGCCACGAGCACGCCCCATCCGGGGCGAACGGAGTCGGGCATCGCGGGGGAAGACGGGGCGCGGCGAGATCTGGAGGGTGCCAACAACGAGTTCAAAATTCTCGTCGGCTGTGACTCGACTGCTGACTGGCGACAAGACTTCGTCTCTCTGATTTCACAGAATGAAAAAAAATGTTTCGCGACTACTGACTCTCCAGCAACCGCCTACCGTTTCTCCCCCCCCCCCGCTTCGCGAACTTCCCCTTTCCTTTTTCAAGCAGCGGGTCGTGCACTTCGTAATCATCAACGGAGGCGTGATGCGCGGCTGGGTCTTTTCGTTTGTCGTCGCTAAACGTCAGGGCGTGCGACTTCCAATCCTCCGCGTCGTCGTCGTCGTCCTCGGAGTCCTCCGCGTAGTAAAGCCCTTGCGGGACGAATCGGGCAACACCAGTGGCGCCGTCGCGAGTTTTGGTGGTATCGCCGTTGGCGCCATCACTCGTGCGTTTCTCAGCGTCGACCGTATGCGCGCCAGTCTGCGCATTTCCTCCGC
>Ga0302136_1001338_pt1 | contig 11399 bp, 7 predicted proteins | sample CBN3_20m_MG_FD_203116 | JGI IMG/M metagenome (GOLD analysis project Ga0302136, IMG submission 203116) | Marine microbial communities from Western Arctic Ocean, Canada - CBN3_20m | ecosystem: Environmental > Aquatic > Marine > Oceanic | place: Canada: Western Arctic Ocean | collected 2017-09-15
GACCGCCACGTTTGCCGAGTGCGGCGAGAACGAGCCGGGCATGGAGATGCTGGGCCAGATGGGGCCGCCCGAGATTGCGGTCACGATGAAGGAGCTGAAGGAGGTGCACGCCGTGCTGACAGAGGCGGGACACGAGTGCTACCTGCACAAGTTTCATCGTGCCGTAAACCATGGTCCCCTCGGTCCCGTTGCCGAGGCGCTGCCGGAGGCCGATCCGCTGCCGGCAGCGGGGGTGCTGGTCGTGCGGGGTCTCTTCAAGCCGGAGCTCGTGGACGCAGCGGAGAAGGCGCTGTGGGACGAGTCGGTGCCGATTGACACGATGGCGCTGATGGGTCGCGGCAAGCGGCGGAAGGTATTCAACAAGAATGCTCGCCACAACAACTGCATGACCGAGGGCGCCACGCGGTCGCCGAACATTGCGAGCAAGGAGGACTATGCGGAGGGCAAGGGGTCGGTGCTCGCGCTCGAGGAGTTTCCGCACATGAACAAGATGCGCCGCCGCGTCGAGCGGCTGCTGAAGCGGAAGCTGGGCGTCGTCGAAAACAACTACTACTATCGCGTCGGTCGGGAGAACGGCATCGGCTGGGTGCGCCTTGTGGTTCGAACCCATCAGCCACGGACACCTGCCTTTGCAAGTGGTACGCCGTGCATGTGGTTGCCCCCCCCGCCCCTGGCAGCACGGCGACAAGGAGCGGCGCGTGGCCGTGCTGCTGCGCCTCGGCGAGGCGGCAGCGCAGATGCCGCTGCACTACCAGTGGTTTTGGAACTACAAGGGATGGGGACCCATCTTCCAGTTGCCGCTGCGTCACGGCGACGTGGTCTTCATGTCGCGCGTCGCCGTCGGCACGGACTGGGACGACGCGCCAAAGAAGCGCTGGACGATGCGCCACGCCACGGGCGTCTTTCACTCGAAGCCAAAGAACGCGGAGCACGCGACCGTGCTGCAGATGCACGCGCCCTGAACAGACGAGCCGCGTCATAACGGACTTGTGAGTGTAGGGTAGGCGCGATGCGTTTTGCGTTGAAACTGAGCTTCTCTAGTCGCATACCACGCTCACGCTCACGAAACGACCACGATACCACGAACGAATACGGCCAACGCGACTCTGTTTTGCGCCCGTCGGTCCGAAGGGGAAAGGGGCAAGGAGGGAAGGAAGGGGGAAGGAGGAAGAGAAAGGAGGAGGAGGAGGATGAGGAGGATGCAACGCAGACTTGTTCGTCCCGTTGATCTCTTTAGGCCTTGGAATAGACCATCTGCGCGTGCTGTGCAATCTCCAGGCCCGTCATGGCGTCGCGTGCCGTCTTGAGCGACACGCTCTCTCCGCGGCGCCAGCGCGCGTCCTGACACAGGGAGGGGCGCTAACCGTCAGTTACCTGCGCACGTTCTCGGAACATGTGTGAAGGGTCAGTTGTGTTGTGTTGTGATGCCCAAGCGTCTGCCGTGCAACACGGCTGCTGGTGCCTCCATCGTGCTCGACAAAATTCGTTCGTCGCGGTTTGAGGCGTCTCCAGAAATGGAAGATCCTCGCTGGTGGTTCAAGAAGAACTGCAAATCCACATTGAATTTGCGTTGCACAGAATGTGGCTTCCGCCCGGACAACGCGACAGTCGACAAGTTCATGCAGCGTGGTTCTGCATCTTGCTGGTGCAACAACCAGGCCAAGTGGTCGACTGAGCAAGGCGTTGAGCGTGTCAAGCAGCTGATTGCCGAATCGAGGTTTGAGCTGTGTCCTGGTGTGGATCCAATAGCTCTTCAGCGAGAGTTGTGCAGCGAAACCAAGCTGCCCCTTGTTTGCACGACATGTGCGTACCAACCGCTCAATTGTCTGCTGCGTCATTTCAAAGATACGCGTACGGCCGCGTGTTGGTGCAACGGACAGGCGCCGTATGCATCTGCTGCAGGCCACGCCCGAGTACTGAGCGTCGTCTCCACTGCTGGCCTTCAGCCTTCAGAAGACTTGCGTAGCCTTGAGTGGTACCTTGCAAATGTGCACGGGGAGAACGACGCCGTGCCGCTCGTGTGTTCCGATTGCAACTGCGTCGTCACCACAACATCGATCAGCAACCTGATCAGGCGCGAAAGCGCTGGTTGCGATTGTCGGTGGAAGACACAGCGCATGATCCGCGACTGGGTTGCAGAGCATGTCAGTCGTCTGTATCCGGGGATTGACGTGGTATTCGAGCTGAAGGCGGCTGAGAGGATACAGAGTCGTCGTGCCGGTGGTCGCATGGCGTATGATGTCGCGCTTCAGGAAGGCTCGACAACGCTTCTCATTCTTGAGATAGACGGCAGGCATCACTTCGACCTAGTGCCGGCGTGGGAAGCAACCAAGGCGAACGACTTGTCCAAGGAGATTGCAGCGGTTGAAGATGGCACCCCCATGCTGAGACTCTCTCAGGTTGATGCGTGGCGCAAGAAGTTTGCGTGGAAGGCTTGGCTAGAGAAGATGATTTGCGCCGCCGTAGACAAGAAGCTTGCAGCCACAGTGTACCGCCAGCCCGGGTGCGTTTCGTACGCGGTAGGCCAGTACGTTGCTCGGCGCCGTGGAAGCGTAGTTGAGGTTGTGTGAGGGATCACGGAAAGGGTTCGAAATGTGTGCAAAGCTTACTCCTGGAATGGCGTCGGGTCCAAAGTGGCCCTGTCCCGGCACCAGCGACATGAAGGACCGGGTGAAGGGGTCGTACTGGCGGTGCGGCCCCACGAAGCACGTGGCGTTGTTTGTCGAGCCCTGCGAGATGAAATCCTGGTTCTCTGCCGCCTGGGATGCGCAAAGGTAGGCGAAACTGGTCAGTTCGGAACATTTCTAGCAGGGGCGGTTCGAGTGTGCAGGATCGCAGGGGATGCGTCGGGAGTGCAAGGAGTGTGGAGAAGAGACTAGAATCGCACAGTTCGAGGCAACATTTCGTACCTTCATGTCCTCGCCAAAGTGCACCGAGCGCAGGTTGAGCTTGCCCGAGTAGGCGGTGAAGGCCTCCTGGCCGCCCGGGAAGGACATGTGGTCGCCGCCCGTCGCGGTCGTGACCTCCCACGGCAGAAGACGCGTCGTGACGGACATGACGGTGTCCAGGTGGCCCGACTCAAACTGCTGCGCGTAGCACGGGAACGCCAGCATGCTCGAGTACTTGGCGCCCACGTCGTCGGCAAACGAGAGGCGCTTCATCATGTTGGTCTGCGCCTTGGAAAGCGACCACTTGCGCGCGTCCGCGTCCGGGTAGTTGTGCGCAAACCACTGCGTGTTGCAGCCGGCGACGTAACCGGCGCAGGCCACGTCACGCATGACGAGCACGTTCTGGGGCTTGGTGATCACGGCCTTGAAGTGGCCCGTGTAGTGACCTGCGTGCAGCCAGAGATCCGATTCCCCGAGAGAGATAGGTGTGCGTGTGTGATTGGTAGGCGGAGTTCGAATTGTAAAATGCGCACCCTCGATGGTCTTCACCTGCGTGTTGGCCGAGAGCTGCATGTCGGCCGGACCGAACAGGGTCGCCCCGGTGTCGCGACCGGAGACACAGACGATCACGCTGTGCATCAGGTGCTCGATGAACGGCCTCGCAATCACGATGCGAATGTTCTTGTTCAGGTTGTTGTAGCGCGTGCTGTACGCGGCATCGTCGGCGTAGGCGTCGCCGCCATTGTCGGTGCCAGCGTTGAACGCCGCAATCGACATGGCGGCGTCGCGCCACTGGCCCGTCGTGCCGCCGACGCCCTGGGGCGAGAGGTTGATGGCAGCGCCGATGAAGTCGGCGGCGTTGGCGCCCACCAGATCGGCGCCGCCGGGGCGATCCTTGGTGTCGACGATGCAGCACGCGGCCATGGCGTCCACCCACCGAATGCGCACGTGGCGGTCGGCCTCCTCGTCGTAGATCATGATGTCGCACGTGAACCCCTCCGCGCCGCGGGCGGGGCGCACCTGCGGCGGCTGCATGGTGTAAAACTCGCCAATCTGGGTCGACCGCGTGAGCATCTGCACCGAGTCCTGGTCTGCGCACGCAACAAACGACGAGCAGGTTAGGCGTTTTGTCGACGAAGGCGGAATCCCCAACCCTTGATCGGACCCCAGAGGCGCAAGTCGGTTCAAGCTGCAGCAACTCACCATCCGAGACCTCGAATGGCTCGCTCGTGAAGATGCCGCAGCCGCGGAAGGCGCGCGCCTCGACGCCCGCGACGCCGGCCTCGAAGGCGGCGGCGGCCGTCGGCCCGCCCTCCTTGTACCTGCCAGCGAACAACAGCTATCCTGAGCGCGACGTCGTCCGTCTCAAAGCAGGTCTGACACTGAAACTGATGCTGGCCATCTGTCTCTGGGCACGAGGCGCAAGACGGTTTGAAGTGCAGCCGCGTACGTAAGCTTGGCCTCCGGGGCGAGCGCCATGTAGAGCAGCATCTGCGGCGGCATGATCATCATCTGCGCACCAGGAAGGGAGCACAACGGGAGTGAGTCTTGCGTTCCGCGTGGTACAAGCTGCACCACGACATGCGTATGGGGCGTGTGTAGGAGTTCGAGGTGTTGTGGCGTACGTTTGGCGTGACACCGTAGCGGCTCATCCGGTACTTGCACTCCTCCACGGCCTTGTCAAAGCCAAGCTGCTCCTTCTGCTCGTCGACAAGTTGTCATCGCGCGCGCGCACGGGCACAGGTGAGTTGCAGTGAGTGTGCAATGGAAGGCAGTGCTGGAGCTTGGACTTTGGACTTTGCTGTGGCTCAGTGTGGCCTTCATTGCGACGAGACATTCTCGCGCTCGGGTCCATAGTCATCATTGCCCGGTGCGTGTGTGTGTGTGTGTGTCTGTTCGAAAGGCGCAAGGCGTTCCTGCGCGATAGCGTACATCATGATCTCGTGGTGCATCGCAGTGCGGATGTTGCGCTTGGGGCGGAGGTTCTTGGCGCGGTCGTCTGCGCAGAACAGACAACGGGTGATCAACCGGAAGCGGATGTTGGGTTCTTCGGCTTTGCCGTACAGTTGAAGTCGTAGTTTCCGCAAGACAAATATGCGTACAGCACGTCGAAGTTGCAGGTCTCCTGCACGCAGTACCGGATGGACTTGAGTTGGTCCTGCGCAACGCAAAGCAAAACAGCATCGTGAGTATGACAAACAACATGCTTGATCAATCGCAAAGCGGCGTACGGCAAAGTGCTGGCGACCAGCATCCGTGGCATAGAAATCTGCGGTCGCACGACGGAGTGAGCATCAGCAAGAGCCGAATGGTTGTTGGCTCGTGCTGCGTCTCACCGCTCTCTATCATCATGGCCAGACCGCGGCGCACGACGCGGTCCCTGTGGCGCCTGCGAAGCAACAACACAACTCAGTCGTGCACACGAGCTGCAACGAACAGATGTGCGGGGGGAAGAAACTCCGCAAGAGGGCTCAGTCCAATGGATCATCATCGCCCTGAAGACCATCCTCAGATTGCCGCTCGAATTGACCACCCTCTATGTCTGCCCTTGTTGATTGTGCGACCCGCTGGGTTCATCTTCAAAGAATCCGATACAGTTGTCTGCGTGATCTTTGTGCCGAACAACGCATTGGTCTTCTTCACCGCGTCACACTGAGTGTCGAATTTCTTCCAAATGCTTGAGCCAGGTGCGCGCAACTCAACAGGCGTTGCCGACTTCTGGACGACCGGTTGTGTCAGAGTCGTGTAGAGAGATTGCTCACTGTCGGTTGCCCAGCGCAAATTGACAGCGCGGTTGTCGTCAGCGTCTTGGTTGATGTGATGGACCGTGTGATGGCCATACAGGCTCTCGTCCGGCTTCATCCCCACAACGTCTGGCCACGCTTCCGCGACAAGAATATGAAATGCCCGGCTCTTCGAACCACCAGCACCATCCCCGAGAGATAGATTGGCATACTGCAGCCCCTTGTTCCTTGTTGGCGTAAAGGCAAACGCTTTGGTTTGTGAATCAAGTGCGCGGCCGTATTGCGAGACGTAGTTTCCGTTGATGTGTCGGAATTCTTCGTCGTCGGCAACGCGCCGGGGCTCTGTCGTCGGCGCAAAGGCGACGTGCCATCCCTTCGTTTGCACTTGCTTTTCGCCGTTAGCAACACGGCTGACAGTCCCAGCATTAAGACCAAGCGTCTTAGCCGCCTGCAAGCTGCTGTCAAACGACAGAGCCGTTGACCTGGCGGCACCGACCTTCCACAAGAGCACTGGTCGACCGTCGCGACGCGGCTTCTGCTTGTTGCGGTTCAGCGACTGCTCACTTTTCGATGCCCAACGAAGATTGTCAATTCGATTGTCGCTGCGTTCCGCAACAAGATCTCCATCGTATTTGGTAAGGTGGTCGACGGTGTGCGACGGCGATGGTGGCGGACCAAAGAACGATAACGCCATGAGTCGGTGCACGCGAAGATCCTTTCCCCGGTGACCCACGAACACGTCGCCCGTGATAGGGTTTGGGCGGTTCTTGCTTGGCTTGCACCACACATTGCGCCTCACGTCTTTCTGCCAGACAAAGCCAGTGCTCGAGACCCAGAGCTCTGTCTCAAGTCCAGGACAGTGTGCCCAGTCCCCAAATTCGGTTGTAGCAACAACCGCTCCCGGAAGAATGACGCCAGCGCTCAGCTCCATCTTAGAAGCCCTCTTGCGAAGTTTCGGTGTGCAGTGGTACGTGCTGTGTGCGGGGGTTAGCGATACATACCGGCGCAGGCTCGTCTGCATCCGCGAGATGCCCTCATACTGCGCACGGCACAACGACATTGGTGAAGGCGTGGGTATGCGCACGAGGAGGGCTTCTGTTGGTGTGCACTGGGTCTCTGAACTGCCAATCGAAACGACCAGCATCCAGCGAATGCTCACCGGCACACGTTGCATCAGCCGGACGTCGAAGCGGACCTCGTCCCATTCCACGACCTGGTATCAAAGGCACACAGTGAGCTGGCGGCACAAAACAGAAGGGAAGGCTCGGGAAGGCTCGGCGTTGCCTTGGCAACCGGCAACGGTTCTTGTTGTTGCCAAGGGAAGGTGTGCAAGGGAAGGTCTCGGAGCTCAGTCGCGACATCATCGCTCCGAGACGTGTGCTGGGCTGTTGTTGGGGGATAGTGGTTCAAAAGCCGCAAGACACACCGTGCCCTGGATCTGGAAGAAGGGCAGGCCGGCGCTCGTCTGCCAGCTCTGGGGCGACTGCGCACAACAAAGAAGGCGGTGAGCGCGCCGACGGAGATTTGTGTGTCTTCAGGCTGGTGGTGTGGTTGGGAAAATGCAAACCTTTAGGATCAGGTTGTTCAGCGTGTCCCGGATCTTGGTGTTCTGGCCCGCGTAGGCATCTGCGTTCCGACATTGAGGAGCGACACGTCAAACAGGGGGGAGAACAAGCGCATTGGCTGAGTTGTGCAAGTCGTGATGCTCAGAGGCGCAAGCGGCGCACCAGGAAAGTGATAGGTCATGGCGTGATGCTCAGAGTAGTCCTTCAACTTCTCGGGGCTGACGGGGGAACCGAAAAAGTACATCAGGTTCTGGAGGACGTCCTCCTTGCTTGGGGCAAACGTGCGCGGTTGCGGGTGCGTGTTGAACTGGTCGGTCATGGTTGCGATGCTGCGACTTCACGGTAGCGGCTTGTATGACCGGCGTGCGCTCGCAGGACGAGACGGTTCGACGGGGGATTTGCAGTTAGCGGCGGCGCTGCGCTGCTGACTATGTCAGGAGGCGGGTCGACGAGGGTTATCGTATGGTCGTTAAATGCGGTCCTTTTCTCACGGACACGCCGCGAACGAGCACCACGGCGTGTCCGGGTGTGCGTGCTCGTATGGTCGTTAAATGCGGTCCTTTTCTCATGGACAAACAGTGTCACACACACACGCACCCACACACGCATGCACAGACGGATGCTACCTACACACGCATGTCGTGCCGGGTGTCGAGGGAGTCGGGGAAGGCGTCCTCGCCATACGTGGCGTGCACGGCCACCGGCCCACCCTCGACGACGACCAGCTCCGTGTGCGTCGCCGACGGCGACGACCGGCTGCCCTCGTTGCGCGTGTGGCTCAGCGACTCGCTGCGTTGGCAGTCGCGGCGGCGGCGGCGTCCGCCGTTGCTGGCACCACCACCACCACCACCACCGCCACCACCGCCACTGTTGCCACCACCGCCGTTGGTCTCGGGCACGGGCAGCAGGCAGTTGTTGCTGCGCTTGGGCGGTCGATGCAAATACAGCTTGGCCTCAAACTCGCGCAGGCGACGGTAAACGGAGCGAAAGGCATTGACCTCGCCCCAGTTTTCGGCGATGATGCTCAGGCTGCTGAAGACCTTGTCAAAGCTGTTGGACATTTTCACGAGCGTGCCAAGGGTGATGCGGGTGGCCGGATCGTCGGCAAACAGCAACGGAGCGGCGACGACGTAGGGCAGGATGACCATGGTCTGGTCAAAGAGCGTGAGCCAAAGGTTGAGCAACGAAAAGTGCCGAAAGAGGGCGTTGTAGTTTTTGCGCAGGCTCTTGAGCGTCAGACCAAAGTAGAGCCACGGCGCGTAGTAGGTCGCCTGCACCTGCACCTGCGTGCCAGGGCAAACTTCGTAGTCGTCGTCGTCCTGCTGCCGCATCGGAATGCCGACGATGACGGCGGGGGTGGTCTCGAGCAGAACCAGGTCCTTGCGGAAGGCCGCCTCCACCTTTTGGTTGTTGACCTCGAGCTGGACGAGCTTCTGACCAAAGAGCATCGCGCCGCCGAGGCCGACGAGGGCGGCGAAAAACGCCAGCATCCAGAGCCAGAGCCCACGGAGCTTGCCCATGGCAAACGGCGGCGCCACCTCCGTGCTGAGTTCCATGAGGATGGGCGTAAACACGCCGAGCGTGAACACCGCGTCCAGCATCGTGGCGAGGCACCCCTGCAGCGCGTTGCAAAAGCGTTGCGTGTCCTCGTGGAGCCGTTGCGAGGCGCCCTCAATCGGTTCCTTGGAAATGTCCCAGGCCTTGAGGTAGCTCCGCATGAGCGCCGCGCGCCACGCAAAGGCCCATGCGCTGCGGGCCCACTTGGCAGCGGGCGACGCGGTCACGAGGGGCGCCACGATGCGCGCAAAGCGCAGCAGCTGCTCCGACACCTGCTGGCGGTACGCGGCCAGCGACGGTTGCTCGCCGCTGCCGTCGGCATTGGCCAGCGTGCCGGCCTGCTGCATGAGGTCGTAAAAGTCGGTGTAAAAGTCGTTGAGCTCCGCCTTGACCCACGCGAGGAACATGGAGTATCCAAAGACGACGATCAACCCTCCCCAGGCCACGACCGCAGTCCAGGGGCCGGAGCGGAGAAAGAATTCGGCAAACATGGTTCTTGTTCTTGCTCTCGTGCGCAAACAAACACACACACACACACACACACCAGACTCTACGGCGCGGACACACACATACCGTACCGCGTCGCCGACGGTCGCGCTTAGCGCTCATTGCGGAGCGGCCGGCGCCGCCGCGGACGGGCGGAAGGCCTCGTCGGCCCCGCGCGCGCGCTCGGCGAGCGACTTGGAGTGGTCGGCGCAGGCGTCGAGGACGGCCGCGCTGTACTGCATGCGATGCATGCGCTTCTCGGCCAGCGAGGACATCAGCTCCTCGCGCACCATGCGATGCTTGGTCTCGTGCGCCTGGCGCGCGCCCGGCGTCCACGTTGCCTGGTGGAGGGCCTCGATCTGCTCGGCCCGCGGGCCGAGCCGCGGGTGCGGCTCGGTCGTGCCGAGGACGCCGCGCACCGTCTCGGTCTCGCCGCGCGGCGGCGCCAGCAGACGGGCCTCGCGTGCCTCCTCACGTTCGGCCCGGGTCTGCTTGCCAAACTTGCCCGTGCCCAGCGGCATCATCTGGTCGAGCAGGTTGATGGCGTGCGTCTTCTTGGAGACCATGTCCACGGTCGGGCGCTGCGGCACGGCGCCCGAGAACATGACCTTGTCGCCCTTGCCCTTGCCCTTGGCCGCCCGCTTGGTCGGTGACTCGGCTTCGTCGTCGCTGTCGTCGGCGAGAAACGGGTCCGGCGCTGCTTCCGGCGCCTCGGTCTCGTGATCGAGCACCACGGGTCGCGCCTCGGCGCGCTGCGCCTTGCGACGCTCGGCGCCAATGGTGGACGGTTCGGGCCGCTCCATCCACTCCATCCGCTCGCGATCCGCGTCGTCGTCGGCGCGCTGCCGCTCCTCGTCTGCGAGGTTGCGCGCCGTCTCTGCGCCGAGGCGGTCCTCCTCGCCACGCGCCATGATGATGCGCTGAAACTCGTTGCTCTCGTCGACAAACTTGGCGGGTTGCTCCTCCTCCTCCTCCTGGAACCGCGGATCGTCCTCAATGTCGTCGTCCTCGAGCGTCCAGAGCGCGTCGGGGCTCGGCGTGCGCTGCTTCTTGCTGGCCCGTCCGCCCTTGGGCACGGTGGGCGACAGGTCGCCCCCAACGTCCATGTCCTCGTCGTCGTCGTCGTCCGAGAGCAGCATCGCGCCGGTGCGCTTGGCCTCCTTGCGCGACGACTTGGGTGGCGGCTTGGGTGGCGGCTTGGAGGGTGGTGGCTTGGACGGTGCCTTGGACGGTGCCTTGGACGACTTGGCCGGCGACGGCGGCTTGGTCTGCTTGCCCTTGGCCTTGCTCGAGCGCGGCGGCGACGGCTCGTCGTCGGAAAGCTTCCAGAGCTCCTCGCCACCGCCGAGCTCGTCGATCGACATTGCACCACCGGTGTGGGAGCCGCTCTGGGTGCCGGCCATGCGGTCGACGCGCGAGGTGTCGACTTCCACATCGAGGTCGTCGCCCCAGAGGCCGTGCAGCTGGTTGGCCGCAGCAAGTGCAACAGACTGAGCGACAATGGACATGGAGCGCGAGTGTGTGTGGGAGAGGAGGGGGGGAGGGGGCAGGTTCTGTCAGTACAGAGCACACAAGTCGCAAGCCCTTAGCGGCTGCAACGCGCGGCCCTGTCAGAGCGCAGCCCGGCAACGGGGGCCGTCCCCAGTGACACCGGCAGGTGCGGTAGCCCGCGGGTTTGTCTACAAAAAGCGAGCATCTGTTGCTGCTGCTGCTGCTGCTGCTGCAGCAGCAGCAGCAGCAGCAGCATCAACAACAACGGAACGACTGGTGTCGGCGATGCCACCGCCGCGCACGGGCCCCGGCGGGCGGCTGTGGGCGCCCTCGCGCGAGGACGCGCTCCGGGAGCTCGTGCTGGACGCAGACTTCTAAAGCTTCTAAAGTGGTTCTAAAGGTTGCTTGAAGGTGCGACACCCGCGCACCAAAAGTGCAGCACATGTCAAGACAAGAAAAGAAGAGATGAGCAAGAGAGGAATTCATCTTAAGTAGTACTAAACCTTGCTTGAAGGTACACTAACTCGCGTACTCTGCCTTCACCCGACTGCGGGCTGTAGGGAAAGTTGCTGTCAAAGAGCAGCTCCAGCTCGACGACGGGCTTGCGACTACGCGTCCCAGTCCTTGCGCGTGTTGTGGCAGTTCTTGCAGAGCAGCCGGCAGCGACG
>Ga0302136_1001349_pt1 | contig 11354 bp, 14 predicted proteins | sample CBN3_20m_MG_FD_203116 | JGI IMG/M metagenome (GOLD analysis project Ga0302136, IMG submission 203116) | Marine microbial communities from Western Arctic Ocean, Canada - CBN3_20m | ecosystem: Environmental > Aquatic > Marine > Oceanic | place: Canada: Western Arctic Ocean | collected 2017-09-15
TTAAACTTACCTCAACTTTACCAGTAACTTTACCAGTAACCTTACCTTTACCTTTACCTTTACCAAAACAACTAAATCACGAATTAAACAGCCTCGAGTACAGCAAGTCGTGCCCCGCTTGTGTCGTGTCCAGCAGGGGGGACACCGAGGCGGAGAGCGCAGTGACGTTGAGTGACACGTTTTGGTGTTTTTTCAGCGCGCGTTTGGTCGCGCGAACGCACCTCGCCGCCATCGTAACCGCCTCGGAATTCGCAAACCCCACGGTGCGTCTTAAAACCGCCGCCGCCCGCAAAGGCCCTACCAGGTTCAGCCGCGTCGCCGCGGAAAGCGTGTCTCTGAGCACTAAATAAGCAAAAACCTTAGCTGAATGCGTGCCAGAAAATCCCAAGGCACCGCACGCGGCGCCGAACACCGTGGGTAAATGCCCCCCGGGTAGCTTTGAGTTTCGCGCAGTTTCGTCGCGCGACGCCTTTTTCAACTGTGGAAAGAAAAAAGGGGTCAATCTTGTATATCGCGATGTATGGACAAACAGTCAGAGGTAATAGTCCCTTCTGGTACGAGTATGCGCAAACAGGGAAGGGGAATTTGGAGTTGGGAAACGCGCTTACCCGCAAAAAAGCGGAGGTGACTTGTTTGGAACCGAAACCAGATCGGCGTTGTTCTTCTTTTTCGTGAGTTTCGGTTCTTTCCTCAGCACCCTGCTCGTCGTCGTCGTTCTCCCCGAACGCCGCGAGCGCGGCTCTTAAAAGCGCCGCGCCCGTCGCGGCGGACGCGCGCGTCGCCACCGCGTTTCCCACGAGTCGCGACGCCAAACGCCGGTCCAAGTTTATCCAGTCCTCCACGGCGCGCGAGACCAAGCCCTCGGTGGTCGGTTCGAACACCGGTGGAGTCGACGTTTGCGTGGTTTGTTTTTCCAACCCACCCGACTCCGCTCGCTTTTCCAACGCCTCCAACTGTTCAACCAGCCCCCGAAACACTAACCGCGACGCCTCAACGAAAGGCACCGACACGGCGACCGCGTTCGCCACGGATTCCATGGCGAACGCCCCGAGCTCCATCCCTGAGATTGTAAAAAATAAATGTCAGTCTGTATGGGCATTCAGTCGGCGGAATGTGGTAAATGGGAAATACTTACCACTTTCCGTCTCCCCGCGCCGCCGCGTCCTCGCGTCCCCGCCTGAGTTTTAAAGAAAAGTGTCAGTATTGTATGGTCAAACAGTCTTGGGATTTGGGAAATGCAATACTTACCTTTGACTAAACCCGCGTGCGCCGCGGCTTCCAAACCACACGAGTGCGCGAACCCCCCGGTGGGAAGCAACGGGTCGATGAGCTGCCACGTGGCCCAGGAAAAATCCGATTCTTTGTCGTGTTTATCGTTGTCCATGTCTTTCGTCGCGTTTTTTCTTTTTTTAACCTCCTCCTCCCCGGTATCGATCCCGGTTTCTCGTCCCCGCTTACTCATCTCGTCGTCCTTACTCTTAAGTTAAACCACCAACAAACTGTTCCTTAAAACAGCTGGTAGTTCTGCGTCAGCGGCAAGGAAACCGCGGGTTCGCACGTCAGCGCCACGCCGTCCGCGGTGACGACGTAGGTTTCCGGGTCCACGGTGATGACGGGAAGCGCGTCGTTGAGTTTCATGTCCAGCTTCGTGAGGCCGCGGCAGTTCAAAACGGGTTCCACGCGTTTCGCGAGGTTGTACGAAGCCGCGATCCCGCTGGCCACGCAGGCTTTTGAAACGAACGCGACGCACCTGGCGCGATGAACAAGAAAGTGTCAGTCTTGAGTCTTTCGGGCCATGTGTATATCCGGGACTGGACAGGGTACCGGGGTGTAACTTCGTAACTGTCACCACGGTAACAGGTACCAGTACATATGAGTAAATAGTCACCCGTAATCGGGCCGATCGCAGAGGCGGTGCGTGGTGGGTAAGAAATACGCACGTGTTTCCCGGGTTTGTCGCCGCCCACATCGGCCGCATGATGACCTGAGAGTAACGCCGAAAACGTCAGTCGGTCGTGATGTGTATGAGTAAACAGTCAGGGGTATAGCCGTCCCTTCGTCAGGACGAGTATGGGCAATCGCGAAGGCGGAGAGTGGGGGTTGGGAAATACGCACGGGTTCGGGAGTTGGAATCGACGCGTTCGGGTCCCCCATCTGCGCCCACGCGATTTGCCCGCCTTTTACCACGATTTCCGGCTTCGACCCGAACCACGCGGGTTTCCATAGCACCAAATCCGCCAGCTTTCCCTTCTCCACGGAACCAACAAGGTGACTCATCCCGTGCGCGATCGCGGGGTTTATGGTGTACTTGGCGATGTACCGCTTGACGCGGAAGTTGTCGTCGGTTGATGACGGGTCGGTCGGTGACGACTTGTCAGCTTTTGGATCGCAAAGAACCCCGCGCTGGGCTTTGTTCTTCGCCGCGGTTTGCCACCTGCGAGTGGGAAAGAAAAAGGTCAGTCTCGAGTCGGCGAGTCTGGGTGTACTGTATATCGCGATGTATTGGACGATGTATGGACAACAGTCAGGGTAATCGGTCCGAACAGTCACCAGCTGAGAGATAAAACAGTGCGTTTGTGCTGTATGTAGTGCACTTCCTTTTAATGACGGCTGTGCACTCGAATAGTCAAAGAGGTACTGTAAACAGCGTTGGGATTTGGGAAATTCAATACGTACGTCCGCGTGATGCTCTCGCCCACCCTGCCCATGGCTTGCGAATCCGACGACATGATGGAAATCGCGCCGAGGTCGTGCAGAATGTCCTCCGCCGCGATTGTTTCCGCCCGGATTCGCGACTCCGCGAACGCCACGTCCTCCGGAATCGAGTTATCCAGGTGGTGACAAACCATCAGCATGTCTAAATGTTCGTCAACCGTGTTCCTGGTGTACGGGCGCGTGGGGTTGGTGCTTGACGGCAGCACCTCTTTCTCGCCGCAGATCTTTATAATGTCAGGCGCGTGCCCGCCACCCGCGCCTTCGCTGTGGTAGGTGTGTATTGTTCTTCCCTTAAACGCGAGGACGCTCTTTTCCACGCAACAGCTTTCGTTCAACGTGTCCGTGTGAATCGTCACCGCGACGTCGTTTTGCTCCGCCACGGTGAGACAGCAATCAATCGCAGCGGGCGTGGTGCCCCAGTCCTCGTGCAACTTCATACCAACCGCCCCGGCGTCGATGATGTCCTGCAACCCTTCAGGTTTTGACGTGTTGCCCTTCCCGGTGAACCCGAAGTTCAGGGGGAACGCGTCGCTCGACTTCAACATCATCGCGACGTGGTTGGGGGACGGCGTACACGTGGTGGCGCAGGACCCGGACGCCGGGCCTGTACCGCCCCCTAGTAACGTAGTAAGCCCGCTCGCCACCGCCTCCGTGGCGATCTGCGGGCAGATGAAGTGGATGTGCGTATCGATGCCGCCGGCGGTGAGTATGAGGCCCTCACCCGCGATGGCTTCGGTGTTCACCCCCACCACCAACCCGGGCGTGACGTTCCGCATCGCGTCCTGATTGTAAAAAAAGAAATGTCAGTCTGGTATGGGCAATCAGTCGGCGGAATGTGATAAATGGGAAAGGCCCTCACCGGGTTCCCCGCCTTGCCGATACCCACTATGATCCCGTGTTTGATCCCCACGTCGGCTTTGAAAATCCCAGTGTGGTCGATTATCAGCGCGTTCGTGATGACGGTGTCTAGGGTATCAACCGACCCGACCCCGCACTGCTGTCCCATTCCCTCCCTCAGCGTTTTCCCACCGCCGAACTTGCACTCGTCGCCGTACTCCGTGAAGTCGTGTTCGACCGCGACGTACAAGTTCGTGTCACCCAGACGTACCTTGTCGCCGACCGTGGGGCCGTACATGCTGGTGTACTTTTGTCGCGAAATCGTGACTGGAGGGAGTCCGGGGGGGGGCTTGGGGCCGGGCTGGTGTAAAAACCCGCCGGCGGCCATTCGGTCCATGATGTCCTGGTGACGCTGCGCCAAGATTCTTTTGTCACCGTTTTTATCGAGATCAAAAGCAGGTCCGTCAATCAGGTTGTTCCCGCCTCGGACGATTTGGTTACCGGAAATAGGCACCAGCGGGACTTCCTTCGTCTCACCGGGCTCGAACCGCACCGCAGTACCGGCGGGGACGTTTAGCCGCAAACCGATGCACACGCCGCGATCGAAACGCAACAAACCGTTCGTCTCCGCGAAGTGGTAGTGCGACCCGACTGTACGATTAACGCCGAAAGTGTCAGTGTCTCGTAACGTGAACCTGAGGGATTGGACAGGGTACCGTAATGTGAATTCGTTACCACGGTAACAGGTACCAGTACGTATACGTAAACATGGAAGAGTAATCGGGCCGATCGCAGAGGCGGAACGTGGTGAGTGGGAAATACGTACCTTGAATGGGGCGGTCGCCCGTGTTCGTGACGCTCACGCCGATTACCGGCCGCCCGGCGTTAAGCACGATGTCAGGCCCGTCAAAGGGAACAACCTCACCAGGAGCGCGGATTGCGAGAGCGTCCGGGGCGATCGAGGTGTTGTCGAAGGACTCATCATCAATCGCCTTGCGCTTCTTACCGCTCTTCGCCCCGGCGCCGGGCAGCGGGAACACGTTTTGCTTCGGAACTGGCAAGAAGCTCCCGTACAGCGCCAGCTCCAGGTTCCCGTCATCCGTGGCGATTGGGTCGTGGATGGTGACGAGCTTGGTGCCGTCAACGAAGGTGCCTTCGACTTGTACTTCAAGTAACACGAACGGTACCGCGGGGAGGACGTGCCGTTTGCCCAGAAAGCTTCGGCCGAGCGACATGAGGTCGGCGACCCCGTAGTTTTTACCTGATAGTAAAAGAAAAAGTGTCAGTCGGTCGTGATGTGTATTACGTCCAAACAGTCAGGGCAGAGGGAATAACCGTCCCTTCGCAGGAGGAGTATGGGCAATCAGGGAGGCTCTTAATGTGTTCAGTGGGAAAGCCCCGCACCGTCGGAGCCGTCGCGGATGAGCTCCAGCAAAACCGTCGCGACGAGCGCGGTGGCTTCGGGAAGGTTGAGACGGATTCCGCGCGCCAGGCGCTTCTGCGCCAGGGAACCAGCGGCGTGAAGCGCGAGCTTGTCGATTTCACGGGGCGCGAGATGCATTTTGAGTGCGAGTGCGAGTGCGCTGTGGGGTTAGTCAAGCTCTTTGCAATCACGGTCGCCTTGGGGTTAGTCAAGCTCTTTGCAAACGCGGAGTCGATCAAGCTGCTTGCAGCCGCGGTCGCTTCGGGGTCAAAGAGAAACTTTGCAAACGCGGTTGTTGTTCGTTTCCGTCTGCACGTCACCGACCCTAGGCACAAAAAAAGCTGACGTAGTTTCGGCCGCAGACGAAGGGCTTTTTTTGGGACAAACCGGGCGGTCACGGCGGCGTAGGTCACGCCCTCTGTGAGTTTGGGCAGAAGCTGCTTGACCGCGGAAGGGGACGCTTGGCGCGGGTGTGGGTGCGAACGACGGCCGCGGACGGCGGATTTGGTTTTGTCGCAAGCGATGAGCCTCGGGAACTCGTTTCGACGACGAGAACGCGGCGCGTGTCGCTTGCGGCGTTTGGTGGCGGTGACGCGGAGGTCCTGAATGCGTGGTGGGGTGGGTGACGTGTTAGAGCTAACAGAAACGTCCAGGGAACACACCTGGGGTGCCGAAGGAGTTGGCGACCGCACCGAGTCGTGTGGCACGAGATTTAGGGATGTCACGTTGACGCTAGCAAGATTTTGCGGATGTCATGATCACAATGAGGTTCGTACCTCGACGCTCGGTGCGGAGGAGCCTGCGACGCGACACGCGTTTTTGTGCGTCGTGGAGACGCGCGTGTGTGTGGTGTCGGCCGTGCCAGTCCACAAGTCGACGCGTCCGGTCATTCGCGTGAAGACAAGTGATCGCAACCCTCGCGAAAGGTCGCGGTCGCGAAAGTTCGTCGGAAAAGAAAGCCGAGTCTGAATGACTCTTCTGTCGGCGCGGGGGCGCAAGCGGTTTGTGTGATCCTGCGCCACGTCGCTCGAACACGCGGATGAAAAGCTCGGAAGAAACGACGGATGCCTTCACTCCCCCGACGGACCCGTCTCCGTGAGGGGTAACGGGTTTTACGACTCGTGCGCGCGTGTGTTGGTAGTTCGCGTCGTGATGACAAGTGCGTGTATGCGCGCCGTGTTTGGCTCTGGCGCGGTGACCTCTGGGCCAAAGAGCACCGCGCGCGGAGACGGAGGGGCGAAGATGAGGACGTGGCGCGCGACCAGAGTCGTGATGCGTGGTCGCGTGGTGGGTGACACCAACAAGTTCGCGTTCCTGTCCACACAACGACGGGTGGGGTCCGCTTTTCTTGGCCGCGCAGGAGGGGCGGCGAGGCAAACACGCCGTGTTGGCGCGTCTGAGAGCCACGTGGACCAGCTTGAGCGGCAGGTAAGGGAGGATCCAGTGAGAAGCAGTAATCCGTCTGTGACTGATGGAGACGGAGCGTCAGACGGAAGCGCCAAGGACAAGGACACGAAGACCGCGTCATCGAACAAGCCTGGAAACACTATTGGAAGCACTTCTACAGGTACTTCTACAGGTACTTCAAGTAATCCTCCCAGCTCCAACAACAACAGACAACCTTTAGGTCCGGGTCGGCGATTCTTGCTCAAGGCGAAACTTTATTTCCTGTTGCTCGCGGGCGGCGCCGTGAGTTTCTTCCAATCGCTTTTCAAATCGAGGGCGTTCATCGCGGTCTTCGCGGTGTTCATCGCGTCATCAGGGTTACTCACCGTGAAAGCCGCGGTTTCAAAAAGAGCCACCCTCAAAGCACAAGCGCCGCAAACCGTGCTGTACAGCCAGTTCACGAAAGACTTAGCGGCAAAGCGGGTGAAACAGGTGCGGTTCGAAGAAGGCACTTCGCGGATTCTTTACGAGCTAAACGTGCCGCCGCCGACTCGAAGTAAAGCGGATAAAGCATCGTTAGCACCTAAAGCGAATGATGCTAAGGCGGATTTAACCACGGCTGCCGAAGCGACTAAGGCCAAAGTAACTGCCACAAAACCTCACACCGGCGCAATTCTCGCCACGAAGCGCGTTCCGGACGAGAAGCTCATGACGCGCATGGAGGCGGCGGGGGTGGATTTCGGGTCCATCGCGGCGCCCGCTACTTCTTACCTATCGAAAGGTACGGCCTTGGGCCTGGGAACCCAAATCAAAAGCCTCCCTGTTTGCTCGTTACTCGTCCTGCGAAGGGACGGTTATTACCTCTGACCTTCCCTGTTTACTCAAACACTTACGACCTACGACCTCCCTGACGCTTTCGGCTTTTACCGTACCAAAAGGCGCCCTCACCGCGTTCGCGTTGTGGATCCCCCTCATACCGCTATACTTCATCATGCGCAACATGGCGAACAAGCAGAACGGGAGTGACGCGGGAAAGAAGGCGAAGCGGGGGGGGGCGGTGGACCCCAGTCAGCGGGTGACCTTCGCCGACGTCGCGGGCGTGGACGAGGCGAAAGCGGAGCTGGTGGAACTGGGTGCGTTTTTTTAAAGGAAAACCCCTCGGTTTTTTTGGCGGCTTTTTTTGCGCTCCCGAGAAGTACACGTAAACGCTTTTTCTGGAGTAACACAACTTCGACAGCAGCACCCACCCTACCAAATCGGGCCGGACTGACTTCGAACCGACGACCCCAACGACACTTGTTTCACGTACTAACCAACCCCCTCGTCCCACCTTTTCCTCTGACTGTTCCCCACACAACGAACCCGCAGTCGAGATGCTGAAATCCGCGGACAAGTACAAAAACGTGCGCGGGCGGTTACCCACCGGGTGTTTGCTTGTCGGTCCGCCCGGTACGGGGAAGACTTTACTCGCGAAAGCGGTGGCTGGTGAAGCTAACGTGCCGTTTTTCAGCGTCGCCGCGAGTGAGTTCGTCGAGTTGTTCGTGGGAAGAGGCGCGGCGCGGGTGAGAGAGCTGTTCGCGGAGGCGAGGAAAAATTCACCGAGCGTCATCTTCATCGACGAGCTCGACGCGATCGGTACGTGTTGCCTTTCCCAAATCATAGACTCCACGTTTTGACGGTTGTCCAGAGTAATTACTCAGGCCACGTTACGAAAGACTGACACTTTTCTGGCAAAACTCCAAAGGCGCGCGTCGCGGCGCCGGGTTGAACGAAGAACGGGACCAGACTTTGAACCAGATGCTCGTGGAGATGGACGGGTTTAACAAACCGGGTGGTGTGTTGGTGCTCGCTGCTACTAACCGAGCAGAAGCCCTGGACCCGGCGTTACTGCGACCGGGGCGGTTAACCCGACGGGTTTTCGTGGGCCCGCCCGATTTCAAGGGGAGATGCCAGATAATGCGCGTGCATTTGCGCGGAGTCGCGACTGACACGTCACTGGATTTAACGGTAGAAACGGTCGCCAAGTTAACCCCAGGGTTCACGGGCGCGGAGCTGGCGAACGTGGTCAACGAAGCTTGTTTGTTAGCCGCCCGGGATGACCGGGAAGTCGTCACGCTCGACGACTTCGCGAAAGGAGCGGAGCGCACGAAGAATGGAGTCGGCGTCGGGAAAGGCGCCGCGTCGGTGCTTTCGCGTTTGCGCGAGTTGGTGACTAGGAACGACGGGTGGGGGGGGGAGGGGGGGGGGAGTGATGACGGAAACGGAGGCGGAAACGGGGGGGGCGGAGGTTCGAACCGTGAAGGGGGGGCGGCACACAAAGTCCCGGAGGGGAACAAGAAACAGGGCGTGGGGTTGTCCATGCCGCCCACTTGAGTATTTTATTTTTTGTGAAAAAAATGGAAATAGTTTCACCGAGCATTTAGTCAGCGTTTCGTGTCCCATCTGGTGGTATGGCCACAAAACCGAAATCCAGTCTGAAAACACCGACGGCGCGTTCTCTGGTTCTCAGAATCCTCGACGCTCGTTCGTCGGAGCACGCCTGGTTCTCACGGCCGTAAATAGGTCCGTGTGCAATCCGTCTCAAACACGATGGCCGCGCATGTTCTCGCCGCGCGCGCGCCCATCGCGGCGCCTTGCGCGATCAGGCGCGCCGCCACCTCAAGAGCGTCCAAGTCTTCGTGTAAAACGCAAACGCGTCTCGGCGGCCGGGGCGTGATTTCCTGCGCGTCCGGTCCGGCAAGCGCTGGCGCCCCCACCGACGCCGAGGTCGTGCGCGCGCCAAGGCCGGAGTACATCCCGAACAAGATCGACGACCCGAACTACGTCCGGGTGTTTGATACCACGTTACGGGACGGGGAGCAATCGCCAGGTACGTTGCCGTGTTAGGAGGCCGATCGATCGGAAGAGGATCATCCATCATCACGCGTCCAAAAACCCGAAAAATACGCAGACGACCTTCACCAAAAAATCTGACCCAAGTAATTTTTTCCTCAATCCATCGTAACCCGCTTCTTCCATCAACCAGGCGCTACCCTGACCTCCAAGGAAAAGCTGGACATCGCGCGAAACCTGGCGAAGCTGGGCGTGGATATCATCGAAGCCGGTTTCCCGATCGCGAGCCCCGATGACCTAGAAGCGGTTCGGCAGATCGCCAAGATCGTGGGGAACGAACCGTTTCCTGACGGGTACGTGCCGGTCATTTGCGGGCTGTCGCGGGCGAACAAAAAAGACATCGACGCGAGTTGGGAAGGCGTCAGGTACGTGTTGCATTTCCCAAATCCAGGCACACTGTTTACTGCCCTGCGTGACTGTTTTAGTACACGCCCGTCAGTAAAAGGAAGTGCACTACATACAGCACAACCGCACTGTTTGCAGAATACAAGTTACGAACATCACGAAAGACTGACCCTTTTCTTTTCCAAAAACAGGCACGCCATGCGCCCGCGCATCCACACCTTCATCGCCACTTCGAAGATCCACATGGAGGACAAGCTACGTAAAACCCCGGATGAGGTTGTGCAAATCGCGGTGGACGCGGTTGTGTACGCGCGGTCGTTAGGGTGCGACGACGTGGAGTTCTCGCCCGAAGACGCGGGGCGAAGCGACCCCGAGTTTCTGTGGCGAATCCTCACCGCGGTCGTGGAAGCGGGTGCTACTACTTTAAACATCCCGGACACCGTCGGGATTTGCCTTCCCCAGGAGTTCGGCACGTTGATCGCGGGAATCAAAGAAAACGTCAAAGGGCAATACGTCATCAGCACGCACTGCCAGAACGACCTCGGTTTGAGCACGGCGAACTCGCTGGCGGGGGTGGCGAACGGCGCGCGACAGGTGGAGTGCACCATCAACGGCATCGGCGAACGCGCGGGGAACGCGAGTTTAGAAGAAGTGGTGATGGCTATTTGGATGCGGGGTATGGAGAAGCAGTTCTTCGGGGGGTTCAACGCGTACACCGGCGTGAACCCGGTTTACATCTACCCGTCCTCCAAGATGGTCAAGGATTTCTCGGGCATGGCGGTGCAGCCTCACAAAGCGATTGTCGGCGCGAACGCGTTCGCGCACGAAAGCGGGATTCACCAGGATGGGATGCTTAAGAACAAAAAGACGTACGAAATCATTGCCCCTGAGACTATTGGGTACTTCCGGGGGGAGGACAGCGTCGGGGTGGTTATGGGCAAACACTCCGGGCGGCACGCGCTTTCCTCAAAACTGATCCAGCTCGGATTTCCCATGGAAGGCGACGCCTTGAATGACATGTTCACCAGGTTCAAGCTCGTGGCGGAGCAGAAAACGGGCGGGGTGGATGACGACGAGATCGTGGCGCTGGCGACGAGCGTGGCGGGCGCGGGCGAGGAGATTGTTTCGTGGCGGCTTGACGACGTACAAGTGGTGTGCGGCACCATGGGAATGCCCACTGCGACGGTGAAGATGACCGGCCCCGATGCGATGACCCGGGTGACGAGCGCGGTTGGGAGCGGCCCGGTGGATGCGGCGTACAAAGCGGTCGATGAGCTGGTCCGGGTTAAAGTTGAGCTGGTGGAGTATTCAGTCACCGCCGTGGTGGAAGGGATTGAATCGCTCGCGCAAACCAGGGTTTCCATCCGACCCAACCCACCTTTATCGGGCGGCGCCTCAATGATCAAGGAAAACGCGCAGACCGGCACTCGGGGCGCGCGGATGTTCACCAGCACTGGGGCGGATACCGACATCGTTGTTTCTAGCACCCGGGCGTACGTGGCGTGCCTCAACCGCATGATCGCGTACACGATGAGCGCCAAACAAGCTGCGGACACGGAGGCGGCGAAACAAGCGGAGGTCGCGGCGACGGCGGCGGAAGCGGAAGCGGCGGCGGCGAAGGCGTGAGGTAAGGTATTGGGCTTTAATTCATTTTAATATTTTTCGTTGAAAAGAGACGTCCACGTTGTTCTTCTTGCTTCGAACGTTGTCTCATCTCTGTTTAGTTAACAAGTACCTAATGGTATTTGGTGCCTGC
>Ga0302136_1001350_pt1 | contig 11354 bp, 8 predicted proteins | sample CBN3_20m_MG_FD_203116 | JGI IMG/M metagenome (GOLD analysis project Ga0302136, IMG submission 203116) | Marine microbial communities from Western Arctic Ocean, Canada - CBN3_20m | ecosystem: Environmental > Aquatic > Marine > Oceanic | place: Canada: Western Arctic Ocean | collected 2017-09-15
TTCAGAGTTTGGGAACGCAATTAAGTCAGGCGGGGAAGAGAAATCTTTTAATAATGCTCTGGCTGTATCAGCAAAAGACTTTCCATAAGAATGATTCAACCTCTCTAAATGGTCGTCCGTAAGAATGTTCTCTAAACTCTTAGGAATAGAAATTTTAACTGAAGGTAACTCAATATCTTCTGCTTTAGGTATTGGTAAAATTGAAACCTCTTGAACATCAAAAGTGCTTAGAATCCTTGCTTCTATTGATTCTTCTTCAGATGCTGTAAGCAAGTCATCTTCATAGCCCCATCCCCAGAATTTTCTTTTTTTCATTGTCTCTCCAAGTTAATAAAAAATATAAAAGACATCTTATCTTGCAACTATCTAGCCAGTAAACTTTTATAAGTGTTAAAATATTTTTTTTTAAAACTGATAAAAAAATTATGGCAAAAAAATATGAAAACTTCTCAATAGGAGAAACTATTTCTAAGGAAAATGATAATTACTCTACTTGGACAAATGATCTGCTAAGAAAATTAGTTACTGGAAAAACAGTGATCAAGCCAAAAGGATCTACAGGAGGCCATCGTCTGGTTGAATCAGAAGTGGTTTATATCTTCTTGTCAGGCATGGGTAAAATGGAAGTAATTGAATACTCAAACCACGAAGGCGGGCATGGAACTAACCCAAGTTTTGGAATAGAGCACAAGGCAGATCTTGACTTGAAAGCTGGAGATATAATCTTAGCTGAAGAAGGCGATTATATTAAAGTTACAAATACTGGAAATCATGAACAACTGACCTATCTAAGAGTTTTTGATAGCGAAGGTGCTCGTAAGAGCTAAAAAAAATCCCCGCCATAAGCGGGGATTTCTTGAAAAGAGTATCTCAACTACTTTTCAACTACCAACATCTAAGGTCAGTAGCCGGAACCGGGGATTCCCCGTGTCAGAAGGCACCCCCTGCCGTTCCTGCTATTAAATAAATACTAATATTGATCACCTCCTTTTAAAGGGTAATAGAACTACCTGATATTTAATCCCCCTTGTACTAAATCAAATACAGAACAACCTAAGCATAGATTAACAATTTTTTTAAAAATTCCAAGTAAAATTTTATGACAAAAAAAAGGCCTCAATAGAGACCTTTTTCTTTTTTTTAAAGATTTAGAAAAAGTAATTAAAACTTAAGGTTACTAATCGCGGTTGCCCTAAAGTTCCAATCACAATACTATCTCCACCATCTAGCAAATAATAATTTGGAAAGTGCTGAACATCCATGTAGTACTCTTCATCAAATAAGTTTTTTACGTTTAACATAACTTCCCAGTCTTCTGAAGTTCGACCTATTTGCGCATTTACCAAAGTGTAACTTGGATTAATAACAGGATCCCAAGCCTGCAAACCTTCATAACTTCCAGTATGACTTAATTGAAAACTTGCAGCTAAGTTATTTCCATTATCAACTGGCTTCAAATAGTTTGCCGTAAAATTAATTCCAGAATTTGGAACTACCGGAGGTGAATTGCCACTTAAATCTACACCGCCTGCCACAGCACCATCTTTCCATTCAGCATCTACCCATCCAGCCGAGAAAGATAAATTTAAGAAATCGTTGACTCGGTGTGTAATATCAAGCTCCAATCCAGATTGTTCAGAGTCTCCCATATTTATTATCCCCTCAACTATTCCACTTGCACCTTCATCTATATGATACTCAATTTGCCTAGCGTCATAACCTATAGAAAAAGCAGCTAGGGTATAACTTGTTTTTCCATCTTCAGACCTGCCCTTCATGCCAATTTCAAAACTGGTAGCTTCTTCTTTATCAAACCCAAGTAGACTTGTTGATCCTGATAGATTACTCATGTTAAATCCACCCGGTTCATAACCTTGAGAAGCTGTAAAGTAAAGAATAGAACCATTTTCTCTAAAACGAGTTAGAGAAAATTTAGGTAGAATTTCTGTATCATTTGTATCGCCTGAAAGACCGCTATCTAGATTAGTACTTTCATTCTCCCATTTATCTATTCTTAGACCTAAACCTAACTCCCAATCATCATAAGTACTTGTCATGTTAACGAAAGCAGCTAAATGACTTTTATCTCTGTCTCTCAACTCAAAAGGAGTACGAAGATTCAACTGCTCTTGAGCTAAAGTTAAAGTTTCACCCGCCCAGACCCCAGAGCAAGTATCCATTCCCGCTGCACAACCCAAGGGTCCTGTGAAATTGTCTCCTATTGCTTCTGTGTTCCACCAAATTAGTTCAGAACGCATCTTTTCTTCATACATTGAATAATAGAAACCACCTAACCACTGCACAGAACTGTCATCCGTAGAAGTAAATCTTAATTCTTGAGTGAAGACCTTCATATCTTCAGGTCTTATCAAATCCAGTAAATATTCAGGACTTATATCTAAATCACTATAACGGGTGCTTTCAGTATCAGTATGAGATGTAACCGAAGTGACATCCATATCGTCAAGTCCCCAGATTAATTCCAACATAGCAGAAGTGGTATCTCTTTCGTGCCTAGGGTTAGTCGTGGTGTCTACTGTATTGGGATGTTGAAGAGAATTTTTATTTAGTTCTCGAATCCAATGATTATTAGGACCTTCATAATCATTCCATCTAAATGAAGCGTAAGCAGACACAACTTCATTTACTGGGCCTGCTAATGAAATACGTAAACCTGATTCTTCAGATTGACCAATATCCTTATCATTATCAGCTGCTAAGCCATTTGCTCTAGCACTATTAGGATTGACTAAATATCCATCATTAGTAGAGCCAAAAGCAAATAATCTCATTGCCCAATCGTTTTCCATAGGAGAATTTATGCTAATTTCACCGTCAGCTATTCCCTGATCTCCTACTAAAGCCTTAACTCTTTTTGAAGAAGTAGATGAATCTGGACGAGCACTAACAAATTTTATTGCCCCGCCAATATTACTTCCTCCGTAAAGAGTTCCTTGTGGACCCTTTAATACTTCTATTCTTTCTAAATCACCAAACCTAGAAGAGGCATCAGAAAAAAGTTGTACATCATCTAAGTAAAATCCTACTCCTTGTGTGTTGCCAAATGACCCTAATCCTCTGATAGAAACATTAGCAAATCCATCGGCTCTGGTTGACAGGTTAAGGTTAGGAACTAAAAACCCTACGTCCTCTAAGCTTTTGATATTCTGCCTATCAATATCTGCTCCACCAATAGCTTGAACTGATTCAGGAATATCCAGAAGACTTTCCTCTCTTTTCCTAGCCGTTACTATTACTTCATCAACCTCATCTGAATCAGCTGCTTCAGAAACTGAAGAATAGAAACTAGGAACTATTAGTAAACAAATTGCTGAAATAAAACTTACTTTCAATTTGATAAATTTATTCATATTGGGTCTCCCTCTTTATTGATCATAAAACATTCAAAAAACATGTTTAAAAACAGGTTTAATAGACTAGAAAATGCCAAATAGAGACTTAAATGTCCTTACTTTAAATGCAAGTCTACTAGGATTTAAGAGTAACAAATCTAAATTACTTGATAGGTAGAAGAGTTTTTAAGACTGAGAATAAAGAAAAGGTTCTCTTTTTAAAAAAGGAGACCTCTAAAATCAATTTTGGGGAATATTCAGTGGCTATTTTTTTACTTCTTTAAATAAAATAAACTTGCACAAAAATGTAAACCGTAAAGGAAATAAGATTATAGCTTACACTTAAAAACAGACAGTAAATTAATTATTAAACTATTGTTACTGGGATCCATTATAGTTTTCAGACCTGTACTTAGAGGGGGAAATGCCTGCATGTTGTTTAAATCGCCTACTAAAATGAGTGCTGTCATTAAAACCGCTCATAAAAGCTATTTCTGTAACACTATATAAAGATTGAGGTGAAGTCGTTAGTAAAAGTTGGGCTAACTCTAGTCTTTTTCTAATTAAATATTGACCAACCGTTTCGCTCGACTGATGAAAAATCCAATGCAGATAACGAACTGATATACCCATCTGTTTTGCAATCATTGCTGGAGTAACAGTTGAATCCGAAGCATGAACCAAGATAAATTGTTTTGCTGTTTCAAGCTGCATCTGTTTTATGCTTGTTGGCTTTTCTACCTCTAAATCAGCAAGAGCAAAAACTAACATGGCAAGATTTGATATGATCAATGGAATAATAGCCTTTGTTTGATAAGTTATTGAATCGCCATCATTAGTCTGAGCAAATGCATTAATAAGCTTTAAATAATCTGCTAGTAATTTGGCAGATTTGTTTGGTGGGCTTATAATTTTGCTTTCAAGATTACCATATATTCTTGGAATCCAACTTTTGACAAGATTCAATGGCATATGGACACTAATAGTATGAGATTCTTCATCTACTTTTATTGTTTTCAGGGGAGTACTACTATCAAAAATTAATATTTGTCCTTCTGTAAGTTCATGTTCTTTACTTCCGATAGCAATATTAATAGAACCCGAGATAACAAGGAGTTCCTCTAAAACTTCTATTGGATTTTTTTTTTGTGAAATTTCTTCATCCGACAAAAGCTCACAGGGGCCAACTATAGTTTCAACAATTCTGATTTCTCCGATTTGACTCACTTTTAGATCAAGTTGAATTTTCTCTTTAGAAGTCTTCCTTAAACCACCTAGGGAACGGTAATTCTTACCCATTTTTTGAGACCAGTTTTCTTTTTCCTTTTTTGTTAATGGTGGGAAACTTGTTGATTTAGAGTTCATCTCATAAATTTTAAAAAATTAGACCTGGATTAAGAATGCCTTTAGGATCAAAAGTGTTTTTTAAAGCCTTCATATAATTAATTTCTTCTTCACTTCGACTTAAATGGAGATATGGTTTTTTTTCTAATCCAATTCCATGTTCAGCGGAAATAGAACCTCCTATCAGTTTTAGTGGCTCGTATACTGAATTCTCAATTCTTTTAATTGTATTTGACTCTAAATCTCCTGTCCCAACTACAAGATGCAGGTTGCCATCTGCAAGATGACCCCAAACAATATGATGAAATTTACTCCAATTATTTTGTAAGTTAATGTTAACTTGTGAAACATAGCTTTCCATTTCATTTATGGGCAAACTAACGTCAAACATGACCGTTGGGCCATATTGAGCTTGTTTTTCAACATCATCTCTAAGTGACCATAAAGCTCTTCTTTCTTTTTCTGATTTTGCTAAAACTGCATCTATGATTATTGAATCTTCTAAAGCCTTGCTAAGCAAAATTTCAAAGTGATCTTCATCTCTTGATTGGTCAGAACCCATAGATTCAACTAAAACGTAATATGGAATATTCCTTTTTAGAGGTAATGTAGTTTCGTCTAAGAAATTTGTAACCATTGCATAGAATTCTTTCCACATGACCTCAAAGGCACTCATATTGCCGCCCAAGCCAGAGTCAATATATTTTAAAAACTTAATTATTGAATCAAAATCTTCAATACCAACTAATGCTGTATTTTGACTTATCGGAGCTTCTCGTAACCTGAGTACACATCTTGTAACTATTCCTAGTGTTCCTTCGGTCCCTATAAATAATTGTTTTAAATCATAACCGGCGTTGTTTTTAATCATTCTGTTCATTGAAGACAAAATAGTTCCATCTGAGGTTACAGCCTCAATACCAAGGACAGATTCTCTGGTCATGCCATATCTTATGACTCTATTACCTCCGGCATTTGTTGAGATATTTCCTCCAATAAAACAAGACCCTCTGGCTCCGAGATCAAGTGGAAAAATCATATTCTCAGATTCAGCTTTTTCCTGAATACTTTGTAATTTAACTCCTGATTGACAAGTTATTGTCCTGCCAACAGGATCGATCTCTTCAATTTCATTCATTCTCTCAAGAGAAAGGATCAATTGATCAGGAGAAGTTCTAGTACCGTAAACCAAGCCTGTTAAACCACCGTGAACTATGACTGGCTGTCTTGTTTGATTACATAACGAAAGAATTTTAGAAACTTCTTCGGTGGTCTCCGGCCTTACTATAACTTTAGCCAGAATGGCTTCTTCTGTATGCAGTCCTCCTGCTTTTCTTGTAGATACCTCATCCTCTACTAATAAGGCTTTCTTAGGGAGAAAATCTTGCAAAGCTGTTAATACATTTTTTTTTAAAGCCATTGCACCTTGCTCCCATGAAGAGATTTAAACAAAGGATTTCTAAAATTTTTACTTAGTACTAACTAGCTTCCCAAGCAGCTTGCACATCTTGCCAAGTAAATAGCGCAACGGTATTACCTTCTTCATCAATAAAATTAAGTGGGCCTAGGAAGGTCATATAGAATTCACTATCTTCTAAGAAAAGGGTTTGGTCATGTCTTGCGTTACAAGGTTCATATCCATACCCGGGAGCTTCGGCAGATGCTCCACCTTCTCCTTTTCCGCCTCTAACATTCATTTTGCCTTTGGTCAGGAAGTATTCTCCTGGCCCTATGTGAATATGTGGTGCAAAATAAGAACCTTTTGGACAATCATATATTGCCGTCCAAGATCCCATCTCAGGCGATACATTTAATAATTTCCATCTAATTCCCCCTTCTGCGAATGGTTGCGGATGGTCCTTCCATTCAATATCGTTCATGTGAACGTCTCTTCCTTTAATTTGTTCTTGATGTCCTGTACTCATAGTTTTTCTCCTTTTTTGAAAGATTAAATTGCCTCAAATGAAGGATTATTACTTTATTTTAAGTGCAACTCTACTTTACTTTAAGTGAAATAAGTCTAAGGCATCTCTATATTAAAGCAAGCTGTTGAAGGGAACACTGTTAAAGGATAAATCATCTTAGGTGGGTCTAAAATAGAGATACCCAAGAGTTTGACACTTATATGAGAAGAAATTATTATTTTTTTGAATTATTAAGCATATTTTTTTCTAATTATTAGATAAAATAAAAAAAGAAATTAAAATCTATTAAGACATGCATAACATGGAATTAAAATTACAAAGGTAACAATATGAGTATAAACGAATTAGATAAACCTAAAGCAGAAGGCACCGAAGAATTCATTATGAATCAAACCATGATGAGAATTAAAAATCCTGATATTTCTTTAGATTTTTACGTTAATATTTTAGGAATGACTCTTTTAAAGAGGCTAGACTTTCCTGATATGGAATTCACTCTCTTTTTCTTAGGTTATTTAAGAAAATCAGATGAACCTATACCTGAAGATCCTATAGATAGAACAGAATATGTTTTCTCACAAAAAGCTTTGATTGAATTAACCCACAATTGGGGAACAGAAAGAGATGATGCCTTCAGCTATCATGACGGTAACACTGACCCAAGAGGTTTTGGACATATAGGTATCACTGTTCCAGATGTATATGTCGCAAGTAACAGATTTGAGAAACTGGGTGTAGAATTTGTAAAAAGACCTGATGATGGGAATATGAAAGGACTTGCTTTCATTAAAGACCCTGATGGTTACTGGATAGAAATCCTATCAGCTTCAACTTCATCAAAATTCTAAAAAGAATAATTAACCATACAATAGTTATTGTATTAATTACTTCTTAAATCCAACCATTTGCTTTCTTCTTTGGTTAGATTAATCTTTAAAGCCTTTAGAGAGCTTTTAGTTTCAAAAAAATTTCTAGGTCCTATTAGAGGAAATGAGGGAAAAGGCTGATGGAGTACAAAAGCTAATGCAACTTGAATGGGTTCAACGCCTAAATCTTTGGCTAAAGTAAAACATCTACTTCTCCTTTCTTGGTTGTTTTTATCTCCCCAGACTCGGTCTTGCTCTTTCTGATTTGGATTTGCTCCATGCGTAGCACCTTGGAATTCTTGATTATCTAGAAAAAATCCCCTTGCTTGGCTTGACCAAGGGAATATTGCTATCTGTTCCTGAATAAGGAAAGCTTTAAAATCATCGTCAGAGCAGCTATAACAACCAGGCCAAACGGGTTCAAGCATTCTAGCTAAACTAAAGTTATTACTTAAAACGCTAAAAGATTCCTGATTGGTTGATTTAGCATAATCTGAAGCTTCTTTGAACCGCTCTAAAGACCAATTGGATGCTCCGAAAACTGTTATTTTACCTTCATTCTTTAATTCATTAAGTGAGTCTATAAACTCACCAACAGGAATTTCAAGATTGTCGCGGTGTAAACAATAAATATCTAAATAGTCGGTTCTCAGCCTATTTAAAGTTTCTTCTAATTGAGATTTAATTTTAGACGGATAACAATCTGGAGTATGAGCGCCCTTTCCTAAGATAACAACCTCTTCTCTGTTGTTCCTTGCTTTAACCCATCTCCCTAAATACTCATCACTCATTCCATCGTTATAAATATACGCTGTATCAAAAACGTTACCACCTAACTCTCTGTAATGATCAAACATGGCAAATGCATGATTGGCATCGGATTGATTGTCGCATCCAAAAACTATAGGGAATAAAGGTTTTGACAAACCTGGTAGGGCTTTCATTGAAGAGGTTTTATCTTTTAAGCTGCTTACTTTTCCAGTAATTGAACCTCTTCTATTTTCTGGTTCATCTTGACTGTAAAAAACACCTACTTTTTTTCGCCAACTGTCCAAACCAATCATGTTGCCGTGAGAATCTGCATGAGAAATTATTTGAGACTCAAGTTTTAATTTAGTCAATTGCTCAGTAAAGTGTTCTATTTCGAATGCGTAGAGATCTTTATTTGTCTCTATTTTATAAATTTCTTGATTTCCCTCTTTATCTTTTAGAATAATTTCAGATTTTCTATCAGTAAATTCTCCACAATGCCAAGGCTGGTTTACAAACAATGTATTATTTCCATCTGTAATTGTTACGTCACTAGCTGTTTCAAGATTTGTGGCCGAAGCTATTGAGGCAGTTGAACCATCTTCAAATCTTAATTGTGCAGAAGCATTCAGATCAACTCCTTGATCATTGAGTTCTGCTTTGGCTTCTATTTCTATGGGATTGCTAAACAACCTGCCATTAACTGCTCCAACAAGCATTCTTGTCATAGAAAGTGGGTAGCACCCTATGTCCATTATAGAGCCCCCTCCCATCTCTTTATTTACAAGCCTATGTGTTTCTGGAACATCAACAGAAAAACAAAAGTCAGCATCTATTTGAATGGGTCCTTTTAATCTATTAGAAATTAAATCTAGTAATTTCTTGGTTTGAGGGTGGGTCTTGTACATAAACGCTTCCATTAAAAGTACTTTATTTTTTCTTGCTGCATCAATTAGGACCATAGTTTCAGTTGCGTTCATGGTCATAGGCTTTTCGCATAAAACAGCTTTCTGATTATTTAAACAGGATAGGCTTAAATCAAAGTGCTCAGGATGAGGCGTGGCAATATAAATAGCATCAACATTGTCTTGAAGAATTAAAGTTTCGTAATCTCCAAAAAAATTGGCTTCAAAGTTTTGGCTAAATTCTTTTGCTCTTTCTTCATTCTTGCTGGCAACAGCAACAAGCTCAGAACCTTCTGCTTCAATTAAAGCTTTTGCAAAAGCTTTGGCTATCATCCCGGTACCAAGAATTCCCCATCTAGTCATTTCAAATATCTCCTTGATTCATTGTCTCTAATTTTTTTACTAAGTCTTGGTGTGTTTGCGCATCAATAGGGTAAAAATAAATTATTATAAGGCTCAAGACAACTCCACTTGCTGGGATCAAACTCATAATAGATTTCATCGAAGATATGGTTTCTGCACTTTGTACTTGTTCAGGAATAAAACCTATTACGGTCAGAGCAACGGTATAAATAGCAGCCGCAATAGCAATGGAGCCTTTTTGAGCAAATGTCATAAAACCGTACAAAGAAGATTCGCTTCTTACGCCTGTATTTACTTCACCGTATTCAATGGTATCCGGCAACATGGACCAAAAGAGAATTCCGCCAGCTCCCGAACCCAGTCCTAAAAAAGCTACCAAAAAAAGAAGCTCATTTAAAGTGGTTATGGGATAAAAATAAAACGTAATAAAGGCACTTAAGCTTATAGAGCCTGAAATAAGCCACGTCTTTCTTTTACCTATTGCATTAGAAACTGTCCACCAGAAAGGTATGCTTAGAAAGGCAACCAAAGATCCTGTAAATGCTACAGTTCCTTGATGTTCATGAAGCTCTAAGGCATATTTTATGTAGTAAATTAAACTTTTACCGAAAAATATAGAAGTTACTCCTACAATTAAAGTAGCGCTGAAAACCAACCAGAAAGGTTTATTTTTTGAAACAGCTTTTAGAGCTTCTAAAAGACTGCCGCTAACTCTGTCAATGCTTGAAGTATCTTTGGGTTCTTTGACGGTAAAAAACGTTATTGCTTGAATGATTAATGCAGCAGATGCAGCTATGGTTGCCATTACTAAAAACCCCTTAGCTTCGCCATCGGTTCCACCTGCCCAAAATACAATAGGGAAAGACAAAGAGGTAATTAAAATAGTACCCATCTGGGCACCCAGCATCCTAAAACCAGTTAAATTTGTTCTTTCTTGGCTGTCTGATGAGATTCTGGGGGTTAAGGAAGAAAAAGGAACACTAACAATCGTGAAACACGTTCTGTGTAATATGTTAATTAAAATAAGTGAAAGAACCAACAACCAGCCTTCAAATGGCGGTATCCAAAACAACAGGATAAAAGATAAAGCCAGTGGCAAATTACCAAAAAGCAAATAGGGTCTGTAAACGCCCCATCGAGTTCGTGTTCGCTCAGCTAGATAGCCCATAAATGGATCGGTAAATGCATCCCACATCATTCCAATCATGAATATAGAGCCTGCTATTATTGGAGATATTCCAACTACGTCTGTGTAGAAGTACAACAGCAGAAAGCCAACTCCAGTCCAATAGAAACAAATAGCCGTATCTCCAATACCATAACCAAGCTTGGTTTTAAGATTTAGTTTATTTTTTATACTTTCTGTAGGCATGAATTTATGAATCTTATGCTTAATTATTCCCTATCGGGTACCAACACATGGCCCAATGAGTCCAAATAGTCTTTGTTATCTGTTTTATCTTTGAAGGGATTTGGATTGTCTCTAAAACTTTTTAAGGGCTGACCCAGCCCTTTAAAGCCTCGCTTTCGACTTCGATTAACTTTATCAAAATCAACTTCCATAAGCATAATTTCATCACCAAGACCTGCTTCATGGATGATCTCTCCATCGGGGCCTACTGCAATAGACAGACCGCAACCTTGAGTTCCGCCGGCATTAACATCAATGTAATAGCATTGCTGTTGTGCCGCTGTAGCTCTGACCATAGCCTTCTCAACGTCTCTATCACAAGTATCCGTCAAGCTGGGGTGAATAATTACTTCAGCACCGTTTAGAGCCATTTCTCTTGAGGACTCTGGAAACCATAAATCGTAGCAAATATGCAGTCCAAATCTCCCTGCATTTGG
>Ga0302136_1001360_pt1 | contig 11312 bp, 11 predicted proteins | sample CBN3_20m_MG_FD_203116 | JGI IMG/M metagenome (GOLD analysis project Ga0302136, IMG submission 203116) | Marine microbial communities from Western Arctic Ocean, Canada - CBN3_20m | ecosystem: Environmental > Aquatic > Marine > Oceanic | place: Canada: Western Arctic Ocean | collected 2017-09-15
AAGCGCGAACTGGCGCGTGTAACCGAAGAGCGTAATATCTTTAAAAAGGCGGCCGCATACTTCGCGAGAGAGTCTCAGTGAGGTATGCGTTTATTGAGAAACATCGCGTTGAGTTTTCGGTGCGGTCAATGTGTCGCGTGCTGATGGTGCATTTCAGCGGCTTCTACGCGTGGATTAAAAACCCGTTAAGTCAGCGTGCGCTTGAGGATGTGCGGCAAACCTCATTAATCCAGCAGGCATGGGTTGCTAGCGGCAAAGTCTATGGGTGCTGAAAACTGCACGATGATCTTTTGGATCAAGGGGAGAGTTACTCTGAGAACCGTGTTGCGCGATTAGCAAGTTTAGCGGGCATCTCAGCTCAGATAGGCTACGGACGCCGCCCTGGTCAATATGGTGGTAAGCCTGCGGTTGTCGCCGACAACACATTAGATCGACAGTTCGAAGTTGACGCACCTGATCGAGCTTGGGTGACAGACATCACCTATATCAAAACGCATGAGGGGTGGTCATACCTAGCGGTTGTGATCGATCTGTTCTCGCGACGTGTCGTAGGTTGGTCGATGCAGTCTCGCATGACAACGGATCTAGCTTTGCAAGCCTTGCTTAGTGCCGTTTGGCGACGCAAGCCAAAAAGCAAAATTTTGATTCATTCCGATCAAGGCGCTCAGTTCACTAGCAAGGTTTGGCAGTCGTTTCTGGGCAAACACAATTTGGATGCGAGCATGAGCAGACGTGGGAATTGTCATGACAATGCGGTGGCAGAAAGCTTCTTTCACCTTTTGAAATGGGAACGAATCCGGCGACGGACCTACACCACACTGGGCGCTGCAAGGCAGGACGTGTTCGATTACATCGAGATGTTCTACAACCCGACCCGAAAGCACACCAACAACGGTATGCTTTCGCCGGTTGATTATGAAATCAAACAGAAGAAAATGAACGAAGCAGGTGTCTAAGAATCTAGGGGCATCTCAGACCCCTCTTCGTTATCAGATGAACGTTTAGAAATTACTACATACTAAAGCCATCGTACGTCACCTGGAGCTGGAATGTACGTGGTTCTGGCAAGATACCATTTGAGTTGGCAGCACTGGACCCGGGTGTAAATGCCCGGTCCTCATCAGTCAGGTTCGTTGCTGAAAAGTCGATCGTGTAGGGCCCCTTGCTGACAGCAAGCGTTAGGCTAGCGCTATTCCAGTTGGCATCCGCGGCATTCCCATTAGAGGCGAACGGCTTTGACCGATGAGACCAATTGGCGGAGCCGAAGAAATCCCAGCCGGTATCCATCAGAGGTGCTGAATAGCGTGCGCTGACTATATGGCTCCACTTCGCGACGTTGGGAAGCTCGTTTCCTGCCAGGAGCAGCGGTGGAAATGAAGTAACCACATCGGATTTATCGGCGACGATCACACCATCGATGTATGACCCCCCGTAACCCAAGGTCAGGTGATCGGAGGCCTGTACGGAAAGGTCCCACTCATAGGAAGTAATCTCTACATCACCGCCGGGGATAGGAGCACCCGCTGTAGCTTCATCCACGCCATCACCATCGCGATCTATCCCGAAGGTAACGCCGATCGGCACACCGTCCCAAGCTGCCTTGGCGATTGCTGCCTGAGCAGTCAGACGACCATCGAGTAGCGTCCATTTGGTGCCGATCTCAGTGCTGGTCACCTCTGTGCCTTCGTTCGTCGCGAAATTGCTGAATCCGCCAAGTTCGAGATTAATCTTCTGCTCCGATCGATGGAAGATGGGGGCACGAAAACCAGTTGCCGCATTCAGATAGACCATCCCGTTCTCGCTCGGGTAGTAGGTCACATTGATACGGGGGTTCAAGTTACTGTATGTAAAGCCAAATGGGTCCGTAGATTCGGTGCCGGTATAGGTACCGGAGCCAAACGGCAGGGGTTGACCACCGAAATTTCCTTCGGCTGGATCGTTGGCAACATCGCGGTTAACGCGAGAGTTGCCAAGCTGGCGTTTGTCTTCCTTATACCGTAATCCGGCCAGTACAAGCCACTGGTCGTTAATCTGATAGCTGACCTCTCCGTACATAGACTTGGCCACAGACGCTCTGAGCGTGGTTTCAGCATAGGTGTCCTGATAATTGAAGCCATCTCTAGCGGCGTTGTAGTCTACGTCGATGATCCCGGTAAACTCCTGGAACGAGTCGTGCCAATAGAGACCGGCAAGCCATTGAAACGGACTGTCCGTCGTAGAGACAAGTCGGAACTCCTGTGAATCAGTGTTGTTAGGCCAGTCGAAAAGAATCCCGACATTTATTCCGCCACTGTCCCAGTTAAAGTAGCCGATAGATTCGGCATGAGACGTTGAGCTCGTGAACTCGGCAAAGCCAAGATCCCACTTAAGATTGACAGAGGTCCACTCAGTGGTTGCTGAATTATCGGGTTGGTTATTGGGGAATCTTACCGTGGTCACCCGATTGCCCAATGGACGCAATACCAGGTTGCCCCCGTCATTAGAGATGGTTTGAGCACCACTAAAAAACTTGGTCTCCCAGTCCCACACTGAGTGAGTGACAGTAACATCGGCAGCATCACTTATCCGCCAGAGTGCTTTTATTCGCCAGTTGTTGGCAGTGGCAGCCGTTGGATCATCAACCTCAGGCATTCCGTCTACAGTCCCATGCCCAGGGTCGTACGAATGATTGTAATTCACGCGGACGCCGAACGTATTCTCAATGACCGGAAAACTTCCGACGAAGCCGGCATTGTAACCATTGTTTGGTGCGCGACTTCTACTCTTGTAACCGACCTTTACCTTGTAGCCGGGTTCGTTCAGGTCCGGATCATTGGTATAGACCCGGAATGTGCCTCCCATGGCGTCCTGGCCAAAACTCGTCCCTTGTGGCCCGCGTAAGACTTCGACCCGCTTGACGTCAAAGTAATCAATAGTGGGCGATACCTGACTACTGACACTGATCCAGGGCACATCATCGACGTAGTAACCCACTGCACTTTGCCCGTCATCAGAGCTCGCGCTGGTAATACTGCTGCCGCGCATATGGACCGTATGGTCATTCCTGGAGCCCGATTCCGTGACGAGCAATCCCGGGATGTAGTCGTATAGGTCACGGGTATCTAGTATGTTCTCTTCCTCGAGTTGCTCACCAGTGAAGGCTTGCATCGCGAAAGGTGTTTCCATGACATTGGTTGCGCGCCTCGTCGCCATAACGGTGATTTCTTCCATTTCTTCGTTGTTTTCCTCTTCGTCCTCGGCAGCTATTGCTGGCGCAGTCGAAAGGGCTGCTGTGAGCATTCCTACAGTCAGTCCATATAGTGTTGTTCTCAATCGGTCTTTTGATTGCATTATTTTCTCCCCGTAATTGTGCTGATGGTGGAAGTTAAACTTGCCCCGCATCTTGAGTGTATTACGTCAACGCGGAATTATTGCCGTAAATATAAATCTGAGTTTGAAGATATGTTTACGAACTACCCCATTTTTGGTAAATTTTGGTTTGGTTATGGGGGAAGTGGCTTATAAAAGCCAAGAATTCTCAAATCAGGATGGATCTGGAGCTTCGGGTAGATTCATTCGCCACCGATCGTGGTTAGGAAGAATAACCACGCTTTTCCCACCCCGAGAAAAGTATCCTGGTTCCAGCCGGTTAGCTGCTGTCCCCGTTAGCCCATCTGAACATGTGTTGTGTGCTCGAAAATTTTGGCTCAATGATTGAATACTTGGCAAATCGGCCTCCGATTCCAGACACCGGCCGATCGCGATCCCTGGACTTCCCAGGATTTGCTAGACACCAAATAGCGTTAAAATGTAACGCTATGAGAGGTGTTTTTGAAAGGCAAACGGTATGCAGATGAATTCAAGAAAGAAGCGGTTAAGCAGGTCACTGACAGAGGCTATTCAGTTAGCGATGTTGCTAAGCGACTTGGCACCACCACACACAGCCTGTATCTCTGGCTAAAGAAATACGGAGCGCCAAGCCCTCGACAAGCTGACAAGGCCGACCTTACGGTAGAGAACGCCCATCTTAAGGCTGACCTAAAACGCATGACAGAGGAGCGCGACATTTTAAAAAAGCCGCAAAGTACTTTGCCAACGACCCCGGGTAAAGTACTCCTTCATTTATGATCATCGAGACGAGTATTTTATTCAGGCCATGTGTCGCGTTTTTAAACTGCATCGCAGTGGATTCTCTGCATGGCTGGATAAACCCTTGTCCAATCACGCCATCGAAGACCAGCGACTGTTAACCCGGATAAAGGAATTTTATATAGCCAGTGGCGGCACGTATGGCAGCCCTTGGATTCACAGAGATCTTCGTGACGCGGGTGAACGCTGCAGCGTTCATCGTGTGGCGAAGATTAAGCGAGAGAACAGGCTTAGAGCCCAAATAGACTACAAGCGCCGCTACATAAAGGGAGGGAAGCTAGGTAGCATTGCCGGCAATATTCTAGATCGTAACGTTAGCCCTGATATGCCGAACCAAGCCTGGGTGAGTGATATTACGTAGGTGCGAACTTACGAAGGTTTTTTATATGTGGCCACAGTGCTAGTCCTGTTTTCTCGACGCATAGTTGGCTGGTCAATGGACAAATACATTGATCAGCATTTGATGATTTGAGCCCTGATGATGGCGGTGTGGAAGCGACAGCCCAAAGCGACTGTGTTGGTTCATAGCGATCAAGGAAGCCAATACAGCAGCGCAGATTACGTGGCATTCTTACAGGCAAACAACCTCAAACCATCGATGCGTCGCCGAGGAAATTGCCATGACAACGCTGTTGCAGAAAGCTTCTTTGCGACCTTTAAAAAACGCGTAACTCAGCGGTTGCTATATTCAACAAGAGACGATGCAAAGACGGAGGTATTCAATTTTATTGAGGTGTTCTACGATCCGATTAAACGACATAGTCACACTGGAGGTGTTTCTCCAGCGCAGTTCGAAGAAGACTATTTTTCCAGGCTAGGAAGTGTCTAGTAAAGTCTGGGAAGTCCACATAGTTCAGCCGTTGAGAAGCGCTAACAATAAGACTAGTCTATTTCAGAACAACAATAGGACAACTCAATGGCAAACAGTTTGATTCAGGACTACATCTCTGGTGATCAAAAGGTTGGTTTAGATCATTTTCTTCGTCTTCAGTTGAGAATAGATGGCTCAATCGCTTCAAAGTTTGGGATAACGTCTCTTGGACCACTGGGGTTTCTGGTTGGATTCGCAGTCGCATACTTTATTTTTTCAACTTAGAAGATAAGAATTGTAGAAAGCGTCGATAGCAGTCAAATTGATTGCATTGAAGCCGTGCGGAATTCATACGCTTGATGTTCGCTTACTTAGGGTGCGAGGCGAGGAGCTTCTTCATTGCCATTGGCAGTAGTAGATGTGGCGACACATGAGAAGGCGGTTTTGGAGAAGAGGCTTGCTATAATCAACCTTCTTAAATATCAGCCAAACCTCTGAGGTCATCCAAAAGGAACTTAACGACAAAAACACCCTTGCCCCACGTTTCCCAACTGAAGCGTATTTCTTTCTTCAATATGTCCATGATGTTGGCATAGTTGCTGGGGATCCGTGCTCTTCAAGTGCAATCTGCATATAATCCGTGGACACAGAATGTTTATTTTAATTGCTGCATAAGCATAAAAGGCGGTTCACGAGCGATACCTAACTGACTTGACAGCTGAACGCTCAACTCCGAGTCTAGATAGATTTGCAATTACTCCCCTCAAAGAGCCCAATGTCATCAATGTAGACTTTCGTAAGAGATTGAGCCAAATCAAAGGCTACGCGAGAAGTGACATCACTCACCGGCACTGTCCAGGTGTGACTAAACGACTGAAAATCCGTCGTCAAATTAACGGTAGACTGACCACCACTGAGGCTCTGATATTGATTTGCTCCGGCATCTAGATAGGCCGTCATGGTTCTTTGTCCATCCGCCCGAGCACGATAACACAGCGAATATACTTTCCCTTCAACCAGTCTAACGTAATGACTCAGTTGGACTCCCCATGGCTGACTGATCGATGCAGCGCCAATCGTGGCTTCGACCCTATCATTGATAAAATCAATGCGGCCATTCAGGTTGACACTCCGCCAGTGAGCGTCCCCATCAGAAAAATCGCCGCCACTGCGAATGAGATTTCCGACACGCGGGGGCTCTTGGGTCAAATCGGATAAAAAGAGCATATCATTGCTAAACTTTCCGGCAGGGTTCTGAATCTGCAGAAAGTGCATACCGCCCTCTGCAGGTACCCGCTCTAGCTCGATCAAAATCACCTCATCGTCGCAATTGGGCAGGGTGCCACTTCGGCATCTGATATTGCTATTAACCTTGCGTCCATTGACAAGCACCGCAGCGCCAGCCAACACGTGACGTCCATTCATTAAAAGTGTCCTATCGGCCTGCAGATGAGGAATGTTAATGACATCAGACTGCCTTTGAATCTCCGCCAAGGGCCACAACCCAGGTTGAGGGAAGGCATAACCGACGTTCTTACCGCTGAATGCAGTGAGCGTAATGACTAACTCGTTGGACCGAATCAACTGCAACAGATCAGACCGGCTAAAACGACGGTCTTGTTCTGCGACATCTTGATAAAACCCGTTTTGAAATTGCACAGAGATGTCCTGACCGCTGGGCAACAGCCTCCCCTCACCTCGCAAAACAATGCCCTCTTCAACTGCCGACTCTTCCAGGGCCGCAATAATCCGATCACCGTTAGCCTGGTCGAGCGTCTTTGCTGCTAATGTAATTTGCCGTCCGAAAGCGCCTGAATGACCCGTGTTACTCTCGAGCACCATTTGCCATGTTGCATCCGTCGCCCCAGCCAATTTCCAAATCTCTTCTTCTGGAAAATGGCTAGGCATCCCGACAATATTCATCAGGTCGATCACATTTATCCTACCTTGCGGTAGGATCATCCAGCGATCGTAGGCGCCCCGCCAAGTCGGCGCATCCATACCCGTTCCAGGTGTATTGGTACTAACCAAGAACGGCATACGATGGCAATTTCCGCAATCTTGAACGAGATTAAACTCTAAAAGCCCATTTTCGGCTTTTTCGCTCAATGCGTTGTCGAACGGTCGCTCAGGCGCTGGCGGAAAGGGGAAGCTGAGCACGAACTGGCTCAAAGCATCACGATCAGCCGCATCAAGCCCACCGAGTTTGTTTTCGTCATTGACCCGACAATCTGTTTGATCGCACATCGTGCCCGCAAGGGTTGCATCCACCAAGAAACGTGCACAGGTTTCTGGCTTGCCCAATTCACAATTGGGCTGGACATCACTGTTAATATTAGCTGTGTTGTTGCCGCCAAACGGATCTCCTAGAATACCGTCCCAGTGATACGGCTCGGTATCGCGCAAGCCTCTAACGGGCATGGTCAGTCTCGGCTGTATCTGGGTACAACCCTCAACATCACACTGAGGCGTATTTAATACCCATAAGAGCTGGTCAGTATGCCCGTCTGGATGGCAGCTCGCGCAGGAAAAAGTACCGGTTGAGGAGGCTCTTGCAGAGTTAAAGGCTAGTCTGCCGCTTTTAATAGCAGCATCCGTTGGATCTTCAAGGAGGATCGTACCCTCCAACGCCAAATCGGTAAAAGAGGACAAATCCACAATACTGATCGAATTACCGACTGCATTGAGCACCCAAGCCCGCAAAGCTACCCCCTCATTATCCGATTCGAGCACAACACTTCTTGGGACTCCGCCAACACTCACCTGCCCTAAGACCGCACCACTGTCACTATCCATCGTGAATAACTTATCCGAACCCGCTGCAGTACCCACGAGGATCTGATTATCTCCGCTAATTTGAAGACCGTAGGGCGTCGCAAGAGCAGAATCAAACGAAGGGTTTTTCGGAGGTAAAGGCTCTAAATCATAAAATCTGGGTCTAGTGCAGCCCCCGTCACCACAATCGATCCGAGTTATTCGATTGAGAAACGCACGGTTTTGAAGCTCATCCAAGCCTTCTTTTAACGTGCCTGCTCGACCATTGGCAGTATTGCGAGCATCGGCCTGAGCGATAAACACTCGGCCCTCTTGATCAACTGCCAAACCATAAAGCAACGTGCCCAACCCGTTGACCACCTCGACCAAAAGATCCGTTTCTGTATCAAAGATAAAAAGGTCTCGGTCGGGCAGTTCGGGGTTCTGGACAATGTCCGCATCGTGATTAAGCGACAACACATTGTTGTTGGTAAAAGCATGTTCGACCGCATCATAGGTACAGCTATCACCATCGATTTTACTCGGGAGGCAGCCCGACAATTGACTTTGGTTATTAGATTCAAAAGGAATGACATAAAGTCGCCCTTTCTTAACCACAATGGCCCTAGGGTCCTGGGCAGCAATCGGCAGCCGACCAGATACTCGATAATTTTGCGCATCAACAATAGCGATTTCGTTGCTGGGTCCAAGTGCGACATACGCTTTTTGGTTGCCAGCAAAAGCGATGCCGATGGGTTCATCAAAACGGGTCGATAAAGATGCCGCATCTAAATCCTGGATGGTTGCGATGATCGTGAGATAGGTCGGACTCGTTTCATCAGTATCAACCACACTGACGGTGTCAGAGATATGATTACTCACCCAGACCTCTCGCCCATCAGGTCGAACAGCAATAGCCACAGGGTCGACCCCCACTTTAACGCGCTTGATTAACTGCTGACTAGCGAGATCTATTACCTCCAAGGTATCGCTGGGTGTATTCACCGCAAATACACGCCCGCTATGAATTGCGATGGACTGCCCATGCGGACTTAGCAACATTGGGCGGCCAATATCTGATCCTAGTAAGACGGTATCCTCAACATCGGGGATACCATCATCGTCGTCGTCAGTGTCCGCCGTCATACCCAGTTCGAGGCAGGCTCCGTCACAATCATCGGGTCGACCATCGCCATCAATATCAGCCCGTGCACCTAGGGCTATCAACGGCCACGCGTCGCTAAAATCTGGCACGCCATCGCCATCATCGTCAAAATCTCTGTTGTTGCCTAGGCCATCGCCGTCGGTATCAAGAGACTCGCTTGCATTGTTCGGAAAAGCATCAAATCCATCATTGATGTCATCGTTGTCCGAATCAATTATCGTTTCCAGATAGCTCTCAACTCCTGTGAAATCGCTCCGCAAACTGTTCGTTCCAACCGCTCCCGCACTTAATGACGCCCCAGAGAATCCAAAAAGGCTGCGGATCACTAATAAGCCATCAGTAAGTGCCGTGACTTTACCGTCGCCATCAATGTCTAAGAGAATTTTGTTCGCCTCCACGTACTCTGCAATGGCATCAGGGGTTTTACGTTTAGCATTTGTAGCGACAGCACCAGAGATGAGAGCGTCTCCAGAGAAACCAAAAAGGTGACGAATCACGAGCAGACCATCAGTTAGCGCCGTGGTCTTGCCATCATCGTCAATATCCAAGTTAAAGTCGGCATAAGCAAGCGTCGCGCAACAACCGAGCATAAGCATTAACATGAAAGCTTTTGGTCCCATCTTGTAAAGTTAGCCGTTAAAAATGGACTTTTCAAGGTTAAAACTATTGAGTTTTCCCTAGACCAGTAGACGCTTTGATTGGTAACTTTGGAGCCAAAGGGGGGATAGCAATGAACCTGACAATTCGGTTCGTTAATGACCAGCACCCCACCCCGGGGGCACCCCCACCCCTTCACCAGATGGGACGCCTACTATCGGTAAATATTACTAATGTAGACGAATAAAGCCGGTTTAGAGCTGGCTAGGGCATCACTGCGCGTCTCAGGCAACTGCGGGCAAGTTTAGGATGCGTCCATAAACGCCTTCGCTGCGGCTACGACTGCTTTTGAGCACGCCGCTGGTGTTTTGCCGCCATCAAATAAATCTTTGCACGGTCCTTCTAAAACCCCAGGCCTATTTTGCGAAATCCATACAAAAAGCGCGTCGAAGATTGGTGGATCGTCACCCTCAAAACTGACAGCGCTGATCTTATTACCGACTACTTTTAGGCTAAAAGTATCTGTCGCTTCATAACCCATTGTGCGACCAAAATCATCTGTAACGGTAATGGCGCAAATAATAGTCTGGCGCTTATCGGTAACACAGGCATTTCTTTGTTTTACGATGTAATGGGCGGCTTCAGCCCATGCTTGGTAGTACAGTACTTGGTCTGCATCCGCCCCAGGTTTAAGCAGTGCAGTCAAACCTGCTTGATTGAATTCATAAAATTCATCAAGAAATTTTTCTGCGGTTTGCAAATCATCTTCCAAGTGACTGTGACTCGTTGCGACACAAACGATTGGAAAAAACAGGAGCGTAAATAGTCGAAAGATAGTATTCATTGGGATTCTCGCTTTCTGGTAGTGCTGGGCCTAGTATAGGATTAGGGACTCAAAAAAGCGTTTTCATTATGGTCGAAAATTTCATTAAGTATGCCCTTCATCCATTAATCTTAACCTGTGTTCTAACTGGTTGGCTGTTCAACCTCGAGTCACCCGCCTTCTATCTTTTAGTGCTGTTATGTGTTCATTCGTTACTCGGCGCTTTGGAGTATTGGCAACCCGCGAGGCCTGAATGGGTTGTCCCTGCTTGGCCCAAACTGATCAATATTGTGCTTGTTGTGATTCTGGTTATGGGCGCAGGTATGGTCGCTGAACTTTATCAGGTGCATTTAGTGACGCCCCTTACAGCAGTTCGTGAAAGCATGGGGTTAGACATCTGGCCCCATAGTTGGCCTTTAATAGCTCAAGTGTTTCTAGTCTTCTTTAGCAGTGAGCTAATTTGGTATTGGATTCATAGAGCGGAGCATCGTTGGCATTTTGTTTGGCGAGTATCCGGGCACGGAGCCCATCACTCATTCAAAAAATTAAATGCACTTAATTTTGGCTTGAACCATCCGTTAGAACTCTTTTTTCTGGCGATACCCGCGGCGTTAATGGAATTGGTTTTTGGTGTGGGGCTGGCCGCAGCTGGCGCTACTATTTTACTGGTGACGCAAGCATCCATTGCTCATACCAATCTTAATATGAGCAGTAAGGGACTGGATCTGCTGTTTACGACGAACCGGCACCACATTCGTCACCACTCTGTGGTTTTGGACGAGAGCAATACTAATTATGGATGCGCGACGCTACTATGGGACCGAGTATTTGGCACTTTTGCGGACAGTTCTACTGTCGATGTAGGGGTTGGCCCCACAGAACCGACCCTTGCGCAAAAATTTCTCATGCCAGTTCGGGAACCGAGCGATACGACTGTCGCGCCAAGCTAAAGAGACTGTCGGCCGAATATCCACGACCGGGTTAAATCCTTGAATCGATACAGGAGCAACACTGCGCTAATGTAAACCCCATTA
>Ga0302136_1001363_pt1 | contig 11307 bp, 11 predicted proteins | sample CBN3_20m_MG_FD_203116 | JGI IMG/M metagenome (GOLD analysis project Ga0302136, IMG submission 203116) | Marine microbial communities from Western Arctic Ocean, Canada - CBN3_20m | ecosystem: Environmental > Aquatic > Marine > Oceanic | place: Canada: Western Arctic Ocean | collected 2017-09-15
TTAAAGTTTGCGGATTTTAATGTTTCTAAAAGAGACTTTATCCCCATGGTCTTGAAGGCCTATTTTTCCAGCTTTCATTTTTCCAAACCGTTTAAAATTACAATCATCATTAAATTTTGAGTTACTAACCATTGAATCCCATTCAGTTCCACTAAGAGGAAATTCAACAATTTTAGTGCCGTTTAATTTAACACTTCCTTTATTTTTATTGTGGTCTATGGTTAAAATTATATGATTCCATTCTCCCGCAGGTTTACATACATCTTTAGTAGGCTGAACCATATCATATAAAGCTCCAGCTTGGTGGTAATTAGGATTTGCCTTAGCATCTGGATGCCTTTCATTGTCCAATACCTGAATTTCAGGTCCTGTTGAATAGGGTTTATTATGGCTTTCACCCTCTTGAACTGCCCAGAAAATTCCACTATTTCCTCCTTCAGCTATATTCCATTCAATGGACAACTGGAAGCTTTTGTAGATCTTATCTGACACAATATCATGGATATAATCTCCTTTTGGACGTAATGCAGGATCAAAAGTAAGGACCCCGTCTTTAGCAGTCCAAATAGGCGCAATACCTTTTCTGTTGAAACGATGCCAACCATTTAAAGTTTCTCCATCAAAAATAGATTCCCATTTATCGGTGTTTGACTCAGTTTCTTTTTCTTTTACAGGTGAACTACTTGACAGAATTCCAATAGTTACTAGGACAATAAATATTTTTTTCATAGGATATTTTTATAAGTTTAAAATATTTTTTAAATGCTGTTCATCAATACTCCCTCCAGCAAAATCATCAAATGTCTTTTGGGTAGCTTCAATAATGTGTTTTTGAATAAATGGGGCACCTTCTCGGGCTCCTTGCTCTGGACTTTTTATACAGCACTCCCATTCCATCACAGCCCAAACATCACAGCCATATTCTGTAAGTTTTGTAAAGATAGATTTGAAGTCTATTTGACCGTCTCCCGGGGAGCGATAACGACCAGCTCGGTCAATCCAATCTCCATAGCCTCCAAATGATCCTTTTTTTCCATTAGGATTGAATTCAGAATCCTTTACGTGAAATGATTTGATGAATTCATGATAATGGTCTATGTATTCAATATAATCTAATTGTTGCAATACAAAATGGCTAGGATCATATAAAATATTTACGCGTTTATGGTTTCCGGTAGCTTTTAAAAACCGTTCAAACGTGACCCCATCGTGGAGATCTTCGCCTGGGTGAATTTCGTAACACACATCAACACCGTTATCATCAAAAACATCAAGGATAGGTTTCCATCTTTTAGCTAATTCTGCAAAGCCCAACTCAACTAATCCTTTTGGACGTTGTGGCCAGGGGTGAAGAGTGTGCCATAGCAAAGCACCAGAAAAGGTAGCATGAGTTTTTAACCCTAATCGTTTACTTGCGATTGCAGCTTTTTTCATAGTTTCTACCGCCCATTCTGTTCTTGCTTTAGGATTATTTTTTACCGCATCTGGAGCAAAGTTATCGAACATCAAATCGTAGGCAGAATGAACTGCAACGAGTTGGCCTTGAAGATGGGTAGATAGTTCAGTAATTTCTAAACCATAAGAATTTATTTTACCTTTTAATTCATCACAATAGGTTTGGCTATTGGCAGCTTTATCTAGGTCGATTAAAAAATGTTCCCATGTTGGAATTTGGATTCCTTTATAGCCTAAATCTGCCGCCCACTTACACATACCGTCAAGACTGTTAAACGGAGCTTGTTTATCCACAAATTGTGCAAGAAAAATTCCTGGTCCTTTTACTGTTTTCATTCGTTCTCCATGCTTTGCCATACGTTTCCTTTTTTATTTGATTCAACAACTTTTTCTATAAATAGCATTCCACGAACTCCTTCATGCATTGTAGGAAACTCTCCTTTAAACGAAGTTTCTCCCCTCAAAGCTTTAGCAACGCCTTTGTAGATATTCCCCATTGCATCAAAAATACCTTCAGGGTGACCTCCGGGAAGTTTTGTACCATCTGCAGCAATATCAGAAACATAAGCGTTCCCGGGTTTTATTACACGTCTGGGCTCATCATCTTTTAAATGATATAAGAAATTAGGATTTTCTTGTTCCCATTTATAAGCACCTTTTTTACCATAAATAGCTACACTAAGGTTGTTTTCTTCTCCAGTAGCAATTTGACTGGCACGAAGCACCCCTTTGAATGTGTCAGAAAAACGCACCAAAATTGTTCCGTCTAAATCCAATGTATTATCATCATAAAGGTTATTCAAGTCAGCGAGTACTGATTTAACTTCTTGTCCAGTAAGGTATTCTACCATTTGAAAAGCATGGGTTCCAATATCCCCTATACACGAACTTATACCTGCTTTTTTAGGATCCAATCTCCAAACAGTTTTACGTATTTCGGGATCATGTATTACGGGGTTAATCCATCCTTGGTAATATTGAATGTCCACTTTTTGAATTTCCCCTAATTCGCCTTCTGCAATCATATGTTTCATGTGACGAACCATAGGGTAACCCGTATAAGTGTATGTGACCGCAAAAATTGTATTGTGTTGTTTTTGTAGACTTTGAAGTTCTTTTGCCTCATCATAAGAAGTAGTCATGGGCTTTTCACAGATAACATTAAATCCATTTTCTAACAGCTTTTTAGCCATAGGGAAATGTAAAAAGTTAGGTGTTAAAATAGAGATAACTTCAATACGCTCTTCTTTAGTTTTTTGAATTTCTTCTGCTACAAGGGTATCAAAATCATTATAAACCCTATCTCTGTTTACCCCAATTTGCTCGGCAAACTTTATGTTTTCATTGTAATTCGGGTTAAATACACCCCCAACAATTTCATAACGATCATACATTTGAGATGCTACTCGGTGAAGCACTCCAATAAGTGAATCTCCACCCCCGCCAAGAATCCCTAATTTTATTTTACTCATAATGATTTAATTTTAATAGTTTCATTTTTAAAAAACAGAAGAAACAAAACCAATACAATAAAAGAAAAAATAGCGGGTTGAAGCCATATTTCTTTCCATAAATGTCCTCCTTCTGTTACGTATTGATCAGTAAGCCATCCAGCAAAACGAAACCCTATAAGCATTCCTAATCCATAGGTAGCTAAAGTTATAAGTCCTTGCGCAGAGCTTTTAAATTTTTCTCCTGCCTTGAAATCAGTATAAATTTGTCCTGACACAAAAAAGAAATCATAGCAAACCCCGTGTAATATAATCCCAAATAATAACATCCATGTTTTTTCTCCTGTATCTCCAAAAGCAAATAATAAATAGCGTAATCCCCAGGCTAAAATCCCAACAATAAGTGCGTTTTTCACTCCATAGCGTTTTAAAAAAAGGGGAAGTAATAAAAGAAAAACAACTTCAGAAATTTGTCCCAAAATCATTTTAGAGGCAGCAGCTTTCATGCCTAATTCATTTAGAAATTGGTTGGCGTGTTGGTAATAAAAGGCAAGTGGAATACAAATTAAAATAGATCCAATAAAGAAAAATAGAAAGCCTCTATCTTTTAACATCGCAAGAGCATCAAGACCTAATATTTCTCTGAGGGTAATCTTTTTTTCTCGATCTGCTTTAGGAGGTGTGTTAGGTAATGTAAAACTAAAAAGACCCGTCAATATTGAAGCGACGGACGCCATATAGAAAGTATTTTGCAGAATGGCTTTTCCTTCCCAAGCAAAATAACCAATGGAGAGCCCCGCAATAATCCAACCGATACTTCCTAAAACTCGAATAGGGGCAAATTCTTTAGTAGGATTTTTCATTTGATGAAATGCTACAGAATTGGCTAAAGCCAGAGTAGGCATATACAAAAGCATGTAGATAAAAATATAAGGATAGAATGAAGTAAAACTTTCAGCGCTTGCAGCAACAAAGAGTAATATTCCTCCCAAAAGATGTAAGATTCCTAAAATCTTTTGAGCTTCAAAATAGCGGTCTGCAATCAAGCCAATGATAAAAGGAGCAATAATAGCTCCAATAGATTGAGTTTCATAAGCCATAGCAAGTTGTCCCCCACTAGCACTAAATTCTTGAGAAAGAAAGGTTCCCATTGTTACAAACCAAGCGCCCCAGATAAAAAACTCTAAAAAGAATAAGGTAGAGAGTTGAATTCTTGTTTTTAAAACCATGTTTACAGTTTTACTCCTAAAGTTTCTAATAATTTTTTAGTGGCAATAATTCCATCCTTTTCAGAAAGGCGAGAACCTTCATATTCTACACCAACAAATCCTGTATAACCAGCATCTTTAACAATTTGTAAGAGCTTAGTGAAATTGAGTGTGGTTTCATTTCCAACATCATCAAAATCATAAGATTTTGCACTTACACCAAATGCTTTTGGCATCATTTCAGTTACTCCCTTGTAAGGATCGTAAAAATTATCACAGCTTCCATCAAAAACAGAGCCATAGCCTTCTTCAGAAATACAGAAGTTTCCAAAATCAGGAAGGGTACCACAATTTGATTTTTGTGCACCGTTAATTGCTTTCATCAATAGGGGTACATTGGATGTAATTCTCCCATGATTTTCCACAATAACATTAATATTCAGATCTAAAGCATAGTCAGATAATTCCGATAGACTTTTGATTGAATTTGCAATCCATTTTTCAGGATCTTTCTCACCATAAAGATTTAAGCGAACAGAAGTGCAATTCATTTGGTGAGCTGCCTCAATCCATAATTTATGATTTTCAATGGCAGACATCCGTGATTCTTCATTAGAACTTGATAAATCTCCTTCATCATCAATCATTATTAAAACATTTTTCATTTTATGTTCTGCAGCAAGTGCATTACTTTTTGTCACAAAATTTTTGATTGCTGTGGGTTTGTCCTCACTATTCATAATATCTGGATAGAGAGCACTTACATATTCTAAACCCTCAAAACCTAATTCATTAGCCATTTTCGAAAATTCATAAGGCGAAGTTTCGCCAGAACGAAAAGTACGATGAAAAGACCATTGCGCTAAAGAAAGTTTAAAAAAAGGAGCTTTAGTTTCAACTTTATTTTCAGGAACATTTTTACAGGCCACAACACTGGATAGAGAAGTTATTATAAAGATTAAAACTCCGATTGATTGAAGGAATTTATTTTGTTTCATTTTTTGTTATTTAAACGTTACAAGAAATTAATATTTCTAAAATTAGACAAATATTTAAGATCTTAAAATTTAATAGATATATTTGAGATAGAATTAATAAATTTTTAATGGAAACAAACTACGATGCAATTGTTGTTGGAACTGGAATAAGTGGAGGCTGGGCAGCTAAAGAATTATGTGAAAAAGGTTTAAAAACACTTGTTTTAGAGCGTGGTCGCATGGTAAAACACATTGAAGATTACCCTACAATTAATGACGATCCTTGGGATTATAAAACCGGTGATGTAATCACTCAAGAAACCCTTAAAACCCAAGAAAAACAGAGTAGAACAGGATATACTACTACTGAGTCTAGGAAACATTTCTTTGTAGATGATGTTGAGCATCCTTATAACGAAACGAATCGATTTGATTGGATGCGAGGCTATCATGTTGGAGGAAGATCATTGACATGGGGAAGACAAAGTTACCGACTTACTGATTTTGATTTTTCTGCAAATTTAAAAGATGGCATTGCCGTGGATTGGCCGATTAGATATAAAGATTTAGCTCCATGGTACGATTATGTTGAAGGCTATATTGGTGTAAGTGGTCAAAATGTCGGATTATCTCAATTTCCTGATGGAAACTACTTAAAACCTATGGAGTTAAATTGCATAGAAGATCATTTAAAAGATGATATTAAAAAGAACTACAAAGATAGAATTCTTACTATTGGAAGAACAGCCATTATCACAGAAGGCACCAAGCCAGGATTGGGTAGAGGTTCTTGTCAGTATAGAAGTAGATGTATGCGAGGATGTCCATTTGGATCTTACTTTAGTAGTAATTCATCCACTCTTCCTGCTGCTGAAGTTACTGGAAACATGACATTACGGCCAAATTCTCTTGTACATGAAATAATTTATGATGCGGATTCAAAACGCGCTACAGGCGTCCGTATAATTGACAGCGAAACAAAAGAAGTTCATGAGTTTAATGCTAAAGTGATTTTCTTATGCGCTTCCACTGTTCCATCTACCTCAATATTAATGCAATCGAAATCTGATACTTTTCCTAACGGAATGGGTAACGTTTCGGATCAATTAGGGCGAAATATTATGGATCATCATCTAGGTGTGGGAGCTTCTGCGGGTTCTGACGATTTCAAAGACAAATACTATACAGGTAGACGAAATAATGGAATTTATATTCCCAGATTTAGAAATATTGGTGGAGAAACAAATCAAAAAGATTTTACTCGAGGTTATGGCTATCAAGGAGGTGGAGGACGAACTGATTGGACTAAACAGATTGCTGAAATGGCATATGGCGCTGCCTTTAAAGAAGCTACTTTAAAACCAGGCGATTGGCAAATTGGATTATCTGGCTTTGGAGAAATACTCCCATATCAAGATAATAAGATGACTCTTGGTTATGATAAACTAGATAAATGGGGCCTTCCCACAGTAACCTTTGATGCGACTTTAAAGGAAAACGAGTTAAATATGCGAAAGGATATGCAGCAACAAGCTGTTGAAATGCTCGAAAATGCTGGCTTTAGGGATGTAAAAGGACACGATGGGGATTACGCCATTGGACTTGGAATCCACGAAATGGGGACTGCCAGAATGGGTCGTGATCGTAAAACATCTGTATTAAATGAAAATAATCAACTGCATGATGTACCCAATGTGTATGTTACTGATGGATCTGCTATGACTTCAGCAGGAAATGTAAATCCATCACTTACTTATATGGCATTGACAGCAAGAGCTGCAAACCATGCAGTTGAAGAATTAAAAAAAATGAATATTTAATAGATTAGAAATGGATAGAAGAAAAGCTTTAAGAAGTATTGGTACAGGAATTGGTGCCATTGCAGTAACGCCTTCAGTAGTTAGTTTATTTCAAAGTTGTCAAAGCGTAGCAACCTATACTCCCGTATTTATTTCGGAGAATGATTTTAAAATTGTCTCAAATTTAATGGAAATGATTATTCCAAAAACAGATATTCCAGGTGCCATTGAACTAAAGCTTCCAGAATTTGTTGATGCATATATTGATGCTGTTTGGGATGAAAAAAGAAAGACTGATTTTAAAGAAGCCTGGACGGCATTTATAAGTTCTAGTAATAAAGCTGCAGGAAAAGAAAATGCTGGTGATCTTTCAACTGCTGACTGGGACGCTCAGCTTGCTAAATATTTAAAGCCTGGAAATGATGTTCCAGCAGATGAAATTTTGGCATCGCAATTTGTAAATCAACTAAGAAGCTTGACCGTTAATGCGTTTAAAACTAATGAATTTATTGGAGAAGAGGTATTAGCGTATGCACCAATCCCAGGTGAACAAAAAGGATGTGTTGATTTAATGGAAGCTACAGGGGGTAAAGCTTGGTCTTTATAACGTTCTTAAATATTTACTAATAGAACGCGCCTCCTCTTGACTTAAGTTTTGATTTAGTATCAGAACGCTCTTTAATTAACTATGAAATTAATTCTACTTACACTTTTGATTTTATTAACCCAAACAGCTGTTATGGGTCAACAAATTATTCCTCTCTGGCCAGAAGGTGTTCCCAATCAAAACGCTTCTAAGGAAGAAGAAAAAATAATGCGCACTCATATTGTCAAAATAGAAAACGTTCAGACGCCCTCCCTAGAGGTTTATCTTCCTTCAAAAGCAAATCAAACCGGAAAAGCTGTAGTCATTTGTCCCGGAGGAGGATATAGATTTCTTGCCTATGACTGGGAAGGGACAGATATTGCCAAATGGTTTAATTCAAAAGGAATTGCAGCTATTGTTCTTAAATATCGACTCCCAACATCATCTTCCTTAATAAACCCCCAATGGGCACCCTTACAAGATGCACAACGCGCAATCCGTATTGTGCGTCAAAACGCAGAACAATGGAATATTGATGGCTCTCAAATTGGAGTTATGGGCTTTTCAGCAGGAGGTCATTTGGCTTCCACTTTAGGGACACACTATAATGAAGACACCTTAAAAGGAATCAATACCGATCCCATCAATTCAGTAAGCGCTCGCCCTGATTTCATGATGCTAATTTATCCAGTTATTACCTTTGATAAAAAACATTATCATGGGGGATCAAAAAATGCGCTTGTTGGCAAAAATGCCAAGCAAGAAACTGTTGATTATTTTTCAAACAACCTTCAGGTTACTGCAGACACACCTTCTACATTCTTGGTTCATTCTGCAGATGACAAAGCAGTTCCTGTAGCAAATAGCATATTGTTTTATGAAGCTTTAGTAAAACAAAATGTGCCTGCTGAGATGCATTTGTACCCCGAAGGAGGACATGGGTATTCTTTTGCAATAGGAAAGGGTCGCCTTCAAGGATGGACCGATCGTTTGTATGAGTGGATTCGTGAATTATAATGATAAAATAGACATAATAGTTTTTTAATTAAACGTCATTTATGACCAAGATGAATATGATTTCTCGATTGTTTTAGACGAGCGTCTCGTATTCTAAACAATCGTGTCTCGAGAAGATCGGTTGGGATACGAAAAGGATACCGCTTTAAAATAGGTTGTAAACCTTTAACACTTTATAGGCAGCTTTTGTATCATGATAAAGGATTAGATTAAAAAGGGGGTATACTCTTGACGAATATGTAAATTAATATGCAAATGGATATCTTGAAAAACTATAAAGTCCTTAAATATTCAGTAATACTGCGGGCTTCATCGTTAGTTAAGTTTTGATTAAGCATCATTATGTTATTATATTCTTTAAGCAAAGCAATTGCTACAGGGTCTTTTTTTAGCATTTCTGCAGGATTTAACAACAGATTCATAACCCACTCTGGACTACGACGCTCATAAATCCCCGACATTGCTGGGCCAATTAATTTTCTGTTTGTCATATGACAAGCAGTACATTTCTGATTAAAAGTAGTTTTTCCTTTGTCAGCCAAATCGTTATTTATATTAGTTTCAAAATCAACTTCTTTTATGGGACCTATACCTTTATTATCTAAATCTACAGGAACTTTACTCCCATTATTATCATTAGATTTTTTATCAACTTTTTGAGTGCGATTATATTCGAATCCCTTTTTCTTTTCCTCTTTAGAACCGCAGCTAATTAAAAATAATAAACAGAAAATCGTAATGCTTTTTTTCATAAATTAAATTTTGTCAAAAATAAAAAGAATAGTTTTATAAAAAAATTAAAAGGATGTTTTTAAAAGAATTTGAAATAAGATGGAGTGATCTGGATGCAAATCGCCATTTAGCAAATGTATCATATGTAACATATGCTGGAGAAGCTCGTTTGGCCTTTTTATTATCCTTAGGCTTAAACAATAAAAAACTATTAGAAATGACGATAGGCCCAGTTGTTTTTAACGAGCAGTTTTTCTATTTCAAAGAAGCCTTTCTAGGTCAAAAAATCCTTGTTTCTACAGCACTGTCAGGTCTAAGTAAAGAAGGCACTTTTTTTGAATTTGAGCATAATTTTTATAATGAAAAAGGCACTAATATTTCACGTTGCGAAATGATAGGAGGTTGGTTGAATTTAAATTCAAGAAAATTAACATCACTACCTTTAGATCTAATAAATCAATTTGAAGCCTCATTTAAAACTGCTAATTACAAGGTGATAACTTCAAAAGACACTCGTAAATGGAATAAAATTCCAAAAGATTTGATCCAATAAAAAGAAATATGATTTTCAGAACATCCCTTTTTCTTGTCTCATTTTTTTTTATTAACCTATCCTTTTGTCAGGATAAGATTATAATTGAAAAGAAATACACAAAAGCTATTAAAAGATTAGTTAAAAATAAAAAAGTGAAAGCAGCTTTTGAGCATATTGTAGGCTTAGAGACTAAAACCTTAAAACGCCACATAGCTCTTACCGAGATTGAAGCGCCACCATTTAAAGAAGAAAAGCGGGCTACAGTTTTTGCGGAATATTATAGAGATTTAGGAATGGATTCCGTTTGGATTGATTCGGAAGGAAATGTTTTAGGACTTCTTCTAGGATCAGAAGGAAAGCAAACAGTTGCCCTTGATGCACATTTAGATACTGTTTTTCCCGAGGGAACAAATGTTAAGGTTAGAATTGAAAACGATACCCTGTATGCTCCAGGAATTGGAGACGATACTCGAGGCTTAAGTATGCTATTAACGATTCTTGAAACTATAAAAACTAATAACATTCAGCCCAAAGACAACCTCCTTTTTGTGGGATCTGTTGGTGAAGAAGGCTTGGGAGATCTTAGAGGAGTAAAATACCTTTTTAGAGAAAATGGACCTCAAATCGATAGCTGGATTGCTATTGATGGAGGAAACATTGGAAGAGTCAACAACAAAGGCTTAGGTTCTTATCGCTATCGCGTAACTTTTAAAGGTCCTGGAGGACATTCGTGGGGTGCTTTTGGATTAGGAAATCCTCATCATGCACTGGGAGAAGCCATCGGTAATTTTGTGAGAGCAGCAGATATTTATACAGCAAAAGGGCCAAAGACTAGTTATAATGTAGGAGTTATTTCTGGCGGAACCTCCATCAATTCAATTCCTTTTGAATCTGTTATGGAAATAGACATTCGCTCCACAGACCCCATACGTTTGGAGGCCATGGAAGGACTCTTAAAAAAGGCTGTTAGAAAAGCATTAACGCATCAAAATGAGCTTAAAAGACAAGGTCCAGAATTAACGGTTAAAATTGATAAAATAGGAAATAGACCTTCTGGAGAACTTTCAGACACACTCCCATTAATTCAAAGAACATTAGCTGCAACAACTCATTTTGGCGTAGAACCTTTTTTAACACGTGGTTCTACCAATTCTAATATTCCTATTACCAAAGGGATTCCTTCCGTTACTATTGGTAGAGGAGGAAATGGAGGAAAAGCACACTCCCTTGGCGAGTGGTGGATTAATGAAGAAGGGTATAAAGCCATACAATTAGCTTTACTAATTGTATTATCTGAAACAGGAATGAACTAAAAAATTATATTTTCTTTTCCTTTCACTTCTACAGTAAACATATTTCATCAAGCAACTGCTTTACTTTGATTATTACTTTTTTTAGAAACTAAATACACCCCTAAAAACACCAAAATACAAGCCAAAATTTTAATGATATCTAAGGTGTCATTCCCAGTTAAAACAGCGTAAACTATTGTTATTAAGGGTTGTAGATAAGTAAAAGCCCCAATTGTAGTTGGTGGTAGTGCTTTT
>Ga0302136_1001370_pt1 | contig 11283 bp, 9 predicted proteins | sample CBN3_20m_MG_FD_203116 | JGI IMG/M metagenome (GOLD analysis project Ga0302136, IMG submission 203116) | Marine microbial communities from Western Arctic Ocean, Canada - CBN3_20m | ecosystem: Environmental > Aquatic > Marine > Oceanic | place: Canada: Western Arctic Ocean | collected 2017-09-15
TTTGACACGTGCTAAGGCGGCGGAACTCGGGTACGTCGAATAAAGGTACGGATAAATAGGGACTGACAAGAGATTTCCGGACGAGTCGTACGTAATTTCTCTAAGCTATAACAGTGCTAAAAACGCACCCTCCCTTGTCTCACCCCGTGCCCACCAAGCTCGCCATGACGACCCGCCTTCGTTTGAACCCCGTTCCCACGCCAGGCGGCACCTCGACTTCGTTCCAGGGCGGATACACGCGGACGTGTGCGCCGCTGTTGAGTCGCAACTCCCTGACGGTTTTGGCGTCGAAAACCACCACCAACCCGGGCGCCGGCGCGTCGGCGCCGCGGCGAAGCCAAACAGGCGAACCCGGCGACTCGGCGTGTTCGGTGTTATTGTCTTGATTTTCGCGGAAGGTACTGCCATTTGCGTTTGGAAATTCCGACGCGCCCTCGACGCACTCCCAAAGACAAAGCCCGGCTTCAACCGCGCCTTCGCCCACCAGCGTCAGCGCCATCGGCGATCCCCACGCCGCGGCTCTTTTTTCCAGAAGATGAAGCTCTTTTTGCGTTTTCTGGGGTTGGTCTTTTTGTGTTTGGGTCAGGTCCGTCTCGTCCCGGTCGCGCGCGTGCGCGAACTGCGCACTCCGCGCACGCGCGCGGTGCGCGATGCGCTGCAGCCTCGCCGTGGGTGCGTTATGGCCGTGGCGGTTCGCGACCGAGCCCCGCTGCGATGCGCTACCGTTTGGTTTCGCGCGAAACGCAAACGGCTCGTCGCTGAGCGCGTCGGCACTCGTGGGCAGGCGCGACATGGCGGACATCAAACCGAGAGGCTTGCTCTTTTCGGTTTCTTCTTTCTCTTTTTCGGCGGCGTCGTCCTCGCCTTCGGTGCAAGGCACGGCATCGTCCTCCTTCGTAGGGAGAGGTGACGTTTTGGGTAACTCCTTGTGCAACTCCGTGTCCATCTCGTGTGCATCATCCAATCCTCTCTGCGAATCGTCCGACGCGGAATCGTCGTCGATGCCGTCGTCTTCGGAGTCGTCTGAGTCAACCTCGTCGCCGTCCGCCTCGCGCCGCGCCGCGCGACTACTCGCGAGCGTCCGGTGTTTCTGCGTCAGCTTCAACGTAGGTTTCCGACTCTGCGTAGGCTTGCTTTTTTGAGTCGGCCGAGCAGGGGGCTGGGACGCGACGGGATCCGTGGGCGCCGCCGCGACTACTTCTCCCCGCGAAAGCGCGCCTAAGCTGGCGAGACTCGTGAGGCCGCCGCCGACGGTACCCGTGCCCTTCGGCGGATTCGCGGCGGCGCGCGCCACCGCGATAGCCTTCGTGGCTAAGTTCGCATTCCCCCTTGGCGACCGAAGTTGAGGTTTCGGTTTCGGTTTCGCCTTCTTTGGGAGATTTCTTTCGTTCGCCATCACCCGCTTCGCCGCGTCTTTATTCCCGAGCGTCTGCTCCAGGAAATCTCGGTCCGCGTGATCCGCATCTGCGGCCCCAACCGCGGCGCGACTTGGCGCGGTTTTAGGGTTCGCGCGTATTGATGGAGAACCGCTCGTAACACGCGCCGCCGCGGGGAACGCGGCCACGAGCTCGTCGTCGTCGGAGTCACTCCGCGTGTCACTCCGCGTGGTGGTGTCCTCGCGGAGTCCACGTTTCTCGCGGACCCCGCCAGATCTGAAAGCCCCGTGAGGTGCGGTTCGTGCGTCAACCCTCGCGGGAGACCGCGCTTGGTCGTCCTCGTCCTCCAGCAGCGTGGGCGGCGGTGCGCTGTCCATGTCTAGCTCGAATGCCCACGGCGCGGCACCCGGCGCGTCTCCCCGATAAGCGAACACACCGCCCTGGCTCGCGTCGTGGCTACCCCTGGAGGCTTCCGCGCCATCACCGACGCCCGTCGCGTATCGCGCCATGCGCCCCTCGCGCTCGGCGTCCGCGTACACCACGCGCGGCGTGTCGTCGTCGTCCATGTCATCCTCGTCCATCGCGTGTTCGCGTGGGGTCGAGGCACCCACGCGCGTCTGTGTTCTGGCAACCCGGACTCGGATTCGTGAAAAGAGGTGAAAAATGAGAAAACAGCCACACAGGATAATGTAAGGCTGTTTCTGGGACTTTTTTTTTTTTTTTTCACCCTTCCTTCCGATTTCCGAAAAATGGTCGCTAAACGCGTTCCACGCGCGTGCTATTGCGTATAAAGTACACTCCTACAGCGCTTCAAGCGACGGCACCCGGGCCACTAAAGTGCTGATGATCTCCGTGCTCACCATCAGGCCTTCCGGGTTGGTTAACCGAACCGCGGCGTTCGTGAAATCTTCCCCCGGCGAAAACTCAACCGCGTCGCGCTCGTTTCCGTCGGCGCCGACCACCACGGCTAGGCCGGGTGGTTGCGTTTTTAGGACGGCGAGTACTTCTTTCGGCGTGTTCGGTCCAAACTCGGCGGCTAAGGAGTCCAAACAAACCCCGTCCCGGGTACGCAGTCCCAGCATCAAGCGCTCTAAAAGAGCCTCCGCTTTCGCCTCGTCGTTTTTTTTTTCATCGCTCTCATCGCCTGCAATGCTCGTCGTCGCGACGTCCACAGACATAGCGTCCACCCACGCTTCCCATTCCTTCATTTTCCGAGGCCGCGCCACTCTCTGTTCCCGCGAACTCACGTGCGACGTCGCGGCCATTCCGAAGGCGTACCACCCTTGCTTTCCCGAGTTCCAGTATACCTGGTTGTGTTCACACCGCTTGCCGGGTTTGGCGTAGGACGAGACTTCGTAGTGCTCGAAGTTTTCCGCGCCCAAAATAAAAGACGAGTCTCTGAACATCGTCGCGCCGTCTTCCTCCTGTGGCATTGGCGTGACCCCGGACGTGTACCACCGCCCGAACGGCGTGCCTTCCTCGATCTGCAGGTCGTACACGGAGACGTGGTCGGGGTGTTTGTCAACCGCCTCCAAAAGAGACGCGCGCCACGTGGAGTTCGACGACCCGGGCAAACCGGAGATCAAATCAAGGGACCAGGAATACTTTTTAGCGCTCTTTTTATTTTGTTTTTGTTCCGACGCCTGCGCTTCTTTCAGCGCCTTGTGTACCTCACCGCACGCCACCCTGGCTTCCTCCACGGTGTGTGCTCTGCCTGCGGTTTGCAGCGTGTCCGGGTCGAAGGACTGCACGCCTAGGGAAACTCGTGTCACGCCTATGGCGAGGTACCCCACAAGTTTCGCGTGGTCGAACGTCCCGGGGTCCATCTCGATTGACACCTCTGCGTCGGAACGCAGTCCGAACTTTTCGCGCAGCGCGTCCAGTACTTTTTCCAGTAAGTCGGGAGGCACAAGCGAGGGCGTGCCTCCTCCGAAAAATACCGTGCGCAGGGGGAAGTCGGTTTGAGGGGAATGGCCATTCACAGCCACGGCGGCGGCCGTGGACGGCGCGATTTGCGTGCCGTGAATCTCCCGGACCAGCCGGTCCACGTAGGCCTCCATCCCGCGCCTCACCTGGTCGCTCTCCACGTTGTCCCCAACCACGGAAATAGCGAAGTCGCAGTAGTAACACCGCCTTCGGCAAAAAGGCAGGTGCACGTACGCCGAGGTCACGGGCGCAAGCGGCGCGGGAACCCACGGCGTGGACGACGTCGCGGTGTCCTCCGCAGATGTCGCGGTGGCGGCGAACACGTTTCGGCGGGGCGACGCGTGCGCGTGCCGAAACGCGGGGGTAACACAGGGTGCACGCTGCGCAGCGACACGCATCGCGCGCGCCCAGCACATCGCCGTGCGCCGCATGCGGAACCTTGTCACCCGCTGGCCAGGGGGAACACTCGCAGGCGCGGCGCGCATGGGCGCACTGCGTTCTGTGCCAAACGCCATCACGTCGAGATGAAAATATCAAAACTCACATTTCATTTCAACGAGCCTAACCGCGCCGGTGTTTCGGACGGCCGACGGCCACGCGTGTGTATGTAGGTATACAGACCCGGGATCGATACTTTCGTGTGCTTACTCTCTCTTCTCTCACGCGTTAAATAGGTAACACGTACTCTCACTGGCTCGCGAACCGCGCGGCGCGCGCGGCGAGTTTGGCTTCAAACTCGGGGTCCAGCTTTTTCAGCGTCTCGCCCGTGCCAAACTGCTCGGCGCGCTTCTTCTTCTTCGCGAGCCTCGCCTCCAAGTCGTCGCCAGGCGCATCAGCCTTATCAGCTTTGCGCTTGCCACTGCCTGCGGTCTTCGCGCTGCCGGCTGCGGCGCCGCCTGGGGCGCGGCACTCCCGGGCCCAGTGCCCGAGCTTCCCGCAGTTCTTGCACTTGTCTTCTTTCTTCGCTTTGCTTTGCTGCGGCGCCGAGGCGGACGCCGCCGGCTTTTGGCCGTGCGCGCCCCCGCCAGTCTGCCGGCACTCCCGGGCCCAGTGCCCGAGCTTGCCGCAGTTCTTGCACTTGTCTTCTTTCTTCGCCAGGGAGGGCTGGTTCTGGAACCGCGCGTCGCGTCCCGCGGACTTGTCGCCTTTTTTTGGAGCGTTGGGCTTTGCCATTTTCTTTCGCCGGTGCGCCTCGGCTTCCTCCGCGCTGCCGGGCATGGGCTGGCCGTTCTTGGCGCACTCCAGACGTTTTTTGTCCAAGTCGCTCGGTTCGAAAGGCATGCCGAACCGTTCCGCGCGTTCAGCGCGCTTCGCGATGTCCGCCTCGATGAGGGCGACGAGCGCGTCCCTCGCCGCGGCTTCCGCGGCGAGCTCCTCCGGTGTCTTCTCCTTGCGCGGCGCAGGCACCGCTTTCTTCGGGGTCTCCGTTTTTTTCCCAGCGGCAGCGGCGGGAACCGCCGCCGCGTCCGCGTCGGGGTCCACGAGATCGCCATCCCCTTCGTCGTCATCATCGGGGATGTCTTCAAGCTCCTCCTCCTCGTCCCCATGCGCTGTCCCGGCGGTCACGGCGGGCGCGTCCGCGTCCGTTTCGCCGGGCGCGAGCGATTGCTCCAGCCGCTCCAAAAGCACCGCTTTTAAACCGGTGGAATCAAAGCCCTTCTCCTCGCACGCGTCGCGGAGTTCCTGTTCGCGGAAACAAGACGACAGGTATTGGGAGGCGGTTAGTGACTGATAGCAACGTAGTGGAGGTCGCCGGTTCCAGGGGAGGGAGGGAGGGAGGGATCGGTCGGGATCGGGATCGGGACGCGAATCTTACGATCCGGCCGAGATGCAAAGATTTGCGCAATTCCGCGGCCCGGGGGTGATGGGACCCTCCGGGTCGGCACTGGAAATCCGAAATCGGCCATCCCGAGGATCGCCCTCGCGAACCTTCGTTCGATCAAGCGGCTTATTAGTAAGCGCGTACCTGGACTTTCATCTTCTTGTACGCGGCCAAGTCGGCCATGGTGTCGGTGGGGAGTGGGGGCGTTTGGGCAATTCAATCCAGAGGTCGGCACTAAGATCAGGAGGCCCGAAATTCAAAAACGAATCTGAGTCTCTTGGTCCGGTTGTTCAGTCTTCCAGCGAGGCTGCTCTACGCGATAGCCGTGCAGACGTGCGTGCGGTTTTGATGCGGCGGAACGTGAAATCCACGTGGGGTCGCGCTCGGGGTTGTGACCCCCTCGCGCGGAGATTCTCGGGTTCGTCTCTTCGCCTCCGAAAAGAGTTGACCGAAAAATTCGTTTTCCCGCCTTTGCTTGACTGTGGATCCTGTCAGTCTGCGTGCGGCCCGTTGATTGGACTTCCCCCAACCGTTTTCGAAACGCGTCATTGGAAAAAACAAACGCGTCAGACAGACGGTTCGTAAACCGCGTAAATTCTACATCGTAGTTCGTTCGACCGCACCCCCGCGCATACTATGTACGCGCGTTGTGTCGACATCAACACCGGCATCAGAGCTCCGACCGTTCCTTCCTTCAGGAACTACAGGTTCCGCCCAAAGCATACCCTTCCCCGGTCCTCCCGCGACCTCTCCCTCAACCTCTCTCCGACCGCGATGCTTCACGACGCGGTGAAAGTGACTCCCCGAGAAGTCGGAGGAGGCAAAGGCTTGCTCGTGGTTTCCTCCATTTCCAAAGGCGAGGTGGTTTGGTGGGAAGACCAGGTCAACGAGCCGGACTGGGTGTCCGTTCCGCGGTGCCGTTTGTACATCGAGAACCTCCCCGCGGAAGCGCGTCGCAAGTTCGAGCACTACATGTACAAAACCGGCGTCGATGCGTACGAGGCGTTGCCCGAGTACGACCTGCTGCCTTGTGACGAGTGGAAGCTCGAATCGGACGACCCTTCCATGTACATGAACCACTCGTGCGAGCCCACGTGTTTGTTCGAGTGCGACCGGATCAAGGTCGACGGCGTGGTGGTGATGACCGCATCAAGGGACTTACACCCGGGCGACGAACTCACCTTCGACTACGCCACGTCGGAGGACCACGAACAGAACTGGCGGTGCCTTTGCGGCGCGCCCACGTGCAGAGGCAGGGTGACCGGCGACGACTGGCGCGCCCCGGAATTCCAACAGAAGTACCAAGGGCACTGCATGCCGCATGTCGCGAACCTCATCGCCACGGATGGGGCCGTGGGTCAATTCAAAACGTGGACCCCGCCCGCGTTCCTCACGCCGACGCAAGTCGCTGAAGACCGCGTGAAGTACGCCGCGGCGTTCTGGACCAAAGAGGAGTGCCGCGTGTACTCCTCGTTCCTCGCGGACAGGGTGCCGCTGGTGGTGAAGCGCTGCGCTTCACTGGGTAAGCACCTCGTTTACCAAGGCGAAGGGGACGGCGAAATCAACCTCTCACCGGTGCTCGCCGGCGAGACCGTGATGCTGTTGCCGCCCAACGTGCTGCGCCGGGAGAACCAGATCAAAGGCAGCGCCCTCGCGTACAACGCGTCCCTACAAGTCCGTCCGTACAAACAAGCCCCAGGGGCGTTGTTCTCGTTATCGGAAACCCCTGATGACTTGGACAACTTCCTGAACCACTCCTGCGACCCGAACTGCGACGTGGTGGTGTTCCCGACGAACTATGCCATCGCGCTCGTGGCGAACCGCGACATCTTCCCAGGCGAAGCCGTGACCATCGATTATGACGCCACGGAGGAGGATCTGGTGGCGCAAGGCGGCTCCTTCGAGTGCGCGTGCGGCACATCCAACTGCCGAGGAAGAGTGGTGGGGTGGAAATACCGAACTCCTATCGTGATGGGGTCATCCAACACGAAGGACAAAAAGGAAAGACTCACCGCGCACTCGTCACCGTCGAGCGTTTCGGACGAATCCGAAAACGAAACCGTCGCCGTGGTGGACGTCGTGGGAGTCGCGAGGTGACGCGACCAAAAAGTGTTTGTTTTGACGTTTTGATTTTGAAGAACAACGGAAAGGAACGGGAAATAACCGTTCGGTACGTTTCAAACGAGCCCTGACAGCGCTCGTGGATACCGTTGCCGACGAGGACGACGACGCGAGAGACGAGCGTAGCGAGCGTCGGTGTACATTTTTGATTTTAGTTCAGTTCCACGTTTCTGGAAGGTGTTTTTTCCAGTTCCTTTTCGTCTGCCCTTCTGCCTTCTCTCCTTGTCTCCTTATCTCCTTCACCACTCCGTGTCTCCTTCTGAAGGTCTATTGTTCAGCGCTTCTGCCAGCGTGTTGTCGCTTCATTTCCCGAAAAGCGTGACTGCTCAGTGCGCACGCGTTGATGGCGTCGTGACTGCAGACGGCGACTGCTGCCTTTGCCCGCCAAAAAATATCAGATTCGCCTCTTCGCGAGAATGGAAGCCTGCACTTTTTCCTGAGATCTCGTCCAAAAGTCGCGCTGCAGCGCTGCAGACATCGCCTGCGCTCGTCGACCCCACCGGACGGATGCAGGCCTTGCGCTCGATTCCGAGCGCGGCCGCGCTCGGCGCCGATCCGCGGACGCAGGCACGACGTTGTGATGTCTTCAGCCTTCGCGCGCCTTCCTCGCGGCGCGGCGCGCCTTCCGCGACGCGAAACAAAACAAGACGCGGCTCGATCTCCATTCGCGCCGGAATGGAGATCGAGCAAGCGGACACCAGGGTGGTTGACTTCTACGACCTGCTCGGTGTCCCGAATGATGCGGACATCAAAACTATCAAACGCGCGTATTATGACCTCGCGATGTACTGCCACCCCGACCGCAGCGGCGACGAAGGCACGGACTTGTGCGTGGTGTTGAACGACGCGTACGCTATTTTGAAAGACCCGGTGTCCCGGGACATCTACGATGCCGAGCTCCAGGTGCAAATGGAGGACGACGACGACGAGTTCACGGGCAAGGCGTACAGCAAGTGGACCACGCGCATGTCTTCGAAAGAAAACGAAACAAGGGCGGTTTTCGTGGATGAGTTCACGTGTATCGGATGCAAACAGTGCGTCTGGGCGGCGCCGGCGACGTTCCGCATGGACGAGGACTACGGCCGCTCGCGCGTGTTCGCGCAGTGGCTGAATAGTGAGGACGACATCGACTGCGCGATCGCATCGTGCCCCGTGGATTGCATACACTGGGTACAGAAAGAACAGTTGCCGTATTTAGAGCACGTCACTAGGTTCGTGGACAAAGTGTCAGTGGGTATTAGTCAGAGCGGGCAGGGAAGAACTTCGGTCACGGATCCGTTCGACGCCGCGTACGCGTATGAAAAGTTCCGGACGCGGAAGATCGAGCAGAAACGGCAACGGCTGAAGCTGGAGCGGAACAACTTAGAGTGGGCGGAGGCGAACGCGGCGACGAAAGAAACCGGGTCGCGGTCGAAATACGACGACGTAAGTGGAAACACGGGGGACGCGACCTTTGGCGGGACCGGAAACGGCGACACCCGCCGGACGCGCCGGGAGTACGGAAAAACCGCGGCGCGGATCAAACAAACCTGGTCCGAAGGTACGGGCGTGAAGATGGAGACCATGAAGCGCCGACGGTGGGCGGACTCGGGGGCCACGATCCCGCTGGAGCGGAGCTTAGTGCGGCTCGCGGACGTGGAGGCGATGTTGACGGAAACGGAAACCGCGTCGGGGTCCAGATGATTGATTAGCGTTATGAAATAGTCTAGTTAGTTTTGTAAATTGCATTTGTATTTCTGTAGACGACCAGGACGGTGCACTACTAACAAGCCAAAGAGGTTGTGCTGTGGCCTTGTTTCGCGGACGCGGAGGTGGTGTTGAAGGGAACGGAAACGGTGTCGGCGTCGAGACGATGCGTTATTTTTGCAATTGGATTTTGAAGCTGCTCCCAAGATTCGCTCCATGTTCGACTTCCCACCCGTCTCATCACTCCTCGCATCGCGTTGCAGCATGTCGAGTGCTCTGGTCAACGGCGTGCGCCGCGCGCTCGCGCAGCGCGCACGCGCCGTGCCCGTGCGCAGCTTCAACACCTCCGCCCCCAAGCGCGGCGGCGACGGCGAGCCGGTGCGCACCCACACCTGCCACACCGGATCACCCGCGGCCACTGCCCATCCGTAGGCGGGTGTAAATTTAGGGTTCCCCTCCTTTGGCCTCGCTGACCTCCCCCCCCTTCCTTCCCGCAGGCGTATATCCACGCTGAGAAGATGTACGACATCGGCGCGGTACGTACAAGATACGTCCAAAACCTGAAGCCAGTTTGTTCTCCACCGAACCGAACCGCGGGGGTCGCGGAGGCCAAAACTCGCGAACCGCAATCACACCGGTTCGGAGGGTGCTTGAACCAAAAACGATGAGATTTTACGCACGCGAAGTCGCGATCTGACCTCCCCTTCGCCCATTTCCCTCTCTTCGCAGACCAAGGGAAGAACCGTGGTGTTCGGCGCCGCGTGCGCCGCGGTCGTGCTGATCGGCGGGTACATTCCCGTGTACGCCGTGCGGTTCCAGCAAAGGAAAGCGGGCGGGTAAATTGGAAAGACAGCGCTCTCTAATGATGACGATTTCGGGAGAATCGTTCGGCGCGCGTCGCCTTATTGTCATTTGAAAACCTGTTCTTTTGTAACGCGCGGTGTTTACAACCGAGTTTGGGCGTGGACCCGAGGCAGTGCTTTGGTGGTGTTTGCGTGGCAATCGCGGATCTACGTAAGTTAGTATTCTAGTTAGTATTACACGCGACGGAGACGGCGAGTTCGTTTCGTGTCGCCTTTTTCTCCGCGTCGCTGGTCGCTCCAATCGTCAATCGTCTCTCGCTCGCTCGCGTCTGCGTCGCGCTCACTTGTTTTGCGTATCATTTATCCTTCTGCGCTCCCCTTTTGGGCCGCTTCGGTGTCGGTTCCACCGCCGCTCCCGAGAAGTACGGCGGTTTCGCAACGTTCACCCCGTACTCGCCGAGCGCATCGGCGACGTCCTCCATCGTTAGCATGACTCGCTTGTCCTTGGCGTCGAACCTTGTACGATAAAACCCGAAAGTATCAGTCGGTCGTGACGTGTATCCGGGATTGGAAAGGGGTCCGACGGAGTGGGTCTAGTAACAGTTGCCAGTACTGTGAGTACTGGTAAATGTTAAGTACGCCATACAGAGCTGTGATCAGGGAGGCAGAGTGTGGTGATTGGGAAAGTTCCTTACCCTCGGTCGCGTTTTTCGCGCGCCATCATCTCCGACCTTTGTTGCGCGCATTGCCGCGCATCCGCCGCGATCTGCGTCACGAACTTCTGCGCCGCTATGGATATCAACCGCGTGATCCGCACGTCCGGTTCCGCGATGCCGCTTTGCTTCAAGTAGTGGTTGGTTAAACCGTCGGGGATGGTGGGGGTAAACTCATCCAGGGACGTGAGGAAGGTTGAGATCTCACCCTCGGTCATGCCTTCCACGCCGGGGATGTGCGGGGTCATTGAGGGGGGGGTGACGTTCACGCCACCAGGTGGGCCGGACGGGAGCGCGGACCGCGCGACCGCGTCGTTCGACGCCATGCCGTGCTAAGAAGAAACCGGCTGAGCGTGCCCGGACCAATGGACGTACTGTGCGATTCTTGAAGCTAGTGGAAGACAAAAATCTGCAAGTTTTGTCTCGTCCGCCGTCTCGCGCTTTTCAAGGAGTGTCGTCCTCGCGCGCTCAACACACCGGGACGCACCGACGGAGGAGACGCGAACACCGCGAGGTCCACCCGCGTCACCTCCGGTGGAATGTCCGCCGCCGTGGCCCAAAGGGCTGGTGCGCTCGTTTCACGGGCGTGGGCGACATCGGGCTCACGCGCGCGACACCCACAGAAACAATCCGCCGCCGCCGCGTCCTCCGTGGAACGCCGACGCCCCGGTTTGCGGCGGGCAGGCTTGACCACGACGAGGGCGCGCGCTCGCGCGATGCCAGTGGGCGCGCTCGCACCTGAAGAGGAGGGTAACAAGCTCGACGAGGTACGTTGAGTACAAACCACATGGCGTGCGATTACGTGGGAACACACCGTGACGCGAACGCGCGCCCCG
>Ga0302136_1001395_pt1 | contig 11170 bp, 22 predicted proteins | sample CBN3_20m_MG_FD_203116 | JGI IMG/M metagenome (GOLD analysis project Ga0302136, IMG submission 203116) | Marine microbial communities from Western Arctic Ocean, Canada - CBN3_20m | ecosystem: Environmental > Aquatic > Marine > Oceanic | place: Canada: Western Arctic Ocean | collected 2017-09-15
GATTTTAGAACAACGTGAGAAAACAGATGAACAATTACGAGATTCAACGATATCATTACATGAATGGCAAGAGTTATCTACAACAGGTGTTTTAAAAAGAAAAGATCTTAAATCTATATCAAAAGAACAACTCGAGGCAGCTGGGTGGAAGAATAATATTTTTAAAAGATTGAAAAGTTCTACTTAAAGAATTGATGTGTATATTAATCAGCGTGGGGGGCGGTGTGGAGGACGTAGGTTCTCGGTGTCGCATTCATAGCTCAGTGGTAGAGCGCAAGCTTAGTAAGCTTGAGGTCAGGGGTTCGAAACCCTTTGAGTGCATCCATTATTTTTACTACTTGATATATTCCAAATAGTAAAAATAACTTAAAACTATGATTGTATTATTTTTAAATGTTGACTGTTCTACATCCAGTTGTTTCAATTAAACGACGTTTTGGAGGACAGAGAAGAGCCATGAGTTTAAATGCCCCACCTCCACCCGTGGATTCTATTAATGAGTGGAAGTTTGGACCCTATTCGTGGAAAGCTATCGTTGAATCTCATGACAATACAGGTGAAGTTGATAGAACCTTCATCGGATATAGCCCAGATATGAATATCACCACGAAGACTCAATTTGCATGTGATAGATATAAGAGAGATGGAACTGAATGTGGAGAAGTTAATCTTATCATGAAAGGTGGTTACAGTAAAGAAGTCATTTTAATGAAAAAAAAAGACAGTGATGTTCTCATTCCAATAACCACGTATTAATAGTATATCTAAGTGTACCGTTTAATGGTGTATTTACACCATGTGGGTGTGTCCAATACGGTGGGAATGCTATCGCTTGACCTCTCTTAAGTTTAATTTTATATTCTTGGTTTGGAAAGTATATTTCTCCACCTTCATAGTCATCATTGAGGGCTATTATTAAACTCATACATCTTGGATCGCCTTTCGTGACATCGATTCCATCGTAATGTAATCGTGTTTCACCATATATTTCTCTAAGTTGATATCCAGAATCACCATTAATCTTAATTGCTGGGTTACAATCTACGAGTAATTGGACGACATTTTGTACTATTTTATAGATTTGGTCGTCTATATCTTTAGGGTGGTCTGTTATATATTTACAACGAACGTTCTGACCGGGTTCCCATTTTTCTTGTTTGCCCTCTGCTTCGATTATTATAGATCTAAGCTTGTTACATAATTCTTCCGGTACTGCATCATCAAATAGGAATATTTGTTTTTTGTGAACCATTTAATAAATATAAAACTTATTTTTTTAAACCTCTTCCCCAACCAGGTACACTCATTTTACTCTCTTCACACCATGGGTAAGTCTCCTCACCGATAAAGTTTAAAGCCTCTATACCACCAATCATACATTCATTGCACGTACCCATACTATCATCAATAATACACCCAATTGCTAACGCGCGACATACATCCACTTTTTTGATTTCATTCTCCGTAAAACTATTTGTGAGAATGACATCATGAAAAATACCGGAGAAGAAATGTTCAATCCAAAGTTCAGTGGGTTCTCGGACAATTTCTTGACGACCCGTGACTATATACATTCTATCAACCACTTTATTCAAGTTCTGCATAGCAAATTGGGATCCCTTTATGGGTTGTAAGTTTTTGAAATCTTCAGAAAAGTAAAATTCATTGAGTATTTTTTGTGATTCTTCTTCTGTGCAATTAAAAACTTCTCTATAAAGATAATTATACTTTGGTTGTTTAGGTAATGCAACACCTTTCCATTTAGCCATAGGTTTGAGAAAGTGAACAAGAACTTCATCTACATCTATAGCAATCTTCGTATTCATCTATAATTACATGATATATTATTCATAATCTCTAATCACCACACCTACTGGTCTTTACGATATCTGCAGTACCATCACCGAGATCTTCTATGTGAATATCGGTAAATCTCTGCTTTCCATTTTTATCTTCTCGGATAAGGCGTTCCATTATACGTTTAAATATTTTCTCAACTTTAAATATGATACCAGTTGTAAATTATGGTAGAATGGAGCGACTTAGGCCACCAGAACGTACAAATCTGCCTATGAATACCAATACATTTGCAATCATGTTTATACTTTTATGTGTATTGGGTCTCTATAGAAGATATGTCACGATTAATCAACAGCGTGAGCAATCTTATACTTTAGACATTTTGATGCCGACAAATAGAGGTCTTTCTTCATCAATTTCTTAAACTTCTTCTCGGGAATTTCAGTCTTTGACATATACATCTTCTTGAGATCCTTCATAAGTTTCTCACAATTTTTCATCTCATGTTTGAGATCCTTAAACTCCCCCCATATTTCAGTTGAAATCTGGTGAATCAGAAGGTACGCATTCAACCCCATACGACGCTCTGATCCACCTAGGAACATGAAAGTAGCCGCTGAGCAACAAGCACCCTGTGCGATAGTGATAACTTTCACCCTAGATTTCTCTATGATATTCTTAAGGGCAAACCCCGAATAGACATCACCACCTCCACTCATGATGTGAACACGGATCTGTGGTTGATACCCGATAAGATCAGCTTGTTGTTTGAGTAAGTGAATCTCCAATTTCTTGAAAGCCTCAACAAACTCTAGGGTATTCTCAGGGGTAATATCACCATAAAAATGGAGTTCGTTACCGATAGTTTTAGTGCATTCGGAAACTTCTTCCTCTTCTTCATGCTTTTCTTTGTTCATAGGCATATTTCAATGCTTTCTTTACTCTTGTTACATCTCTCTGTTTTAACTTACTTCCTACCGCTAAATGATTCATTACGTCAAAATCTTGTGGGGTTAAACCATAATCCATCATAGGTTGTAAGTCTCCATTCTCCGCATACTTCTTTATGAGACAAAGATCCTCTATATGTAGATTGTGACCGTGTCGTTTTTGAATTTCTTTATATTTTTGATTTCTCATCTTAAAGTTTCCATACTTTGTCCAACAACTTCCAGGTCTAATAGTATCTCTATTCAACGATTCTCCTTGATTTAATTTGGGTAACACGAGGGCATGTAATATGAAATATGGCATCAGATGCCAGTTACCAGTTGTATACATTTCTGTATCGTACATATCAGCATCAGAAAATGCATTGGCTGTAGCTGTCACATCTACACCCTTAGAATCTAAGTAATTCTCTTGAAATATATCCCAAATATGTCCATGTTCATGTATTGAATCTGGGATACCTATAGGAATTGGGTCACTTAGAATATCCTTGATATAATCCTTCGGTGTTTTGAAAACGTCCTTCTCATCAAATCCCTCTAAATATGTGAAAAAGTCCCTAATATTACCATTACACCTAAATGCTGCATTCTCTGCAAGTGAAGATCTATCTTCTGTGAGGGTTAACAATTTATCGGGTTTGTGTCTAGGTATGAAAATTGTTTCAAAATTGGGAAACATACACATATTTATTGAGGTCACCACGAGGGATCCTCGTGTCATTCGTCCTCCATCGGAAACCTTTTCTACGATAGATTTGAAATCTGAATCATAGTCTTCGATAAACGCGTGTTTTGCCGCAGTTTGTATGAACGATAGGAAAGGTGATTTAGACTTTAGATGGTCTTTTTCTATCTCTATACTATTTCTTTCATTCAGTACACGGTTTAGTAAATATGATTTACCAACTCCCGATGCACCACATATAAATACATTCTTTCGTTCAGTGAGATATTTCTTCAACAATTCAATTTGTTTTGTGTGAAGTGTGGTAACCGGCTCTTCTTTTTTTTGTTCAATTATTTTAATGAAAGAGTCCATTGATGATATTACTAATCAAGCCATAGATTTAGTGCTGGATAATGACGCACTACAAGAACGTATCGTAAAACCTTTAAAAAGGAAAATTTTACCATATGCAGTGTGTGCCGCTTTAACTAATATTGCGGTACTTATTCTTTTGGTATACCTTGCTCAACGTCTGTCTCTTCTTCAGACTCCTCAGATTTAGCGTCTTCCTCTTCCTCTTCCTCCTCCTCCTCCTCCGAACCCAATTCCTCGAGTAATTTACTTTTTTCTTGATATTCATTCTTTGATCGTACCAGCTCTCCAATTTTACTGAAGGGACCACCCTTTGTAATAGACTCTGGTACACTCGCACGTTTATACTTCGGAATTGCACGAACATCTAGGATTTCTGGTTTTGTAAATGTGTTATTCAGGGGGTATTGCTTTTCAAAATCATTCAGGATACTTGTTGGAATGGAAGGTGACTGTTCTATTAGACGATCATATTCAGCTTTACATGTGTTTACAAAATCTAAACCATCTGAATGACGTTCTCGTCGGGCCAAAGCCAACATGAGACGGATATTTCTAGATAGAAGACCATATGATAACGCGGCCGCCTTGTGATTCTCCATCAACTCATTAATCTTTAAGAAATTTGAAATCGTCGCTACGAGACCAGCAATCAAGTTAAGACCACCAATGATAGATGGAACCGCCCCCCTTATTGATTCTGGAAATTGATCTTGCGCAAAGTTCGCTGTACCAGTAAGAGTTGAGAGAACAATAACAGGCAAAGTAAACCGCATTGATAACGACTTGTACATGAGGTACGCCCTGTGATTCATGAACCTATAACACCCAGACGCCTCACCCCACTGACGTAATATATTTTCATGTTGATCATTCCAACTGTTTTCCCTTATCTCGAGTTCTTTTTCTTTCAGAGCTGATGTAGACATACCGCTAAAATTTTCTACGCTCATCTTATACTAGATGAATATAATATTTTGGATTCATCTTGTTTTTCTCATAGCCATTCTCGTGATTCCTTTCACAAATGACAGGCGCAACCTGGAGTTTTATTCGATACTCATCCCATTCTTATTTTACCATTGGTCAGTAAATGATGATACATGTGCTTTAACACAAGCTGAAATGTATGTGACTGGTCAGCAGAAGGAAGAGACTTTTATGCACAGAGTCGTGTCTCCCATATACAAAATGGATGACACAGATGCCAACAATCTCACAAAAACAGTATTCTTCGCGTTATGGGCTGTTGTACAATATCGTCTCGGACGTTTTGATATGTTTATAAACGATTTCAAAGATATCATGGGTGGTAAAGTTTCAAAATGATATAAAGATTTTGAATCAGTAGTAGATATAACATGAGTAACTCTCTTTACGAATACAAACAGCACGAACAAAATCTCGGTCGCCTTTGTATTCAAAAAAATACATTGGAAACAAATTACATGAAATCTGCTGATATCATTGAGAGGGATATGAACGATATTGATAGGCGTATCAGCATGGCAAAGTCTGATATTAAGAGGGAAATACTGAAAAAACAGTATCAATATCTTATTCAAATGACCAACAAACTTGATGAAGATTTTACCACCCAGAAAGGTGAGTTTGAAGAAATAATTGAGGAGACTAAAGGGCGTATGGTAATTCTCAATGAGCAGATTAAGGGTGAGAAGAACTCTCTAGACTATAACATTGATCAGCTCAAGGAGTATATGAATAACCCAGGTACATACAATATGTCCCAAGTTTTGGAGAAGATTGTAAACTCTCTAGAGATTATCCGGGATAAAAAAGGGAAGAAGAAGAAGAAGTCTACTTCTTCCGCGTGAGTTCATGAACACGTTTCATAAACTCCTTATTACGACGCACGGTAGGATCTGCTTTGATAATTCTGAGTAAAGCAGCTGATGGTATCTTTGGACTGTTACCTCTAGGTTTGGGAGTGGGTTTTAATTTTTTACGCGCACTCTGAATCTGTTTTGTGGTTGGCATTATACTTTAGGTGAATATTTAAACTGATCAAACACGTGAACTGATATCTTAAAGTTATGATACAAAATCATACACAATGCATCTGCTATGTCATGCTTCCTCTCATAAGGAATCTCTTCTTTCATGTGTTTACTGGCTATTTCTACAGTCCTATCCTTTCTCTCGTCGTAGTTTAGGTGTCTCATACCAAAATGAACATGCATACTCACAGGTGAAACAAGTACAACTTTATCTCTGAACATGTAATTTAAAAGTACCTCAACATTTGTAAAACCACCCGGTGGTTGTCTCTCTATTAAGATTGTATCTGCACTATCAAATATATCTCTATGATCATCCACCATAAGGGGTACGAGGTCAACTATACCATTTGTTTGAATATATTTATAATCTTCTAGACTTACCTTCTTTATATATTTCACATCAATCTTTGGTCCATTCCCACACTCGGCGACAACGAGACCCATATTGTGGTACCCAATATCTATGGCGAGTATCTTCATGTCTTTATATAAAAGATTTTCCTTAACTATAGTAATGAAGATTAAGAACAAGACAAAAACTCAAATCATGTGGGTTGCCCTCATTGTTCTCATACTTATCGTTGGGTACATGTACAAAAATCCTAAATTGGTTGAAGTTCCAGTAGACGTCCCCGTTCCTGTGATGCCGATTCAACCCAGATTTATGCAACGTCAAGAGAGGCCCCGTAGTCCAGAGTTTAGACAAGCACCTATCAAACAATATAAACCTGGTCACATGCAGCAGATGGGCGTCCTCATCGGTGATGGTGATGAGACCCTACCCCTCTACGGTAAAGAAGTCAGAGGACGCCGTGACCGCTATAATTACTACACCACAACTGGTGGCGAAAACCTATACCCTCTCCCAGTGAGCCACGACTCGCGTGATTGTATGGAGGATATTGGATGCCAGGAACTGTATGGAAATGAAGCAGTCTCAGTGACTGGTAAAACTGGTTCATTCAATGTTACTATGTACAGAACAGATGATTTTTTCTAAAATTAAGCGGGTGATGGACCTGTGTTATTTTTTCCACTGAAACGGTTCATTGTGTCATCTATGAGTTTTAATGTAGATGAACTGGAAGATAAGCAGCAGCAGCATGCCATCAAGATTAAAGGTGGTGTTTTTACAGGACTTTTCATTGACATGAAAATTATAAGCAATGCACAACACAAAGAAGATATGTTACCTGTAAGTGTAGTAGTGCCCATAACTGGTCCTTCACCATCAAAGTCAATAGCGTAATTCATTTAGTATACACTAAGAAAAATTACTTCGTAGGTTCATGACAATATCAACCTCCCTCCCTGGAAGGACTGGTGGATTTCTTGAGAATTTCCTCTTCATTCTCAAGAGTTTCAACATAGTTTCATCATCTAGATGTTTTAAAAACTCCATGAGTTCTTCCATATCGCGCATACCCATATCTTCCTTTTGTGCCTGAACATATGGCCATGTTTGTTTTCTTAATTCAGCTACTTCCTCCTCAAGCTGTCTAATACGTGGGAGGAGAACTTTTGTAATAACAACCCCTGATTCCATGATACGTATACAGGTAAAATCTTTATACCATCCATGTCCCACATACATATTTTACACCTCCATTTTTAACAGGTGCACCCCTATGAATATATGTCCAACCCGATGGGAATATTAACAGTTTACCTTGTTTCGGTCTAACCTTCTTACCAACCCAAAATTCGGTACAACCGCCTTGATCTTCTTCCAACGTATTTAGGTATAGTAGCATTGTAAAATTACGAGGTATATTACCTTTACTGTGATCATCGGTGTGCCAGTGATAATATTCACCGGGGCGAAATTCCTGAACAAAATACCCTTCATCTTTTACATCCACAAAAAAACCATTTGACATTTCTTTTGATGTATAACCTGATACGTATGTATGATATTCTTCTAACGCTTTTGAAAAAACTTTAAACATGTAATCATCCATATCTTTCCAGTCACCCAAACCTGAAAAATGTAGATTAGTTGATTTTCTAGTACCTATATTCAATCCACCGTGTGTCAACGATGGTCCTTTTCTATCATCATTTTGGAACTTCTTGATCATTTTATCACACATTTCAGGTGATAAAGCATTTTCTATTTCATAAATGAATTCCATTTACTTATTATATGTTATAAAGCTTTAAATCTATTGTCATGTAATGATAAGCACATTAACTACTTGTATGGTTAGACCTAAAGCTCAACACAGTGATGAGTTTCATAATAAATTGAAGAAATCTGAGATTAGACGTATAGCTTTACAGCACATGTATGAAACTCCCTCACTTCATGAACCCGTTAAACTCACCACGAGACAAGTGCGTCTAAAAATGATTCTTCACGAGGCCCTTGACATTGCTCATACTATTTGTGAACACCACGATGCAAATACTGAAGAATGTAGATGGGCGTGGGAGATGGTTGATGAGATTGACGATGCAGCGACCCGAGCTGGTGTCAGGTACCAATAATTTCGTGGTATATAGTAAATGGACCTCAAAGAAAGAGTCAAAAGTTTAGGCTTCAGGGTGACCAAAGATGTCAAAGGTAAAAGGATCAAACTCACCAAGAAGGAACTTCAAGCTAAACTTGAAAGGAAGAAGAAGAAGTCTCACCCGACATTAGATAATCAAGCTAGAGATGCGAAGAAGTTTATCAAGGTTTGTAAGATGGTCCTAAAAGAGGCGGAACCTAATGCTCCACGAACTCCACGACCAACCCGTGCTGTTGCACCCCCACCTCCACCAACGCGCGTTATTCCTGTACCACCCCCACCACCTGCTAAGAATGCACGTGCTAGACTTATGGCTAATCTCCAAGCCAATCTCAAAAGACGTGGTCTTGCAACCTAATTTGTGATCTCCATACTTTTAAAGGGTGTACACTTGATGGTGGTTGGCCCCCTTAAAAATACCTCAACATCATCTGTGTTGTAGGCCCTCACGTCAAAATCGTCAACAACACGGACAGATTTAAAGTTCCCTGTTATATTTGAAGGAGCCTCATCGGTGTGTTTGTGTTCACCCCCGTAGTCGCATTCCTCGTAGTAATGAACACCTGGGGCACTTGGGTTTATAGGTGGTGGTTTGTCTTTTTCAGAGTCTATCTTTATTTTAGATTTGTATTTGGATAGGAGATAAAATATCAAAAATACAATCGGGATAATCACTAGACCAATCATTAGTATTAGTTTACAATTTTAATCTATGTACATTATAATATGACCGCCGTTGCTGCTGTCGCTATCTTTGCGCTTTCCTGCTGTTCTTCCTCCTCAGCCTCAGCTGGGGGATTCTTTGGTGGTCTCCTCCCGGGAACTGATCCACATTTCGTTAAAAAAACAAAAATAGATAAGGTTAAGGTACATTTAACTTCAATGCCAGACGGTTTGGAAATGACTGATGACGAAACGTTTGAAACGTGGGGTTCTCCCGGATATTGTCAGGATTATAAGACGTATTATGAACTTAAGGAAAAATACGCAAACCGTGGTTTAAGTATGAGATCTACGACTACAGAGTATGAAAGCGCTTACTTAACAGGGGATGAATTTAAGAGAATGTACGAATCCAACCCCATATGTAGAGGTTATGACGATAATCTTAATTCAGACGGTTTTTGGGGCGAGAAAAGGAGTCGCAAGGGAGGCAGTTAGACCAAAATAATACCAAACCTCTTTGACATAAACTTCTTGACACCCTCAACAGTTGGATAACTCCAGAGGTACCAACGGGACCAAAAACCCGCACCACCAATACCGCTAATTCCCCAATTCTCAGAGAAGCTGTAATCTATCTTCAACATCTTCTCTTGGATCTTTTTAGGATCTCTCTCTGCAATAACACTCTTTGGTATTCTCCCTCCATGTCGGAGAACATAGGAACGCATTCGTGAAGGTGTTTTATGTTTGGTGTAATCTGAGTATCCACTTGCACCAAAGTCAACAGTCCTACCATCTTCGAGGAGAGCTCTAAACTTTTTTTTGCGATTAGGACTTATGATGACTTTGACCTGCATATCTCTTATATTTCATGAGAAATAAAATATAAGTAGAGAGAATTATTTATACGTTATGTTTACTTACGGCACGCACCACAGTACCCCTCCTTCTTAGCTTCTGGGAAGAAGAACAGACGCTCATCACCACGCTTGACGCGGTAGAGGTGATCATACATGTGGAGAAGACCAATACCGAGAGCCACAGTGGACACAGCACCACGGTTCATTTTACGACTCGTCCAAGCATATGCCAATAGGAGACCAACGAGGGTCATTTGGACAATGGTGAACCTGGGGAATGTAGGCAAGACAAAACGGTGCTCAACGGTCTGAACATCTTCAGTTTTAGTGGGGGCATATTTTTCCATCTTTCCGCCGTAACCTGGCATTTTTATTTTATACTGAGAAATTAATGTGGCGGCTCCTATTGGTACCGATTGTATTAGTACTCCATGATTACCTGAAGTCCCCAATAGATAGGTTATACTTTCAAAACCCATTGAGACCCCTAGTGGGAATGAGGAACACCCTGATAGATATGATAGATTGGGGGTATGAATATTCAGTAAAGAATTACCCAGGTCTCTGGCTTGTGAAGTTACACTACGATAAAATTCGTAAAGAGTTTGACGAAGTTTCAGAGGGTGCTAAGAAATATCTCTTTCATGAATTGGATCCATGGTTTGATGAAAACCCAAATTACTACTTTTACAAGGTGGAGGACTTCCCTCTTCTGAAAAGTCTCATTGATCAGATAGCATGTATTGACAAAGAGACTGCACTATTTGCAGTCATGGATACACCAATGTCCATAACACCCCACCGCGCCGAAACTAATCTCTTACTTCGTTATCATCTCACTATAGAGAGTGGTGGGGATTGCACACTCTATACTGGGAGGGGGGTACACGAACACAAGGAGGGTGAAGATTTCTTGTTTGATCACGCAAGAATACATAGTGTTGTTAAAAATGGTACACAGAGACGCGTCGTCCTCATATTAGATGTGAAACGCTTCTAGAGGTGTTTACGACACACTGCTTCATACATATCACTTCCACCTATAAGTTCAAGCTCTCTGTTGTCCACAATCCTCTTCGTGAACGGACCAGGGTTTCCATCGTTACATCTCATACAGAGGGCGGAAAGTTTCGTTACTTCACATGCCAATGGAATACAATCAAGGATTTCACCCCACTTTCTCTGGAAAGAATCGGCATCGAGACCAGCTAATATCACATACTTGTTTACGTGTAGACAACACTCCACAAACTTCTTGAGTCTAGGGAAGAATTGTCCTTCATCAATAGCAATTATATCAGCCTTGTCAAATTCATCA
>Ga0302136_1001404_pt1 | contig 11124 bp, 9 predicted proteins | sample CBN3_20m_MG_FD_203116 | JGI IMG/M metagenome (GOLD analysis project Ga0302136, IMG submission 203116) | Marine microbial communities from Western Arctic Ocean, Canada - CBN3_20m | ecosystem: Environmental > Aquatic > Marine > Oceanic | place: Canada: Western Arctic Ocean | collected 2017-09-15
GGGGCTTTTTAGGCCTTACTCTTTAATATAGTGAGCGTATTTAACCGATTCGCTAAATTAACTGATTGCTTTAAAACCTGTACTGCATCTGGAATCTCTGATTGATCTGCTCGACACTTTTAACATCTGAGGTAACTACTTCAATTCGATAACGCAGCGTCAGACCCTTCGAGTAACCACTCATATCGTATGTGAGATCAAAGTCGATCGCTTCACGGTCAGTGGAGGTGTCAAAGTCAAACTCGGCATAGCTAGCCTTTAGCTTGACCTTCGCGAAACTATGATTAAAGGTCACTTTCACCGCATCACCTGAATCAACATTTTCAAATGTCTGAAGCATATTGTTAGTGAATAGAGGACTAGTTGAATAGCTGTAAGGTGCAAGGAATGCACCGCTTTTGAAAGCACCAGACTCTTCTGACACGGTGTTATACGCTAAGGTTAATTTGGACTGTGCAAACCAAATTCCTGCCCGTATACCAAGTAAAGAGGACTTAATTTCACCCAGTATTTCATCGCCACTTTCACCCTGAGTCCCATATTGAACGGCTACGAATGGTTTGGTTGAACCAACGGCTGAAAGCGCATAATTGGCCTGCAGGTAAGTGCTATTGAACATGTTATCAAAATCGTAATACCAAGCCTGAACTTTCAGCGCATCCTTTGTGTAAGTCCCTCCCAGAATAATAGTGCTATCTGAATCTGAAGACTCAGCCGAGAAACGGTTAGCCGTCCAGGCACCAACATCGGTAAATGTGCTGCTGTTTCGATTTTTGATACTGTTGATGTAATCAACTTCCAATATAACATTGGAAATCCCTTTATAAACAATACTCGTGCCTTCAAAACTGAACGGAATAATAAAGGCGTCTCCGGAGTTGGCAAAAGGTGTATTGAGCTTCTGGCGCCCCACCGTGACAGAAGTGTCGCCTGCAGTGTAATTCACATAAGCCTCTCCCAAGACTTCAAGCTCACTTCCAAGCCGCTTGTTTACCTTGGCAGCGTCCGAGCTGTTTGTTCCCAAATCTTGAGCAGCGTAAAAACCCAAACCCAAGTTAAAGCCATTTATAGACCCGGTATTAACACGCAGAGCTCCACCAACAGAGAGTGCTGACTCATCTGTTTTTACATCATAATCGCGAGTATTGAAATAACTGCGGAAGTTACCGTCAATCTTACTAGCCCCAATGGTGTCGGCCAGGCTATCAGCGCCTGCTGCGGACGTTAAGAGTAAAGCTGCCATTACAGCATTAATTTTTATCTTGCTACGCATTAATATCTCCCGGAAGTAAATAGTTTTAGCCCTAATGAGAGGACTGATTAAAAAATCTGCTTGTACTAATAGATCTACAGGTGTGGATCTATGTAGCGAGATTCGTGCCAAAGTTTTGTTTATTCACATAATTTTTTTAAGATACTGAATTATAGTGTTATTTTAATTTATTGAGTGTTCTTGTCCGGGTCTTTTATAAAAGGCAAAGGCACACGGACTGCACTGTAAATACTCACCATTAATATTGGCGCACCGAGCAAGAGCGTCACCCAAAAACCTGATAGCACAACTAATACAAGTCATGCGGAGTCGGTTTGAGATGGTCTAATGGTGTATCCCGTCAGCACCAGTTGGACTAAATTAGCCATTTGATTAAGAGAGGGTTTTGGTTCATCGTTTACTCGAAGAGGAAATGATGATGACTAGAAAATCCAGTGCCGAAAAGACCGTGCGTGACATCCGTCGCGCCACTCGAAAACATTATTCGTCTGAAGAAAAGATCCGTATTGTACTCGAAGGATTGCGTGGCGAAGAGAGTGTAGCCGTGCTATGCCGTCGAGAAGGTATCAATGCGAACGTTTATTATCGTTGGTCAAAAGACTTTCTGGAAGCCGGCAAGAAGCGCCTGTCAGGCGATACAGTGCGCGAAGCGACGACCGATGAGGTCAAAGACTTGCGTGCGGGAAAAGCCGCCCTAAAAGAAACGCTGGCCGAACTGTTTATGGAAAACCGTGTGCTCAAAAAAAGCGTGCTCGGGGATGGGGAGGACGGTATATGAGATACTCGGCCTCTGAAAAATACGAGATCATTCAACTGGTTCAACATTCGAATCTATCTGTAAAGCGCACACTGGCTCGATTGGATATCCATAAGTCCACATTTTATAATTGGCTTGGCCGTTATCACGATGGAGGCCTTGATGCACTCGAGGACAAGAAGCCACAGCCATCACTCGTATGGAATAAAGTCCCAGCGGATCATCGTGAAGCGCTGATTGATTTTGCTTTACGTGAAACGGATTTATCGCCGCGTGTGTTAGCGGTACGCTACACCGATGAGCAATCCTACTTTGTCTAGCAATCTACTGTCTATCGACTGCTTAAAGCGCAAGATTTAATTACCAGCCCTGCGTATATCTTGATGAAAGCAGGAGACAAGTTCCAGCAACCCAGTCTGCGGGTAAACGAGTTATGGCAAACGGATTTTACGTACTTCAAGATCGTAGGATGGGGCTGGTATTACTTATCGACAGTCCTGGATGATTACTCTCGCTTCATTGCTAATCCACATACGAAAGTGCCAATACCCACCGCTTTGCTGGGTTCTGACAACTTCGGCTTTGCCACCGTAGATTGGGTGTTGATCCGTTAGGAAGGACTGGGGCGGTGTAGCGCATTTGCTGCGCTGTGTTTGCGGTGCTGTGTTATCTACCACTAAAGTCACGTGTGTGTTTGCTCTCATACCACTCTCTTCTAGTTAATGTACTAGAACAGAATAAGCCCCATTTATCGCGTATCAGCGTGATTTAACGCTGCTACTATTAAATGCTACTTATGATTTGCAGTAATCGCAACCGTTTGTAACTTTCTTTGTAAAACCCCCTGTTTTAGGGGTGGTTTGTAACAAGTTTGTAACTCTATAATCTATATAAATCAATGGGTTATGCTAGCCCTGCTACTCCCACTCAATAGTTGCCGGCGGCTTGCTAGATACGTCATAGGTGACGCGTGATACCTCTGTGATCTCATTGATAATCCGATTAGATACTTTTTCCAACAACTCATAGGGCAAATGAGCCCAGCGAGCCGTCATGAAGTCGATAGTTTCCACTGCACGAAGGGCAATAACCCATTCGTAGCGGCGTGCATCGCCAACCACACCTACAGATTTGACTGGCAAAAATACGGCAAAGGCCTGACTGGTTTTTTGATACCAGCCGGATTTATTTAACTCTTCGATAAAGATCGCATCAGCTTCGCGGAGAATATCGCAATACTCTCTTTTAACTTCCCCCAAGATACGCACACCGAGCCCAGGGCCAGGGAATGGGTGGCGATAGACCATATCGTAAGGCAGGCCTAGTTCGACACCGATCTTGCGAACTTCATCTTTAAAAAGTTCGCGCAGTGGCTCAACCAACTTGAGTGCCATATGGTCCGGCAGGCCGCCGACATTATGGTGAGACTTAATGACATGGGCTTTGCCAGTTTTTGATGCGGCAGACTCGATTACATCTGGGTAGATAGTACCCTGAGCAAGAAACTTAACATTATCAATTTTTTGCGACTCTTCATCGAAGATTTCAATAAACGTATTGCCTATGACTTTGCGTTTCGCCTCGGGGTCACTGACGCCCTTTAGGCCATTTAAAAACTTGTCTTGGGCATTGGCGCGAATGACTTTTACGCCCATATTTTTTGCGAACATTTCCATAACCGCATCGCCTTCATTTTTGCGCAACAGGCCGTTGTCGACAAAAACACAGGTCAGCTGATCGCCGATGGCTTTATGCAGTAGCGCGGCAACAACCGAGGAATCTACTCCACCTGAGAGGCCTAGCAGTACATGGCTATCTCCAATCTGCTCACGTACCCGTGCGATCTGATCTTCGATAATAGCTGCGGCGGTCCACAGACCTTCACAGCCACAGATCTCTAAGGCAAAATGGTGAAACAGTCTTTCACCCTGAAGGGTATGGGTGACTTCTGGGTGGAACTGAATACCATAGAATTTTTTGCTTTCATTGGCCATCCCTGCGATAGGGCAGGCGGGCGTAGAGGCCAAGAGTACAAAGCCCTCGGGCATAGTGACCACTTTATCGCCGTGACTCATCCACACATCCAGTAGGGATTCACCATCTCTGCCAACAGAATCTTTCAGGTCTCCAAGTAGTGCACTGTCTGACTCAACCTTGATTTGCGCATAACCAAATTCACGCACGTCAGAGGTGGCTACGCTACCACCTAACTGACTCGCCATGGTTTGCATACCGTAGCAAATACCCAAAATCGGCAGACCCATATCAAATAGACCAGCAGGGGCGCAGGGCGCCGAGGTGCCGCCAGTGACTGACTCTGGGCCACCGGAAAGAATGATGCCGCGTGGATTAAAGTCTCGGATTTCTTGTTCGCTAATATCCCAGGCGCGGATTTCGGAAAACACGCCAATTTCTCGTATACGGCGTGCAATTAATTGAGTGTACTGAGAGCCAAAATCAAGAATGAGAATTTTATGTGACTGGAGATCTGACATTTAATATTCCTTAAACCGCCTGCGGCTGCGTCGAATAAAAAGAGGGCTGCACATTCACGTACAGCCCTCCATCGCTTGGCAAGCGAATACTTGCGGCGTCGTTTTCTCTAAGGCTGTTTAACGACCACCAGCCGGATAGTTAGGTGCTTCTTTGGTAATATGGACATCATGCACATGGCTTTCACTGATACCAGCAGACGTTACTCGCACAAATTTTGGCTCGGTCCGCATCTGTTCGATGGTGCTGCAACCTGTGTAACCCATAGCGGAACGCAAGCCACCCATCATCTGATGGATTATTACAGACAATGGTCCTTTGTAAGGTACACGGCCTTCAATACCCTCAGGTACTAATTTTTCAGCGCCATCGCTAGCGTCCTGAAAGTAACGGTCACTGGATCCCTGATTGCGCGCCATAGCGCCGAGGGATCCCATTCCGCGATAGGATTTGTAAGAGCGACCCTGATAAATTTCAATCTCTCCTGGTGCCTCTTCAGTACCCGCCAACATCGAGCCCATCATGACGGCACTGGCGCCGGCAACTATGGCCTTAGACATGTCCCCGGAGTAACGAATACCGCCATCAGCAATTACTGGAACACCGGTGCCCTGAAGAGCCGCTACCGCATCCGCAATCGCAGTCACCTGAGGGACACCAATACCCGTAACAATTCGAGTCGTACAGATCGATCCTGGACCAATACCTACTTTAACGCCATCGGCTCCGGCATCAGCTAATGCTTTGGCTCCAGCACCCGTGGCTACATTGCCACCAATCACCTGCACAGCGGGATACTGCTGTTTGATCCATCTCACACGCTCTAGTACGTTCTTGGAGTGACCATGAGCAGTGTCTACCACCAATACGTCGACACCAGCCTCAATGAGTGCTGCAACACGCTCGTCTGTTCCCTCACCGACACCAACAGAGGCGCCAACACGTAATCGACCCTGCTCGTCTTTACAGGCATTTGGGTGCTGTTCCGCTTTATCGATGTCCGTAACAGTTATTAGTCCTTTGAGCTCAAAGGCATCATTGACCACCAATACTTTTTCAATTCTGTGTTTGTGAAGCAGCGCCCGAACAGCATCTGGATCGGCGCCCTCTTTTACCGTGACCAACTTGTCTTTGGGTGTCATTACTGAGGTTACTAGAGCATCCATATCAGTGGCAAACCGGACATCGCGGCGCGTGACAATACCAATGAGATTGCCGTCTTGAAGTACAGGTAAGCCAGAAATATGGTTGGCGATGGTCAGGTCATGAAGTTCGCGCAGTGTTGCGTCAGACTGGATAGTGAACGGGTTTTTCACCACGCCACTTTCATATTTTTTGACCGCCAAAACCTCTTTGGCCTGCTGCTCAATCGTCATACTCTTGTGGATAATACCAACACCACCTTCGGCGGCAATGGCAATTGCCAAGCGGGCTTCAGTCACGGTATCCATTGCCGCTGATACCAGCGGAATGTTCATACTAATACCGCGAGTTAGCTGCGAGCAGGTCGATACGTCTTTAGCGGTGACGTCAGAATAACCTGGCACCAAAAGGACATCGTCAAAGGTTAGAGCTTCATGGGAAATGCGTAACATAATGGACGCTTACCTCAGTGAGGTTTTGGAAAGTAAGCGGTGCATTATAAATCACCACAACTCCTGACGTAAACAACTATTTAGGTCTCTAAAACGTCTTAACTCTGTGCCCTTATGCCTCTACAATGTAGCCATGAGTGAGAATCCATCAGAACGAAAAATCCTTAGCGTTAGCGATCTTAACCGCAGCGTGCGGCATCTATTAGAAACTCAATTTCCACTGCTCTGGGTGGAGGGTGAAATATCTAACTTCGCACGCCCTGCGTCTGGACACTGGTACCTCACCCTAAAAGATGACAGAGGTCAGGTGCGTTGCGCTATGTTTCGCCAAAGTAGCACGCGCGTTAACTTTACTCCCGCCAATGGCACTCAGGTACTGGTTCGCGGTCGCGTTGGCCTCTATGAGGGCCGCGGCGAATATCAATTGGTTATCGAACATATGGAGGAGGCGGGTTTTGGCGCTTTGCAGCGCCAATTTGAGGTCCTTAAGCAGCAGCTGGCCTCAGAGGGCCTCTTTGATAATCAGCATAAAAAGCCCCTACCCCAATCCATATCCCATGTTGGGGTGATTACCTCTGCAACTGGGGCGGCAGTAAAAGATGTTCTGGCGGTGCTGAATAGGCGCTTTCCTGCCATCCAGATCTCCATATTTCCCACTGCGGTGCAAGGCGAACAGGCTGCCGCCCAAATCGTCAATGCTATTGCAGACGCCAACAGGCACGGCCAATGTGATGTGTTAATTGTCGGTCGCGGTGGCGGCTCATTGGAAGATCTATGGTCTTTTAACGAAGAGGCCGTTGCCCGAGCTATATTTGCTAGTGAAATCCCTATACTCAGTGCCGTTGGCCATGAGGTTGACTTTACTATTGCCGACTTTGTCGCCGATGTGCGCGCGCCAACGCCCTCGGCGGCGGCAGAGCTTGTCAGCCCTGATGGGGAGGATATGCTAAATCAGTTTAGTGGCTTTGCGATCCTGCTCAGGGAGGCCTTGGCCCGCACGACACAACAGCTGGGGCTTCGTGTTAACTACCTAAATAAACGCCTGCAGCATCCCGGTAGGAAACTTCAGGAACAGGCCCAGCATCTGGATCATTTGGATATTCGTCTGCGCCGGGCCATTGACATCAAACTTCAGCGGCAACAATCAGGCATGGCCACCGTAAATAATAAGCTCCTCCGCCAAAGCCCTAGGACCATGATTGCGCAGCGCCAGCATCAAGTAGCGGGGGCGATAAAACAGCTATCGCGCTCTGCCAAGTTGGCGTTCGACAATAAACAGACCAAGGCTTTGCAGGCCATGCATCTGCTCGATACGGTGAGTCCGTTAAAAACCTTGGGTCGTGGCTATTCGATTATTCGCGATGGCAATAATGCGGTGATTAAAAGTGTCAGTGGTATTCGTGCAGGGGACAGCCTAAAAGGCCAGTTAGCTGATGGCGAGGTGCTGTTCGCGGTAACCCAAACCACGACCAAGACATTGTAGGCCGCTAGTCCGCCATGGCCTGTTCCAGGTCAGCAATAATATCTACCACCGCTTCCAGCCCCGCTGAGATGCGCACTAGTCCTTCACTAATACCGTGCCGTTCGCGCTCTTCAAGGGTATACACAGAATGGGTCATGCTCGCTGGATGCTGTATCAAAGTCTCCGCATCGCCCAAACTCACAGCCAACTTAATCAGCCTTAGACGATTCAGCATCCGCACTCCCGCCTCATAGCCGCCCTTTAGCTCTAGGGCAATCATGCCGCCAAAATCATCCATCTGCCGACAAGCCAGATCATGCCATGGATCACTTTTTAGACCTGGGAAAAACACACGATCAACGGCCGGGTGCTGCTCTAGCATCTCAGCCATAAGCTGGGCGTTTTGGCAGTGCCGCTCCATGCGTAACGGCAGTGTTTTAATCCCCCGCAAGATCAAAAATACGGTCATCGGTGAGATGACTGCGCCTGTCATATCCTTTAGGCCAAACAGACGGATTTGTTGGATAGTCTCGGCATCGCCCACCACAGCACCAGCAATAAGATCACCGTGACCACCCAGATATTTTGTCGCAGAGTGCACGACAAGATGCGCACCTAGGGTCAATGGCCTTTGTAATACCGGTGTGCAGTAGGTGTTATCGACTATGACCTTGATATTGGGACTGTAGGCCTTCGCAAGGCTACTAATAGCGACAATATCAATCACCCGCATATTGGGATTTACAGGCGTTTCAAAATACACCACTTTAGTTTTATCACTGAGGCCAGCCGCCATTTCACTATGGTCGGTAAAGTCGGCATAACAGATCTCAATGCCAAATCTTTTCAGACCATGCTCCATAAATGAGAAGGTACAGCCATACAGCGTTTTATCGACCAGCACCTGATCACCCGGCGCCAATAGTGTCCAAAGTGTTGCTGTGATAGCACCCATGCCGGACGCTGTGGCTAGCGCGGCCTCGCCCTCCTCAAGGTCGGCTAGTCGGGTTTCTAGTATTGCTTGAGTGGGGTTGGATATACGGCTATAAAAATGTCCCTGCTGCTCGCCCGAAAAACGCCCAGCACCCTGCTCTACCGACTCAAACGCATAAGTCGATGTCATATAAATTGGCGGATTGAGGGACCCTTCGTTATCTGCCGAGTTGTAGCCAGCGTGAATGGCTCGCGTAGCAAAGGATAGCTTGTTATCTGTAGCCATGGAATCTTTCACTATAAGACTTGATCGAGACTCTAGAATACCCCGCCAACTCGGGTTAAATCTTCTCATTAAAGTTGCCATTTCGATAAATAATAGCTATATTATCCAATAATTAATAATTTATTAGTTAACTATGCCAATCCCTACTCTTGATCGTATTGATCGCCGTATACTCGAAGAAATTCAATCAGATGGCAGTATTAGCAACCTCGAACTCGCTGAGCGCATAGGCCTGTCCCCCTCTCCCTGCGCCCGACGAGTAAAACTACTGCAGGAGGGAGGAATAATCGGTCGCCAGATAACATTGCTGGATCAGAAGACTCTGGGGCTGCCTATCAGTATCTATATAGCGGTCTGTTTGGATAATCAGTCACCTGGCCGCTTAGAAAACTTTGATGCCAAGGTAAATGGCTGGCCAGAGGTCATTGAATGCTCCCTAATAACGGGCAGCGACGCGGACTATCTATTGAAAGTGGTGATGCCAGACATGGACTACTACCAGCGATTTTTGCTAGAAAAGCTCAATCGAATCGAGGGGGTAAGCAGTATTCGCACCAGCTTTGTACTGCGAAAAGTCGTCCAGCGAACCGAGTTGCCACTCACCCATATCAAGTGATCGGCTGAAGCACGATGCGCTGATCGACATTATTAGACTTACTTTTTATTGTCGTGACGCTTGGCGTACTTAACAATTTTCTTGCGCTTAACCACCGGTTTATCGCCACCCTTTGCCTTGTGGCTATAGGGGTTATCACCGGTACGATACTCAACGCGAACCGGCGTCCCATGCAGGCCCAATTCACGACGGAAAATCTTCTCAAGGTAGCGGGTGTACTGAGAGGGAACCGAATCCGTCTGATTGCCATGAATAATGATTACCGGCGGATTTCGTCCGCCAGCATGGGCAAATCGCAGCTTTACTCGACGACCATTTACCATGGGCGGCTGATGCTCTTCCACTGCGCCTTCAAGCACCTTGGTTAAACGCGAGGCGCTCAATGTGTCGGTGGCCGCTGAGTAAGCTGCCCCGATCGAGTCATAGAGATTGCCGACACCAGTACCGTGCAGTGCCGAGATAAAGTGCACATCGGCAAACTCAGCAAACTGCAGGCGGCGTTTGATGTCAGACTTTATCTTCTCGCGCTTTTCAGGATCCAGACCATCCCATTTATTGATACCCAGCACCAGACCGCGTCCAGCATCAATGACGGATCCCATTAAATGTAAATCTTGATCCACTAATCCTTCGTGAGCATCAACCATCAATACCACAACATTGGCATCATCGATGGCTTGCAGTGTTTTAACAATAGAGAACTTTTCAATCGCTAATTTAATATTTTTACGCTTACGGATACCGGCTGTATCAATCAGTGTGTAATGCTGGCCGTGGCGTTCATAGTCAATATAAATACTGTCGCGGGTCGTGCCGGCCTCGTCAAACACCACCACACGGTCGTCGCCGAGGAGGCGATTAACCAGAGTCGATTTGCCCACATTTGGGCGCCCAACAATACCTATCTTAATACTGTTTAAACCGCTGTTGTCCGGCTCTGCAAACTCCGGATAGGGCTCTAGTAGCTCTTCCATCATAGAGCGCACGCCGCGGCCATGGGTCGCGGTGGTAGGAAACATACCTAAAAAGCCCAGCTGGTAGAAATCGGCCAGCGCCTCGGCGGGATCGAGCCCATCAATCTTATTGGCAACTAGGTAAACCTTGCGGTTTTTCTGACGCAGCGTCTCGGCAATCATATAGTCGGCGGAGGTAATGCCTGAGCGACAGTCAACAATAAATAGGACAATATCCGCTTCATCCATGGCCAGCAAGGACTGTTCCGCCATGCCCACATCAATCCCTTCTTCTTCACCACTGATGCCGCCGGTATCAATAACCATAAACCGGCGATCGTACATTTCACCGTCGCCGTATTTGCGATCGCGAGTTAAACCTGAATAATTAGCCACTAGCGCGTCTCGACTGCGGGTGAGTCGATTAAAGAGCGTTGATTTACCAACATTTGGACGGCCAACAAGGGCGATAACGGGAATCATAGGATAAAAAAATGCCGCAGGATTAAGTGCGGCATTCTACTGTAATTAAGAAAATTTAGCGCTATTGTATTTTATACGCACTGACCGAGCCGTTGTTAGACTGCACAATCAGACTATTACCCGTCGACAGCAATGGACTACTCACGCCGCCACCGCCGATCTTGGTGCGGCCCACAAAGTGACCGTCGACCGGATCCAATAAATGTAGGTATCCTTCGGCATCAACTACGGCAACGGTTCCAGCTAATTTAGCAGGCCCGGTGACCTGACGTA
>Ga0302136_1001439_pt1 | contig 10969 bp, 7 predicted proteins | sample CBN3_20m_MG_FD_203116 | JGI IMG/M metagenome (GOLD analysis project Ga0302136, IMG submission 203116) | Marine microbial communities from Western Arctic Ocean, Canada - CBN3_20m | ecosystem: Environmental > Aquatic > Marine > Oceanic | place: Canada: Western Arctic Ocean | collected 2017-09-15
ATTTTTTATCTTCTGAATGCCAATTTAATATATTAACTTCTTTCTGAGAGTTCATAAATACAGTAATATTATTTACATTATAATAATAAATCAATTTTAAAACCTAAATAATATATATATATATATGATATATAACATAATATTTATCTTAGTATTGTTAGGATTAATATATTTTGTTTATAATTTTATTTATTTGAAAGATGTAAAAGTAAGTAAAAAGACTCAAAATAAAATTAAGAATTTACAAAAAATAATGAAAAAAATTATAGTAAATTTAAAAACAAACTATCCTAAACATGAAGGAATTCAAAATGTACCATTAAATATTGAGATTAAACAATTACCAAAAGATTCACCATATAAAGTTGGTTATTCATTAAATAAAAGAAAAATATATTTATGTCTTGATGATACTAAAGATGAAAATGAATTATATTTTGTTTTACTTCACGAGTTTGCTCATTTTATAACCAAATCTGTAGGTCATTCTAAAGAATATTGGAATAATTTTAAATTAATATTAAGAATAGCAATAAAATTAAATATTTATAAATATACTAATTATAAGTATAATCCTAAAATGTATTGTAATAAATTAATAGATCATACACCAATATAATTAAATATTTAATATATTTAGAGACAAATATCTATATATATATAGAATAAATGTCTAATGATAAAGTTGAAAGTAAAAAAAACCAGACAAATAATACTGTTAAAAAAACTGTTAAAAAACCTGTTAAAAAATCTGTAAAAAATAAAAAAAGTGATCAAGAAGAAGAAAAAGTTAAAGAAGAAAAAGTTAAAGAAGAAAAAGTTAAAGAAGAAAAAGTTAAAGAAGAAAAAGTTAAAGAAGAAAAAGTTAAAGAAGAAAAAGTTAAAGAAGAAAAAACTGAAGAGTGCTTGAATAATATGGAAGAAGTGAAAAAAAAAAATATTAAGAAAAAAAAAACTGATGAAGATGTAAAGAAAAAACCGGGTAGAAAAAAAAAAGTTGTAAAAAATGATAATTATAATATTGAAGAAATTGTAGAAAAAAATATTAATTATAATAAGATAGATGATGATAGTAATATTGATGATAATAGTCATATTAATATAGGTGTCTTATTAAAAGCTAGTGGTGAAGTTAGAGAAGTGGAAGTTGACATGACCCCATATACAAATAATATAGGCAAAAAAATAATTTGTGATAAGGTTTCATTCGTAGGTCAATTACTTAGGGAGCCTGAGAAGACTAATGCTGTTATGATATATGGTTTAAATGCTAAAGAAAAGGGTCTCTCAAAAAATAGAAGTATGATTCCCGAACCCGGATTTAAGAATCCTATTCATGGTGATATATTTATTATTGGTATGAATTCAAATAGTGATCCTGAAGATTTTAAATTTGAGGATTATGATGAATATAATGAAAATTATGAGTCTTTTTATAAAAAAAAATATTATGATTTATATGATAAGTGATCTAAAAAGTTAATTTATTTTAAATTATTAGGATTAACTAATTTTGATGAATTATCACTATTATCAAAAGCATCATCTATAATACGTGCTTCATCAACTCTTACAACTACACTATCATCATTATCATCATTATCATCATTATCATCATCATTATCATCATCATTATCATTCTTTCCAAATACATTAAATACATTAAACATTGAATTTAAATAATCAAACATTGAACTACCATTATCTTCTTTATCATTATAGTCACCATTATAGTCACCATTATAGTCATCATCAAATGAACTTGTTGTTCTATGTATTAATTTTTTTTTTTTCCTTCTATTTTTTATTTCAAAATCTTTATTATCGGTAACACCTAAACTATTTAAATATAATTTTTCTATAATATTTAATATTTCTGGTTTTGGTGTAAAACTCAAACCATTTTCTTCTTCATATACATTTAGTATTCTTAAATTATCCATTAATTTAGCATATATAGACATTAGATCTAAATAATTTGAATCTTCTAAATAACTCATTAATTTTATTTCACTTATTGCTGTTTTTATATCATATTTACTATCATATGACTTTAAATTTTCAAAATTTGTTGTTATTCTATCTATAAAATCTAATATACTTTTTTTACTTTCACTATCTAACTTACCATTGTATGTATTTTTTAGTTTATCATTTAACTCTATTAAATTATTTTCAAATTCAATCTTATTATTTTTATATTTATTTTCAAGATAAACTGGTAAGTCTTGATTATTCATATATTTATCTATTAAATAATCAAAAAATCCATTATTGTTTATTAATAATTTATTATGTCTCATTTTGTTTTTTAAATTTAGTGATACTTCATTTTTAGACATATCTTTATTTTTTTGTAAACTTAAATATATTGTTTCTTTCTTTGATATTGTATCTATTTCTCGTTCATCATCATCATCATCATCATCATCATCATCATCATCTATAATTATTTTTTTTCGATTATTCTTTGATACTTTAAATTTTTCTATATCAGAATCACTTATATTATTTTCATATAGCTTACTTTTAAAAACACGATCAAATTCATCAAATTCTCTTTTTAATTCTTTTTTAAAATGTTTTTTTAAAGTACTCGTTAATTTAAATTTCCATATCTCTAAAAAATGCATTTTTGCTGGATCTAAGGATACTTTATCTAAATCACCGATTCGCTCATAATAATAACTTATTTGATTTACAAGACTATCTAATGACAATCTTAAATCTTTATTATATTTATTCTTACCAAATATTATAGTATTTAACTCTTCACACATTCTATAATATTTTTGATTATAAAATGGACTATTAAATACTTCATTAATAAAATCATCATCATTCTTATTCATATTTATATAATTTCTATCTTCTATGATCCCAAATATATTTGGGATGAAATCAATTAAATTATAATTTAACTTATTTTTATGCATTACAAAAGTTTTCATATCATTAACTATATCATCTAATATCATACAATCAGTATTTTTAGGTGTATTCACCTTATCAATTATATTTTGTAGTAAATAATCAACAAAGAATAAACTCTTTCCTAACCATATAAATCTTTTTTCCAATATTTTTATCATAGTTTTTTTCTTACCAAACTCCATAATAGCTAATAATTTTTCTTTCTTCTCATAACTTTCACCATTTAATGTTTTTGATAATTCTCCACCTACTACTGTATTGTTTGCTGCTTCTGCTGTTGCTTCCTCTGCTTCTTTTGCTTCTGCTGTTGCTTCCTCTGCTTCTTTTGCTTCTGCTGCTTCTTTTGCTTCTGCTGCTGCTGTTGCCTCCTCTGCTTCTGCTGCTTCTTTTGCTTCTTCTGCTTCTGCTGCTTCCTCTGCTTCTTTTGCTTCTGCTGCTTCTTTTGCTTCCTCTGCTTCTTTTGCTTCTGCTGCTGCTGTTACTTCCTCTGCTTCTTTTGCTTCTGCTGCTGCTGTTGCTTCCTCTGCTTCTGTTGCTTCTTCTGCTGTTGCTTCTTCTGCTGCTGCTTTTGCTTCCTCTGCTTCTGTTGCTTCTTCTGCTGCTGTTGCTTCTTTTGCTTCTGCTGTTGCTTCTTCTGCTGTTGCTTCCTCTGCTTCTTTTGCTTCTTCTGCTGTTGCTTCCTCTGCTTCTGTTGCTTCTTCTGCTTCTGTTGCTTCTTCTGCTGCTGTTGCTTCTTTTGCTTCTGCTGTTGCTTCTTCTGCTGTTGCTTCTTCTGCTGTTGCTTCTTCTGCTTCTTTTGCTTCCTCTGCTTCTTTTGCTTCCTCTGCTTCTTTTGCTTCTGCTGCTGCTGTTGCTTCTTCTGCTGCTGGTGCTTCTTCTGCTGCTTCTTCTTCTTCTGCTGCTGTTGCTTCTTCTTCTGCTTCCTCTCCTAATCTCTTTGCTTCTACTTTTTCTATCTCATTTTCTTCTGCTACTTTTGTATCAACAGGTTGTTCTTTGTCTGATTGATTTATGTCTTTATATTTATCAAAAATTTCATCAAAGTTTTTAAATATACTTGTAAAAGTTTTCATATTTACATTTTTTTTAATAGTAAACATTTTATCTTTCAAATCTCTATAAATAACATCAATTTCTTTATTAATTATTTTTATATTTTCTATGTTAACATTATCTATATCGGTTAATGTATCTACATTAATAAAGTTATCTAAACAAAAGTCGCTAATATTTTTGTTTAGAAACTTACTGTAATTATTATTCAAAAAAGTATTTATTTGTTGTTTTATATTATGTATAGTATTAGTATCATACTTTATACTTTTTGTATTTATATACATATTTTCTAATACGGTTTCATCAATATTAAAAAACATATATAAATTAAATAAATATTCGGTTTTACTTAAATTTTCTTTTAATTCTATAAACATTAATAATAAAACAGTAACATCAATAAAATTTTGATTTTTATTAAAGTCTACTAAATAATCAATATCACCTTCTTCATTTAATTCTTCAATTAATTTATTTTCTTCATTATTTTTTTCAGAGTCATTATTTTTTTCAGAGTCATTATTTTTTTCAGAGTCATTATTTTCTTTAAACTGTTTAACTATATCACTTCTGTTTTTACCTAAATTTACCTTTAATCCTTTAATTTTATTACTTAACATTTCAGCTATTATATTAATATTTTCTAAATAACTATTATCATCTTTTAATTTATATTGTGAATTATTTATTAAACTAATTTTTTCTATTTCTTCATTCAATTTTTTATAATACATATCATCTTTTATTAATTCTAAATATTTATTTTTATATTTATCAAGTAGATATATTGTATCTTCTACATTTATTTCAATATCAAGAGTTAAATTTAAATAGTCATTAATATTTTCATAATATTGTATTATATTAAAACTACCAGTAAATGTATCTTTAAATAATGATATCATTAACCCTACTATAAATATTTCAGGTGTCTCAGAAATTACTTTCTTAGCTTCAAATAATTTTTTATTACCAATTATATCTACTTTATAAGAACTAAACAGATCAAATATTCCACCTGTCATTTTGTTTTTATCTTTATTAATTTTCTTTTTTAATCTCTTCATTAAATAATTAATATATATATTATTTTTCATACCTCCTGATTTTTTTTGTTCATTTTGATTATCAACTACTGCTGCTGCTTCCGCTACTGCTGCTGTTTCCTCTGCTGCTGTTTCCTCTACTACTGTTTCCTCTACTGCTGTTTCCTCTACTACTGTTTCCTCTACTGCTGTTTCCTCTACTGCTGTTTCCTCTACTGCTGTTTCCTCTACTGCTGTTTCCTCTCCTGCTGCTGCTGCTTCTTCCTCTTTTGCTGCTGCTGCTGCTGCTGCTGCTGCTGCTGCTGCTGCTGCTGCTGCTGCTTTTTTTTCTTTTTTTTTTTTAATTCTTTCTTCTTTTTTATTTTTAATTTTTTCACCACTTGCTTTATCTCTTCTTAGTCTCTCATTTTTGTTTTGTCTTTTAAGTAGTTGTTTTTGATTTTCTGTAGGTATTACAGTAGATAGTTGATAATTTACTAAGTTATATATATTTTTTTCTACTTCTTTTTTAGCAAGGTTTAATTCATCATGTATTTTTTCAGAAATAATTATTTTATTTACTACTGGTGCGGCTTGTTCTACTTCTACTTCTATTACTTTTTCTTTATCCAAATTTATAATATCTGTAAGTTTATTTAGATCACCTCCTACAGTAGAAGATGTAATAGTATTCAATATTTCTGTGCTACCTTTTATTTTGTTATATTTGTCTATATAATTATATAAATATAAATAATCAGGGTAGTCTATAGATTTAGTATTATTAAAAATATTATAAATTATATCTATTAATTTTTGATTTTTTGAAGTTTCAATTAAAGACATATTTTTTTCTAAAAAAATCGTTATATCTATTTTATTTAGATTGATAATTTCGTGCATATCTTCAATTACATCTTCTTTATCAATATGTTTATTTAAAAAAATATCTAATTGTTCTTTATTGTTGAATCTAACTTTATTTAAAATATTATTTGTATGATATCCAATAAATTCATTTATAAATTTATGTGATAAAATAATTAAATCATCATAAATAAAATATAAATATACATTATTATCATAAGTAATTAAATATTTATTATTACTATTATTTATAATTTTTTCAAATAAATCTGTAACATATAATAAATTAGTAGTCATATATATTTAAAATAAAATAATTATATTAAAATTCAATATATTCCAAATTATTTAAGTTTTGTAAATAATACATAGTATGTTCATAATATGTATAAGTTTATTGATAACAGCAAGTGTTATTTAGGATAGAATCATCGCTATCATAATTATCATAATTATCTAAATTATCTGAATTATCTAAATTATCTAAATTATCTAAATTATCTAATTTATCTAAATTATCTAAATTAGCTAAAGTATTTTTTTTTGTAAAATAAATATTATGTATATCTTTAGTATTAAGTTTATTTATACATAAAGAATCTGCTGATTTTGATTTTTTTAATTTGTCTTTTTGTGTTTTATTATTATAATTGTTTACATCTATAATTGATATTAAATTAGAATTTAATGGTAAATCATTAATTGATAATGTAAACAATTGAGTTTTAAATCTACATAGAGGACATATTATTGCGTTATCTGAAAAATTGATTATTTCTAAACATTGAGTACAAAAACTATGACCACATAATAGATTTCGTGGTTTATTATAATACTCTAAACATATACTACAAGATAATCTATCATTAATTTCTTTTTTATTATATATAATAATATTATCCATATATATATAATACAAAAAAATTGATTTATTTTATTTTTATTTAATGACTTCATTTAGATATAATGATGAATTTTTTAATATTAATGATGAAATTATTATAAGGAATTTACAAAAAAGATTTATAAAGTTTAAAATTGTAGATTTTAAAGAAAAAACTAATTTGTATGATTTAAAATTAAAATATAGTGATGAACCTTATGATAAGTTTACAAACTATAAATTATACACGAATAAAAAACGGTTTATCAAAAAATATATATCATATAATGAACCTAAAGAAGTTTATTGTAGAAAAATGCAAAAAAAAGAACAGGTATATATATTTAATTGTAATTTCTGTAATATAACTCATAAACATAGTCGTTTAGGAAAAACTGACTGTAAATGTGTGACACCTTGGAGTCCATATTATAAATGTGGATATATTTTAAAAACATCAGAGTTTGATTTTGATAATTTTAATGATTATCTATTTTATAATTATAAATTATTATTAAAAAAACAAATAAATAATACAAGTATATTTTGGTATTCTAGATATATTAAGCAATTTTATTTAGGAACAATCTGTAATTCATATGGGAAATCTATATTTCCATATTTAAAATTAAATACAATAGATATAATTAGGAAACAATATAGCCACGAATCAAAAATTAAAAATCTTATTACAACCATTAAAAAATTTAGAATTTTAATGCAAACTCAAGAACTTCCATATTATTCTATACAATTTAAAGATGAAATAGAAAAACTATATACATTTTATAATAATCCATTTCTAAATAATACTAATATTTCAAATAATTATGATTACAATTCAGACTCTGGCTTAAATAATCACAATTTAGAAGATATTGATTATAATAATCACAATTCAGACTCTGGCTTAAATAATCACAATTTAGAAGATATTGATTATAATAATCAATATTCAGATTCAGATTCAAGCAACGATTCTTGTATTTATCATGAACAAAATAATATAGATTATGATTCATCAGAAATTGAAATTCCGATTGTTAAAGATACAAAACTTATAACACTTGATATAGAGGATCATATTCTTGAACATTTAAAATTATCTCAAAAAGATAAAATCAAGTCTATGATTATTAATGATCCAAGTAATTTTCTATTTTATTACAAAACTGTTGATAAAAGAGATGAACTATTATGGATTACAATACAATATTATGATAACTATATTTGGGGTGTTAACGACACAAATTTAGATAGTGAACATTTTATTAATTATAAACAGGAAATGATTGATGAACAAAATAGAATAATTATGGACCGTTATTGTGATTAATTTTATAATTAATGCTGATTTGGATTGATTTCAAATAATTCTAAAAAAACTAAATAACGTAGGTTTTTTTAGAATTATTTTTTATTCTGTTAATTTTTTATTTTGTTTATTATATTTATAAAAAGATAATCTCATTTTTGTTTATGAAGAATCTTATCAAAACATATTACAACATATTTAATTTCTAATTATATAATATGAAATATACTATTATTGGTTCTGGACCTAGTGGTTTATCTTTAGCATATATATTAGGAAAAAATGGATATAATATTGATTTAATAGAACAGGCGCCAAGTTTAGGAGGTAGTTGGAATTCAGAATTCATTGATAATTCATTTTGGAGTGAAAATTCACCAAGAGTAATGATTACAGGTAAATATACTAAATACTTACTTCAAAATATAGGTATGGATAAAGACGATTTACATAGTATTTATGGAAGTTTTTTTGAAGCATATTATAAATTTTTTAAGTTTTTTTATGACAAATTTGATTTTGCTGATTATCATAAATTTGTATCTTTATTTTTACAATTTTCTTTTAAAGAAAGTGATTTAAATTTACAAAATGTTTTAGATAATTCTGATTTAACTAAAAATGCGAAAGATGCTATAACATTATTATGTATTACAATTAATGATATACCTTCAAAAACAAATATAAATGAATTTTTTAATACTTTAATCCCTAAACAAGAAAACTTACATGAAATGCAGGGAATTCAACAATTTAAAGATTCTAATAAATGGCATAATATTATTGAAAAAAAACTTAATAAACTGGATAATGTAAAAATATTCAAAAACACTAAAATCATAAAATTATTACAAAAAAATAATAATATATATCAAGCAATTTCAGATAATAATCACATATTTAAATTTGATAAAATATTTTTATGCACTCAATCTAATGGTTTACTTAATATTTTAGAAAATTGTGATTCTATTATACAAAATAATTGGTATAAATATGATTATTTTAAAGAATGGACTAATAATACATTTTATAATGGTATAGGATTTCAACTACATTTTAATTCAAAAGTTGATTTCTCTGAAGAATGGTGTAGGAGTTGTTGGTCTGATTGGAATATTATTATTTTACCAGTTAGTGATTGGCTTAAAAAAAAATCAAAAAATCCTAATATTAAAACTGTATGGTCTTGTACTATTACAAATTTAGATGTAATTAGTAAAAACATAAAAAAAACTGTAAATCAATGTTCTATTGATGAAATTATTAAAGAATCAATATATCAATTAAAACTAACACTTAATATACCTAAACCTACAAAAATTACAGTTAGTAGCGGTTTATACAAAAAAAATAATAAATGGGTATCTTATAATACAGGATTTACTCGTGGTTCATATCATTTTCTACCAATGAAAGGAAAAATTAATAATTTATTTGCTTTAGGAGCTTTTAATGATACTGATTATACCAGTGTAGCATTATTTGAAACGGCAGTTAGAGCTACAGTAAAATATTTACAAGAATACGAACCTATTGTTAAAGGATTTCATAAAACTAGAGGAAATGATCCATTAGTTATTTCTATTTTAGCTGTCTTATTTATTTTATAATAATTCTTGTTTATTTAACATTTCTTCTGTTTTTTTTTTATATTTTTTACCATCTCTTACAGTACTATTTAAATCTAAATTAGTTTTTACTAATGGTTTTTTTGTATTATAAATATTCATATTAATTATACTTCGAGATAATACATTATCTATAGCTATATAAATATTATTAATATTTGTAAAACTTTTTATTTTTTTTATAAATGATTCGTTAATTATATATCCATAAGCACCTAAAAATGGATAGTTTGTTTTCTGTAAATGTCGACTTATATTTTGATTTTCTTTATAATAAGCTTTATCAAAATTACCGGGAGTTCTCCACCATCCAATTAATAACATATCCCAATCTTTAGGAAGTTCAGACATAACTGTATTTATTTTTTTAATAAAATTATTTGATAATATTATATCGTCTTCGAATATCATTAAATATCTATCTTTTTTAATTTTTTTCCATACATTTATATGACTTAAATAAGCACCGATCTGTCCATAACTCATATTATGAGTCCAATTTTTAGGTCTTAATCCTATTTCTTTAAATTTAACGCAATTTTCATTAATTTGTTTTTTTAAACTTTCATTTAATAATTTTCCTTCAACTGCTCTAAATCGCTTTACATTTAAATTCTCTTTATTTATTATTTTATTAAATCTTAATAATCTATCATTACTTCTATCTAAATTTATTACATAACTATCTATATTATTATATGCTTCAATTTTACTACCTCCTTTTTTTATATTATTTTTATAAAATAACAATAACAATATAAAAAATAAAATTATTACACATAATTTATTCATATATATATATATTATAAATTATTTGAATAATACATCAAATACTTCATCAAAAAAATCATTTTTATCTACTTTATCATTATTATAATGAATCAATTCATGAGCTCCTGAATTTAATTCTATTATAGAACCATATCCATTTTTATAAGATTTTGATATATCTTTACTTATAAAATCTATACCACATAATCTAGATCCAAATATCTTATTAATTTTTGAAAACATTTTAATATTATCTATATGAAAATTATTTGATGCAACATATTTTAATGTTGCACCCTTATGATAGTTCACTACATTATTTACTATTATTTTTTTATCCTTTTCTATTACTAAATTATCTGTTATATGATTTATTTTTAATAAATCATAATCTACTACTAATTTATAAGGTGATGACTCATTCTTTTTGTTTATTAATTCAATAAATGTAAACTTTCCATTTCCTATAACAAAAGGTTTTTCTCTA
>Ga0302136_1001443_pt1 | contig 10951 bp, 7 predicted proteins | sample CBN3_20m_MG_FD_203116 | JGI IMG/M metagenome (GOLD analysis project Ga0302136, IMG submission 203116) | Marine microbial communities from Western Arctic Ocean, Canada - CBN3_20m | ecosystem: Environmental > Aquatic > Marine > Oceanic | place: Canada: Western Arctic Ocean | collected 2017-09-15
TACATCCATTGTATTCATAAAAAGCTTTACGCTCTTTAGACATAGTTTTATGTTTTTCCCAAGCTTCAGGAATCATCATCATCATAATTTCTGGTAATGAACGACCTGTATGTGTTAACAATTCAACTACCATATCCATAGAGGCAGAATCAGATTTACCTGGTAAAATTATTGGAAAAAGTTTGTCGATTTGTGGTCCAAAAACATCACTTTTCATGATTTCTTCACGAACACGCATTCTACTTACATTGCCTCGTAATGTATTTATTTCTCCATTCTGACACATGTGCCTAAAAGGTTGAGCTAATTCCCATGTGGGCATTGTATTGGTAGAAAAACGTTGGTGCACTAATGCTAAACGAGTAACTAAATCTATTTCTTGTAAATCTTTATAATAGGGCCCAATATCTTCAGGCATGATAATGCCTTTATATATAATCGTGGTTATGGATAAACTTGGAATGTAAAAATAGTTGCTTTCAGAAATTTTTGATTTTCTGATGGTGTGCTCTGCTATTTTTCTGGCGGCATATAGTTTCGCTTTAAAAGTAGCTTCGTCAATTTTATCAGTTTTTCCAATAAAAAGTTGTTCTATATTCGGTTCCGATGCCAAGGCTATTTCTCCTAATTGACAAGAATCTACAGGAACTTCTCTCCATCCTAAAATAGCAAGTCCTTGTATTTTTAGTTCTTTTTCAAAAGTTGTTTTGCAAAAATCATACTGATTAGAAACTTTAGGAAGAAATACCATTCCAACTGCATATTCTCTTTGATTTGGGATGGTAAAATCACATACACGTTTGAAATATATATGAGGAATATCTATTAACAAACCAGCACCATCTCCTGTTTTACCATCAGCACTCACTCCACCTCGATGTTCTAATTTTACTAAGATTTCTAAAGCATCGTGGATAATTTGATTTGTCTTTTCTCCATTTAGGTTACAGATAAAACCAGCACCACAATTTTCATGTTCAAACTCACTTAAATATAATCCTTGATCTTTCATCTCTATTACCTCTATTTAATTTATACTAGTTCTTCAAAAATATTTCTACGCAGGAAAAATGCATTGATTAAAATGCATTTTTCCTTTCATAGAATTCAATAATATGTAATGGTATTTATACCACTATCTAAATTATCATTTAGGGGTAATTTTTTAGATTACATTTATTTTTTTATGAAACTTATTACTAACCTCTGTCTCTTTTTCCAGGGTAAGCAATTGTTCCGTGCTCTGAAATATCTAAGCCTGCTAATTCAACATCCTTAGTTACTCTTAAGCCAATTGTTTTCTTTAAAATAAAGAAGATCATAAAAGATAATACCACTGCCCATAATCCATAAGCCAACGCTCCTATTGCTTGAGTGCCTAATTGAGAAGCACCGCCTCCATTAAATAATCCAATACCTGTATCTCCATCTACACCCCAAAGCCCTATAACTAAAGTACCCCAAACACCAGCTACACCATGAACGGAAGCAGCACCAATAGCATCATCAATTTTTAATTTCTTTTCTATAAATTCTATTGAAAAAACAACTAGAATTCCTCCTAATAATCCAGCTAATACAGCACCTCCAGAAGTCATATTACCACATCCTGCCGTTATACTAACCAATCCTGCCAAGGCACCATTAAGTGTTTGAGCTAAGTGTGGTTTCCCGTACCAAATCCAAGTAGTAATTAAAGCACCTAGACCTCCCGCAGCAGCAGCTAAATTTGTAATTAAAACCACATTTGAAGCAGCTACGGCATCATCTCCACCCCATGCTAATTGTGACCCACCATTAAAACCAAACCATCCCAACCATAAGATAAAAACTCCTAATGTTGCTAATACTTGGTTGTGACCTGGAATTGGCATTACTTTTCCGTTTACAAATTTTCCAATTCTTGGTCCTACCATAAAAGCAGCTACTAAAGCAGCCCAGCCTCCTACAGAGTGAACAATTGATGAACCAGCAAAATCTATAAATCCTAATTCGGTTAACCAACCAGAACCTTGCCATTGCCAACCTCCTGCAATTGGATAAATAATTGCTGTCATAACTATAGAAAAAATAATGTAAGTAGAATACTTAGTTCTACCCGCAATAGCTCCTGATACAATAGTTGCAGCTGTTGCAGCAAACATTGTTTGGAAGAATAAATCTGCTCCTTCTCCTTGAAATAAACCACTCCAGAAAAACCATCCATTAGTAGTATCACCATACATTAAAGAGTATCCAACTAACCAGTAGGTTAATGACCCAACACAAATGTCTAAAATATTTTTCATTGCAATATTTACTGCATTTTTTGATCTGGTCATACCAGATTCTACTAAGGTAAATCCGGCTTGCATAAAGAATACTAGAATTCCTGATAAGAGCATCCAAAGCATTCCCATATCTCCATAGATTGACTGAGTTGTAGATTCAACCGCTGCATCAACAGCAGCCGTTAATTGTTCTTGAGTTACACCGGTAGCAACTATTAAGCTATCTACTGCAATCTCTTGAATTATGCTAGGTAAGTTCAAAATTAATTTAGGTAAAAAGTTAGTCATAATTGTAAGTTTTAAATTAGTTTTTTGTTTAGAAAGAATAAACTGCAGCTATTGTTAAGCCTGTTGCATTATCTTTACCTCCTACAAGGATTATATCATCTGAAGTATCATATCTTAGTTCAGTAATTAGTTTTAAACTGTCAGACAAAGAGGTGTTTCCTGATAGAGTAAATGCAGATACACTTTGATCACCAGTTCCAGAAGTTAATGTAAAAAACTCTGGTCTAAATCCGAGAGAAAAAATATCAGAAAATTCATTTTGAAGGTATAAAGCAAAACCTTGGTAACCTGAATCAGCCTCCTCAGAATTTGAATAAGCAGCATTAATCCCAACAAAGAAAGAATCAGATAAGTCAAATCCACCAGTATAATCTAAATACAATACATCTGTAGAACCAAAACCATCAGCACCATAAGCTAGATTAAAGTATTGTCCTTTATAACCAGTTTGGAAACCTAATTGGTAATAATCATTGTAAGAGATGTCTCCATTTTCATCAATTGATCCATCAAAATTTGAACCTGCTGTTAAACCATGAGGATTAGTAACTGCAAGCATGAAAGATAAATCTTCAGAGACAGCATAATCTAATTTTAAACCTGTATGAGAAAAAGGTCCTGCGTTAAATAAATATGATACAGAATAATTAAAATTTCCAGTTGGAGATATCACCTCATAACCATAAAATGTGTTAAATTGACCGAGAGTAAAAGTTACTTTTTCTGAAGCGTTGTAATAGGCATACAATTGATTTATTGCTCCAACATAAGCATTTGCTGCATTAGCTCTTGGACCAAATGCTAAATCTGCGACAACACCTGTTTTTCCTTTTTCATAAGAAAAGACAGTATTTGCCATTCCTAAGCCAAAACCATTGGCAGGAACATCAGATAAGGTTCCCGTAGTTCCACTCACTGATGTTGATAAATTTGTAGAATAATAAGTATCTACACTACCACTTAAAGTAAAATTTCCTTTTTCTTCTTCTTTCTCTTGAGAGAACATGTTAAAACTTGTAAATAATACTAAAGTTAACATTGTTAGTTTGATTTTTGTCATCTTGTTTTTTTTATGTTTAGAAGTTGCTAATTTTCAACAAAAATCTCATAATACCAAATAAGTAAAGGGCTACGGCCTTACGAAAATGTTTTCGTTGAGTTTTTGGTTCTCAAAAAAACAGGGTTTAAAATTAGAAAAATGTAATTTCAACAAAGTTGTTGGAAGTGAAAATATGAATATCATTTTTTAACAAAACAATATTATCATATTCATAAAAATAATCTTTTTTTAAAAAAATATTAACATCAATTTACCAAAAGCATTAATAATATTACATTTATTTAGTAAAAAATACGTAAATAATTAAAAATAATTTATTCATGTCTTATATTTTAAAGCTATTAGCCCTATAATTTAATAAAAACTACTTTAATGGTTAGCCTCATAATGGTCTAAAAAGAAGAAGAAGAAGAAGAAGAAGAAGAAGAAGAAGAAGAAGAAGGAAAATAAGGAAAATAAGGAAAATAAGGAAAATAAGGAAAATCTAGTTATTTTGTGTTTCAATAAATTTATAACTTTGTATAAAAAGTTATTATTATTTAAATTTTTTTAATTTTTCTTTTGTAAAATTAGACAACACCAATCTGCCACTTATTTGAGCTTGCTCAGCTAGTAAATGCCCCCAATGATCTGTTCCTCTCCAAAACATTTTTTTCATTTCCTTCATTGCCTCAAGATTATAGCTGCACAATTGTGTTGCTAAGTCTTTAACAGCTAAATCTAATTCTGTAATATTATCATATACTTGAGTAAACAACCCTTTTTGTTTTGCCCATGATGCGCTGTAAAATGTAGAGGCATCTATAGAGATTTGTGACAAAGCGCTCAATCCTATTTTACGTTCAATTGCCGGACCAACAACAAAAGGGCCAATACCAATATTTAATTCGCTTAACTTAATTTCTGCATATTTAGTTGCCATACAATAATCTGAACAGGCTGCTAATCCTATACCTCCTCCAACTGTTTTTCCTTGAACTCTACCAATAATAAACTTTGGACAAGTACGCATGGCATTCATCACATTTGCAAAACCTAAAAAAAACACTTTACCTGCTGCTTCATCAGTAATATTTGCTAATTCTGTAAAACTAGCGCCTGCACAAAAAGTACGTTCACCACCACTTTTTAAAACAATAACTTTAACATCTTCATTATCTCCTGCGTTCTTAATTAAATCTACTAATTGTTGTAAGATATCACCTGGTAACGAATTATGAGATGGATGATAAAATTCAATAAATGAAATATTATTTTCTATGGTTTGTTTAACGTAAGGTTTAGTCATAAAATTTATTAATTCTATTGTAAAAATACCATAAAAAATCTTTTGAGTATAAACAGATGTATTTTATGTGAATAATTAGTCTAAAAAAATCTTACAGCTCTAATATCAAAAGTAGCGCCGTACTTACTATCATAATATTTAGAATTACTTGAAATCACATGACACCAAGCCTTCAAATAATTAAATTCAGTGGAGCTCCAATAGGTAGTACTAAGAAGGTCTAGAGGATTACTATTTAAATAAACCTGATAAATAAGGATTAATTCTCTTTTGGAAGGTAAACGCCAATCTCTAAATTTACCCCCATCTGAATCATGGTTATCAGGATCATTAATTTTATTTGTAGCATCATACCAATTACCAAAACCTTGATCTTGCATAGCAACAACTAAACCATGCGTGCCATCAGAGTTGATGTCGATAACATACCCCCCTAGTTTTGAATAAAAAGTATTGAGCTGATAGGTTGGTTCCCCTACCCAAACATACTCTCCATTAATAATTTTTAAAATATCGTCTTCATTTCCTCCAGAGGGAAGACTAATTTTTGCAGTATTGACAACTATAGCATCTGTTTGATCTGTTGTAATGCTGGTCTTAGCGGTATTGGCAACTATCGCATCCGATTGATCCGAAGTGATGCTGGTCTTAGCGGTATTGGTAACTATCGCATCCGATTGATCGGAAGTAATGCCTGTCTTTGTAGTATTGGCTACTATCGCATCCGATTGATCGGAAGTAATACCTGTCTTTGCGGTATTGGCAACTATCGCATCGGCTTGATCGGAAGTAATACCGGTCTTTGCAGTATTAGCTACTATCGCATCCGATTGATCCGAAGTAATACCTGTCTTTGCAGCATTGGCAACTATCGCATCTGCTTGATCTGAAGTGATGCCTGTTTTTGCAGTATTGGCAACTATCGCATCTGCTTGATCTGTTGTTATACCAGTCTTTGTAGTATTGGTAACTATCGCATCCGATTGATCGGAAGTGATGCCTGTCTTTGCGGTATTGGTAACTATCGCATCCGATTGATCGGAAGTAATGCCTGTCTTTGTAGTATTGGCTACTATCGCATCGGCTTGATCGGAAGTAATACCAGTCTTTGAGGTATTAGCTACTATCGCATCCGATTGATCGGAAGTAATACCGGTCTTTGCAGTATTGGCAACTATCGCATCCGATTGATCCGAAGTAATACCTGTCTTTGCAGTATTGGCAACTATCGCATCCGATTGATCGGAAGTAATACCAGTCTTTGCGGTATTAGCTACTATCGCATCGGCTTGATCTGAAGTGATGCCTGTCTTAGCGGTATTGGTAACTATCGCATCTGCTTGATCGGAAGTGATGCCTGTCTTAGCGGTATTAGCTACTATCGCATCGGCTTGATCTGAAGTGATGCCTGTCTTAGCGGTATTGGTAACTATCGCATCGGCTTGTGAAGTAGTAATACCGTTACCTGAAGCTTTGGCATATAAAGAATATGGAACACTCATTAACTGGCTTACACCAGAAATAGAATAATTATCAGCTCCGTTTGGATCTGTTTCTACTTTAACAAAATAAGGACCATTAGTCCAATCTATACTACTAAAATCATAAGAGGTTACCCCCATACCAATCTCTAAAGCAACCAATCCATTCATGTTTGTAACAACAGAATGCGTTTCAATATATACTTCCAAGCCTGTTTCTGAATTTTGTAATATGCTCACCTGAATTCCAACAAGTTTATCTACTAATAATGTATTATTTGCATCTCTAACTATGGCTTGATAACTCATCTTTTCTGGAGTTTGAGCAAACGCTACATAGCTACATACTAAAAACATTACAAGAGGTGAAAAATTTTTCATAACTATTGTTTTTTAATGATTTTAAACGTTTTTAGTGGTTGATTATTTTTGGTGAGTTTTAATAGATACATCCCTATGGCGAAATTTTTCATAGTAATTTTTGTGCTAAAACTGTTAATTTTTTTACTAACAATAGTTTTACCATTAAGATCAAAAAGAGTGTATTGTAAATTTTCTAGAGCAGTGTCTAATATCTTTAACAAAACAAAATCTGTTGTTGGGTTTGGATAGGTAACCGCTGTTAATTGAACAGTTAAAAGTGCTGGGGTGCTTAAGGTTTGAAATTCAAAAGGTTGTTGAACACCTTGAAATAAAGAACCATTGTCGCTTTCTATAGTATTAAAAAACACTTGCCCAATGGTGTAAGATGATGATCCTCCACTGCCTGAGGAGTCTCCAGCAGATGGTGAAATAATTTCTTGAGAAATTATAAAAAAAGGTACTAAAAAGAACAAAGTCCCTAGAATATATTTTTTCATTTTTTAAGGTTATTTAAGGAGTAAAATAAGCTTGTTTGGGGGAAAAAAAATAAATATTATTTCAAAAGTAATAGAAATTAATGGTTTTATTTAATAATAATAAAACAATATCATAAAATTAATCAGTAGAAAAGGCTACTAATGTTACTTTAGTTCATTTTGTTTCACTAATTTTAGTTTTATTAAAAGTGTAGCAAATTTCACAAATTGTTACTATACAATATATTATATGACTAAAATTAACAAAATACTACCCTTTTTATTTGATAAATTTCTTTCAGATAAAACCAGAACAAAAACTGAAAAAATTATTCTTAATGTTGCATTGTTAAGTTTTTTTATTCACTTAGCATTTATATATTTATTGAAATTAAACATTATAAATTTTTCTTCAAGTACAGAATTATTAAACAATCCTATATCTGCAATTTACACACCTTTTTCATTTATTTTAATTTACGAAGTATACCTTTTAATCTATTATCTACCAAAATCATTTACAACATATATTACCAAACAATACGAAATAATTACATTAATTATAATACGTAAATTATTTAAAGATTTATCATCATTAGAACTTACTTCTAATTGGTTTGAAATTAAAGGAGATTTACAATTTACTTATGATTTAGTTGCATCCCTTCTTCTTTTCTTTTTAATTTATTTATTTCAAAAGCAAGGAAGAAAGAAAGTTGAGCAACAAGTTAGTTTAAAACCCGTAATAGAAAAGTTTGTAAAAAAGAAACGACTAATAGCAGTTATCTTAGTACCATTATTTTTCTTTATGGCTATAGATACGCTTGTAAAATGGTCTACAGGAATTTCTATTTCTTCCAATGAATTTCCTTCACTTGAGAGTATTAACAACCTGTTTTTTGATCAATTTTTTACAGTATTAATTTTAGTAGATGTAGTATTACTTTTAATTTCATTCTTTTATACAGATCAATTTCATAAAATTATTAGAAATTCTGGGTTTATAATCTCTACTATTTTAATTCGAATGTCTTTTGGAGTTAGTGGGCTAATTAATACCATTCTAATTCTTGTAGCGGTACTATTTGGATTAGCTATACTTACAATTCATAACAAATATGAAAAAAACTCTTTTTAAACATTTTAAATCTTATAAGAGATAAAAATAAAAAAACATTGCCAACAGTATTTTTTATTTATTTTTATGCAAAATAGCAATTTAATGAATTTCATAAAAAAAATAGGGTGGTCTAACCTACTAATGCTAGCCTTGTGTTTTGTCATTATAATCATAGCAGAATATCTATTTTTGTCTGGAAATAAGTTACATGGAATTTTCATTGGCCTCTGGGCACCTACATTATTGGGCGTACTAATTTATCTTAAACTTATAGAGCATGAGCGCAGATAACATTGTACTATACTTTTCGGTTTTTGTAGTTGCTTTTGTGCTGGTATGGGCATTTTTCATGATAAGACAATATGATAAGACAGGTAGAAATTAATTTTATTTTTTAACTTTCTAATTAAAAACTTCTCACCTAAAAACAATTTAAATTAACATCATTTAGAATTTTAACATGTAGATAATTTTTTATAAATATTATCATATGTTTAAATTGTTTTTGTTGAAAATTTTATTTATTTTTGTACTTCCCCAAATCTACTGAGTTACAACTCAATATATTATTGCGATTAATGTTTATAACCCTAATACAAAACTATGAATCTCAAAAATCTACTACCCCAACCAAAAAACTCATTAAGCCACTTACTTTTATTTAATAATCCATACAACATCTAAACAATAAAATTAAAATATTTATTTGTTAAATAATTAATTTCTTTTAACTAATAAAAAATCTCTATTCCCTAAATTAAGATTTAATGAAAATAATAAATAAGTGTTTCCAAACACTACCTATCCCAGCTTTAAAAAGTATTATTAATAACAAAACAACTTTATTTTTAATAGTGTTGTTTTTATTATTTAAACAAACAATACAATCTCAAACTAATTTTACTGAAAACTTTTCTTCAGATAGCACCATATCTTATGCAAGTTTAGATTGGTTAGAAAACAACTCTTACACAGACAATTTAGACCTAGAAGAAAATTCTTATGTAAATAATAATGAAATAGTTTCTGATACTAATAATTCATCATCATTAGTTAAAAATAGCACTTTTAGGGAAGTTGCTAATGATAACTTTAAGAGTATCGAAGAAACAAACAACACTACTCAACTTCATTACATTGTTGAACAAGAATTTACAACTACTCTTTATTTAGAAAACATAGAAGTAGCTAACCAACCTTTTCCTAATCCAGACACAGATGGAGATGGCGTAAATGACGATATAGATTTAGATGACGATAATGATGGTATTTTAGATACAAGAGAAGAGAACCTTGTTACTTCTTTAACTGCAGTAGCAGGTGGTTCAGCAATTACCACAGAGTCTAATAATTTTACAGTAAACAATATTTCAGGCGGATGGGGTGCAGGAAGCGTTCATTCCAATGATTTAGGGATTGCACAAAATGAAGATTTTACACTTAGTCTAGAAGTTGAACAATTTTCTCAAAGGTACATCATGATTGGTTTAAATGCCTCAGGAAACAATAGCACTTCTGGTTATACTGATATTGATTATTCACTTTATTTCGATGGGAATTCTGTTTATGTATATGAAAATGGTTCAGCTAAAAGCCCATCATCTTCAGTAACTGCTGATACAGATGTATTTTCCATAGAGCGTCAAGGAACCACAATTACCTATTCAAAGAATGGAACTGTATTTTATACAAGTTTAACAGCAAGCAGTGCTGTAGATTATTACATAGATAGTTCTATGCGTGATTATGGTAGTAATGGCTATACCATCAGCAATATTTTGGTGTTAACAAGATCTTCTTCAGACTTAGACGGAGACGGCATACCAAACAGCTTAGATTTAGACTCAGATAATGATGGGTGTTTTGATGTAACCGAGTCAGGAGGAACAGATGCAAATAATGATGGAATATTAGATGGTTCAGGTTTTGATACAGACGGATTAGTAACCGTAGGTACTGGAGGTTATAATGGAGCAAATGGCTCAGAATATTCGGCTTTTCAGTTATCTATTACTTCACCACCAACAGATGCAGTATCCAACACAACTGCAAGTTTTGTAATTGAAGCTAGCGCAGATGAGGCAACCTCGTATAGTTCAGGAACACCAACATATGGTACACCAGGCAATGCAAATTCAGGATTAAACTACAGTTGGTATTTAGGAGACCCAGATAATGGAGGCAGTTTATTAACTGACACAGGAGTATATTCAGGAACAGAAACAAATACTCTAAGTATAAGCGATGTTACAGGTTTACACAATAACGAATATTATGTAATCGTATCACACGATAGTAATACTTGTATACGCGAGATTCGTTCAGCAACCTTAATTGTAGAAGATCCATGTACATTTGGGGCAACAGTAGGTACTCCAACAGCAAATGATCCAGATGCAGATGGTATAAACAATGCTTGTGATTTAGATGATGATAATGATGGTATTTTGGATACAGAGGAAGATTTTTCTATATCTTCTTTATCGCCAGAAGTGTGGTTAGATGCTTCAGACAGTTCAACGATAACAGAAAGTGGAGGAAAAGTAAGTCAATGGAATGATAAATCAGGAAATAACAATCATGCAATTCAAAGTTCTAATGGAAG
>Ga0302136_1001445_pt1 | contig 10950 bp, 10 predicted proteins | sample CBN3_20m_MG_FD_203116 | JGI IMG/M metagenome (GOLD analysis project Ga0302136, IMG submission 203116) | Marine microbial communities from Western Arctic Ocean, Canada - CBN3_20m | ecosystem: Environmental > Aquatic > Marine > Oceanic | place: Canada: Western Arctic Ocean | collected 2017-09-15
CTTAATTTACGGCCGCCAATGGTGGCATAAGCGTGTTCAACTTCATCAAGACCAATGCGGTTACCTTTGTCACCAATGGCATGAATAGCGACCTGAAAGCCCGCCTGAATAGATAGATTAAATATAGTTCTCAACTGTTCTTTTGAGGTCAATAGCAGCCCGCTATGGCCTGCTCGATCAGAATAAGGCTCCAGGAGAGCTGCGCCACGACTTCCTAAGGCGCCATCGGTATACACTTTTACGCTGCGAGCAGAGTACAGATCTAGAGGGTCGTTACTAGGCCCTGCTGACAACATTTCGCCAAGCTCAGGATCGGTTGATGAAATCATACCGTAAAGACGGACGTCTAAATTACCACTGTTGGCCAATTGGCGATAATAATCGTTTTCTCGAGCACTGACTCCAGCATCGTGTACCGAGGTGATTCCTAGGCTAAGTAGGTGGCTGGTTGCCGCAGCCAGTGCTGCGGCCATTTCCTCATCTGAGGGAGCGGGGATGACTTGATTTACTAATGCCATTGCATTATCAATCAAGATTCCTGTGGGATTCCCGTTTCGGTCACGAATGATTTCGCCACCGGGAGGACTGATAGTGTTGGCATTGATGCCGGCTAATGCCAAAGCTTTACTATTAGCCCAGCCAGCATGGCCGTCGATTCGCTCTAACCACACGGGTCGATCAGAGATCAATTCATCAAGTATTTGTGCCGTGGGGTACTGTTGCCCCGGCCACAATACTTGATTCCACCCACGGCCTTGAATCCAGTTGAGGAAAGGTTTTTCTTTGGCATACTTAGCAATTAATGACGATACCTGCCTGGCCGAGGTGGCGCCACGAAGATCAATTTGCAACAGCGTATAGCCTAGGCTAGAAACGTGTCCGTGAGCATCAGTTATGCCCGGTAGTAAAGTCAGACCCTTGCCATCGATGACGTTGGCTTCGGGATAATTAGCCTCAAGAGTTGGGCCACCGGTTGCAAGTACTCTGCCGTTATCAAAAACCAAGGTCTGAAATTGCTGCAACTGGCGATTATTATCGAAGCTATAACCATTAATATTGGCCATGATAGTGGTGGTAGATTGCTTTCCGCTAGAACAGGCAGAAACCAGGAATACTGAAAAAGTTAACGCTATGATAAATAGCGTAGCGTTAAGCGGCTCATTTTTTTCGTGCATCAATAAGATTCCATTTGGCATTCATTTTGTCACTTGGCTTATGGTGGCTCAGTTATTAAAATGTTGTCAACCTCTTTTGAATATAAGGTTATAGTCCTCCGTAATGTCTGCCCATAACCCTTTGACTTAAAACAATAAAGTGTTAAGATGCGGCCGATCTACACGTATTGGTGTAGAGTTTTTGGAAAGAGTACCAGGCAGACGTTATCAATGTCGCTGGTCATCAACACAGAAGGCGCTATTACCCATAGCACTAAGGTCAGTCTAAAGCACTTATCAGTGTGACTGAGCATGCCGCAGTTGCGGCGTCTATTTTGATGTTACAGCCTATTCTGCCAGTACATTTCCTACACTTTATTAGTGAGGAACGATTGTGGAACTTTTATCTGGCGGTGATATTTTAATCCGTGCATTACGTGACGTTGGTGTTAAGCATGTCTGGGGTTACCCGGGTGGTGCTGCGCTGCATATTTATGATGCTATTTATCGACAAGAGGATGTCGTCCACCTTCTCGTTCGCCATGAGCAAGCGGCAGTTCATGCTGCAGACGGTTTTTCTCGGGCAACTGGAGAAGTTGGTACAGCCTTAGTCACTTCAGGTCCAGGTGCTACTAACGCAATTACAGGTATTGCCACCGCTTATATGGATTCTATACCTCTGGTCGTTATCTCAGGGCAGGTCCCGTCGAGTAAAATTGGTCAAGACGCATTTCAAGAAACTGACATGGTTGGTGTCTCTCGCCCTATCGTTAAACATAGTTTTTTGGTAACCAAGCCTGAAGATATTGCGGCAACTATTGCAAAAGCCTATTACATAGCTGGCACCGGTCGTCCCGGCCCAGTAGTGGTCGATATACCTAAGGACGTAACAGAACCTAATTATAAAGTGCCCTATGAGTTTCCTTCAGAGGTGAAAATGCGCTCGTATCAACCGAGCGATAAAGGCCACCGTGGACAGATAAAACGTGCTGTAAAGACCCTGTTAGAGGCTAAAAGACCTGTTATTTATGCTGGCGGTGGCGTGGTTATAGATAACGCAGCTGAGCACCTTATTGCCGTGGCTCGTAAGCTTAATTATCCGGTGACCAATACGTTGATGGGGCTAGGGTGCTATCCAGGAACTGACCGACAATTTGTTGGCATGTTAGGCATGCATGGAACCTTCGAGGCCAATACGGCGATGCACCACGCAGACGTCATTTTTGCGATTGGAGCTAGGTTTGATGATCGAGTTACCAATGAATTAGAGAAATTCTGTCCTTTGGCGACCATTATCCATGTTGATATTGATCCGACCACGGTGTCCAAAAATATTGTTGCTGACATTCCTATTGTAGGAACATGTACCTCCGTATTAAAAGAGATGCTAAGCCTTATTGAGCAATCTGGTAACACACCCGACGGTGAGGCTATAGGGCAATGGTGGCAGCAAATCGACGAATGGCGTGCTAAACATGGTCTTTACACAGCGTCTCGATATGAGCCAAGTGGTGGCGATCTAATTAAACCTCAGGATGTTATCAAGGCGCTTTATAAGGTCACTAAAGGGGGAGCGATTGTCACCTCGGATGTGGGCCAGCATCAAATGTTCGCTGCCCAATACTATCTGTTTGACAAGCCTAGACAATGGATCAACTCTGGTGGCCTTGGCACTATGGGATTTGGGCTGCCGGCCGCCATGGGCGCTAAGCTTGCATTTCCTGACACTGATGTTGCCTGTGTTACAGGTGAAGGTAGTATTCAGATGTGCATCCAAGAGTTGTCTGCATGTAGTCAGCATAATTTACCGGTTAAAATCATTAATCTTAATAATGCCGCCCTAGGCATGGTTAGGCAGTGGCAGGACATGCAGTACAACAGCCGCTACTCTCAGAGTGTTTATGAGGACTCGCTACCCGATTTCGTTGCTTTAGCAGAAGCCTATGGACATGTGGGAATGAAGGTGACTAAATTTGACGAGCTTGAGGAAAAGATGCGTGAGTGTTTCGCGATGAAAGATCGAGTAGTCTTCATGGATATCTGTATCGATCGCTCTGAACATGTGTATCCGATGCATATGCCTGGTGGGTCCATGCGTGACCTGTGGCTAAGCAAAACGGAGAGAACCTAATGAAAAGAATAATCTCTATTTTGTTGGAGAATGAATTTGGAGCCTTATCTCGAGTGGTTGGTTTGTTTTCGCAGCGTGGTTATAATATCGATACTTTAACGGTCGCCCCAACTGATGACGAAACTCTGTCTCGCCTAACGTTAACCACCCAAGGCGATGATCAGATGGCAGAGCAAATTGTCAAACAATTACATAAACTCATTGATACGCTAAAGGTCGTGGATTTAACACAGGGCCCTCACATCGAGCGTGAGTTGTTATTGGTTAAGATTAAAGCTACAGACAGTGATGTCCGCACGGAGCTAAAAAGCTGTGTGGAGATTTTCCGAGGACATATTATCGATGTGACGCCATCGACCTATACGGTGCAGCTTGCTGGTGACAGTGACAAGTTAGATGCATTTATTGAAGCGGTTACTCATATGGGCATAATGGAGGTTGTTCGCAGCGGTGTCTCCGGCATTTCGCGGGGAGATAAGTTTATTAGAGTTTAGTGGGCCAACCAGCTTGGCTAGCTTCGCACGTTTAAGGAATAATATCGGCCCTCAAAAGAGGGTCGTTTCCGTTTTTACGCCGTACAGCAGGGTATAAAACATATAAAGGAAGGTAATGATGGTGGATGCGGCAAGTGGTACATCGAGGGTAGTGCCTCTCGGTGGTGGGATTAATTTTAGAGACCTAGGCGGCTACCTTAATGAAGATGGCCGTCGGGTTAAATGGCGTAAGATTCTGCGTTGTGGTCATCTAGCTAACTTAACTGATCAAGATTTAGATACTCTTGAACAAATCGGCGTTAGTAAAATACATGACTTCCGACGCCAAGAGGAGCAGCAACAGTCTCCCAGTGCGGCTGTACGGGCTGACTTTGTTGACGATTATCATATATCAATCGGGGACATATCAAGATTTTGGGAGTTTTTGTTTGAGGGTGAACTCACTACTGAATCTTCCCATGAACTTGTAGTTAACTCGTATCGCTCGTGTATAAAAGTCGTTATTCCTGCGTTTAGTCGTTTTATGAGGGAGATAATAGACAATGCCGACAATACCAGTGTATTCCACTGCTCTGCTGGCAAAGACCGCACTGGCATGGCTGCAGCGCTTATCTTATCAGCGCTAGATGTGCCTCGAGAAACAATCATTGAGGATTATATGCTTACTCGTAAGCACTATGACTCAAGTAGGCTCGTCGATATTATTGAAGGTCATCTGCGTGATGCCAAGGTAGAAAACTGGGAACGAGATTGGCTAACCCCCTATGTCTCTGTTCATGAAGATAATATCGTTGCCTTTCTTGACGCTATTGATGAGCACTACGGGTCAATGAGATGCTATTTAATGACAGCGTTAAATCTATCTGAGGCTGATCTAGAATTCATGAAACAGCACTTTTTGGACGATTGATAGGTAACTTAGCTTATAATACCGGCTAATAAGTATCTGGCTGTGTAACAGGAAGTGGCATTATGGAAGAGAAATCTAGGACCGTAGACAAGGTTGTTGAACTCAATCAAGAACAGCATTCTGATGCGGGTATGTCTGCACGTCGGCCCCGCAAAGGTATTTATCTGCTGCCTAATATACTGACTACCGGTGCATTATTTGGTGGTTTCTATGCAGTGTTATCGGGCTTTAGTGGACAGTACGAATGGGCGGCAATGGCTATTTTCGCGGCAATGGTTTTTGATGGCTTAGATGGTCGCGTAGCGCGTATGACCAATACTCAAAGTGACTTTGGGGTTCAGTACGATAGCCTCTCGGACATGGTTTCTTTTGGTGTTGCGCCTGCCGTGCTGGCTTATGGTTGGGGCGTTAGCTCCCTTGGCAAATTGGGTTGGGCTGCGACCTTTGTGTACGCATCTTGCGCGGCGTTGCGTTTAGCACGATTTAATGTCCAGGCTGGTGTGTCTGATGGTAAGGTGTTTACAGGACTTCCAAGCCCTGTGGCGGCAGCCTTAGTCGCTGGGCTAGTGTGGTCAGCGCAGGATATTCAGCCGTCGCTCTGGTTATCTGTTGCTGGAGCATTGGTAACGGCTTCCGCGGGATTACTCATGGTGTCGAACTTCAAGTATCCCAGCTTTAAAAAGGTTGATATGCGAGGCAAAGTGCCCTTTATTGTGATCTTATCGGTGGTGATGGGATTTGTAGTGATAACCATTGATCCGCCTCGCGTTTTATTTGCAATGGCTTTATTTTTCTCACTGTCTGCGCCAGTTCTATGGTTTGCAACCAAGCTTGGTTGGCGTAAAAAAGAGTCTTAACTCTGGGTAAACACCTTGGTTTTCGTCTTAATATCTGCTTAAATGTTGTTATGGATAGTCAATCACTGAAGGCAGTTTCTATGCGTAGCGTTTCTAACGTTGCACCTTCACGTGGATTATTCCTTCTCCTGCCCTGAGGGGCATCTATCGTTATACCTCATAAAAAGCATCATCGAATACACATAATGGGTTAAATTCCTTTTCTATGGCACGTAAATATAGCCATACTCACAGGTAGGTGGGACAGGAGGTTTAATGCGTTCTACAATGTAGCTAGCCAAGTAACTTGGTTTGGAGAAGGAAAAAAATCATGGCAACAAAAGAAAAATTGGTTATTTTTGATACGACTTTACGGGATGGCGAGCAAAGTCCGGGCGCCTCAATGACCAAAGATGAAAAATTACGAATCGCAAAAGTGCTTGAGAAGATGCATGTCGATGTGATTGAGGCAGGCTTTGCGATATCCAGCGAAGGCGATTTTGAAGCGGTAAAGGGAATCGCTAACGCTATAAAAGATAGTCGAATTTGTAGCCTCTCAAGGGCTATGTCGGGTGATATCGAGCGTGCAGCTGAGGCTCTTAAAGGCGCTAATGCTGGCCGTATCCATACCTTTATTGCAACCTCACCCATCCACATGAAGTATAAGTTGCAAATGGAGCCTGATCAGGTGCTTGCGCAGGCAGTCGGTGCGGTGAAGATGGCTCGAGATTTGATCGACGATGTTGAGTTCTCTTTGGAGGATGCTAGCCGTACCGATTTTGAATTTATGTGCCGAATAACAGAAGCTGTTATCGCAGCGGGTGCAAGAACCATTAACTTTCCAGATACAGTGGGTTATTCAGATCCCATTGAGTATGGTCAGATTATTAAGCGCTTACTTAATCATGTCCCCAACGCTGACAAGGCCATTTTCTCAGTACATTGCCATAATGATTTAGGCTTAGCGGTTGCTAACAGTTTATCCGCGGTGCAAAACGGCGCTCGTCAGGTTGAATGTACAATTAATGGTCTTGGCGAGCGAGCCGGCAATGCATCTCTTGAAGAGATCGTCATGGCCGTTCGCACTCGGCAGGATTTATTTCCGGTTGAAACTAACATAGATATTTCTCATATCGTGCCGATTTCTCGCTTGGTGTCTAGTATTACTGGGTTTCCCGTGCAACCTAACAAGGCGATCGTTGGAGCCAATGCTTTTGCTCATGAGTCGGGTATTCACCAAGATGGTATTTTAAAATTCCGAGAAACCTACGAAATAATGAGGGCAGAAGACGTTGGCTGGGCAGCCAATAAACTTTCATTGGGTAAGCTTTCAGGTCGGGCGGCATTTAGTGCACGTCTTGACGAACTGGGCATTAGCTTTAGCAGTAAAGCGGACTTTAATGAGGCATTTATTAGGTTTAAAGAACTTGCGGACAAAAAGCGTGAAATTTTTGACGAAGATCTTCAGGCCTTAGTCTCGGATGTGCAAATGGGCACCGGAGATGATGCCTTGACGCTCGTTGACCTAGAGGTGCTTTCTAAATCAGGTCAATTACCTCATTCAAAGATTATTATTAGGTATCAGAATAAGGAGCATTCTGCCGAATCCAGTGGGGATGGCGCAGTTGATGCTATTTTTAATGCTATTGAAAAGCTAATCAACAGTGAAACCGAACTCCAGCTATACTCTGTTAATGCGGTTACTCAAGGTACTGATTCTCAGGGCGAAGTTACCGTTCGGCTTGAAAAAGATGGGCGTATTATTAATGGGCAGGGCGCCCATACTGACATATTATTTGCCAGCGCTAAAGCGTACCTACATGCTTTGACACTCATGCGTAATCCGGGCCGTTTGCATCCTCAACTTGGTGGAATTTGATGGCACAAGGCGATAGAGATTATTACTTAAAGACCTTGGGTATTGATGAATATCTGCCCAAGGACTTGATCGCCGACAATGAACTGCCCGTTGTGGAGGTCTTAGACGCTACCGTTAATGAGTCCTCGATAGATGAGAAGATAGAGCCAAAGATAGAACCGATTTCAGCTGAACAATTATTGGGCTCCTTCGATATTTCTAGTGATCCGTCACCTGTTGTAGAGCAAGTTAAGACGCAACCAGTGAGTAAGATACCTGCAGATCCTTTAGGCGGAAAGCCTGACCCAATAGTTCGTATAGAGCTTCAATTGGCTCTTTGGCAACCCACCGATACACTAGTGGTTTGCAGTGTTATTGATCAAAGCCTTCCTGATCCAGACCAAATCCAGCTACTGTCTAATATCCTTGTTGCAATGGGTCAGGGTCAAGTTAATTTACCCCAGATGGAGCTGGCCCAGTGGCCGCCTTACCCTAATGCCGCGGGTGGCGAACCGGAGGTTCGAGAGTTTTTGGCAACGGTTATACAGGCTAGGCTAGAGGCAAAGAATAGCAAGATGATATTAATTCTGGGGGTGGAAACAGCGCGCTGGATTTTGACTGAAGAACAAACAGCTAATATTTCCAACGGCCAAACTAATGTCTTTAATGAAATCGTCGGTTTGGTCATCCCTTCTCTTGCAGAGATGATTGAAGATCCTCAAAGTAAGCGTAAAGCTTGGAACACAATTAGGTTCCTGTCCCCTCATAAAAAGCCTCATCTTGGGGATGCCACGGATTGAATAATCTACCTAGATCGTTTTGTATTCGTCCAATAGTTCAAACGGACATAAAGGCCGTCACTGCTATTGAGTTATTAAACTCCAAGTCACCCTGGAGCGAAGATCAATTTCATCAATGTATTCAGTGGACTCAGGTAATGGTTCTAGACAATATAGTTGTTGGCTTCGCTGTCGTTTTAGAGGTAGTTGATCAAGCAGAATTACAAAATATTTCTCTTCATCCAGACCATGTTGGCGTAGGTCTAGGATCGGAGTTTCTAGATACCATTATCGAACGGTTACCTGCGCAAATCAGCCAAATATATTTGGAAGTACGAGTGTCTAATTTTTCTGCTATTCGTCTTTATAGCAAGGCTGGTTTCGCAGAAATAGGACAGCGGAGGGGTTATTATGCCACTGAATATGGACGTGAGGATGCCTTATTGATGAGTCGCTCTTTGTGCTGATGGGGTAGAGAATGTTTATAATTGAGTTAAAAAAAGGATATTATAAACAGAAGTGTAGGAAGTTCATTACATAGATCGTAAACAAGGAGTTTAGATGGATATTCAAATGTTATATTGGCACTGGCTTGTGCTGGGGCTTTTGTTGGTGGTTGGCGAGATATTTATACCAAGCTTCACCATCCTTTGGTTTGGGCTTGGTGCTCTAGTGGTGGGTTTGGTCGAGCTGTTAATACCGATGTCATTAAGCGTCCAAATATTGCTATGGACGGTGTCTTCGGTGGTTTTTACCCTAGTTTGGTTCAAAATAATTAAGGTCAAGATGGCTCAGGGTAATCGCGGTGAGGAGGCAAGAAATGATGCTATTGGTGCATCTGGCTTGGTCACTAAACTGCCTACTCAAAGCACCCAAGGGAGGATCCGGTTTAGTACGCCTGTGATGGACTCTGACGAATGGGAGTTTAGCTGCGACAGTGTTGTCGAACTAGGTGATAGGCTTCATATAAAAGAAGTTTCTGGCAATTTTTTAGTCGTTACAAAATTAAATTAGTGAATTAGTCAATTAAGGAGAAGTCATAATGGAAGGCATGATCGTTGTATTTGCAGTTTTTTTATTAGTAGTCGTTACCCTTTTTAAAGGTGTTCGTTTGGTGCCCCAGGGGTCCAAGTGGGTTGTACAGCGGTTGGGAAAATACCAAAAATCATTAAGTCCAGGACTTAATTTAATCATTCCTTACATCGATGTTGTTGCTTTCAAGGCGACGACTAAAGACATTGTTTTGGAGATTCCATCTCAGGAAGTTATTACCCGAGATAACGTCGTTATTATTGCCAATGCCGTTGCCTATATTAATATTATCTCCCCAGAAAAAGCCGTCTATGGTGTTGAAGATTACGAATTGGCTATTCGCACTCTGGTACAGACTTCGCTGCGTTCAATTGTCGGTGAAATGACGCTTGATGATGCGCTATCTTCTAGGGATCAAATAAAATCAAAACTAAAACTATCGATATCAGACGATATTGCTGATTGGGGTATTTCCCTAAAGACGGTTGAAATTCAGGATATCCAGCCTTCAGGCACAATGCAGTCAGCGATGGAAGAACAGGCTGCTGCTGAACGTCAGAGGCGCGCTACAGTAACGCGTGCTGATGGAGAAAAGACTGCGGCCATTCTAGAGGCTGATGGTAGGCTTGAAGCATCGCGTAGAGATGCGGAGGCCAAGGTGGTGTTAGCTGAGGCCACTAAAACCGCACTTGAAAGAGTCAACGAAGCTATCCAAGACAAGGAACTTCCAGCAATGTACCTCTTAGGGGAAAAGTACATCGAAGCGATACATAGCATGTCTAAGTCTGACAATTCTAAATTAGTGTTGCTGCCAGCTGATATACCGGCAGCGGTTCGTGGGATTATGAGTAACGCTAAGTAATCGCTTAACCAAAGCCTCAATCTCATGTAGCTATAAATAGCGTCAACCATTTCGATCGGTTGACGTTTCAGGAAGCTACCTACTTAGGGAGAAAGTACATGCGAAATCTAACGTTGTATTCTAGCGTTTTGTGGTGTGGTCTGTTGGCCGGGTGCGCGACGGGTCTTTTGGATAAAGCAGCGGATCAGATTATTGTTGACACTCAGGGCCTTGATCTTAATGAGTATGAAAGGGATTTATCTGAATGTGATGCCTTGGCTCAGCAGATTGATATCAGTAAGCGCACTCGAGATCGCGCCATAGGCGGAGTCGTCGTTGGCAGTGTGGTCGGTGCGATTCTTGGCGACAGTGACTCTGCGCAAAAAATAGGCGGAACTGCAGGTGTGGTTGGTGGCGTAAAGGGAAACGTTCAAGCTCGAAAGGAGCAACAAAAAGTAATTAAGCGCTGCCTCCAGGGTCGCGGGTATAAAGTACTTAATTAGTCATAGTTACTATTGTCACCCAAATAATAATGTGGAGCCTTTCCCCTTGGGATGTAAATCCAAAACGGTTACTATGAGCGCCTCGAACAAAGCCTAAAAATAATGGAGTAGCGCCATGGAACCTTTGTCTACTAATCTGCAGGAAAATTTTGATCGATTAATCGTAGAATGCCTCGAACAAGGTTGTATCTGGGGCCTGCAAGATGGCACTGAAAATTGGGCGTTGGTCGGTTCAACAGATCATGATGATATTGATGTTATTCCGTTTTGGTCCTCAAAGCCGCTAGCTGAAGCATTATGCAGCGGAGATTGGGGTGTATACAAACCAGTAGCGATCGATATCGAAGAGTTTCTCGACGATTGGTTGCCTGGCATGCATGGTGACGTGCTGCTTGTTGGTGTGAATTGGGAT
>Ga0302136_1001469_pt1 | contig 10855 bp, 7 predicted proteins | sample CBN3_20m_MG_FD_203116 | JGI IMG/M metagenome (GOLD analysis project Ga0302136, IMG submission 203116) | Marine microbial communities from Western Arctic Ocean, Canada - CBN3_20m | ecosystem: Environmental > Aquatic > Marine > Oceanic | place: Canada: Western Arctic Ocean | collected 2017-09-15
TATTTTTATAACTTTCAAAACGCTCTACCAACCGTTCTTCATCTTCTGCATGAACTGAAATTAATCCAGCAGTATTATCAAAAATAGTTTTCAAAGCCTCGCGTTCATTGACAAGCAAATTTCCTGTAGATGATCCCATGAATACCTTGATACCACAAATGCCCGGAATTGAAATTGCTTGTTTTGGTTTACCAACTGCTAATTGTAATTGTTCAACATTTTTAGGAGTTGCTCCGATGAAAAATCCATAGTTGTTAACACACTTTGCAGCGGCAGTATCCAACTTTCCTTGCATACCCTCCATCGTCGTTATCGATGGATTGTTATTTGGCATATCTAGAAAAGAAGTAATTCCACCACTAACTGCAGCAGCACTACCACTTGCCAAGTCTTCTTTATCTGACTGTCCAGGGTCCCTAAAGTGGCATTGAGGGTCTATTGCGCCTGGAAGTAAATGAAGTCCAGTACCATCTATTAGCAATTCATCATCATTTGGCAATAATCCACCACCGACGAGAATTTCAGAGATAATACCGTCACTAATTCTCAAATCTCCAATTGCGGTTTGACTTGGAGTCACCATTGTTGCTCCACAAATCAATGCATTACCCTGTCTTAGCATAACCTTCCCTCAACTGCATGGCGATGAATCTAGCACATCAACTAATCGCCTAGTGGGGGGGGAAATCTCATTTTGATTTGGGCCTAAAGGCATTACAAATTTCCAGATTCATATCAATAAATGGTCCCTTCATTAAATCAATACAATATGGAACCGCTCTCCATATTTCATCGATAGTTTCTCTTATCGCCTTCGGCCTACCTGGTAAATTGAATATTAGACAAGAACCCCGAGTTCCACCGATTTGCCTTGAAAGAATTGCAGTAGGAACAAATGTCAATGAGATGGCCCTCATCTGCTCCCCAAAACCATCCAAAATTCTGTCACAAACAGCAGCAGTGGCCTCTGGCGTAACATCACGCTTGGCAGGTCCTGTCCCTCCAGTGGTTACGACAACACAGCAACCAATTTCATCGACCAATTCCTTTATTGATTGTTCAATTATTTGTTGGTCATCACTAACGCACCTATAGTGGACATTAATCGGGCTTTTTATCGCCTCTTCAAAAAATCCTAAAATCGCTGGCCCCCCTTGATCTACATATTGGCCTGCACTGGCTCTATCACTGGTAGTAATGATGCCAATATTGGCCAACTCACCAACGTGGTTATCTCTTCCTTCAATGACGGTTATTGACTGCAATGCAAAACCTCAATTTTCGCCATATTTTGCTTGAACATCAGCGTGAAAATTATCGAGCAAAGTGTCCTCAAATAACTCGGTTTGTCTACGCATTTTTGTTGAACGCATGTGGAATACCGCTAGTAGAACAAATACGGTAATTACCAACGGGATAACCGCTTCTAATTTGTAATGATGCATGACTTTGACAATGCCTTCTGCAGTATATGCCCATGTGACTGAAGCAGCAACACCGCCAAGTCCAGTCGCTAACAATACTCTGGTAAAGTTCATTCTTGATAATAGCCCTAACATTGCGCCAACCAATACACCTGATGCCATAAATGGAATCCAGACGAAAGCGATTAGCCCCCAAAATCCCCAGCGATTAATAAAATCACGTTTTTCATTTGCCATATATTCGACAGTGGATAAAGCGTTGCCAATGAATTTTGTTTGCAGCATTTTACCACCTAAACCATCTTGTTTTGCAATAGCAACAACTCTTTCATCATCCGAGCCACTCTTTTCTATTCTTCCAGCACCAGATCTATCCGCGAGAGTTGAAACTTGATTTGTAGTTTTTATTATCAATTCTTGACTACCGAGTAAGTCTGAATTACGTTGAGATATATATTCATATAATTCATCATGAATTTGGTCTGAGGTTTTCTTAAATCTGAAGAAAGCAAATCTCTGTGTAGGGTAATAAATCACTGATACGAATATCACTTTGTCATCACTTGTGACAATAGCGCCTTCCAAATTGACATCAGAACGACGTGTGAAGAAAAGGTCTAGAGAATCTCTTACTTCATCTTCAACTACGGATAATGTATGTAATTCCTTGAAGAATGAAGTGTAATCTGGCTCTGATTGATCAGAATCCTTTCCTGCAGAACCGACGCCGACTCCAGAATCAAAGTCAACAACATGTCCGGTGCCTATTGTTCTAACAGTTAGTTGAACTGGCTTGAATACTCTGAAAATTGCAAATTCATCAAGGATTTCTTTCAATACTTCCGCACGGACATCTCTATTATCTGAAAATGTTCCATCTGTATTCTTGTATGGGACCATAATATCAATTGACAATTCTCTGGGTTCAATTTTGTACAATTCCCAATCTATATCGATTTGCAATCTAGTAGCGGTATTTGTAATGGTATCTTCAACCAGTCTCGTAATATGGGAGCGAGACAGCATATCGTCAGCTTCTTGATGGTATACCTTGTATGTAATTGGGTACAAGACCATCAATGAAACAACTGAAAGTGAAAGCGAAACAAAAGCCATCCACCAAGCGGGGATGCCAGCAGAACCACCAGTTAGCATTGCAGTTTCTCTGCCGCCACCCAATTCAGCTCCCATCAAGAGATAGCCCCAATCTCCTAAATCCTGTACGCCCCAACACGATCTAGCACCTTGGTCAGTTATTCTAATATCTCTAATAGTTCCACTTGAGACGAATGGAAGGAAGTCAAAAGCCTTCTCTTTGTCCTCTATTTCAAAAAGTATTTTTTTACTTATTTGTTCTCCACCTTCTACTATAGTTGCATTTTGAATATCTGTATCATTGTATACAGTTACGCGTAATATAATTTCATAATTACCGGCTTCAAATTCTGCATAATATGCTCTATGGGAGGCTCTCCCAGCAGCAGTTTCACCTTCTCCGGCAACGGCTCTCGTAGTTTCTTCAGATGAAACAACATTTTCACTCTCGGCATTTATCTCTAGTATTGTATAATTCAGTACTGCAATTCCCAGCGGGAGGTTATGCCCTGCGATTGAAAATAGTTCGCGGTCAGTATCTGGGAAAATATGCAACCAAGGTTCATCGGTAATCTCTTCACATTCGTCGCCAATATCCAAGAATGTAGTAGATGCTTTGTGGTCGATTGAGGTTGTATTGCCCACCATTCCGGAAGACATTGCAAATAGGAGGAGGGCGAAAACACCAGCGTATACTATTCCTCCAAAAAGAACCAAATCTTCTTTACTACTCAAAAATGATTTGTTATCATTAGTTCTTCTTCGGCGAATCGTGCCAAGTTCTTTTGCGGTTTTATCGCGGATTTTTGTCTCGGGGTCAAGGCTCTCTTTAGGCATGTCTCCCCCGCTCACCGACTTCCCCATATTATCGGAAGAAAAGCATTAGCACATGAAGTATACTCTTGAAATCTACAAAAAATTGTTCTTGAAAGAAAAACAATCAATGCGAATCGCGAACATTTGAACAGTTGGTGGGTAAGGCCGGACTTGAACCAGCGACCTCGGCATCTTCAGTGCCGCGCTCTCCCAACTAAGCTACTTACCCTTACACATTGGCGGTTCCCCTCGCCATATCAAGGCTTTTGTTGCAGTGCTTTGCTTCTCTCAAGGTCAAAGTTTTACTCAATACCTTCAAGAATCAGTTTTTGAGCATCAAATAGGACCTCTAATCCGCCATCAGCACGTCCGAGCAGTGACGTCAACTCATCGCCAGAGAATGTTGCTTCTTCTCCAGTCCCTTGAATTTCAACATATTTTCCATCAGCTGTTTTGACGACATTCATGTCAACATCAGCATTAGAATCTAGTAAATAGTCTAGGTCTAGCCAAACTTCATGGTCAATTAATCCAACAGATATCGCAGCCAAATCATGTGGAATTACTGTGTTTTCGTGATTTGTGGCCTCAATCTCAGATAATTTCGGTGCAACCCAATTGCCTTCCTTTTGTTGTTCAAAGGTTGGTCGAAGATCCTTTGGAAGACAAATTCCCTTGGCAATAAGTCTTCTAACCGCTAATCTTAATGCAAGGTTTGCTGCAGTGATCGAAGCACATCGAGTCCCTCCATCAGCATTTAGAACATCACAATCAACATTGAGTGCGATTGGACCTAGAGCCTCTAAATCAACAGCGGCACGTAGTGAACGAGCAATAAGACGTTCAATTTCTTGAGTTCTGCCTTTTGCACCTCTTCTTTCACGACGGAAGCGAGAATCGGTTGAACCAGGTAGAAGTGAATATTCAGCATGAACCCAGCCCTTTGAAGAATCTCTCGGAAACCAACCAGGTAGCCTTGATTCTTTTGTGACACATACTAGTATTACGGTGTCCCCTTGTCTGTAAAGAATTGATGCAAGTGCATTTGGTGTGAAATCTATCTCAACTTCAACATGTCTCATTTCGTCTTTTGCCCGAGTCGGTTCAAAACCGGTCTTGAATTTGCTCATGCCGAGGCGAGTCGGTTTGCTTCATCAAGGCTTCTCATGGTAATTATTGTTTAACATCACATTGAAAGGTATGCTTTTACTCGGATGGTTATGCCCCTACCTCGTGTTGCCATATGTGCAGTCGCCCGTACACCGATTGGTAAGTTCATGGGAACTCTATCCACTTTTTCAGCGGTTGAGTTAGGAATTCTCAGTGTCAAAGAATTATGCGACAGGATGCAAATTGACGCCGCATCAGGAATCGTTGACGAGTTAATTTTTGGGCAAGTTTTGCAGGCAGGTGCAGGTCAAAACCCTGCGCGGCAAGTCGCTTTAGGAGCGGGATTACCTGTTTCAACTCCTTGTATGACTCTGAACAAAGTATGTGGCTCATCCCTAAAAGCAGCAATGACGGCAGCAAATAGTATTCGTGCTGGCGAGTATAATGTGATTATTGCTGGAGGGATGGAGAGCATGACCAATGCTCCTCAGTTGTTAATGGGTCAGAGGTCTGGTAAGAAAATGGGAAATTCCAAACTCATAGATTCAATGGTTCATGATGGACTTTGGGATGTTTATGACAATGTTCACATGGGCAATACTGGAGAGACAGTAGCACAAGAAAGTTCAATCTCTCGTCAAGATTCTGACAACTTCGCAGTAAGGTCTCAACAAAAAGCAGCAACTGCATGGGAAAACGGATGGTTTGATTGGGAAACCTTTAGCATCGAAATCCCGCAAAGAAAGGGTGTTCCAATACAATTTTCACAAGATGAAGGGGTTCGCGCTGGCACCACTGCAGAATCATTAGCAAATCTAAAGCCAGTATTCAACAAAGAAGGGCAAGTAACAGCAGGTAATGCAAGTACAATTAATGATGGAGCAAGTGCAATCTTGTTGGCCAATGCTGATTTTGCTAAGCAACAAGGCTGGGAAATAATCGCTTATGTTGAAGATTATGTGACATCTGGTGTTGAGCCATCCCGGGTCATGAGTGCGCCGATTCCAGCAGTAAAAGACCTCTTGAAAAGAAATAATTTAGAGGTTTTGGATGTAGATATTTATGAACATAATGAAGCCTTTGCAAGTGCTTCATGCGCAGTTGCCAAAGAAGTCGGAATCCCTGATGATAGATTCAATCTCCATGGTGGCGCAGTTGCCTTAGGACACCCATTAGGTTCAAGCGGAACAAGATGTTTGATCACAATGCTTGGAGTCATGCGCAGAACCGGTGGCAAATCAGGAATTGTAACCCTGTGCTTGGGCGGCGGAAATGCAGTTGCAATGCTCGTTTACAAAGAATAATCAACTATATAATGTTTCATTATTGCCCCTTTTTAACTGATGGTGCTAAATAGGGTAGGCAGGCGGGCACAGACATGGACACTGAAAATGTTACATTCGCTGACCTCGGCGTGGACCCAAAGGTCGTACGTGTTTTACAGTCCCAGGGCATCCTTTCTCCCTTTGAAGTACAACTTGCAGCTATACCAGATGGAATGGCTGGAAGGGACATTTGTTGTCGTGCTCCAACAGGGTCTGGTAAGACTCTTGCATTCGGACTTCCGCTATTGTCAAAGACGACCGAATCAAAACCATTCTGTCCAACTTCTCTGATTCTAACTCCAACTCGTGAACTTGCAGAACAAATTTACAATGTATTAGAACCTCTTGCATGGGAACTCAAATTGTACGTACTTGCAGTTTATGGTGGTGTGTCGTACACCAAGCAATTCAAAGCACTCGACCGTGGTGTCGATGTTTTGGTAGCGTGCCCAGGTCGATTATTGGATTTGATTGATAGAGGAAATGTATCACTTCAAGATGTCAATTGTGTCGTTCTTGACGAAGCGGACAGAATGGCTGACATGGGATTCATGGAACCAGTTTGTAAGATTCTTAATATGTGTAAAAAGGATAGGCAAACCATCCTTTTCAGTGCAACCTTGGATGAAGAAGTTGCAGACTTGGTTAGAGATTACCAAACAGATCCTGTAACAATTGAAGTTGGACCAAAGGAAGTTTCAATGGAATCAATGCAACATCTCTTTTGGATGATGCCAGGTGCAAAGAAAGGGCCAGTGAGTGCTGAATTAATTCGAAAAACTGGTCGCGCTATTGTATTCTGCCGAACTCGTGCAGGTGTTGATAGAGTTGGAGATGAATTGGAGTACGATGGTGTTTCAGTTGAAACATTACATGGTGGATTAAGCCAACATAACAGAGATAGAGCCATGGAACGATTCCAGCACGGAGAAACAATGGCTCTAGTGGCGACAGATGTAGCTGCTAGAGGTATCGATGTTGCCGGCGTAAATTGTGTAATTCATTATGACCCACCAGAAAATGGTAAGGCCTACAAGCACCGAAGTGGAAGAACTGCTCGTGCTGGTACATCTGGAGTTGTAGTCTCTCTGGTTCAAAAACCTCAGAAGAGGTCTTATGTCCGAATTCAACAACAAGTTGGAATTAGATGTAATTTCGATCCTCCAGAGTTTTCTGATATTCCTGAATTCGAAGTAGAGTTTATCGCACCAAAGGCAAAATCATATGGACGTCAAGGTTCTAATTCTAGAAACGATAACGGTGGAAGGCATAACCGCAGCAATAACGACCGAGGTGGAAACCGAGGTGGCTACAGAGGCGGTGGCGGTGGAAGAGATTCTGGACGCGGCGGCGGTGGCTACAGAGGCGGTGGCGGCGGAAGAGATTCTGGACGTGGCGGCGGCGGTGGCTACAGAGGCGGCGGCGGTGGAAGAGATTCTGGACGCAGCGGCGGTGGTGGCTATGGTGGCGGCCGAGACGGTGGAAGAGATTCAGGACGCAGCAGCGGTGGCGGTGGCTACAATGGCGGCGGTCGAGACGGCGGAAGAGATTCTGGACGTAGCGGCGGTGGCGGTGGTTACGGTGGCGGCGGCGGTGGCTACAGAGGCGGCGGCGGTGGAAGAGATTCTGGACGCAGCGGCGGTGGTGGCTATGGTGGCGGCCGAGACGGTGGAAGAGATTCAGGACGCAGCAGCGGTGGCGGTGGCGGTGGCTACAGCGGCGGTCGAGATGGTGGAAGAGATTCTGGCAATGGAGGATACCGTGGTGGTGACAGAAATTCATACCAAGGTCGTGACAGTGGCAGAGATTCTGGCCGTGGTGGAGACAGAGATTCTGGCCGTGGTGGAGACAGAGGTGGAAACCAAAATGATAGATCCAATTCCAATCAAGGTGATAGAGCACCTAAACAGGATAATAGAGAGCCTGCTAAAGCAAAACAGGATAAGCCTAGTTCCAACAAGGAATCAAGCAGTAGTGGCTATCGTGGAGAAGCAAAAGGTAGAACTTACACTCCAACACATTCTGAAAAGAAGGGATTCTTAGGTGGGAGAAGACCACTCACTCGTGATCAATTACGCAACAGACCAGAGCACACACGCGAAGGCGGTCGTGGTGGGAAAGTTGCTAGTAAGCGTAACAAGCATGCACAAAAAGATGATTGAATCAATCTCTTTGCAAGTGGATTCTAACAACTCTTGCTTGTCCCTTGTGTAGTACTGATTCATCGAGAACAGTGCTTGTAATCGCAGTATGAATAATGTTCATTTGGGGTGCTTTTTCACCAACTAATTCGCCTAATACTTCATCCAAGTCGAATAATAAATCAAGTGATTTCGGACCACCACTATGCAAAGGCATTTGGCTTGTATGATAACCTTCCATAACGAAATGGCCACCACTTTTCAGTGAATGCAACATTCTCGGCATGTGGACTTTTCTTATCTCACTGGGTGTATGAAACCATGAACAAGCGATTAGATCATACGACTGTTGTGGAAATACTCTCAAAGCTAAATCATCAACTTCATAATCGACAGTAACTGCATGTTCTTGTGCTAATAGGTGGCATTTTTGTTTGCCGACAACCGATAGGTCAAACACTTCGCTATTCCAACCAATTCTCGCAGCCCAAACTGCATTTCGACCCTCGCCATCAGCAGGGAATAGTGCACGATTATTAGGGGGTGGGTCGATTTGAGAAACACGTTCACTCAACCAAATATTTGCTTCTTTGCCATATGCATATTCATCTGAAGAAAAGCGCTCATCCCACATTTCTCCACCGCTTTTGATTTTATCGTCAGTCATTTTCACTCCTCCTCTTGTTCAATTTGCTTGGGTGGTGAAAAGATTCCATGGTCTTCAATAATTTGACCAGAACCTGGCAGAATACCAAGAATATCATCGGTCATCAATCCTGTATTTTTGTAAATCTGATTAGCAAGTTGTTCTTTTTTAGTCAATCCTGGTGAAAGAATTGCATACCTTTTACAGATATTTTTGATAGTATCAGGGGTTGCACCCATCAATAATGGAACTCCATTGATTGCGACAATTCCAATGCCGATTCGAACATCTAAATCCTTGAACCATGTGCGCTGCCCTCTAACAATAAATGCCCCTTTACCAACGAATTCCCCAGTGTTGGCAGTCTTTGAAACTTGAGCAGGCTTAACCGAATAAACAGTCCCATGTGCCCCTCCTCCTGCCCAGGCACGGCTCCAACAAAGTGCCATTGTAGCAGCCTCTAGCAATTTATCATCATCAAGAGCAGAATCCTCTAATTTATCTGCAACGCGAAAAGCAGGGATGTCATCTGGAATATGTGCAGGTTTTTGTTGGTCAACAATAAATCCTTGAGCTGAACGTAAACTGCACGAAGGAGCACCATGTATGTCTGCATGTAAGTACAGGTCATTTACTGACAGGTGTCTTTTGACAACGGAATCATTACCTTTGGCATCCTTGCCTCCAACTAGTAAATGGCCACCGGAAATCATTGACCAGCGATGTGTTTCAAACCAAAACCTCTTGCTACGCTTAATTCGGTTTAACTTCCCAGTTGCTTCCGCTTTAGTTTCTTTTTTCTGCGCTGTTTTTAATCTGGTAACAGTTTCTTTGAGTGCATCGACTGCACCCTTATTCTTATTCTTCTGTTTCCTTGCAGATGCAAAATGTCGTTGAGCGTTTTGATGTACTGTTTCATCAAGTGATAATGTTGCTTGTGGACCATTTGGGTGACCATCTTCATCAGGGAGTGTAGTGACAAAAGTTCTCTCAGCAGCATTCACAGAAACAATCCAAGCAATTTCTTTTATTGCCTTTTTTGTCGCTTTCCAACCTTGAACCTCAACAGCCTCATCAACTTGTGATAATAATGATTCAACATGAGTCCAATTTTCTTGAATCATATGGCCAAGAGCCTGTTGTTTATCTATTTTTTCTGAAAAAGAAATCATAGAACTCTCTTGTTGAACAAGCCTTCTTTGCAATCTCTCAACATCGGTTGAATGACCTCTACCCGGAGCAGCAATATCCATTTTTTCAGCCTCTCGCCTTGCTAACGCTGCCGAGTCGTGAGAACCTTTCCAAGCATCGACAGCAGCCCCAAGAGTGTCAAAACGAACCGATACCCTATCAGCATGAGACGGTAGTAAAATCGGCGTTGCTTCCTCTGCATGTAACTCTAGGAATCTATCACGGATAACGCCCATAATCTGTTTATCTGCTACAGCCTGTAATTCCTCAACAGGAACTTCATCACTTGGCTTCAGAATTAAGAACCCTGAATTGCTATTTGATAGGTCGTTTAGCAACTCGTGTAATGCAGAATGAACCTTACCAATATCGGCATCTTCAGCCTCCATGTTTGGTTGATGACCTGCAAGTTGGCAAATCGCATTGGCATGAGTTCCACCGAGGTTTAATTTGCCTCCAAGGGTTGAAACTAGATCTCTATCCGTGTCCTTAAATAATTCAGTTAACCCTTGTTCATCGAGTGAAAATGGATTTATCGCAGCAGGAGGGGGGGTATATTCAAAACCCTTTTTGAGAGTTCTTCCTGCATAAGCCGCATGAGTAAGAGGCTGGATAATAATTCCTTCTTGATCAACCAAAATGATATTTCCATCTCTAAAAACTTCTACATAAATGTGTCTCGTACCAAATTTAGTCTCAAAATCAAATGATAATACACGGTCAAAGCCAAGTTGTCTTACTCCGGTGAAGCGTGAATTTTTGAGGTGCTTTCGCAGTAACATCGCGAATGGTGGTGGCGTCATTGGCATAGGGCGGTCGCGGTTTGAGGTGTAAATTCGTGAACCTCTAACAAAGACTAAATCGAATTGGTCCATTTCTTTAGGATTGATTCGAAGGACTATTTGCTCATAATGAGGCATGTACGCCTTCTTGACATATGCATTAGTGCATTTGTTCAATTCGTTGGCCATTGCAAATAGGTCAAAACCGCTCATCGCCTCCTTCATGCTCCCGCCTCCATACTTCGCTAGGTGGCTAGGGGTCTTGAACTCTCAGCCCATCATTATCAGTATAGGTCGCAAAATATTGGTTGAATAACACCGTCAT
>Ga0302136_1001470_pt1 | contig 10853 bp, 8 predicted proteins | sample CBN3_20m_MG_FD_203116 | JGI IMG/M metagenome (GOLD analysis project Ga0302136, IMG submission 203116) | Marine microbial communities from Western Arctic Ocean, Canada - CBN3_20m | ecosystem: Environmental > Aquatic > Marine > Oceanic | place: Canada: Western Arctic Ocean | collected 2017-09-15
AATCGTCCGTCTCTAGCAGCGGATTGACAACCGATCGCACCCACGGCGCGGTTCGCGCGAGGCGGTGGATGAACTCAGTGTCACGCGTTTCGGTGTCGTCGTCGGTGGAGTCTTGCTCGTGTGATTCAAGCTTTTGTGCGTCGTCGACAAGCCTTCCTGCCGCGCCAGCGTCGTCGTCGTCGTCTTCCAAAGTTTCGTCTCCCACAAATTTCGGAAACAGCAAATCGAATCGATTGCCGCCGCGGCTTCCCATCTCTTTGAACGCGAAAACGTCTTGTCCTACTTTTATATCAGGGTGGTTCCTTGCTAGCGCGTGTTCAGCCAAAGAGATTCGCCGCGTAACCGCCGCCATCGCGCGGTCGATTTCCTTTCGGGGTAACGCCGTTCGCGCGAGCGCGACGCCGGCGCTCCGAACGATGTGCGCGGCTGTTTCGGTTTTTTCGTTTTTTTCGGTGTCGTGTATTTTCGGTTCGGCACCTCCAATGGCCAACCCACTCTCCGCGTCGAAGGCCAGGTCCGTCGCCGTGACCGTGAGCAGGGGTAAGTGACACGGCGCGCTTACCAGCAAGTCCGCCTCGTGCACCACATCGCAGGCGCAGGCCTCGATTCGGTGCACAACGAGTTGCTCGTCGCCGTGCGCCAAGCACGACGCCGTGCACTCCATGGACCACCCACTTGGCGAATCCGCGTCCGTCGCTTTACGCGACTCGTGCCAACGCAAGTTTCGGTCACCCCACTCTACCTTTGTAAACACCTCATCGCGAAGACCCTCGTACGTCACGCCGGGAACCGGCACCACGCGCACGCACACCGCGACCCTGGTCCGGTCCGAAGCCCAAAGCGCGTCGCGCGAGTCCACGGGGGGGTCGCTCATGGGCGGGCGGCGGCAAGTGAAGATGTCAATGGCTTTTCACTCAAACTTTCTCCTCACGAATTTCGCCGAAAAGCTGAGAGGGCGGCTCCTCTCGTCTTCCCAGACGCCTCGCCACACACGACCGCACCGAGCTTGATCTCGATCAGTTCCGTTACGAACCCCGTGCTTCGCAAGTACCCCGCGTTTGTTTCGAACCACCGGCTTCGCGAGCGTGATTCGCGTCGCGACACCCAGGCTCGTCTCCATCTCGCGTTTCGCTCCTGGGGTAAACAAGGCCACGCGAGAAACCATGGGTGACCAGCAGGGTGTGTTGCTTTTGCGGAAGCAGCTGAAAGAGCTGAGCCGTAACCCCATCGAGGGTTTCTCCGCGGGCTTGGTGGATGACACGAACGTGTTCGAGTGGCAGATCACGGTGATGGGACCGCCGGACACGATCTAGTACGTCTTTGCGTTACCACGGCGTCGCCCCGCAGATCCGTGGAGTGGGTTTCCGACGACCCACGCATTTGAACGACGACGCGACAGTCACCACCAAAACGAAAGGCCAATAAAAAATCTGACTGACTTGTTTCCTCTTTTTTCGCACCACCAGCGAGGGCGGTTTCTTCACTGCGAACATGAGCTTCCCCACGGATTACCCGAACAAACCGCCTTCGGTGAAGTTCGTGTCCGAGGTGTGGCACCCGAACGTGTATTCGGACGGCCGAGTTTGTATTTCTATTCTGCACTCCCCTGGGGAGGACCCGACGGGGTACGAACAGGCCAGTGAACGGTGGAGCCCCGTGCAGACGGTGGAAACAATAATGCTTTCCATAATCTCCATGTTGAGCTCGCCGAACGACGAATCACCAGCCAACATCGACGCCGCGAAACAGTTCAGGGACGACTACCCCGGGTTCAGGAAGAAAGTCGCGCAGTGCGTACGGAAGTCGCAGGAGATGTGACCTGCTTTTTGGGGAGGGGGGGGTGACGACGAAGGGGACGACGAAGCGAACGCTTTTTGAGACGGGTGTTTTATCGCGAGTTCGATGGCGACGCTCGGCGCGGTTGGGGGTAGAGTACAGAACACTCTGATCGGCGTTGATCGCTGTTGAGAGGCGTCACGAGGAATGTGAGACGAGTGCGAGTGAAGGGTGGCGATGTGAGACGAGGCGAGACGAATTCGGCGGACGTCAGAGTTGTGACGTGAAAAACGAGTACAAAAACGTTTCGTCGGATTTTCTTCTTCTCTTTTTGTTGGCCAGCTGCTTGCTTATTATTCGTTTTGCTTACCTCTCGATGAACGCGTCACTTTTAGCGCGTCGCCGCCGCCGTTGCCGCCACACCTGTCTTGTCCTGGCTGAACACACGTTCGTGTTTTTCACCACTCAAAGCTACCCAAGCGCGCCACAGGTATGGCCGCTATGGCGACGGCGCTGCGCCCCGTGGCGCCTGTGGCGCGCCTGCGCCGCGGCACGAACACCGCCGCCCCCCGGAAGTGCCTAACGCAATCCGCCCGTGCATCTCGCGCCATCTCTTTGCGTCTCGCCGCGTACGGCGACCGCCGCAGAAACGACGACGCGCCTCGCGTTGGCGGCGGTTGGGCGAACCAGTTCGGGGACGAGTACGACGCCATCGACGCGGATGACGGGTACTTCGAGGAGAAACCGGCTTCGCGTCCTCCTCCCGCTGGACGGCCCGAGCGAGGCAAACGATTCGACGATGACCGACGGTCGTCTGGAGGCGGAAGGGCGGAGTACGGGGATTTGCGACGCCGGGGTGAGGGCGGCGGACGGGGGGGAGGCGGCCGGGGCGAGGGCGGAAGGGGAAGAGGCCGAGGCCGCGGGGACAGCCAAAGGGAAGATGACGGACAATGGGTCGAGGTAAGACACCACGAATCCACACACATCACTCAGTGACACGACCTTTACCCTTGTTTTGTTTTTCCACGGTCCGTCAAATTTCCAAAAAACTCACTCATCGTCGTCCCCAAATTCGCAGGAAGTCCTGCCCTGCAGCGGCCGCGCGCCCGGGCGGGTGATTGGTAAGGGCGGCAGCACGGTGAACCGCATCCAGGAGGAAACCGGGGCGCGCATCGACATCGACCGGGACAGCGAGACGTGCGTGGTGAGCGGATCGCCGGTAAGTATTTCCCACCCACCACATTCCGCCTCCCTGATTGCCCATACAAGACTGACATTTATTTTTACAATCTCAGGACGCCGTCGCCGCCGCGGTGGCGAAGTGCAAACTAGTGATGGCCGAGGGCGACAGCGCGCCTGGCCCTTGGAGCGACCGGGGCACCGCGCGTGCGTTGCGCCGTGATGACGACGGAACAGGCGAGTTCATGGAAGAGATCGTTCCGTGTACCGGGCTCGGCCCGGGGCGGGTCATCGGCAAACGCGGCGCAACCGTGACTCGGTTACAAGAAGAAACCGGCGCGCGCATCGAAGTCGTCGCCGACGACGGGCAGGTACGTTTGTATTTCACCAAATCCAGGCACCTACGTTTGCCGATTGTCCGCCCGTAATTACGTAACACACGCGGTCCGAAAGACGTTAACCACTTTTCGTTTACACTCGCAGTGTTTCATCAGCGGCACGCCCACGCAAGTAGCGGCCGCGGTGGAAGCGGTTACCAGGATAATCAACGACGGCGACGGGTACATCCCGGTCGGGTACGACGACAACGGCGAGTTTGGGGGGTTTGACCCGAGCAGAGGAAGGGGCGGCGGCCGGGAAGAACAGAATGACGACTGGGTCGAGGAAATCATCCCGTGCAGGGCGCCTAGCGCGATTGGGCGGATCATCGGGAAAGGCGGGAGCTGCGTTTCGCAAATCGAACAGGAGTGCGGCGTGCGGATCCAGGTTGATAAAAGGATGCTGGAGTGCGTCGTTTCCGGTACCCCCGAGAATGTAAAGCTCGCGGTGGTGAAGTGCCTGCAGGTCATGGAAGAGGGCTTCGGCGGCGCCGTGTTGCGGGTGAACTGTACCGGGTTCGAAGGCGCGATTATCGGCCCGGGGGGGAAGCGTGTTCGGTCCATCGCGGGGCAAACGAACGCCAGGGTGGATATCGAAAAGATTGGGTACGGCGAATCGGAGTGCGTGATTAAAGGCTCGCCCGATGCCGTGGCGGCGGCGGAAACCGTGGTGCTTCAGATCATCGCGGAAGAAACGGCGAACGCGGGGTACGGAACCGCGTCGGGAGGGGGGGGCGACCGCGGGGGGTGGAACGACCGGGACGACGAGTCCTTGTCGTTCGGTGACACCCCTCAAAGAGGCGGGTACGACGGTCTGCAGGACGACCGGTACGACAACAGGCAGTCGGAGTACAACGAGACGCGCGAGGCGCCGAGAGGAGGCAGGGGCGGCGGGTACGGGTACGGAGGCGGAGGCGGGTATGACGACAAGCCGCGAGATGACGCTCGGGGAGGGTACGACGACCGGGGCGGGTACGGCGGACGAGGCGGGGGCGGCGGGCGAGGACGAGGCGGGGGAAGGGGAGAAGGAAGAGGAAGAGAATCGGCGCGAACGGGCGGGTACGACTCCGGGTACGGCGCTCCAGAGCAGCGCGTGCAGTACTACGACGAGCGCGTGGAAGGCGGGGACCGGTTTTCGGGCAGCGGCCGAGGCGGCGGCGGCGAAGGCGGACGCGGGGGAAGCCGCGGGCGAGGACAGTCGAAGGGGGGGTCGTCCCGGTACTCGGGCGGGTACGCTGAGTAGTGAGGAAGAGACGCACGACAGGTTTCGGTTGGTTTGTTATAAGGTGAAGGTATCGTGAATTTTTATTTGTCGTTTGTACTCAAAGCGACGGCATCGTGTTCACTCCAAAAAGCATACCTCTGGCGTCACGCCGCGAACGCCTCCGCCGCGGCGATCGCGGCGGCCAGACCGTCCGTTTTGTTGCCCTGGCCTTGCGCCACGCCGTTCTTCCCGCCCCCGCCTTTGCCTTCGATTGGTTCGCAACACGCGTCAAGCCACTGCTTGACGTCCAAACCAGTGCAGGTCGGTGGTACGGATACGTAACAAAGCGCCTTTCCTTTCACCGGATCCAGCGCAAACAACGCGCACGCGACGCCGTGTTTCCACGCCGCGGCGGCGGCGTCCTTCAACGCGCCGGCGTCCGCGCCGTCGTCCAGCCGCATCACGAATTTGTCCTCACCAGCCGTTTTCGCCGCAAGCGCCTTTTCGCCAACCGCCGCCACCGCCTTGGCCTTGGCCGCCGCTAAAGACGCCTTCGCCTCCGCGATTTGCGTCCGCGCCAACGCGTTGACGCTTTCCCGAATCGCGTCCCTCTTTACGAACGGCATCACCGCCGTGTCCACCACGCCCTTGAGTTCCGCGAGCTCGGCCGTGAACTCAGCACCGGTGAGTTCTGAACACTTCGCGACGCGCGTTGCGACGGCGTCCGCCTCGGCGAGCGCCTTTGTTGCGGCGCCCCTGGTCAACCCCACCACGCGCCGGATCCCCTTCGCCGTGCCTTCCTCCGAAAGAAGCACGAACGCGTTCGCGTCCTTCGTGTTCGCGAGGTGCGTCCCGCCGCAGAACTCGATGGAGAACTGTTTCCAGTCCGGGTTCGCGGGAGACGCGAGCAGGTCGTCGATGGACGGACCGACGGAAACCACCCTCACCGGGTCGGGGTACACCTCCCCGAAAACGGCGCGCAAACCGCTGATCGCGGTGGCGCTCGCCAGGGGCACTTCCCTGGTGTCCACCGCGAGTTGCTTTTGCACCGTGTCGTTGACGATGTCCTCCACGCGTTTTATTTGGTCAACCGTCATGGCTTTGTTGTGCGAAAAGTCGAACCGCAGCTTTTCGTCATCCACCAGCGAGCCTTTCTGGTCAACCCCCTCACCGAGCACGGCGCGCAGCGCAAAGTTCAACACGTGCGTCATCGTGTGGTTGGGCGCGATGTTGTTTCGTCGGTTCATCTCCACCAACGGCTCGCAGGTATCGCCCACGGACACCACGCCCACCACAGCTTCCGCGAGGTGAAGCACGTACCCTGCGGCGACCTTGACGTCCACGACGGCAACGGAGCCGGATTCGGTTTTGATCGACCCGCTATCCGCGACCTGCCCGCCGCTCTCCGCGTAGAAGGAAGTCGTGTCCAGTACGATACCGACCGGCCCCTCCACGCCAACCGTGCTTTCCTTGAACCCGTCCAAGGTCAAAACCGCCTTGACGACCGCGCGCGGCGGCGCGCCTGCGTCGTATTTCGGCGCGTCGTTCGTCACCGGTACCGCGTTGTTCTGCAACCACGCCGTGGCTTCGGCTTCGAACAGAAGCGAGGGCCCGGTTGATTTCTTGCCCCCCGCCCTGCTTTTTTCCTGCGCGTCCTTGAACGCGGCTTCGAACCCCGCCGTGTCGCACTTCATCCCGATCTCCTCCGCCATGAGCTCCACCAGGTCGTTGGGGAACCCGAAGGATTCCCAGAGGAGGAAAATGGACGGGCCGTCGATGGTGTTGTTCCCTTCGTCCGCGCACTTCGCCGCGATTTTTTTGAACTGGTCGATACCCTTCAACAGCGTCTTGCCAAAACTTTCCTCCTCCTCGGCGATGATGGCAGTCACCCGTTCTTCCTGTTTCACGATCTCAGGGAACACCGTCCCGAAGTGCTTCACCACAACAGGCACGAGCTTCTGGAAGAAACCCTGCTTCGCGCCGAGTTTCTCCCTGCCGTACCGCACCGCGCGGCGCAACACGCGGCGCAACACGTAGTTGCGGCCGTCGCTGCCGGGCGCGGCGCCGTCCGCGATGGCGAAGGTTAGCGTCCGGATGTGGTCCGCCACGACTCGGTACGCCATGTCTTTCTCCCCGACGTCTTCAGGGGCGAGCAGACCGGTGTACGGCGCCGCGCCCGTGATTCGCTGAATCTCGTCGAAAATAGGCGTGAAGATGTCCGTGTCGTAGTTCGACAGCTTGCCTTGCAGAATGCTCGCCAGCCTTTCAAAACCCATGCCGGTATCCACGTGCTGCGCCGGCAGCGGTTTCAGCACTCCGCCTTCTTCCCGGTTGAACTGAATGAACACCACGTTCCAAATCTCGAGGCACATGGGGTCGTCCATGTTCACCAGGTGTGAAGCGTCCCGGTTCCCGATGCGGTCGTAGTGGATCTCAGTACAAGGACCACAAGGGCCGACGTCGCCTGATTGTAAAGAAGAAAGTGTCAGTCTCTCGGGCCATGTGTATGAGGGATTGGAAAGGGTAGACGGAGTGGGTAGTACTTTCCGACTGTACTCCATACAGAGCAAATATCAGTCTTTCATTTTGTGGTGATTGGGAAAGCCGCTTACCCATCTCCCAGAAGTTATCCGCGCACCCGAACGGCATCACGCGCGACGCGGGTAGGAATTTCAGCCAAATATCCCGCGCTTCCAAATCGGGGGGCAACCCCTGGGCTTCGTCGCCGCCGAAGTACGTCGCGTACAAGTTCTCGCCGGGTAACATATACACCTCGGTTAACAACTGCCACGCGAACCCGATCGCCTCAACCTTGAAAAAGTCACCGAAACTCCAATTCCCGAGCATCTCGAAAAACGTGTGATGGTACGTGTCCTTCCCGACGTCGTCCAGGTCGTTGTGCTGAGATAGGTAAAACAAAGTGTCAGTCTTTCGTAATTTGGCCTGAATAATTACTCTGGACAATCGGCAAAACAGTCAGAGGGATTTGGGAAAGCCCCAACACGTACCTTCCCGCCGGCGCGGATGCACTTCTGGGTGTCGGTGGCTCTTTTCAGCTTCGCGAGGGGCGACTTGGGGTCGCACTTGCCGAGGAAAATTGGTTTGAACTGGTTCATGCCCGCGTTGGCGAACAACAGGGTGGGGTCGTCGTGAGGCACCACCGGGGACGAGGGAACCAGGGTGTGGCCGTTTTCTACGAAGTAGTCGAAAAACGTTTGCCGGATTCGTTGAGCGGGCCAGCCGTTGACGTCGTATTTCATATCGACCGTCGCTCCGTCTTTGTCGTCGTCCTTGGGTTTAGGTTTTAGGGTTGAGGGCATGGCTTGAGGGCCTTTCGCGTCAAACACCATGGGCAATACGCACCGAGGCACGACCCCAACGGCATCCAGAAACTCCGGCGCCGCGAAAACGGATTCCAGCCATTGCAGCGTTTTCGGAAACGGACGCCACTCGGTTTCGCCGTACAGCGCCGCGTACGCCGTTTGCAACGAACACGCGCAGACAACATCGGCCAGCGTGAACTCCGACCCGCCGATCAGTTTCAGGGTTTTGTTGCATTTCAACGTGTCCTCGACCGTCTGCAAGAAGTCTTTCAAAACCTGCTTGGCATCAGCCGTTGACTGCGGGTCGAAAGTCACCCCTCGCTGCGCGCCGATCCCGACAATCGGGTATAACCACTTCGGGCCGATCACGTCTAAGACGTTCGTGGCGTCGCACCAGCCGTCGATGCGCGCTCTTAATGTCAAATCAGCAGGGTACAGCACGCAGCCAGGCTTGTGCGACACCAGGAACCGCGCAATCGCGTTGCTTTCGAAGATGCAGGTACCATCCTCGGTCTCAAGCACGGGGACCTTGCCGAATGGGTTTTTTTTACGAAACTCGGGGGTGCGGTTATCCACGCCCATCACGAACGGCGCCATTTCCAGAGCCACGCCCGCCCACGCGGCCGCCGCCTTGACGCGGTCCGACCGGCCCGTGCTGCCGTACAGCTTCATGGTCTGTTTAGATCGGGGGGGGTGTGGGGGGGGTCAGGGTGGGAACTGAGCTTGTTACGTACGTGGTACGTAAGCGGACGACGTGCGGGTGGGCCGAGACCCGTAAGGGGGCGGGGTGGGACCCGGTCGATCGGAAGTCGCATCGCCCAAAGCGCGGGACGATCGCAAAGACGCGTTCGTGCGCATCTTTGATGGCCTTTCCTCGCCACCACGCCGGGCAGGCAACAAAGTTAGTGAGACGCGTGTTGGTACGCACCATGGTGTCGTGCGGACACCAGGGGGCACGATACGCGCGTGTCTCTCGCTCAGGGGTGCGTGTCGCGGTGGTGGCGCGCGTCGCTCTACACGCTTGGCCAAATGTCGGGCTCTACAGAACGACGATCTCAGCCACAAGGAAATTTTGACGAAATTTTGCAAAATAAGTCAGTGCGAACACAAATGCCGCCTCCCATCTTCCACCGCCTCGCATCACTCGTGGAACCCCTCCGGGACGTTCTCCAGCCACCCCAGCTTGTCCTGAACCTTCCCAGACTGCAGCCCGGTGAGTTCGTCGTACAGGGCTTGGCCGACTACGCCGATTCCGCCCTCCTGGAAAACCGTCTTTTCGCCCCGGAACGTGACGCTCCCCACCGGTACCACCACCACGGCGGTGCCGGTGCAGAAGCACTCGTCCGCCCCAATAACTTCCTCCACGGAGACCTCCCTTTCCTCCACCACGAAGCCTTTTTGTTTCGCCAGCGCGATGATTGACTTCCGCGTGATTCCTGGTAGGATGGACCCGCCAAGCGCGGGCGTCGCGATGACGTTTCCGTTGACCACGAAAAAGTTACACGAGCTAACCTCCTCGATGTACTTGTTGTTCACGGCGTCCAGGTAGATCACGTCGCTGAAGCCCTGCGCTTTCGCGGCGAGCTGCACTTTCAGCACTGGTGAGTAGTTCCCGATGCACTTCGTGCTCCCGGTACCCCCGGGCGCGGCGCGGTGGTAGGACTCCTCCACGACCAAATCGATGGGCGTGAGTTGCCCGCCTTTGAAGTAGGACGCGACCGGGGAGCAGTACACCAGAAAGGTGTAGCTCGGCGCCGGCCCCAACCCGAGAATAGGCCCGCTGCCTATTAACAGCGGCCTTAAGTACAAACTGCCCTTGCCTTCCGGGGGAATGAAATCGCGATTGGCGCTGATGCACTTCTTCACCGCCTCAACGAACTTGTCCGCCGGGACAGGCGGCATGGACATGCGCCCGGCGCCCTCCGCGAACCGCGCCGCGTTTTGGTCCGGCCGGAAACAAACAACCTCCCCGTCAACCGTCCGGAACGCTTTCATGCCTTCGAAAATGCCTTGGCCGTAGTTCAACACCGCGGCGGCTGGTGAAAGGGAGAGGTCGCCGTACGGCTCCACCGCCACCGCGCTCCACTCCCCGTCGCGCTCGCAGTGCACCTTGACCATAAACGCGGTTTCGGTTAAACCGAACCCGAGCTTGTCCCAGTCGATGTCGGACGCGGATTTGGTAACCGCGGTGGTCGCGGCGGGGGGCGCCGCGCGTGTGGCGACCTTGCGAGCGGCTGCGTTGTTGGGGTCACAGAGGGGGGGAGGGGTTAGTGGATGAGGGTAGCGTGTTTTGATTCGCCTGCAAATCCGATAAACACAGTCACGCGATTCGTGCGCGCGAACGCGATCGCCGGACGCGGTGGGATCGCGAGGTCGCGCGCGCCGAGGGGCACCGTGCGCACGGATTTTACGCCCGTGGTTTTCGTAATCCCGTGACGTGAAAACTTGCCACTGATCTTACCTTGCTTCGCGACAGCGCGCGCTCGCAGAGGCGAACCCTGGCGACGGGACGCGGCAGCGCCGATGGCAGCCGCCGGGGCGACAGCGTGAGCGGCAGACATGTCTGTCGTGTTGTGAAGAACGAGTGGGTACTACACGAAGGTAGGCCAAACACCAAACCGGCTGCGTGTTTCGGAGGTGAGCTCGAGCGACGATACGCGCTCGGCCGTGCCGTTCGAAGTGAAGTGAGGAGGGCGGAGACCAAGCACCAACCATCACGCGTCGTCCGAAACCTCGGATATTTGGGGAAAAGCGCCTCGGACGCAGCGTCGAAAGGAGTCCTCGGTTTTCTTCTTGCTCGGCGAAAAGTCTTCACCAGAATCGAGTCGCGCCGTGTTCCCCACACGCTCGCTTCCCCCGATCACGTGCCAGGATGAAGATCGAAGAGGTGCAATCCACGACGAAGAAACAACGCGTGGCGACGCACACGCACATCAAGGTACGATTTTTTGCGTAACCATGGACGACGCGGGCGCGATCGCGACCACGATCCAG
>Ga0302136_1001484_pt1 | contig 10770 bp, 5 predicted proteins | sample CBN3_20m_MG_FD_203116 | JGI IMG/M metagenome (GOLD analysis project Ga0302136, IMG submission 203116) | Marine microbial communities from Western Arctic Ocean, Canada - CBN3_20m | ecosystem: Environmental > Aquatic > Marine > Oceanic | place: Canada: Western Arctic Ocean | collected 2017-09-15
CTTAGTGCTAAATATCTAGTTAACAACCACCGACAGTGACCTTATCTCTGCCTACCCTCTTCCCTATGGCTTGCGGAAGAATTCCTGCCTTTAGTTGGCAGGCCAGGAGGGAATCGAACCCCCAACCTGCGGTTTTGGAGACCGCTGCTCTGCCAATTGAGCTACTGGCCTACTGTTTCTCTAAAGGTCATCGGTGTTTCTTATTCTCGCTGGTAATTAAGGGTGGTCAATACGACCTTATTCTTCATTTACTTCTAACGAAATAGCGTAAAAACACTACAGACGACTAAGCCGAAGCACCCTTTTGAGTGCTTCGGCCAAGTAAGCAGTGTTTTGCGATTTTATTCGAATATCTTAGCTACAACGCCCGCCCCTACTGTACGGCCACCCTCACGGATAGCAAAACGTAGACCTTCATCCATCGCAATTGGATTGATCAAGGTAACGATCATGTTCACGTTGTCGCCTGGCATGACCATCTCAACGCCTTCTGGTAGCTCACATGCTCCTGTCACGTCCGTTGTACGGAAGTAGAACTGTGGACGGTAACCTTTAAAGAATGGCGTATGACGTCCACCCTCGTCCTTATTCAGGATATACACTTCAGCTTCGAATTTCGTATGAGGTGTAACAGATCCAGGCTTGCCCAGTACCTGACCGCGCTCAACTTCTTCACGCTTAGTACCACGCAGTAGAACACCAACGTTCTCGCCTGCACGGCCCTGGTCCAATAACTTACGGAACATCTCAACACCCGTACAAACTGTCTTCTGTGTCTCTTTAACGCCAACGATGTCTAGCTCGTCGCCAACATTAACAATACCGCGCTCGATTCGGCCTGTTACTACAGTGCCGCGACCGGAGATTGAGAACACGTCTTCGATTGGCATCAAGAAAGGCTTCTCAATGTCACGAACCGGGTCTGGGATGTAGCTGTCTAGAGTCTCAACTAGCTTCTGTACCGCAGGCATGCCGATATCAGAGGTGTCGCCTTCAAGAGCCTTAAGAGCAGAACCAACAATAATAGGTGTGTCGTCACCTGGGAATTCGTATTGATCCAATAACTCACGAATCTCCATCTCTACCAATTCAATCAATTCTTCGTCATCAACCATGTCCGCTTTGTTCATGAACACGACTATGTAAGGAACGCCAACCTGCAAAGACAGCAGGATGTGCTCACGTGTCTGTGGCATAGGGCCGTCTGCAGCTGAACAAACCAAGATAGCGCCGTCCATCTGAGCAGCACCAGTGATCATGTTCTTTACGTAGTCGGCGTGACCTGGACAGTCAACGTGTGCGTAGTGACGGTTAGGCGAATCGTATTCAACGTGAGACGTGGAAATAGTAATTCCGCGCGCTCTTTCTTCTGGCGCATTATCGATCTGCGCAAAATCGCGGAATTCGCCTGTGCCCCATACCTCAGAACAGACTTTAGTCAAAGCCGCTGTTAACGTCGTCTTGCCATGGTCAACGTGACCAATTGTACCTACGTTGACGTGTAATTTATTTCGTTCGAATTTTTCTTTAGCCACAATAGCACCTCGTTCACTTCTAAAATTTTTGTGTGTTTATAGTTAGTAATTAAGACGTATTAGGACGTCCGGTTAATAATGCCTTCAGCAATATTGTTAGGCACAACCGCGTACTTATCAAATTCCATCGTATAAGTAGCTCGACCTTGAGTCGCCGAACGCAAGTCCGTCGAATAGCCAAACATTTCAGACAAGGGAACCTCAGCATTGATTACCTTGCCCATAGAGCTGTCTTCCATGCCCTGCACCATGCCACGACGACGGTTCAAGTCACCCATCACATCACCCATATATTCCTCGGGCGATACAACCTCTACTTTCATCATCGGCTCTAGCAAAGCCGCATCAGCTTTGAGCGCGCCTTTCTTCAAGGCCATCGAACCTGCAATTTTAAACGCCATCTCGCTGGAATCCACATCGTGGAATGATCCATCGAAAAGAGTGACCTTCATGGCAAGCAAAGGATAGCCAGCAAGACAGCCATTCTTCATCTGCTGCTGCACACCTTTATCTACGGCTGGAATGTATTCTTTGGGAATCGTGCCGCCAACAATTTCGTTCACAAATTCGTATTCTGAATCTGGATCCAAAGGCTCAAGTCTCAGCACCACGTGTCCATACTGACCGCGACCACCAGACTGCTTAACGTGCTTTCCTTCGACTTCTACGACCTTTCTAATTGTTTCACGATACGCCACTTGTGGCTTACCGATGTTCGCCTCAACGGAGAATTCGCGGCGCATTCTGTCTACCAGCACGTCAAGATGAAGCTCGCCCATACCTGAAATAATTGTCTGGCCAGATTCTTCATCTGTCTCGACTCGAAATGACGGATCCTCCTGAGCCAATTTACCCAAGGCGATGCCCATTTTTTCCTGGTCTGCTTTGGTCTTCGGCTCAACCGCTACCGAGATAACAGGCTCTGGGAATTCCATCTTCTCAAGAGTCACAACCCGGTCAATAGCACACAGAGTTTCACCTGTTGTCACATCTTTAAGGCCAATTGCAGCAGCAATGTCGCCGGCCAATACTTCCTTGATTTCTTCACGCGTGTTCGCGTGCATCTGCACCATACGACCAACACGCTCTTTCTTACTCTTGATTGGGTTGTAAACCGAGTCCCCAGAAATAAGTGTTCCTGAGTAAACTCGGAAAAACGTCAAAGTACCAACGAAGGGATCGGTTGCGATCTTAAATGCCAAAGCCGCAAACGGCGCATTGTCATCGGCTTTACATTGAGTAGCAGCACCATCTTCAAGAAGGCCTTCAATGGCCTTAACTTCAGTTGGCGCAGGCATATAATCGATTACCGCATCAAGCACTGCTTGAACACCCTTGTTCTTAAAAGCCGAACCACAAAGTGTAGGCACTATTTCACTTGCCAATGTGCGAATACGAATACCTAGCATGACTTCTTCTTCGCTCAGGTTGCCAGTTTCCAGATACTTATCCATAAGCTCTTCATTGGCTTCTGCTGCCGCTTCAAGCATGGTTTCACGCCATTCATCAGCTAGATCTTGCATGTCGGCAGGAATATCTTCGTATTCGAAGGTGGCACCTTGATCCGCTTCGTTCCAGCGAATCGCCTTCATCTTAACGAGGTCGACAACGCCCTTAAATTCGTCTTCCGCACCGATAGCCAACTGCAATGGAATCGGGTTAGCGCCTAATCGTTCTTTCATCTGGTCTACAACCATCAGAAAGTCAGCGCCGGCTCGGTCCATCTTGTTGACGAAAACCAGGCGAGGCACTTCGTAGCGATTAGCTTGGCGCCATACTGTTTCCGTCTGGGGCTGAACACCCGAAGAGCCGCAAAGCACAACTACAGCGCCATCCAATACTCGTAAAGAACGCTCTACTTCAATAGTGAAGTCAACGTGCCCGGGTGTGTCGATGATGTTGATGCGGTGTTCGCTGTACTGCTTACCCATGCCGCTCCAGAAACAAGTAGTCGCCGCAGAGGTGATAGTAATACCACGCTCCTGCTCCTGTTCCATCCAGTCCATAGTCGCAGCACCATCGTGTACTTCACCAATCTTATGTGAAATACCTGTATAGAATAGTACACGCTCAGTAGTTGTAGTCTTGCCCGCATCTACGTGAGCAACGATTCCGATATTGCGATAACGCTCCAATGGATGCTTTCTGGCCACAGCTTATGCTCTTTATATAGAGAATTAATTCGATTTGAATTAGTTTGTCTACTACAACGCATTGATTAGAAGCGGTAGTGTGAGAATGCCCGGTTGGCTTCCGCCATGCGATGCACGTCTTCGCGCTTCTTAACCGCACTACCCTTACCTTCAGATGCGTCGGATATTTCACCAGCCAGACGCAAGGCCATGGACTTCTCGCCACGCTTACGGGAATGTTCAACTAACCAACGCATGGCTAGGGCATGGCGACGCTCGACACGTACTTCCACTGGCACCTGATAGGTAGCACCGCCGACACGGCGAGACTTAACTTCGACCATGGGAGCTATGGCATCCAGAGCCTTCTCGAAGGTTTCGAGAGGATCGCCAGGAGTTCTCGCTGAAACCATGTCTAATGCACCATAGACGATACGCTCGGCAACAGACTTCTTACCATCGACCATCACGTGGTTCATAAATTTTGCGAGGGTTAAACTACCGAACTTTGGATCTGGCAGGATTTCACGTTTTGCAACTACTCTTCTTCTAGGCATTTGAGACCTCTATGTTTATTCAGGTTGATCCAGGACTCTAAGCCACCTCAATAGTGGCTCACCTGGCCTTACTCTCACTCATCGCTTTATTAAAGAGTCTCGATGAGACGCGTATCCTTACGCTTGTAGAAGCATTGTCAGATAAATTTATCCGACAACGCTATGACTCCACATTCTAGTGCTTACTGCTTACTTTGGCTTCTTGGTACCGTATTTGGAACGGCTCTGCTTACGATCAGCAACGCCCGAAGTATCCAAGCTACCGCGAATCGTGTGGTAGCGAACACCTGGAAGATCCTTGACACGACCGCCTCTGATCAGAACAACGGAGTGTTCCTGCAGGTTGTGGCCTTCACCACCAATATAAGAAGACACTTCAAATCCGTTAACCAGACGCACACGACACACCTTTCTCAAAGCCGAATTAGGCTTCTTTGGTGTAGTTGTGTAGACCCTAGTGCAAACACCACGCTTCTGAGGCGAGCCTTGTAGCGCAGGTACGCCGCTTTTGACGATTTTGCTGCGTCGGGGTTTACGTACTAATTGGTTAATTGTCGTCATGTTTTCCTTAAAACCTCTAATTTTTTTGGGCTAATCCGCTTTCTAATATCTCTGGCTCAGCAATCTAAACGACGTTAATTGTCGCTAGAAAGAGCACTTTACATAGGGAAAATGGTTCTCCCACTTCCTATCATCACAGGCTCTCATCGAAACGACCTTAGTCGTCGCTAGGTAGAGCTCAGTCAATAGAAAAATCGGTTCTCCGTCTCTCTTCATTAAATTCGGGTCAGCTTCCTAAACGGGTCACTGTAATGCGCCAAAGTCCTTAGAAATAGCCTAAGGGAGCTCCGAGAATAAAGGATGCGAGAGTTTAATGATCCCACATCCTCTAGTCAACTATTTCCAAGCATTGCTGCTTGTTTGAGCGGGCTCTCTAGCCTTAAGCCTTGATATTAAGGGCTTCGCTCAATGCCGCTTCTACATCGCTTGCTGTCACAGAATCTGAATTAAGCTTGTCCGCGTAGGCCTTCTTTCGGGCCGCGTGATACGACAGACCCGTTCCTGCTGGAATAAGTCGTCCAACAACCACGTTTTCCTTCAAACCCCTTAGGAAGTCGCGCTTTCCAGTAACCGCCGCTTCTGTAAGAACACGAGTAGTCTCCTGGAACGATGCTGCCGAGATGAAGGATTCTGTTGCCAAAGAAGCCTTGGTAATACCCAGTAGCATGCGCTCGAAACGAACTTCCTGCTTCTCTTCTTCACGAAGAGTATCGTTAACTTCGAGGATCTGGGTATACATTAGCTGCTCGCCCTTGAGCAGTGTCGAATCGCCAATATGTGTCACTTCGACCTTACGCAGCATCTGACGCACGATAACTTCAATATGCTTGTCGTTAATTCGCACACCTTGCAGGCGGTACACTTCTTGAACTTCGTTGACGACATATTGAGCTAGCGCCTCAACCCCTTTCAAACGAAGGATGTCGTGAGGAGCTGGTGGACCTTCAGAAACAACCTCTCCCTTCTCGATATATTCACCTTCGAACACTGTCATAGTGCGCCACTTAGGAATCAGCACCTCGTAGTGATCGGAGCCATCGATTGGATTAACACCGTCTTTAGGTGTGATGACCAATCTGCGCTTTCCTTTTGTTTCTTTACCGAAACTTACCGTACCGGAAATCTCAGCCAAGATAGCTGGCTCTTTCGGGCGACGAGCTTCGAACAAGTCAGCAACACGCGGCAGACCACCGGTGATATCACGAGTCTTCGAGCCTTCCTGCGGGATACGGGCAATAACATCGCCAACATTCAAGTCAACACCGTCATTCAAGCTAACGATCGCATTTGCTGGCAGAAAGTAGTGTGCAGGGTGGTTCGTGCCAGGCAGACAAATTTCCACCCCTTCCTTATCCACAACTGTAACACCAGGGCGCAGCTCTTTAGCGGAGGCGGCGCGCTCGTTTGGATCGATAACAGAAATACTACTAAGTCCTGTGATCTCATCCGTCTGCTCGCGAACCGTAATGTTTTCTTCCATCGCTGCGAAAGCCACTCTTCCGGCTACTTCCGAAACTATTGGGTGAGTATGCGGATCCCAAGTAGCTACGACCTGGCCGGCTTCTACATCGGACTTCTTACCGACGGTGATCAAAGCACCGTAAGGGAGCTTATAGCGCTCGCGCTCACGACCATTGGAATCATTAACGATGAGCTGACCGGATCGAGATACAACCACTAGCTCGCCCTTAATATTCTCTACCGTCTTCATATTGTATAGGTGAATTGTACCGGTATTCTTAACCTGAACGCTGTCAGATGCTGTCGCTCTGGATGCCGCACCACCAATGTGGAACGTACGCATCGTAAGCTGTGTTCCCGGTTCACCGATCGACTGTGCAGCGATAACGCCCACAGCCTCGCCAACGTTAACGACATGGCCCCGGGCCAGATCGCGACCGTAGCACTGGCTACAGATACCGAAGCGAGTCTCACAGGTAATTGGCGAGCGCACGTGAACTTCATCTACGCCACCAGTCTCCAGCTTTTCTACCATGCGCTCATTGATAATAGTGCCTGCCTCGGCAACTAATTCACCCGTTGTCTCTGAAACCACATCAGCAGCTAGAGCACGACCCAATACTCTATCGCCTAACGGCGCAATGATATCGCCACCCTCGATTACTGGTGACATCGTTAGACCTTGATCGGTACCACAGTCATGCTCGGTAACAACCAAGTCTTGAGAAATATCAACTAGACGTCGAGTCAAGTAACCAGAGTTAGCCGTCTTCAATGCCGTGTCTGCCAATCCTTTACGAGCACCGTGAGTTGAGGTGAAATACTGCGATACACTCAAACCCTCTCGGAAGTTCGCCGTGATTGGCGTCTCAATGATCGAACCGTCTGGTCGTGCCATCAATCCACGCATGCCAGCGAGTTGACGAATCTGGGCGGGGGAACCACGAGCGCCAGAGTCGGCATATACATATACCGAATTGAATGACTCTTGCTGCTCTTCCTTTCCGTCCTTGTTGATTACTGACTCTGTCGACAGGCCTTCCATCATAGCCTTAGCCACAAGGTCGTTCGCGCGGGACCAAATATCGATAACTTTATTGTATTTTTCACCTTGTGTTACTAGGCCCGAAGCGAATTGCGCCTCGATTTCTTCCACTTCGGTGTTTGCCTGATCAATGATCGTCGCCTTCTCATCAGGAATGACAAAGTCATTAACACCGATGGATGAACCGGAACGTGTTGAATACTTATAACCGGTGTACATCAACTGGTCAGCAAAGATGACAGTTTCCTTCAGACCGACGTCGCGATAACAGGCATTCAAAATCAGCGAAATTTGTTTCTTCGCCATCTTCTGATTAACCATAGAGAAAGGCAGGCCTTCCGGGACAATGTTGAAAAGCAACACACGACCCACGGTGGTGTCTACAATAGCTGTCTCACGGACGCGTTCACCCTCTTTATTGTTAAAGACATCTGTAATTCGTACTTTGATTCGCGCTTGCAAGTGAGCGTTGCCTGTCTCGTAGGCACGCTGCACTTCTTTCGCGTCGGCGAAAGTCATACCTTCACCCTTCGCATTCACGCGCGAGCGCGTCATGTAGTAAAGCCCCAACACCACATCCTGCGAGGGAACAATAATTGGCTCACCGTTAGCAGGTGCCAGAATATTGTTCGTGGACATCATTAGCGTACGTGCTTCAAGCTGTGCTTCGAGCGTAAGTGGTACGTGTACCGCCATCTGGTCGCCGTCAAAGTCGGCGTTGTAGGCTGCGCAAACCAGCGGGTGCAATTGAATTGCCTTGCCTTCAATCAGCACCGGCTCGAATGCTTGAATGCCGAGTCTGTGCAAGGTGGGTGCGCGGTTAAGCAGCACCGGATGTTCGCGAATCACATCCGCTAGAATATCCCAAACCTCGGCAGTCTCGCGTTCAACCATTTTCTTCGCGGCTTTAATTGTAGTAGCGAGTCCACGACGCTCAAGCTTGCCGAATATAAACGGCTTAAATAGCTCCAGAGCCATTTTCTTGGGAAGCCCGCATTGATGTAGCCTAAGTGTAGGACCAACAACAATTACAGAACGACCAGAATAGTCCACTCGTTTGCCGAGTAGGTTCTGCCTGAATCGACCCTGCTTACCTTTAATCATGTCGGCAAGTGATTTAAGAGGACGCTTATTAGATCCTGTAATCGCGCGGCCACGACGGCCGTTATCGAGAAGCGCATCAACCGCTTCCTGCAGCATACGCTTTTCATTGCGCACGATAATGTCTGGCGCGTTCAAGTCCAGAAGACGCTTCAGACGATTGTTTCTATTGATCACGCGACGGTAGAGATCATTTAGATCTGAAGTCGCGAAACGACCACCGTCCAAAGGAACAAGAGGACGAAGATCCGGTGGAAGAACAGGCAGAACTGTCATTACCATCCACTCCGGCTTGTTGCCAGAAGCGTTAAAGGCCTCCAAGAGCTTCAAGCGCTTAGAGAGCTTCTTCAATTTTGTTTCGGAATTTGTAGCTGGAATTTCTTCGCGAAGACGAGCTACCTCCTCATCAACGTTCAGGTCCTTCATCAATGCCTGAACCGCTTCCGCGCCCATCTTGGCATCGAACTCATCACTAAATTCTTCCATCGCCTCGTAGTACTGCTCATCCGTTAACAACTGCCCTTTCTCAAGAGTAGTCATGCCAGGGTCAGTAACCACGAAAGACTCGAAATAGAGAATGCGTTCTATGTCACGCAGAGTCATGTCCAACAACAAGCCGATGCGTGAAGGAAGAGACTTAAGGAACCAGATATGGGCTACCGGACTCGCTAGTTCGATATGGCCCATGCGATCACGGCGCACTTTTGAGAGCGCAACTTCTACGCCGCACTTTTCACAGATAACACCGCGATGCTTAAGACGTTTGTACTTACCACACAGACATTCATAGTCCTTCACTGGGCCAAAAATCTTGGCACAGAACAGGCCATCACGCTCTGGCTTAAACGTTCGATAGTTGATCGTCTCTGGCTTCTTAACTTCACCGAACGACCAGGCACGAATCATCTCCGGTGAGGCCAAACCAATTTTAATGGAATCGAACTCATCTGATTGTGATTGAGACTTAAGCAACCCTAATAGGTCTTTCATTCTAACTCCTCCACCTGCTGCTTTCGCGAGCAGGCTTTAATAATCACTAATTCTTCATTTGTCGTACTAGCTAGCGCGAATTGGTTTATTTAGTACTGACGTCCAATTCCATATCGATCGCAAGCGATCTGATTTCCTTCACTAGCACATTAAATGATTCCGGCATTCCCGGTTCCATTCTGTGGTCGCCATCGACGATGTTCTTGTACATCTTCGTTCGCCCGGCGACGTCATCCGACTTAACGGTTAGCATTTCCTGCAAGGTATAAGCCGCACCATAAGCTTCGAGCGCCCACACTTCCATCTCTCCGAAGCGCTGCCCACCGAACTGTGCTTTACCACCTAGTGGCTGCTGCGTAACCAAGCTGTACGAACCAGTCGATCTAGCATGCATTTTGTCATCTACCAAGTGATTCAATTTCAGCATATACATGATGCCGACAGTTACTTGGCGGTCAAAAGACTCTCCCGTTCTGCCGTCAAAAAGTGTGACCTGACCACTTTCATCAATGCCGGCTAGCTCTAGCATGTCTTTGATTTCAGACTCAGCCGCTCCATCGAACACAGGAGTAGCCATCGGAACGCCCGCACGCAAGTTACCCGCAAGTTCCATGACTTCATCGTCACTGAAACTTTTAATGTCTTCAGTGCGCTCACCGATTTTGTTGTAGATTTCGGTAACTAGCTTTCTGACTTCTGATGCCTTCTTCCTAGCATCTAGCATCTCGCCAATACGGTTACCCAAGCCCTTAGCCGCCGCACCTAGATGCGTCTCTAAGACCTGACCAACGTTCATTCGCGACGGCACGCCTAGCGGATTCAACACGATATCTATCGGCTCACCCTTCTCGTCATAAGGCATGTCTTCGACAGGCATAATTACCGAGATAACACCTTTGTTACCATGACGTCCGGCCATCTTGTCACCGGGCTGTATGCGGCGCTTAATAGCGAGGTAGACTTTAACGATCTTCAATACGCCAGGAGCTAGATCATCACCTTGAGTGAGTTTCTTTCTCTTGTCTTCGAAGCGCTCGTCTAGATCTACTCGTCTCTCTTTAAGCTGCTCATCTGCACGCTCTAATTGCTTGTTCACTTCATCATTAGACATACGCAGCTTGAACCAATCTTCCTTCGGCAGCTCCTCTAGATAGTCAGCGGTAATCTTCTGGCCCTTCTTCAACTTCGGACCACCAGCTACAACTTTTCCTATCAGAGCTTGTTGTAGACGCTCATAAGTTGCGGCCTCTATAATTCGATATTCATCATCGATGTCTTTGCGAACCTTAGACAGTTGCGCCTGTTCAATCTCCATGGCCCGTTGATCTTTCTCAAGACCATCACGTGTGAATACCTGTACGTCGATTACGGTACCCTTAACACTTGTA
>Ga0302136_1001487_pt1 | contig 10764 bp, 6 predicted proteins | sample CBN3_20m_MG_FD_203116 | JGI IMG/M metagenome (GOLD analysis project Ga0302136, IMG submission 203116) | Marine microbial communities from Western Arctic Ocean, Canada - CBN3_20m | ecosystem: Environmental > Aquatic > Marine > Oceanic | place: Canada: Western Arctic Ocean | collected 2017-09-15
GATATGCCAGGAACTTTTGGTAAATCTGATATTTGGTATGTTGATATTATTGATAAAGAAAACTATGGCCGTCCTGTAAATTTAGGTCCAACTATTAATACTGAAGAAAGAGAATCCTTTCCATATATTAGTTCGGAAAATGTATTGTATTTTTCTAGTAATGGGTTAATTGGGCTGGGAGGTTTGGATGTTTTTATGACAGTATTGAATAGCAAAGGGTTCCCAACTGCTACTGCTAATTTAGGAGAACCTGTAAATAGCAGATATGATGATTTTGGATTAATAATTAACCCTGAAATTAATAGAGGATACCTTTCTTCAAATCGAGATGGCTTTGATGGAAGTTCATCAGATGAAATATATACATTTTTTGAAGATATTTGTTTGGTTAGTCTTTCTGGAGTAGTAACAGATATTAGAACAGGGGTTCTGATTCCTGGGTCAAAAGTTCAATTAATTGGGGAAGATTTAGAAGTAATAGCAGAACAAATTGTGGGAGCAGATGCGCGGTATAATTTTAAAAAAGATATAATCGATTGCTCTATACAATATAAAATAACTGGTGGAAATGGAAAAGCGTATAAACCTGCCTCCAAAGATTTAACTACTCCGTCAATATCACAAGACATAATAGTTGACTTAGCGCTAGATTGGGCAACAGAATGTGCGCCAAATGATTTAGGCTGTATATTAAAGCTTAAGCCTTTGTATTTTGATTTTGATAAATCCTTTATTCGTAGAGATGCAGCAGTAGAATTACAAAAAGTTTTAGAAGCAATGATTGAATACCCAGAAATGATAATAAGTTTTGAATCCCACACTGATTCAAGAGGGAATGATATATATAATAAAAATCTGTCAGAGCGCAGAGCTAAATCAACCCGAGGATGGTTACTAGATAGAGGGATCTCCCCTGATCGCCTTACAGCTAAAGGTTTTGGAGAATCTCAGCTATTAAATCAATGCGCTAATGGCGTGCGATGTTCTGAGGAAGAGCACCAACAAAATAGAAGATCATTTTTTAGAATTATTTACAGGAATTATAAATTCAATATTGATGCTTCAGGGACTGGTTCAACTTTGAAAAAAGTTGACGATAATTAATTAGTAGCCAATTTTTAGGTAAACTGTGTTATTAGAAAATTTAATCTACTAACTTGTGGTTTAGAAATCGCTGAATTAAAGGAAGAAGATATACCTATGATTTAGTTTTTCTAATAATCCCACAACAATCATAAAACAATAATTCATTTATCATTTCAAATACGTGTTTTGTATTTCATTGTAATATGAGCCTCTTATATTTATCTAGTTCTTTTAAAGCAATTCCTGTTCCACGAACTACAGCTCTTAAAGGATCTTCTGCAACATAAACAGGTAAGTCTGTTTTTCTAGAAAGTCTTTTATCTAAACCTCTTAACATAGAACCACCTCCCGCTAAATAAATACCTGTATTGTAAATATCTGCTGCCAATTCTGGGGGAGTCTTAGATAATGTTTCCATAACCGCATCTTCTATTCTTAAAATAGACTTATCTAAGGCTTTTGCAATTTCTCTATAAGAAACTTGCACTTGCTTTGGCTTACCACTTAACAAGTCTCTACCTTGAACCAACATGTCATCTGGCGGAGTTTCTAAATCTTCTGTAGCTGCACCAATAGTAATTTTTATTTTCTCTGCAGTAGTTTCCCCAACATGCAGGTTGTGCTGTGTGCGCATATAATACATAATATCATTTGTAAATAAGTCTCCAGCTACTTTTACAGATTGATCACAAACAATACCAGCCAATGCAATAACAGCAATTTCTGTTGTACCACCACCAATATCTATAATCATATTCCCCTTTGGCTCCATAATATCTATACCAACACCAATTGCAGCTGCCATAGGCTCATAGATTAAATAGATTTCTTTAGCATTCATGTGTTTCGCAGAATCCCTTACAGCACGTTTTTCTACTTCTGTAATTCCAGACGGAATACAAATAACCATTCTTAGTGCGGGTGGAAATAATTTCTTTTTAATTGATGGAATCTGTTTTACAAATTCTTTAATCATTTCTTCTGAAGCTTGAAAATCTGCAATAACTCCGTCTTTTAATGGACGGATTGTTTTGATATTTTCATGGGTTTTTCCTTGCATCAAGTTGGCTTCTTTGCCAATTGCAATAATTTTACCTGTAGTTCTGTCTCTTGCTACAATTGAAGGACTATCAATAACCACTTTTCCTTTGTGAATTATTAATGTATTTGCGGTTCCTAAATCGATCGCAATATCTTCGGTCATAAAATCAAAAAAACCCATAAAATATTTTTAGTGTATCATTTTTACTCGTGTCTTACAAAGTGTGGCACCTCCTCCAATTGAAATTTCCTGATAGCTTATTAGATTTTGGTTTGGATTCACAAAATAGTCTTTGGCTATAGAATCTGTAATAAAACGAATGATTTCGTCTTTAATCCTTGAACTATTAATTTTAAAAACAAAGTTCTTTTTAAGGGTATAAATATCAGTTAATGAACATTCATTTGTGTTTGTCTTGAATCTAATTTCCTGACCAAATATGAAAGTTGGAAATAAGAATAGTATACACGTTAAATATTTTATCATAATTCTTTTATTAAATTATAATTATCGTCTAGTAATGGAGCTTTTTTAAATTCATAAATTATTCCAATCCATACTAATATGAATACTATTCCTGCTATTGTTAATACCACTACGTTTGTATGTTATGTTCAATATATTTCCATTTTATTGTTTTTTGAATGGTCTTATAAATTTAGGTGATTAATGTTAATTAAATATATATGTATACACTGCAAATACACTGCAAATAGGAGTAACTAAGATTCAAGTGCAAGATTAATTTATAATTTATTTAGTTTTGTGATTAGTCCCTTAAACATTAAGTATCATCAATAATTATAAATTATTTTTTGTCTTATTTTTCATCTCTTTAAGCTCTTTTGCTAATAGATATTACGTAGATTCTTCTTCAGGAAGCGACTCAAATAATGGATCTATTTCTTCGCCATGGGGAACAATTGCATATGCTGTTAATCAGTTATCTGCTGGAGACATTTTATATGTTAGAGAAGGGACTTATAAAGAAACAATTACAATAGATAAGGTTGGCAGCTCTGGGAATGAAATCACAATAGAGGCGTATCAATCAGAGATTGTAACCATTGATGGAACAGTAGATGTTACAGGGACTTGGAGTACTTATGGCGCGGTATCGGGGGCCTACCAATTAGCCTACACAACTGATATCACCCAATTATTTGTGGATGATTTACAAATGGTAAATGCACGCTGGCCAAATGCGCAGTTTAATGACGATTCTATTTTTTCCCATGACAACTGGGCGCAAGGAGATGAAAATACTAATTCTAGTGGAACTCCTAATGACTTAAGCATAGCGGGCTCTTTAGTAATTGATGAAACTGTATCAAACCCTTCCCCGTTGGATTTAAATAATTCCATTGGAATATTAAATATTGGATCTTTTAAAACGGAAAGTGTTAAAATAACGAGTCATACCCAAAATGCTTCTAGTAATGATGTAATAACATATACCCATGACACGTCTAGTGCGGATGATGATGATTATCAATCGACCTACAAAGACAAGCATCACTATTATTTCTTTGAAGGAAAAGTAAACTTCTTGGATGTCAACAACGAATGGTTTAATGACACTGTTAATAATATACTTTATCTATTTCCAGATGATGGACTAGATCCATCAAGTAGATCCATCAAGGGGAAAACAACGGATCATGCAATCACTTTTTCGGGTGCCAGCTATATAAATTTTAAAAAAATTAATTTTTTTGCAACTACCTTAAAATTAGAAAATTCAGATTATATAACTATTGAGGAATGTAATTTTTATTATCCAAGTACATCGAGTAGAATGCTAGGGCTAACAAGTGGTTTAGGGATGCCTAATGTCACTTCTTTAGATAATAGTTCAGACAATAATACTATTAAAAAATGTCTTTTTGAAAACACAGAAGGTGAAGCGCTAAGGATTAAAGGAGATAACAATACAGTGGAAAATAATTATTTTCATCATATAGATTGGAGCGCTTCTAATACCGCAGGCTTAATGGTCACGATTTATACAACAGGAAACAGCAACACATTTACTAAAAATACTATTCATACCACTGGTGCCTCTGCAACGATTCTACCTGGCAGGTACTCTGAAGTTTCCTACAACAAAGTATCTAATACGGGTCTTTTACAGTCCGATGGAGCGGTCTTTCAAGGAACAAAAAATTACGTAGAAGATAGTGACGTGCATCATAATTGGATATTTGACACAACCAAGTATGCTCTTCGTTTTGATGCCCCTGGAGGGTCTGCTGGCGAGGCTGGTCACTATGGTCAAATGCACCATAATTATATATATAATGCCAAGGGAATGATGGTTAAAGGAAATCATCATTATATAAGCCATAATACCGTATTTAACACTGTTAGTGGTAATGGTATTATTATTTTAGACGAAGACGGTTCTAATACAGGAACTGATGTTCAAAATAATCTAGTGGATAAAATGAGCGCTCACCGTTCAGGAACACTAGCGGCCTATCCTTTACCAAGTATTTTTACCGATAACTCCAATGACTCCGATGACGGATCTGCTAGTAATAATAGAAACGGATACACTTATTCTAGTGACAACATATCCTCCTTAATTAACACTGCAACAGGAATGCCTCTTTCAACATCCTCGGTTTTATTAAACATGGGTATTGCTATTGACACAGATTCGATACCTCATACTACAGTTGGGAGTGCCCCAGATATTGGAGCTTATGAATATGGTGGAACTGCATGGACTGCTGGGGTAGATTGGGCTCCAAAATTCCACACGACTATTTGGAAAAAAAGTGCAGCTTCAACAGATTGGAACACAGCTTCTAATTGGTCTACGGGTGCTGTTCCTACTATGGATGTAAATGTCATTATACCAACTGGAGCTACAAATTATCCTGTTATTTCATCATCTGGAGCTGTAGCTAGAAATATAACAGTAAATTCTTCGGCCGCGTTCACTATAAACGAAACAGGTTCAGTCACTATATCTGGGAATTTTTCCAATAGTGGAACGGTCACCTTAAACTCTGATGCAGACGAGTTTTCTTCCATTATAATTAGTGGTACTGTTTCAGGAAATATTGTTTACAATAGATTTGTTAACCAAGCTGGAAGTGGTGAATGGGACTTAATAGGGTCTCCGTTAGATGCGCAATCAATTAGTTCTTTTGCTTCTACAAATACTTCAGGAACAGCGACTCTAGCTACTAGCGGTAGCTATTATGCATTAGGAACTTATGACAGTAGTGATGATACCTGGACAAACTACACTATTTCTAATGTTAGTAGCGCAGGAAACTTTGATATTGGGAAAGGGTACCAAGCAGGTAGCGTTAGTGGCGGTTCAGGTCTTCTTAAGTTTACGGGTACAGCCGCCGCTGCCGACCAATTACAAGCAGTTCAAAGTTATGCTGATTTTGGAGGGAAGCGTTGGAATTTAATAGCCAATCCGTATCCGTCGTATATAAATGCAAATAGCAACGCTAATTTTACTAATAATTTCTTAACGGTTAATACATTGTTAATAGGTAGTGGTATTTACCTAGCAATTTATGGATGGGAGTCTGATGTTAATGGTGATAATGTTGGGAGTTATAAAGCCATTAACCATACCACGGCTGCAACTTACATAGCCCCAGGTCAAGGGTTTTTTATAGCAGCAGCTAGCAGCAGTTCAGCCAATATAAGTTTCACTAGAGAAATGCGAACCACCACCGGAGGGGATGATTTTATTGCAAACCGTACTATGAATCCAAACAGTGTAGAGTTTTTATTAAAACTATATAAAGGGAAAACTCTTATTGATAATACCCGTTTTTACTTTGACACGAGTTTAACTCTAGGAATGGACTCAGGCTATGATGCAGGGGCCTTTGATCAAAACTCTAGTATAATGTCTCGACTTGTTGAACAAGATGAAGGAATTGGTTTAGAAATTAATGCAATGGACCTAGAAGCTTTAAGTGCAGTTAGTATTCCATTAGAAGTAAATCAGATATCTAACGTTCCTTTTAGAATCAGTTTAGAAGACTCAACCATACCAGTAGACGTTGAAGTACAGCTTGAAGACCGTCTTTTGAAAACATTAACGCTTTTAAATGGTGAAGACTTCACAATCACTGCCGAGGAAGATTTAAGTGGTATAGGGCGCTTTTATTTGCACCTAGGAAACGTGACTCTCGGAGAGGACACCTTTATAAAAGACTTTGTATCCATATATAAAGGAATCAATGATGATTACATCACTATTGAAGGGCTTTCAAATAGCTCAAAAAACAATGTAAAAATATACAACTTGTTAGGACAGTTAGTTGCTAATAAGCTTTTAAATCCGAACCAAATAAAACAAACGGTTACTACCAAAGGATTTCCTTCAGGAGTTTATGCGGTTGAGTTACAAATAGGACATTCAATAGTAACTAAAAAAATTATAGTTAGATATTAATGAAGGAAGAATCTACAGAAAATAAAGACCTAGTTTCTAGAAAAGAAGCTTTTAAAAAAATGGGTAAATATGCTGCATTAACTGCCATAGGAACTTTCATCTTATTAAGCCCAAAGAAAGCTCAGGCTGAATCTCCTTCACACCCAGGAAGTGGTGGTGGAGTTTTCTAAAATCCTATGCGCTAAAAGCGGCAGTGAGGTTGCAAAAGTTTATTATAAAGAAAAAAACCTACAAAGAATAGTAGATTACTGCGAAAAAGACACCGTTGCTGTTGCGCAAGTGCTATTAAGGTTCAATAATCAAGCCTTATTAAAAGAGTCAGATATTGTAAGCGTTTAATCTTCTAATTTCATAGTAAGCTCTAACCAACGCTCTTCTTTCTCTTCTATACCTTCTATGGTTTCTTGTAGTTCTTTAGGTTTTTATTCTAAATTATGATAAAGGCTTTTTAAGTGAATCAATGGCTATGTATATAGCAGGTGCTTTCTTCGTGTAAATGGCTTCTTGGAACTTGTCACTTATCTTAGATAAGAGAAAACAAAAAAAACGCTAAGACTTAAGCTACATTTATTCGTTAATTGTGAAGTTTCCGTTAAATAAATTTGTTGCTTTTCTATACTTTTTTAGAATATCGAGAATCTTTTATCTATACCAGTTTTAGATCGAAATTTGTTTTTATGCCCTTCATCACGCCAGTTATCTAAATAGTATCTAAATTTTATGTTGCCTATAGATATTAGTTTTCCTTTATTCCCAAAAGACTTATAATCTCCAATATAACGAAAGTTTATTTTCCCTATAGATTTTAGTTTTCCCCCATAGCCATTGAAAAAGTCTGTTTTACTTCCATAATAGAAGAAATTTGTATTTCCTATAGATTTTATTTTTCCAGTATAGCCCTTTGTTAGATAGGAACCATGGTACTCTATGTCCAAATATCCAATAGATTTTAGTTTCCTTTTAAAGCCTTTGTTTATAGCATAATCAGGAAAATATGTTAAAGCTATTTTGTTAAAGGATTTTAGTTTTCCTACGTACCCTGAGTATTTACTTCCGTCATGATAATTCACGAAATTAAGATCATTAGTATAAATCGTAATATTGCCTTCTTTTAAAACTTCTCTGGGTTTTCTTATGTATCCTAGCATATATCTTGAAGCGTCTGATTCAGTATTGAAAATAATAATATCAGAAATTTCTCCTCTGCTATCTATTTTGAAGACAATTTCACGTTTTCTTAGGATGATTTTTTGTAGCGTTCCATTTCTAATATTACAATCTAAGTTTAAGTCTTTTGATCGCTTGCCAGCATTGTATTTAAAGAAATTTGTATTTTGGTTGTATGTAACATTGTTATTTGTTTTAATAATCTGGTCAACAAAATAGTAACTACCGGTCCAAGCACCATAATAATTTGATCGAAGATCATTTTTTTTAATTCCTAAATATCTATTCTGACCTGGTACTATTTTCACCCTTAGCGTTTTAGTCTCCCCAACATACAACAATCCAGAATGAACAGCTGCGGCAGCTAATTTAGAATCATCTGTATAGACACCATCATAACCTCCATATAAACGGCCGTATTTACTCCCAGTAACTTTAATATTATAAATAACTCCAATGTTTTTACTGTATTTACTCATGTTAGATACATTGGTAAGAATATTGCTATTCTGACCTTGAACAGAAAGATAAATAAATAAAAATAATAGAAAAGGAGTTTTTTTCATGATTCTGATTTTTGATTAAAAAGACAAAAACCATACCAAAATATTATGTTTTTATAAATAAACGGAATAGATTTCATTAATGGCCCAAATTTTAATAGATTTTTTGAAATCTTTGAAATAGAATCATTTTTAACAATAGGTAACGCAACAGATGAATTTAAAAAGTCTACGAAAGAAAATGGGTTTGAAATTGAATACAGAGAATCTATTGGTGGGTATGTTAGGCGATAGTCATACCATAGGTATATCCTCTTCTTTCAATTCAGCTATTTCTAAACCTCTTAAGTATTTACTTCTTCCAAATAATAAAATGGAACAAATTTTTAGCTTTAATTTCACTCTCCGTCTGCACAAATTTTATCTTTGCGGCTATGAAAAAATTCCTTTTACTACTTTCAGTTTTGTTTGTTGTGTCTTGTTCATCAGACACAGAAGAACTTGCACCAGTTATTAAATATACGCTAACAACATCTGTTACCCCTTCAACTGCAGGAACAATAACTCCAGCTAGTGGGCAACATATTGAAGGTACAATAGTTGAACTTACTGCAATTCCAAATGTAAAATGGGAGTTTAAAGAATGGGCAGGAGATTTAACAGGTACAGATAATCCTAAAGAAATTATTTGGGACAATTCCAAAACAATAACAGCAATATTTGAGGAACAATCTCCTTTTTATTTAGATGAAAATGGGGTCACTATTAAAGCAAGGGATTGGGTGACAGCTGGAACAAAAGGGGAACTTAATGGGATAACTTATGAAGCTGTAGATATAGATACTTTGAGAACAATATTTAATTTCGGTCCAAGTAATTGGAGTGAATACGAACCTGCATTTAAAGCAGCTGAAGAAAGGTTAAGCAAAGTTGTTACAACATTAATAACCGATATGTCAGATCTATTTGGAAATGGTCCAACATCTAATTCAGCAGAAAGGTTTTATGAGTATTGGAATAACTTTAATCCTGATATTTCAAGTTGGGATGTTAGCAACGTGACTGATATGAGTAGAATGTTTAAAAGAAAATCAAATTATGCTTCTATTGATATTTATGAGAATTTCATTAGTGAATATGGGATATTTAATAAAGATATTAGCAAATGGGATGTGAGTAACGTAACTAATATGTCAGGGATGTTTTTTGGATGCGGTAATTTTGCTCAAGATATAAGTAGCTGGGATGTAAGTATGGTAACTGATATGTCGCAAATGTTTTTAGCAACGCTAGCGCTGACTCAAGATATTGGAAGTTGGGATGTGGGTAATGTCACAAATATGTCTTCAATGTTTGCACACAATAGAAACCCTCCCTTTGAATTTGAAAATTGGGATGTTAGTAAGGTTACTAATATGTCAGGAATGTTTTGGAGAACTACAAATGCAGGTGTACCTGGATCTCCAAGTGGTACTCCAACCACAAATGAAATAAAAATTGGAAGTTGGGATGTTAGCAACGTGACTGATATGAGTAATATGTTTGGTGGAACTTTGCTTAATGACACAACTTGGAACCAATTATCAATTGATGATATATCAAATTGGGATGTGAGTAGTGTGACTGATATGCACAAAATGTTTTATTGGAATTTTTCATTTAACCAAGATATTGGAAGTTGGGATGTCAGTAAGGTTATTAATATGAAAAATATGTTTAATAGTGTAGCAGCATTTAACAAAGACATTGGTAGTTGGGATACTAGTAGCGTGAATAATATGGATGAGATGTTTTCCTCTGGATTCCTAACTTCATATGATTTAAATATGGATTTTAATCAAGATATATCGGATTGGTGTGTAACCAATATTACTTCAGAACCTCAAAATTTTAGCTGGGGATCTGAAGATGCTCTAACAGAAGCCAACAAACCTATTTGGGGAACTTGTCCCGATTAAGCAACTCTTCTTCCTTTGATTCAGCTATTTAACATACCACCACATTATACCCTACTTCATTTGAAATGGTATGGTGCGGACTTCAAGAAAGGTTCGGATGATTATTGGTAGAGATTTGATTAATCAACTTTAATCAGTTAACTAATTTAAACTGATAATAAATCATTAATGATTTTATTTGATTCAGATAATGCGAAATCTAAAGGATTCGATAAAGAGTAAAAACCTAAAGAATATATAGAGTTATGAATATAATAATGTTTATAGTAGGTGCTCTAAGAAGTTACTAAAATCTTTAATATTATAATCCTTTACTTATGAAATTTTTTAATAAATTGATAATTCTTTTTTTTGTGATGTATTCTTGCGCTTCAGACGACACTATTACACCAGTTATTCCTCCAACAGAATCATCATTTGAATGCAATACCCCCTTTTATCCTAAAATGCCAAGTCCTGATTCTTCTGAGAATAACTATGATTATTATACATATGTTTGGCAGACAGAAGAAGGAATGCAGAAGCTTTGTGTAAATAGCTATGCGGGGGTTTCAGAGCAATCTAAAAATATAA